>Ga0210395_10001729_pt1 | contig 16916 bp, 15 predicted proteins | sample IncBWH4OmetaG_FD_150861 | JGI IMG/M metagenome (GOLD analysis project Ga0210395, IMG submission 150861) | Forest soil microbial communities from Barre Woods Harvard Forest LTER site, Petersham, Massachusetts, United States - Inc-BW-H-4-O ...
AACCCGGTCGGATATCCGGCGGCGCTGCCGTCGATCGCCTGGATCCGGCGCGACTTTGTCTGGTCGCTGTCCGCGGCCTGTCTGAACAGCCCATTCCAGACCTGCGAACCTTAGACCCGCGGAGCTTGGCCGGGGATGGCGCCGGGGCCGGCCCCGGCGCTCGCCCTCTCAGACCGATCTTTCGATTTCGCGCAGGACCATGTCGCCCATCGCGCGGGTCGAGACGCCGGCGGTGTCGGGCGGCGCGATGTCGTTGGTGCGGGCTCCGGACGCGAGCGCGCGGCGGACCGCGTTTTCGACGAGATCGGCTTCCGCGCCCATGTCGAACGAATAGCGCAGCATCATCGCGAAGGAGAGGATCGAGGCGAGCGGGTTGGCCACATTCTTACCGGCGATATCGGGGGCGCTGCCGTGCACCGGCTCGTAGAGCGCCCTGCGCCTGCCGGCTGCATCGGCCGCGCCCAGCGAGGCCGAGGGCAGCATGCCGAGCGAGCCGGTCAGCATCGCCGCGCAATCCGACAGGAGGTCGCCAAACAAATTGCTGGTGACGATCACGTCGAACTGTTTTGGGTTGCGCACCAATTGCATCGCGCAATTGTCGGCGTACATGAACGACAGCTCGACATCGGAGTAGTCGGCGTCGCGCACGCGCTGCGCCACCTCGCGCCACAACCCGCCCGATTCCATGACATTGGCCTTGTCGACCTCGCACACGCGGCGCTGGCGCTTGCGCGCCAATTCGCAGGCGACGCGCACGACGCGCTCGATCTCGGCTTCGCTGTAGATCTCGGTGTTGATGCCCTGGCGGGTTCCGTCGCCGAGCGTCTCGACCCCGCGCGGCTCGCCAAAATAAATGCCGCCGGTCAGTTCGCGCACGATCATCAGATCGAGACCGGCGACGAGGTCGCGCTTTAGGCTCGACGCGTCGGCGAGCGCGTCGAACACCACCGCCGGACGCAGATTAGCGAACAGGTCCATTTCCTTGCGCAGGCTGAGCAGGCCGCGCTCCGGCCGCAGCTCGAACGGCAGCTTTTCCCATTTCGGGCCGCCAACCGAGCCGAACAGCACCGCGTCGCTGGCGAGCGCCTGCTGCAAGGTCGCTTCGGTCAGCGGGGTTCCATGGGCGTCGTAGGCGGCGCCGCCGACCAAATCCTCCGAGATGTCGAAGCTTGCGATGCGGCGGCGATCGAAAAATTGCACGATGCGCAAGACCTCTCGCATGATCTCCGGGCCGATGCCGTCGCCCGGCAAGACCAGAACCTTGCGATTGGAGCTGGTTGTCTGCGCCACGGCTCAGGCCCCGCGCTGGGTCATGCCGAACTGCCACGGGCGCGCCAGCCTTGCCTTTTCTTCATAGCCGGCGATTTCCGCCCCCTTTTGCTCGGTCAGGCCGATGTCGTCGAGCCCGTTCAACAGGCAATGCTTGCGGAAGGCGTTGATCTCGAAATGCACCCTTTCCCCGTCCGGGCGGGTGATCGTCTGGCTCTCCAGATCGATCGTCATGACCGCGTTGGCGCCCTTCTTGGCGTCGCCCATCAGTTCGTCGCAGATCTCCTTCGGCAACGCGATCGGCAGGACGCCGTTCTTGAAACAGTTGTTGTAGAAAATGTCGGCAAAGCTCGGCGCGACGATGCAGCGGATGCCGAAATCGAGCAACGCCCAAGGGGCGTGCTCGCGACTCGACCCGCAGCCGAAATTGTCGGCGCCGATCAGAATCTTGGCGTTGCGGTAGGGGGGTTGGTTGAGGACGAAATCCGGGTTCTCCGACCCGTCCGGGCGGAAGCGGATTTCCTGGAACAGCCATTGCGACAACCCGGTGCGCTTGATCGTCTTCAGATAGATCGCCGGAAAGATCTTGTCGGTGTCGAGGTTGATGATCGGCAGCGGCGCCGCGACGCCGCTCAACTGAGTAAATTTTTGCATCGACGTTCCTTTAGTTATCGCGCAGGTCACTTGTCTCCGCGGGTTCCTCGGTGCGGATCGTGCTGCCAGCCGCCACTGCAACGGCGCGACCAATCCAGCTATCGAAACCGTGCTCGAGCGAACTTTCGATGATACCGCGGATCAGCGAGGCCTCGTCTTGGGCGGACCACCGCTTGCGCAGGTGTAGACAACTGGTCAGCTGGTGCAACGACTCATTGATCCACTTCACACGATCAAGACCGATTTCTGTTACCGGCGGATCGAAGACGATGGATCTGACCGCAACCGTCAGGTCGTGCGCGATGATGCACAAGAACGCGCTTCGCTCGTCCGGACCTAAATATTGGTACTGCGTCAGAACTCGCTCGACATCGACCACCTGTCCGGGCACCAGCTTCCCGTCGGCATATTGGACAGTCGGCCCGTAAAGTTTTCGAGTGGCGTTCTCAGCGGCATCATTCCGTTTCATGGAATGGGGTCCCGTGGCAAATCGTTAACCGGAAAGCCGCGCTCTTCCAGCACCTTTATCCGTGTGTTGCCCTGGAATACTCGTCCATCCGGCTTGACTTTCAAGGACTCATCGGCGCCGGGCCGGAGTGATTCAACGATTTCTTCGGTCGTCTTCGTCCGGTGATATTCGATGCTTCGCCTGGCATCCGAATCCTGTTCGTAAAACGCATCGCTGTGGATGCGCCGCAGCGGCGGTGGCTTTGGTATCGGCGCATAGATGATCTCATCGGCATCCACGCCTGAATTCAGCCCAATTGGCGGACGTCGGCGAGGTGGCCGGTGATTGCGGCGGCGGCGGCCATGGCCGGGCCCATCAGGTGGGTTTTCGCGTTTTTGCCCTGACGGCCCTCGAAATTGCGGTTCGAGGTCGAGGCGACCCGCTCGCCGTTCATCGCCTTGTCGTCGTTCATCGACATGCACATCGAGCAGCCGGCGTCGCGCCACTCGAAGCCGGCTTCGAGGAAAATGCGATCAAGCCCTTCCTCTTCGGCCTGATGCTTGACGTGGCCGGAGCCGGGCACGACCAATGCTACGACCCCGTCGGCGACCCGGCGGCCGTTGGCGATCGCCGCGGCGGCGCGCAGATCCTCGATCCGGCTGTTGGTGCACGAGCCGATAAAGACGCGCTGCACCGGCACGTCGGTGAGCAGGGTGTTCGGCTGCAACTGCATGTATTGCAGTGCGCGCTCGATCGCCGCCCGCTTTTGCGGATCGTCGATTTGCGCCGGATCGGGCACCCGCCCGGTCACCGGTGCGGCCTGTTCGGGGTTGGTGCCCCAGGTCACGTGCGGCGCGATCTCGGCCGAGTCCAGGTGCGCCTCCTTGTCGTATTTGGCGCCGGGATCGGAGGGCAGGGTGCGCCAATAGGCAACCGCCCGCTCCCAGGCGGCACCCTTCGGCGCATAGGGCCGGCCCATCACATAGGCGATCGTCTTGTCGTCGGGTGCGACGAGCCCTGCGCGGGCGCCGGCCTCGATCGACATGTTGCAGACCGTCATGCGGCCTTCCATCGACATTTCGCGAAAGGTGCTGCCGGCATATTCAAAGACGTGGCCGGTGCCGCCGGCGGTGCCGATCTTGGCGATGATCGCGAGGATCACGTCTTTTGGGCTGACCCCGGCGCCAAGGCTGCCATTGACCGAGATCAGCATGTTTTTGGCCGGCGCCTGGATCAGGGTCTGGGTTGCCAATACATGCTCGACCTCGGAGGTGCCGATGCCAAAGGCGAGCGCCCCCATCGCCCCATGCGTCGCGGTATGGCTGTCGCCGCAGACGATCGTCATGCCCGGCTGGCTCAGCCCCTGCTCCGGCCCGATGATGTGGACAATACCCTGGTCGAGACTGGTGATCGGGAAATAGGGGACGCCGAAATCCTTCACGTTGCGCTCGAGGGTATCGACCTGCAGTTTCGAGTCGGGCTCGGCGATGCCGGCGGCGCCGGCGCTGCGGTTCCGGGTCGGAATATTGTGGTCGGCGACCGCCATCGTCGCGTCCGGGCGGCGAACCTTGCGGCCGGCGAGCTTCAGCCCCTCGAAGGCTTGCGGGGTGGTGACCTCGTGGATCAGGTGAAGGTCGATATAGATCAGGTAAGTGCCCTCGCCCTGCGGGCCGATGACGTGGTTGTCCCAGATCTTGTCGAACAGCGTGCGCGGCGCGGCCATGGCTTCCTCACTCCGATCGATTGTTCTGGCCACCGGCGGCCGGGGCCGGCGCTGCGGCCGTCGGCTCCCGGCGAACGCTGTCGCGGGCGCGTTCGGCGATGCGCGCCCGCCTGCCGGTAAGGCCGCGCAGATAATAGAGCTTGGCCCGCCGCACCACGCCGCGCCGCACCACGTCGATTGCGGTGATGCGCGGCGAATACAGCGGAAAGACGCGTTCGACGCCCTCGCCATACGAAATCTTGCGCAAGGTAAAGCTCGAATTGATGCCGGCGTTCTTGCGCCCGATGCACACCCCTTCGAACGCCTGGATGCGCTCGCGCTCGCCTTCGACGACGCGCAGGCTGACGCGCACCGTGTCGCCCGGCTCGAATTTCGGCACCGGGCGGGCGGCGGCGAGCTTTTCGACCTGTTCGCGTTCCAATTGCTGCAGAAGGTTCATTCCTCGACCTTTCGATTTCGATGGCCATCGTGCCCGACAACATGGCCGGGGCCGGCCAGATAGCGTTCCCACAAATCGCCGCGGCGCTCGCGCGTCAGCCGCTCGGCCTCGGCCCGGCGCCACGACCGGATGCGCCGATGGTCGCCCGACACCAGCACCTCCGGCACCAACCGGCCCTGCCACGATTGCGGCCGGGTGTATTGCGGGTATTCGAGCAAGCTCGCGGCAAAACTCTCCTCGGCGAGCGCCTCGGGGTCGCCGACAACGCCCGGCAGCAATCGCACGCAGGCATCGATCAGCGCAATCGCCGCCGGCTCGCCGCCGGACAGGACGAAATCGCCAAGGCTCAATTCTTCGATCGCGCGGGCTTCGACAACACGCTCGTCGATCCCTTCGAAGCGGCCGCAGATCAGGGTTATCCCCGGCCCGGCGGCGAATTCGGCGACCCGCCGCTGATCGAGTCGCCGCCCGCGCGGCGACAGCAGGATCAACGGCCCAACCCCGCCGGCGCCGGCGATCGCGGCGTCGAGCACGTCTGGGCGCATGATCATCCCGGGGCCGCCGCCAAACGGCGCGTCGTCGACCGAGCGATGCCGGTCGGACGCAAAGTCGCGGATATCGACGGTGTCGAGCCGCCACATCCCGGATTGCAACGCCTTGCCGGCGAGCGAATAGGCAAGCGGGCCCGGCAGCATCTCCGGGAAGATCGTCAAAACCGTCGCCCGCCAGGTCATGGCTCTTCCACAGCGGCCGGCGGGGCGGTTTCGCCGTTGTCGAGCAGGCCGGGTGGCGGGTCGATGACGAGGCGGCCGGCTTCGATCTCGATCACCGGCACGATCGCGCGGGTAAACGGCACCATCAGCGGCGGTGCGCCACTGCGTTCGATTTCGAGCGTGTCCCCGGCGCCGAAATCATGGATCGCGCGCACCCGGCCGACCCGCGTCCCATCCGGCAGAGCCGCGTCGAGACCGATCATATCGGCGTGGTAATACTCGTCTTCCTCGGGCGGCGGCAGTGCGGCGCGCGGCAGATAGAGGTGCAGCCCGCGCAAGCCCTCGGCCCGGTTGCGGTCGTCGACGCCGGCAACGCGGGCGATGACCACGCCTTTCGCCGCACCGACAAGCCGCAACTCCAGCCGGCGCGTCCCGCTCTCGTCGGCGAGCGGGCCATAGGCGGCGACGTCCTCGGGGCGCGCGGTAAAGCTCTTGATGCGCACGGCGCCGCCGACCCCTTGCGGGCCGGTGACGATTCCGACGCAAACCTGCTTTTCCGCCGCCGTCATTTTCACTCCGCCCGATCGGTCGCCGCGGGCCGGCGCCTAGGTGCTGCCGGCAGCCGCGGCGGCTGCTTCGGCCGCGGCTTTCTGGCGCTCCTGGGCCTTGGCCTTGGGCGCCGATTTGATCGGGGTCGCGCGCATCGCCGGTTTCTCGATCAGCCCGGCCTCGCCGAGGAAGCGCGCGACCCGATCGGTCGGCAGCGCGCCGACGCCGAGCCAATGCTGCACCCGCTCGGTCTTCAAGGTGACGCGGTCGGCATGGCCGCGGTCGAGCATCGGGTTGTAGGTTCCGATCCGCTCGATAAAGCGGCCGTCGCGCGGGCTGCGCGAATCGGCGACGACGATGCTGTAATACGGTCTTTTCTTGGCGCCGCCGCGGGCGAGGCGGATCTTCAACGACATTCTGCCACCTACTCCGTATATCTCTTCCGGTTACGTCTGTCTCTTCCGGTTACGTCTTAGTGGCGGAAGCCGGCGCCCGGCATCAGCCCGGCAAGGCCATGCCGCTGCAAGCCCTTGGGACCGAGCTTTTTCATCTTTTTCATCATGTCGGCCATGTCCTGATATTGCTTCAAGAGCCGGTTGATCTCCGGCACCGAGGTGCCCGAGCCGCCGGCGATGCGCCGCCGCCGCGAGCCGTTCAGCAATTTGGGGTTGCGCCGCTCGCTCTTGGTCATCGACGAGATGATCGCCTCCTGGCGCTTGACGATAGTCTCGTCGATCTGGGCGTCGCCGAGCTGCTTCTTCAGCTTGCCGACCCCCGGCAGCATCGACAGCATGCCGCCCATCCCGCCCATCCGCCGGATCTGGCGCAGCTGGCCGGCGAGGTCGTCGAGATCGAAACTGCCCTTGGCCATCTTGGCGGCGAGCTTTTCGGCCTCGTCGCGGTCGACGGTCTCGGCCGCCTTTTCGACCAGGCTGACGACATCGCCCATGCCGAGGATGCGGCCGGCGATGCGTTCGGGATGAAACGGTTCGAGCGCGCCGATTCGCTCGCCGACGCCGATAAACACGATCGGCTTGCCGGTGATCTGGCGCATCGACAACGCCGCACCGCCGCGCGCGTCGCCGTCGACCCGGGTCAGCACGATCCCGGTGATGGCGGCGCGCTCGCCAAACGCCTGGGCGAGGTTGACCGCGTCCTGCCCGGTCATCGCGTCAGCGACGAGCAGGGTCTGGTGCGGCCGCGCCTCGGCACCCACCGCCGCCACTTCGAGCATCAGCTCTTCGTTGACGTGAAGCCGCCCGGCGGTGTCGAGGATGACGACATCGTAGCCTTCGGTGCGCCCGGTTTCGAGCGCCCGGCGGGTAATGGCGACGGGCTTTTCCCCGGCCACGATCGGCAGGCTCGCGACCCCGATCTGGCGGCCGAGCACGGCAAGCTGCTCCTGCGCCGCCGGGCGCTGCACGTCGAGCGAGACGAGCAAGACTTTTTTGCGCTCGCGCTGCTTCAACCGATTGGCGATTTTACCCGCGGTCGTCGTCTTGCCGGAGCCTTGCAGCCCGACCAGCATGATCCCGACCGGCGACGGCGCGTTCAAATCGAGTTCGCCGGCCCGCGCGTCGTCCACGCCGCCGCCAAGCACCTCGACCAGATGATCGTGGACAATCTTGACCACCATCTGCGCCGGGGTCACCGAACGCAGCACCTCCTGCCCCAGCGCTTTTTCGCGCACCACCGAGATGAAATCGCGGACGACAGGCAACGCGACATCGGCTTCGAGCAGCGCGACGCGGATCTCGCGCATCGCGGCGCCGACGTCGTTCTCGCTGAGCGCGCCGTGGCGGCGCAGCCGGTCGAAGACATCGCCAAGGCGATCGGTCAGGCTATCGAACATCAAAATCCCGCGACATCAGGCTAGAGACACAAAGCGCCAGTGCGCGACACTCGCGGACTGGCGGCCCGTGGGCGGCGGCCCCCGGGTTCAGTCGCTTTCAACAGCGACGGCAAAAATTACCCCTCTGCCTGGGTTGCTGTCAATCGCGCGCCGCCGGCAACTCGTGTTCGCACAAGCTTGTCGCGTTAGAATTGATGGGTTCCGAGGTTCTTTCCAAAGCCGCCAGGCGCGTCCGATTTGCTGCGCCGCGGCAAGCGAATTGCGCCAGCGTTTGATCGCGAATCTATAATATTGCGCTGGACAGGTGCTACGCGAACATAATAACGTCACCGCTAGTCACGACGGCCTCAGCCATCCCGTCAACGGCTAAACAATTGGGGCCGGGTCGTGGCCGGCTTCGGTGCTCAGGGTCTCGCTTCAGGGTTGAGAGTCTGATCGTCGGGTTGGGGAGGTTTGATCGTGCCCGTCGGGCTCAGCCCCGATGCGGGTGCCCGGCGCGGTATGCCGTGAGGGGAGGGAGCTGTCGTGGAGGCGATCGCCACGCCTGACCATGCGGCTGTAATCAGCCGCGACAGCCGAACTCTGCGCACGTTTGTTGCGTGGGGTGTCCGGTACACGCGCGAAAGCATCGTCCAGCTTCTCGAATGCGATCCTTTGGTAACCGTCGTCGGGCAGTGCGCGACCCTGTCCGAGGCGGTGACCCTGAGCGCGGCGTTGCAGGCCGACATCATCTTGCTGGACGCCAGGATCCCCGAAGGTCCGGCCGCGGTCCGGCGCGCTCTCGACATCGCGCCCGACATGCGCATCATCGCCTGCTCGGTCCGGGAGACCGAGGACGAGATCATCGCCTGGGCCGAGGTCGGGGTAATCGGCTATATCCCGACCACCGCCGCGTTGGCCGATTTCGTGCGCCTGATCGTCGACATCCACAGCGGCGAGCAGAGCTCCTCGGGCCGGGTCGTGACCGGTCTGCTGCGCCGCATCGCCCTGGCCGCCAGAAGACGCCCCAATCGCGACGCCGCGGTGCCGCTGCCGGCGTTGACCAAGCGCGAGCGCCAGGCCGCCGAATTGATTAGAGGCGGGCTGAGCGACAAAGAGATCGCGCGGCAGTTGAACATCAGCCTGGCAACGACCAAGTCTCATGTCCATAACCTATTGGGAAAACTGAACGTTCAGCGCCGCAGCCAAGTTGCCGAATGGCTGCGGGAGTACGAGCATCGCCCCGGCGAATCTTTCGTCCGGCCGCCGATGCAATTCGAGCAGAACAGCGCCGGAAGCCCCTGAATGAAGCCGCCCGCGGCGCTCAGTCGGACCCTGGCGCGATGGTCGATTCGATCCTCGCCTAAAGCGCATCCGACAGCGCGGAGCGGTCAGCCGCCGATGCGGGCGCGGGCGATTTCGCTCTGCGCGACCTCGGGCGGGGTCAGCCAGGCCCAGAACGCATCACGGTCTATATTCTTGGCCGCGGTGTTGTCGCTACCCCAACTTCCCAACGAGACGATCTTTACATAGGCCTGCTGGCCGGGAGCAAGTTCGACGACGGTATCCTGACGGGAGTTCGGGATGAAGCTCGCCGGGGCGACGTGGTACTGCCCGGGCGGAATGTCGCGATAGATCGCGCTGCCGTTGGCGATCGACGCGAAATAGGCGCCGTTCACGTCGACATTCGCGAGGTTCAGGCTCTCGGAAGGCAGCCAGTCGCGATAGAACCAGATGCGGGCTTGACCCGCCGGGACCGGAAGCTCGGCCGCCGGCGGCGGGGCAGCACAGCTCGACGACAGCAGCAGCACGCCGCCGATCACCTTACCCCATATGTGCGACCGTAACCCGCGATCCATCGCCATCGGCCGGCTCCGCTCCTTGGTCTTGCGGGCGCGGCGCGGCGGGTGCCGCGGCCATCGCTGCGGATTCGTAGATGCGTGCAGTCGTGGATATGTATTACCGGGTTGCGCTATCAAGGGCGGATGAACCGAAGAGAGCGGCGCGCCTCCGGCCGACCCGGCGCCCAGGCGAGGCCCGTCGGCGGGACGCCGGTGGCCGGATGGCTCAGCGCGGCATTCGCCCATCAGCAGGCCGGGCGCGCGGCAGAGGCCGAACGCGTGTGCCGGCTCATTCTGTCGGTCGACCCCGGTCATGCGCAAACGCTGCACCTGCTGGGCTTGCTCGAGCATCAGCGCGGCCGTTCCGAGACCGCGATCGTGCGCATCCGCGCGGCGATCGCGCGCGACGGCCGGGTCGCGGCTTTTCACCATAACCTCGGGAACATCCTCAAACCGCTCGACCCTGCCGAGGCGCAGAAATGTTACGAACGCGCGCTCGCGCTCGCGCCCGATTCGGTCGACACGCTCTATAACCTCGGCAACACCTGCCACGAGCTCGGCCAGCCCGAGCGGGCGATCGGCTGTTTCGAGCGGGCGCTGCGCCTTCGCCCCGATGCGACGGAATTGCACAACAACCTCGGTATGGCGCTGCAGGATCTCGGCCGGCTCGACGAAGCGATCGCCTGTTATCGCAAGGCGCTGGCGCTGCGGCCGGACGCGCCGGCCACACTCGACAACCTGGCCGCGGCACTGCGGGGGCAAGGCGATCTGGCGGCGGCGCAGGCCAGTTACGAGCAAGCGCTCGCGCTCGCCCCCGGTCGCGTCGAAAGCCATATCGGGCTCGGCGTGGTGTCACGCGAATCCGGCCGACCGGAGGAAGCCGCGGCCCATTACCGGCGGGCATTGGCGCTGGCCCCCGACCATCCCGAGGCGCGGAACAATCTTGCTGTGGTGCTCGTCGATCTCGATCGGCCGGAGGAGGCGGCCGGGCACTATCGTCAGGTGCTCGCGCAGCAACCGAACCGCGCCGAAACCCACAACAACCTCGGGATCGCGCTCGAACGCCAGGGTGGGTATGCCGAGGCGATCGCCTGCTACGACCGCGCGCTGATCTTGGCGCCGGATTATGCCGAGGCGCATTTCAACCGCGCCCACGCTTTGCTCGCGACCGAGCGATTCGACGAGGGCTGGCGCGAATACGAGTGGCGATTTGCCGTCGCCCGCTACGAGCGCGGTTTCGACCGGCCGCTGTGGTCGGGGGAACCGCTAGCCGGACAAACCATCTTGATCCATGCCGAGCAAGGATTTGGCGACACTCTGCAATTCGTTCGCTACATCGCGGCTGTCACCGGCTGCGGCGGCAGGGTCGTGCTCGAGGCGCCGCAACCGCTCGTCCGCCTGCTGCGAACAACAGCCGGCATACTCGATGTCGTCGCCGCCGGCGATCCGCTGCCCGATTTCGACTGCCATTGCCCGCTGCTGAGCCTGCCTCGGGTCTTCAACACCGGGCTCGCGACCATCCCCGCCGCCGTCCCGTATCTGAGCCTGCCGGCCGAAACGTCGGCCGCCTGGGCCGGGCGGATCGCCACAGCACCCGGTCTGCGGGTAGGCGTCGCATGGTCGGGGAGTTTGGTCGGGGTGGTCGACCGGCGGCCGATCGATTTGCGCTTGCTGCAACCCCTGTCGCAGATTCCCGGCGTCAGCTGGTTCAGTCTTCAGGTGGGCGAGCAGTCCCGCGACCTGGCGTTGCTCGACCGGCCCGACATCGCCGACCTCTCGCCGTGGCTGACCGATTTCGCCGAGACCGCGGCCGCCGTCTGCCACTTGGATCTGGTGATCAGCATCGACACGTCGGTCGCTCATCTGGCGGGCGCGCTCGGGCGCCCGACCTGGATACTGCTGCCATATAACGCGGACTGGCGATGGCTGGGCCAGCGCGAGGACAGCCCGTGGTATCCAACGGCGCGACTGTTCCGGCAGCAGAGACCCGGCGATTGGGCGGGCGTGATCGGCGCGCTCGGCGCCGCCTTGGCGCCGTTGGGCGGCTGACGCGAAGCCAGCCGGGCTGAGCCGCCCGGATAGCGCCGACGCGCCGGATTAGGCGCATCCGTTTCGCTAAAATCGCGTTTTGCGTTCGCCAAAGCGGTCTCTGTTGCCCTGATCGGGCAGCTCGTCGCTGGCGAGTGCGTCGCCAACCCGGCGCACCGCCGCGATTGCCCACGCTCGGCGGTCGCGGAACGCGATCATCGGATGACGCCGCCGCGACCCGAGGTTTAGACCTTTTTGGATAAAACTCAATCTCGGTTTGGCACTTATTTCATACCGATCGTCAGTCTTTCGAGCTCTCAAGGTCTAAATCTTTCAATCAAAGATTTAAATCTTACGCTCCATATTTTTTCAATCTGACGATGGATGGTTCACCGCGCCGTGCTCGGCAATCATCATCAACCTCTGATTTAAGAGGTTGGTTACCGGGGGAGCGGCTGCAGATGACGAGAACGCAGGGTATCGGATCGTTAGCGGCGATTGGCGGGTTGACCGCCCTGATCGCGTTGCAGACGGGTCTTCCCGCCGCCAAGGCCGACGAGATGGCGGATCTGCGCGCCAATCAGCTGCTGTTGCAGCAACGCATCGACCAGCTGGCGCAGGCGCAGGCGCAGGGAACGCCGTCCCCCATCTTCGCACCCGGCACGACCGGATCGACCGGAGGTCCCGCCTACGGCACCGCGGCGACTCCGGGTACGGGGACGACCGCCGGCAGCTTCCCGCGATCGTTCCTGATCCCGGGCACCGACACCTCGCTGCGCGTCGGCGGCTTTGTCGATATCACCATTCTCGACTTTCTGAATGGCGGCGGCGCCGTCCCCGGCAGCAACTACGGCTCGAACGCCGGCCAAAACGGTAACCTGCACTCGCTGCCGGTTGGCGCGGGGTTTGTCCCCGGCCTCGGCTTCAGCAACCCCAACGCGGTCAATCGGGCGCCGACGCGCAACAACGGCGTCCTCGAGTTCAGCCCGCAGCAAACCCGAATCAACGTCGAAACCCGTACCCCGACAAGCTGGGGCGAGGCGCGGACGTTCTTTGAAATGGACTGGGCCGGCTGCAGCAGCGGCGGCAGCTACACCTGCCAGACCTTGGGCCAGGGCGGCGGCAACAGCCTGCTGCCGCGCCTTCGCTACGCCTATGGAACATTGGGCGGCTTTCTCGCCGGCCAGGCAATCTCGAACTTCTCCGACGCCGACGCCGACACCGAATCGATGGAATTCGGCGGCATCGAGGGGTCGACCGGCGGTATGCGCATCCCGCAGGTGCGCTACACGGCTGCTGTTCCGTACGGGGGCGCTCTCTCGGTGTCGATGGAAAACCCGTACACCACGATCGTCACGCCCGGCGGCATCGAATCGAGCGACTTCGCGTTGTCTGGCACCGGGACCTCAACCACCCCGGCCCAGCAGGTCACGCCGACGCTGTGCAACGGCGTTCTTTGCACCGGGACAAACGAGACCGGTATGAGCGGGACGTCTACCAGCGTCACCACGGAGGCCAACCCGGCCGTGGCAAAAATTCCGACCTTCACCGCCGCTTCCTATTGGTCGCAGCCTTGGGGGCATGTCGATTTCGCCGGCGTGGTGCGCTCGTACGAGGTGGCCGACGGCACCCACATCAGCCAGCAATTCGTGGGCTATGGCGGGCACATCGCGGGCTCGGTGAACCCGGGTTGGTTTAACTGGAACAAAGACTCGTTCCAGTTTAGCGGAATTCTCGGCGAAGCCCTCGGCAACTACACGAGCGGCGGCGACAACGCCTACTTCCCGCTGGCCAGCAACTTCACCTCCACCACCGCCTGCGCAAGCACGATAGCGGGCAAATGCACCGGTCAGTTCGCGGCGTCGAACATTCTGATCAGCCCGGTCTTCGGGTACAGCGTCAATGGCGGCTACATGCACTGGTGGACGCCAAACCTGCGGACGCAGATCGCGGCCGGCATCGGGGCGCAAGATATCTCCTCGCAGCTGATCGGGCCGACCGAGGCCGAGGCGGCCAACAAACGGCTGTGGAACACTCTCGTCAGCCTGGTGTGGAACCCGGTCGCGTTCATCACCACCGGCGTCGAGTACATGTACGGCCATCGCACCGTGGTCGCCAATTTGCAGGGTCATGAGAACGTGCTGATCTACAAGTTCCGCGTGGCCTTCTAGGCGCGCGGAACCGAGGCGCGGCCGATGATCGAGCTGATCGAAGGACTCCCGAACAACGTCGTCGGCATCTCGGTCACGGGCCGGGTGACCAAGGAGGAATGCCGCGACATCCTCGCTCCGGCGGTGCAAAAGTCGCTCCGCTGGCGCGACAATATCCGCCTCTATTACGAACTCGGCTCGCGCTTTCCGGGGTCGGGGTGGGACGATCTCGACCTCGGCTTCGAGCATGCCTCGCGCTGCGAGCGGATCGCGATCGTCACCGACATCGCCTGGGTCAGGCTGACGGTCAAGGCGATCCGCTTTCTGATCCCGGGGGCGATCCGCGTGTTTGCGACGATCGAGGCGCCGCAGGCGCGCGCCTGGATCGCCGCCCGCCCCGGGACGCGCGCGGACATCGAGATCGCCGAGCCGGCGGCTGCAACGCTGCGCAGCCGGCCGCGGCGGGCGAGGCGCTTGCCGCCCCGGCCGCGGGTCCGCGCCGCCGAGTTGCAACGCCAACCGGAAGAGCTGAACCACGGCTATGCCGAATGATGACGACAACCGGTGAGCACGGCGCGAAGCGGTAACGCAGTTTCGATCTCAGCGAACTGTCGTCATTGCGACTGCGGCGAAGCCATCCCGGGGCGCTACGCGTCGTCCGGTCGGGATTGCTTCTTCGCGTCGCTCCTCGCAATGACGGGTCTGCGCGGCTTTTTGATCACATCGAGCCGTCATTCCCGCAGAAAGCCTTGTGACGGAACCGTGGCGAGCGGCTGGCGACAACCCGTCTCCTGACCCGTTCATGGCGTTACGGCCGACAGCTCTGGCCTTTGCGGGAGACCGGTGCGGCGCACCCGGCAAAATCCGAACCGAAAGCGACGCCTCTCCGCCGAGGCACGCGACGGTAGTTTTTAAGCTGGGGGAGGCGCCGGCTCGCGGTTCTTGCGCGGCGGGACCGTAAGGCATTGAAATCGCGTATTCTATTGGCGTCGGATTGAGAGCAAGGTTGAATTTGCGTCAACCGGAACGCCCATCCCGCATCGTGCTTTCGTCAGGCTGAAGCTTCAATCGCTATCTAATACTTTCCATTTAAAGTTGCTCATCAAAACAGACTGGGCGGAGCACGTCCGTTTAATAAAATTAGGGAACCGCCGGCGTGGTGGAATTACACCTCTAAACAAAGGTGCAGACTTAAATCGGTCAATAAGTCGGATTTCATTCGTGTGATGGATAGTACGTCGTCGCGCCGATCGGCCAAAATCAACTAGTTGTTTAGTGGCCAGGGGGGCGGTGGCGTAATGAGCGGAAAACGGAATCTCGGATTCTTGGCGGCGTTCGCCGGCCTGGTCGCGATGACGACGGTGCTGGCGGGTATTCCCGCCGCCCGCGCGGACGAGCTGGCGGATCTGCGCGCCAACCAGCAGCTATTGCAGCAACGGATCGATCAGCTCGCGCAAGCTCAGGGTCAGCCTCTTGCGCCTGAGCCTGGGCCCCCTCCGCCGCTAACCGGCGGGGCTGGCGGCGGCTACGGGATCGGGATCACGGGTGCCAAGGCGGCGCCGAACGCACCGGTCGCGGGCGGCAGCTTTCCCCGGTCGTTCCTGATCCCCGGCACCGACACCTCGCTGCGCGTCGGCGGCTTTGTCGATATTACCATTCTCGATTTTTTGAATGGCGGTGGCGGTGTCGACGGCAGCAACTACGGTTCCAACTCCGGGCAAAACGGGACATTGTCCTCGCTTCCGCTGGGCGGCGGGTTCGTTCCCGGCGCCCCAGGCGGCGGGTTTGTTGCCCCTTCGCCAAACAGGGCGCCGACGCGCAACAACGGCGTCCTCGACTTCAGCCCGCAGCAGTCGCGAATTGATATCGAAACTCGCACGCCGACCAGCTGGGGCGAGGCGCGGACGTTTCTCGCCTTCGACTGGGCCGGCTGCTCTTCCGGCTCGAGTTACACCTGCCAAACCTTGCAGCAGAGCGGCGGCAACAGCCTGCTGCCGCGTCTGAGGTTCGCCTATGGCACCTTGGGTGGGTTCCTCGGCGGTCAGGCATTGTCGAACTTCTCCGACGCCGACGCCGACACCGAATCGATGGAATTCGGCGGCGCCATCGGCTCGACCGGCGGCCAGCGCATCCCGCAGGTGCGCTACACCTATCCGCTCGCCTATGGCGGCGCCCTCTCGGTATCGGCGGAAAACCCGTGGACGACCGTCGTCACTCCGGGCGGCATCGAGTCGAGCGACTACAATCTGTCCGGCACCGGGACCGCGACCACCCCGGCGCAGCAGACGGTTCCCGGTAGCGCCGCAGCGACCGGGCTCTGCAATGGGATCGTCTGCACCGGAGTAAACGGGTCGACGATGAGTGTCGGGGGGACAGCGCTCTCCAACCCGACCGTTGCCAAAGCTCCCAACCTGACCATCGCCAACTACTGGTCGCAGCCCTGGGGGCATATCGACTTCGCCGGCCTCGCTCGCTTTTATCAGATCGCCGACGGCACCCACATCAGTCAGCAATTCAGCGGGTTTGGCGGCCATATCGCAGGCGACGTGCATCCCTATTGGTTTGGCTACAACAAGGACGATTTCCTGTTCAGCTTTGTCGCCGGCGAGGCGATTGGCAATTACGCGAGCGGCGGCCTGGCCATCTTGTACCCGCTGGCCAGCAACTACACCGTGACCACCGGTTGCGCATCACCCACGAAGACCTGCACCGGTCAGTTCGCGGCGTCGAACATTCTGTTCAAGCCGATCTTCGCGTTCAGCACGAATGGCGGCTACCAGCATTGGTGGACGCCGAACCTGCGGACGACGATCGCCGCCGGCTACGCCAATCAGCAGGTCTCCTCGCAGCTGATCGGGCCGTCGCAGGCCGCGGCGGTGAACAAGATCCTGTGGAACAGCTTCGTCAACCTGGTGTGGAACCCGGTCGCGTTCGTCACCACGGGCGTCGAGTACATGTACGGCAAGCGCGTTGTCGTCGCCAACCTCACGGGTCATGAGCACGTGCTGATCTACAAGTTCCGCGTGGCCTTCTAGGCGCGCGGAACCGAGGCGCGGCCGATGATCGAACTGATCGACGGGCTGCCGAACAACGTCGTCGGCATCTCGGTGACCGGCCGGGTGACCAAACAGGAATGCCGCGACATCCTGGCGCCGGCGGTGCAAAAGTCGCTCCGCTGGCGCGACAATATCCGCCTCTATTACGAACTCGGCTCGCGCTTTCCGGGGTCGGGGTGGGACGATCTCGACCTCGGCTTCGAGCATGCCTCGCG
>Ga0210395_10001731_pt1 | contig 16914 bp, 14 predicted proteins | sample IncBWH4OmetaG_FD_150861 | JGI IMG/M metagenome (GOLD analysis project Ga0210395, IMG submission 150861) | Forest soil microbial communities from Barre Woods Harvard Forest LTER site, Petersham, Massachusetts, United States - Inc-BW-H-4-O ...
GTGAACATGAGCACGAACAAGGTTTACGGCGACGCCCCCAATGCCATCGCCCTCCAGGAACTCGAGACGCGCTGGGACTACGCCGACCAAACCTACGAGCACGGCATTCCCGAAACCTTCACCATAGATCAGTCGAAGCACTCGCTGTTCGGCGCCTCGAAAGTCGCCGCCGACGTCATGGTGCAGGAATACGGCCGCTATTTCAACCTACCGTCCTGCTGCCTGCGCGGCGGCTGCCTTACCGGGCCCAACCACTCCGGCGTGGAGTTGCACGGCTTCCTCAGCTACCTCGTGAAGTGCAATCTCGAAGGCCGCGAGTATAAGATTTTCGGATACAAAGGAAAGCAGGTGCGGGATAACATCCATTCGCTCGACGTCGCCCGCTTCATGGCCGCCTTCGTCTCGTCGCCGCGCGCAGGCGAGGTTTACAACCTCGGCGGCGGCAAGGCCAACTCCTGCTCCATTCTCGAGGCCTTCAAGATCACCGAGAAATTCACGGGCAAACCCCAAATCCATGCCTACCTGGAGCAAAATCGCATCGGCGACCACATCTGCTATTACTCCGACCTGCGCAAAATGCGCGCGCACTATCCCGGCTGGGACATCACCGTGAGCCTCGAAGAGACCATCCGCCAGATCGTCGAGGCCTGGCGCCAGCGGCAGGCAGGATAACAGGTTAACCTGGCCGGATTTTTACGCCTTTTCGCCCCGAGACAATTGTATCAAGATTGACCGATGCGAATCCTCCTCTCCGGCGCCTGTGGTTTTGTCGGCAGTACCCTCGCCCGAGCGCTCGTGGAATCCGGCCACCAGGTGTTTGGCTTCGACAACTTCATTCGCCCGGGCAGCGAGGCCAACCGCCTCGAGCTGAAAAAACTTGGCCTAAAATTTTTCCATGCCGACTTGCGTTCGGCCAGCGACTTCGAGTCGCTGCCGGCGTGTGATTTCGTGATCGACGCCGCCGCCAATCCCAGCGTGCTGGCCGGCGTTGATGGCCGCACCAGTTCGCGCCAGCTCGTCGAGCACAACCTCGCCGGCACGGTCAACCTCCTCGAATACTGCAAGCAGCACCGCGCCGGATTTATCCTGCTCAGCACCAGCCGGGTTTACTCGATTGCCCCGCTGGCCGCGCTGCCGGTCGTCGCCGAGCGCGGCGCCTTCCGGCCCGATCCGCGCACGCCGCTGCCGTCCGGCCTGACGGCCAACGGCCTGGACGAAACATTTTCGACCCTCGCGCCCATTTCACTCTACGGCGCGACGAAACTCGCCAGCGAGGCGCTGGCGCTTGAGTACGGCGAAAGCTTCAACTTCCCCGTCTTGATCAATCGCTGCGGCGTGCTCGCCGGTGCCGGCAGTTTGGCCGGGCCCGACCAGGGCATTTTTACGTTCTGGATAAACTCCTGGCTGCGCCGGCGCCCGCTCAAATACATCGGCTTCGGTGGCCACGGCCATCAGGTGCGCGACTGCTTGCACCCGCGCGATCTCATGCCGTTGCTTGAAAAACAACTGGCCGCACCCGTGCTCACGTCGGCTGACCGCATCGTCAATGTTTCCGGCGGCGCGGCTTCCGCCATGTCGCTGCTCCAGCTCAGCGAATGGTGTGCGCTAAAATTCGGCCCGCACACCGTCGCGGTCGATTCCACTCCTCGCCCCTTTGATCTTCCATGGATTGTGCTCGATTCCGCCAAGGCCGCGCGGTTGTGGAGCTGGCGGCCGCATATAGCTATTGCCACCATCCTCGATGAAATTGCCGCCCATGCCCAGGCTCATCCCGATTGGCTCGACCTCAGTGCTCCGCTGTAATTCCTGATGCCCGATCCTAAACCCCCGCTCACGCTTTTTTCGATCGTCATCCCCGCGCGCGACGAAGAAGCCTCCCTGCCGGCCACCTTACGCGAATTGCATTCAACATTCGCCGCAGAAAATATTCCCCACGAAATCGTCGTCGTTGACGACGGCAGCCGCGATCAAACCTGGACTGTGTTGCAAGGACTCCGCGCAGAAATCCCCTCGCTTCTTCCCGTGCAAAACATCGGCCCGCACGGCTTCGGCAACGCTGTCGTCTGCGGCCTCGATCACATGCACGGCGATGCCTGCACCATCATGATGGCCGATGCCTCCGACGCGCCCGCCGACGCCGTGAAGTATTGGCGCCTCCTCAATGACGGCTGGGACTGCGTCTTCGGCAGCCGTTTTGTCAAAGGCGGTCGCGTGGTCGATTACCCTCGGCTCAAACTTTTCATCAACCGCCTGGCGAATTTTTTCATCAAAACCCTGTTCAATATCCAACTCAATGACACCACCAACGCCTTCAAGGCTTATCGCCGCACGGTCATTGACGGCTGCCGTCCTTTCCTTTCACCGCATTTCAACCTCACCGTCGAGATCCCGCTCAAGGCCATTGTGCGCGGCTATTCGTGGACGGTCATACCCATCTCCTGGCAGAACCGGCAACACGGCACGGCCAAACTCAAAATCAAGGAAATGGGCAGCCGCTACTTTTTCATCTGCGCCTACGTATGGATGGAAAAATACTTCAGCCGTGGCGACTACCGGCGCAAGTGACGCGTTGCGGCAACTCCGCAAAAACACCTTGTTTGTCGCCGTGTGCTGCGCTTCATTTGGTCTTTTATGATTTATCTACTCGGAGGTTCCGGCTACGTTGGCCACGCATACCAGGCCCTGCTCACGCACAAAGGCATCCCTTTTCGCAATCTTCGGCGGGCCGAACTCGATTACGCGCAACCTGCACTCCTCGCGTCAGCATTGAAGCGCGACCAGCCCGAGTTTCTTATTAACGCCGCCGGTTACACCGGCAAACCCAACGTCGATGCCTGCGAACTGCACAAAGCCGAGTGCCTCCTCGGCAATGCCGTGCTGCCCGGCCTCGTCGCCCAAGCCTGCACCGAGGCTGGCGTGCCCTGGGGTCACGTCTCCTCGGGCTGCATTTATAACGGCGCACGCGCAGATGGCCGCGGTTTCACCGAGGAAGACACGCCCAATTTCACCTTTCGCTCGCCGCCGTGCAGTTTCTACAGCGGCACCAAGGCCCTCGGCGAAGAAGTGCTCGCCGGCCAACCCAATGTTTACATCTGGCGCCTGCGCATCCCCTTCGATCAAGTCGAAAGCCCACGCAACTATCTCACCAAGCTTATGCGCTATCAACGCCTGCTGGAGGCCACCAACTCCATCTCGCAATTGCACGAGTTTGTCGCCGCCACCTTCGCCTGCTGGGAAAAACGCGTGCCCTTCGGCACTTACAATGTCACCAACCCCGGCCAGGTAACCACGCACGAAGTGGTCGAGCACATCAAACGCAGCGGCGTCTGCCGAAAGGAATACGTGTTTTTTAAGGATGAGGACGAGTTCATGCATATCGCCGCCAAAACTCCTCGCTCCAACTGCGTGATGGACTCCTCAAAACTCGCATCGGTCGGCATCAAGATGACCGAAGTAAACGAAGCCATTGCCACCGCCCTGTACAACTGGCAGGTAGCTTGAGGCGTTAGGTTTACGCTCTTACACCTTATGAACTTACTGGTCACCGGCGGCTGCGGTTTCATCGGCAGCAATTTCGTTCGCCAGCGCCTCACCGAAAAAAACTCGCCGCTCACGAAGCTCGTCAACCTCGACCTGCTTACCTACGCCGGCAATCCGGCCAATCTCGCCGACTTCGCCGGCGACCCGCGCTATGTTTTTGTGCAAGGCGACATTGGTGACGAAACCCTCGGCACTCGCCTGCTGTCCGAACACGCCATCGACGCCGTCGTCAATTTCGCCGCCGAATCGCACGTGGACCGCTCCATCGATTCGCCCGAGCCATTCATCCAGACCAACGTCGTCGGCACGCTCCGCCTCCTCAACGCCGCGCGCCGCCACTGGTCCGCGCTGCCTGCGCCAAAGAAGAGCGCGTTTCGTTTCCTGCATGTTTCCACCGACGAGGTCTATGGCACCCTCGCGGCATCCGAACCCGCCTTCACCGAGAAAACCAACTTCGCGCCTAACAGCCCCTACGCCGCCTCGAAGGCGGCCAGCGACCACCTCGTCCGCGCCTGCCAGCACACCTACAGCCTACCCACCCTCACGACCAACTGCTCGAACAACTACGGCCCATATCATTTCCCGGAAAAACTCATCCCGCTCATCATTCTCAACGCCCTCGATGGCAAACCGCTGCCCGTTTACGGCGACGGTATGCAGATCCGCGACTGGCTTTACGTTGAAGACCATGCCACCGCCATCTGGCTCGTGCTGCAACGTGGGCGCGTCGGCGAGACCTACAACATCGGCGGGCTTAATGAGCAGCCCAACATCGAGGTCGTGAAACTCATCTGCTCACTCCTCGATAAAAAATCCCCGCGAGCCGACGGCAAATCGTACGCCGCGCAAATCACATTTGTGACCGACCGACCGGGCCACGACCGCCGTTACGCTATCGATTGCTCAAAACTCCAACGCGAACTTGGCTGGCGACCGGGCGAAAACTTCACCACCGGCCTCGAAAAAACCGTGGACTGGTATCTCGCTCATCGCGCCTGGTGTGAGAATATCACGGCGCGCCGTTACCAACGGCAACGTCTTGGTACGGGGGCCTGAGCGACGCACCGGCGATAGGCGAAAGGCCATAGGCGATGGGAACCGGATTCCATGATTTACAAGTCTGGCGCGAGGCGAAGGCCCTCGCTGTCACAATCTACACCACCACTGCCGCCTTGCGTGACCAGAGCCTCCGTGATCAAATGCGCGGTTCCGCTGTGAGTGTTCCCTCCAATATTGCAGAAGGAGACGAACGAGATACCGACAAGGATTCCATTCGTTTTTTCTACATTGCCAAAGGATCGCTCGCTGAACTTTGCACCCAAATCGAAATTGCAATGGAGGTCGGCCTCATTCCACCGCAAACCGCTGAATCTATTTTGTCGCAAGCCAGCCTCATTGGTCGAAAACTTGGCGCTCTGATCAAAGCCCGAACACCTCATGCCCTCTGACCCATCGCCACTTGCCCAGCACCCCTCGCCTACGGCCAAAATGATTCCGCGGCGAGGAATCATTTTGGCCGGCGGTTCCGGCACGCGGCTCTACCCCCTCACCATCGCCGTGAGCAAGCAGCTCATGCCCGTCTATGACAAACCGATGGTGTATTACCCCCTCTCGGTGCTCATGCTCTCGGGCATCCGCGAGATTTTGATTATCTCCACGCCACAGGATCTTCCACTCTTCCGCCGGCTGCTGGGCGACGGCTCCCAGTTCGGTTTGTCTTTCGCCTACGCGGAGCAACCCAGTCCCGACGGCCTCGCCCAGGCCTTCCTTATTGGCGCGAACTTCATTGGAGATGCACCCTCCGCGCTCGTGCTCGGCGACAATCTTTTCTACGGCAATGAGTTCTCAAAATCGCTCGCCGCCGCCTCGGCCCGCACCAGCGGCGCAACCATTTTCGGCTACCACGTGAGCGATCCCCACGCTTACGGCGTCGTTGAGTTTGCACCTGATGGGCGCGTGCTTTCGCTCGAGGAAAAACCCAAGGCTCCAAAATCCAACTACGCCGTCCCCGGCCTCTACTTCTACGACTGCGACGTCGTCCCGCTCGCGCGCAGCCTCAAGCCTTCGGCGCGCGGTGAACTCGAAATCACCGACCTCAATCGCCTTTACTTGGAAGCGGGCAAGCTACGGGTTGAGCTCCTGGGCCGTGGCACGGCGTGGCTCGATACCGGCACCCATGATTCCCTCCTCGAAGCCGCGAGATTCGTGAGCATCATCGAAAACCGCCAGGGCTTGAAAATCGCCTGTCCCGAGGAAATCGCCTGGAGCCAAGGCTGGATCAACCGCGCTCAACTTGAGGCCAACATCCAGAAACTCGGCAAATCCGCCTATGGCCAGTACCTGGTGCGCTTGCTCGCTGAAACGAAGGTTGAAAGTTGAAGTGTCATACGTAATGAGGCAGTTCCTTGCGATAGAACACGAGCGTTTTTTCCAGCGCCGCACTCAGGCTCGTGCGCGGACGCCAGCCAAGGGCCGAGCGCAGTTTCCGGTCGTCGGCATAAAAGCCACCAATATCGATTTTCTTCCGGTCAGCCGGAAAGTTTTTCACCACAAACTTGCCGCCGCCGTTGGCCGAAACGAGTAGTTCCGCCAGCGCGCACAGGCTGACGGGCGGGCCGCCGCCAACGTTGAAAACCTCACCCACTGCCTCCGGCCGCGCCGCCGCGAGCAAAAACGCCTCCACGGCGTCATCCACGTAGGTGAAATCGCGCAGCTGCTCGCCGCCCCAGACCTCGATCGGCTTTTTCTCGAGCAGGTTTTTAATCCATACGCCGACAAAAGTCTGCCTCGCGTCACGCACGCGCATGCGCGGGCCGATAGTGTTGGTCAGGCGCAACACCGTGCTGCGAATGCCATGCACCTGGTTGTAGAGGAGATGGTAGGATTCACCCGCGAGTTTGTTGATGCCGTTAACATCCACCGGCCTCAGTGGATGATTTTCGTCCACCGGCAGGTAGTCGGGCTTCCCGTAAATCTGTCGTGTGCTGGCGAAGACGATACGGATATCCGGGTTGTGATTACGGCAGGCCTCGAGAATGGAAAGTTGAGAGCGGGCATTGATCTCAAGATCGGTTTCCGGATCGGTCATCGAATCCATGTGGCTCGTCTGGCCGGCAAGGTTGAAAAGGAAATGCTGGCCGCGCACGAATACGGGCAGCGAATGGCGGTCGCGCACGTCAGAGATGTTCACGCGCACGCTTGGTTCGATCCCGGCAAGGTTGCGCAGGTTGCCGCCATATTCAGGGATGAGCGAATCGACGAGCGTGACTTCCGCGCCAAGGCGCACGAGCGAGCGGGCCAGGTTTGAGCCGATGAAACCAAGCCCGCCGGTGATCAGGGCCCTTTTTTTGGCGAAAGCTTTCCTCAGCGAGGGAGACGCGGACATGGGATGAAATTAGTGCGCTTTCCAAGACTGCCTTCAACGCAAAAGCACAGGCAATCACACAACCCGCCACACTTACGGTAGGCTGGCCCAACATTACGCATTCCCCGGGTAGCGCCAGCACCCGACGAAAACTCGGCAACTTGGAAGCCAACATCCAGAAACTCGGCAAATCCGCCTATAACCGATACCTGGTGCGCTCTTGCTCGCTGAAATGAAGGTTGAAAGTTGAACGCTAAAGATTGAAAGACTTGGCCCGCTTATTACTTTCAACCGACTTGAAGCTTTCCGTCATAATTCCGCTCTACAATTGCCTGTCGCTCACGCAGGCCATGCTCGTGAGCCTGGGCACCACTCTCCCGCCCGGGCTGGCCTATGAAATCATCATGATGGACGACGGCTCGACCGACGGCACGCGCGAATGGCTTGCAACGCTAACCGATCCGTCCATTCGCGTCGTTCTCAACGAGAAAAACCTCGGTTATGCCGCCACCAACAACCGCGGCGCCTCGCTTGCCCGCGGCGAATTTCTCGCCCTGCTTAACAACGACCTCGTGCTCCTGCCCGGTTGGCTGCCGCCGATGCTGGACGGCTTTGCGCGCCTGCCCCGCGCCGGCATCATCGGCAACTGCCAGTTCACTCCCAGCACGCAGGCACTGGATCATCGCGGTGTGCGCTTCGATCTGATCGGACGTCCACTTCACGACTCCAGCCGCCCCTGGTTTACCCGGGCCTATACGCGCTATCGTGCGGTCACCGCGGCCTGCTGCATTTTGCGGGCGGAGGCCTTCAATCGGCATGGAGGCTTCGACGCAGCCTTCCGCAACGGTTATGAGGACATCGATCTCTGCCTGCGGCTCGGGCGCGCCGGGTTCCGCCATTATGTGGCCAACCACAGCCACGTACTTCATCATTTGAGCGCCTCGCCCACCCGGCACGCGAAGGAAGATGAAAATCTCCGCTTGTTTATGGCCCGCTGGGGACACGAGCCTAGCTTTCGCAATCGCGGCCTCGTTTATCTTCAACGATACTGGAACCGCCCATGGCGCTTCAACGGCCCCCGACTATGCCTTGCCCTCGCCTGGGCCACCACCGGCCGTTCCTGTGACATTCTCGCCCGCCGACTCAAAACCACGATCAAATGCTAGCTACATTCACATTATCCTCTCGTTTGCCATTCCGCTTGGATCGGACAAACAGTTTCAACGTTAAACTCCTGTCTGCGTGACCATCTCCGTCGTCGTCCCCTGTTACAACGAAAGCAAGACCATCGCCGAGCTGATCCAGGCCGTGCGGCGATCGCCCGCCGGCCCGGTGGAGCTGATCGTGGTGGATGATTGCTCAACCGACGGCACGCGTGAATGGCTGCAGGGTCCGGGCGCCAACCTGGCGGATAAAATTCTTTTCCACGAAAAAAACCAGGGTAAGGGCGCTGCGCTACGCACCGGCATCCAGGTCGCCACGGGCGACATCGTCATTATCCAGGATGCCGATCTCGAATACGACCCGACGGAGTACCCCCTGCTCGTCGAGCCAATCGAACGCGGCATGGCCGATGTTGTCGTTGGCTCGCGCTTCCAGTCCAGCCGGCCGCACCGCGTGGCTTACTTTTGGCACATGGTCGGCAATCGCTTCCTCACCTTGCTTTCAAACATGTTCACCAACATTAATCTCACGGACATGGAGTCGTGCTACAAGGTCTTCCGCCGCGAGATCATCCAGGGCATCACGATCGAGGAGAACCGTTTTGGCTTTGAACCTGAGATCACCGCCAAAGTTGCGCGCCGTGGCTACCGCATCTACGAGGTCGGTATCTCTTATTTTGGCCGCAGCTATGCCGAAGGGAAGAAAATCGGATGGAAGGATGGCGTGCGCGCCTTTTACGTGATCTTGAAATATAACCTGTGGAAACGCGGCTGACCGCCGGCGGATCCTCAATGCCGTCATTTTCTCCTGGCCCAGCGGCCTTCAGTTCGATCTTCATCCACTTCTTGTTTCCATGGCTCGACCATGCTCAACCCGCCCAAGCCTTCCACGCGGTAGCCCGCGGGGGCCGGAATCCTCAAATGGCTCGGTGCCGCAAGCACGGTGAGGTTGCCCAGCAAGAGCACCGGCCACCACCGACGCCCGTGCGGCACGAGGATGTTAAACGCCAGTGTCATGGGCAGCAGTACGCGTCCAGCCGCGCCCGGATGCCCGGCCCATACCGCCGGGCCCAAGAAAATCATCAACCCTGCATACGCTGCACCCACGCGCCACCATGTTTCCCTCCATCGTGGTCGCAGCCCAAAAAACAACAGCTGCGCGGTCAACGCGACCAGCATGGCCAGGCTTCCATTCTCCACTATTCCAAAGTGGCTCACTCCGAACTGCGCTCGCATTTCCCTCCACTTCCCCAGGTATCCAGACAACGGCAGGTCAAAATTTCCCGAGCCGGCCACGCGACCTGGGCCAATCCACCGCCACAGGCATACCAGCCACACTATCAGTGGCAGCACGACAACCAGCCCGCGTAACATCATCCATCCCCATTCGCGCCAGGTGTTTTCGCGCGGCCATGCCAGCGCCGCGCCGCCCAGGATATTGGTCTCCCGTCCGAGCCCGGCCACGCCGAGGACCACCGACGCCAGCCACGGCCGGCCCATTTCCACCAGGGCCACCCCTGCCGCGATCAAGAGCAGGCTGGGCCCGTCGAGCAGCGCCTTTTGCACACTGATACACAATCCTGAGCAAAACAACGTGGCCGCCCACCGCGCATAGTTACCCCAGTTCACCGGCGGAAACCATCGCAGCATCAATCCCGCCAGCAAGACCCAGCACGCGATATTTTGCACCGCGTAGATCTGCAGCGCCCGGGCCGGGACGCCGCCGGCCAGCGCCCAGGCCGTCCAGCAAAACAGGATCCGCCGGGCTCGATACGGCAGATTGTCCACCGCCTTGGTCAATACCGGGTCATCCAGCTGCGGATGCATCGCAATCTGTGCATAATACTGCCCATCGTAGCCGACGGATTGCGGCTGCGTATAATGGTTCAATGCCCGCAGCTCAGGCAAGCTGGACCCACTTGGTTTGCTACCGAAACAGACGAGACAGGTGAATCCTTTTCCCGGAATATAAAACTGCGCGACCAGCCAAAGGAAAAGTGCGACCGTCGCAGCATAAGCGGCCCAATGTACGACATTGGGGTGGCGTCGGAAAAATGAATTGGGCTGAAGCACGAAAAACAGACAAATCACTGTGCACCTCGTCTCAAAGCAAGAGTGATTTGCCTTCGCTTCTACCAGTGCTACTCCCCGGGGATTCTACGCGCGGCTTGCACAGCCCCACCGCACGGGGCTGGCCACGCGGCGTCCTAATTTCACCTTAAAAACCCCGCAGCATGCTGCAGGGAATGTTTCAGTATTCGATGGAAAGGAATCCAACTATTTCGGCGTTGGGTGGCAGGGCGCTTTCTTAAAATAAAACACCCTTTTTATTTCCAAAATAGCTCCCAATCGGCTGTTGATACTCGGCCGCGATGCTTCTCCTCGACCTCACCCACACCAGCCATACGCAGGCCCGCACCGGCATCCAACGCGTCGCCCGCCAGCTGCACGCCGCGCTTTGCACCCAAGGCGGTGAAACCGCCGTATGCTTCGATCCCTGGCAAAAAACGTGGCGGACACTCGAGCCGTGGGAAGAAAATAATCTCGCGGCCAAAGGCGCCGCCGCCTCGCGTGGCGCAAGCTGGCCGTGGCGTGCCCGGATCCGCGGCGCGTTTCGTCGTCGCATTGGACGCCCTTCGACTCTCGACGCTCAACTTTCAGCTCTCGACTCCAGCGCCGCCAGCCTGCTCGTCCCGGAAATTTTTTCACCCGGCGTTGCCTCCGCATTGCCGACGCTCTTTGCCCAAGCCAGCGGTCCACGCGCCGCCATCTTCCACGATGCCATCGCACTTAAGCTGCCCGAGCTGACGCCGACAAAAACGGTCGCCCGCTTTCCCGCTTATCTGCGCGAGTTGCTCGCCTTCGACGGCATCGCCGCCATTTCTGAAGACTCGCGCCAGTCGTTGCTCGATTACTGGCGGTGGCTCGGCGCAAACAACCCACCGCCGGTACAAACCATTCCCCTCGGCCTCAGCCTGCCCGCTTCCGGCACCACTCAACCCTCAGCTCTCAACCCTCAACTCTCAACTGTGCTGTGCGTCGGCAGCGTCGAAGGCCGCAAAAATCACGTCGCGCTACTCGACGCCTGTGAACAGCTCTGGGCGCGCGGCCTGCATTTTGAGCTGCATCTCATCGGCCTCACCCATCCGCAAACCGGCCGCGCCGCACTCGATAGAATCGCGGCGCTCAAGTCCGCCGGCCGTCCGCTGCGTTACGATGGGCCAGTTGACGATGTCACGGTCGCCGCCGCCTACCACGCGTGCCAATTCACCGTTTATCCATCGCTCATGGAAGGCTTCGGCCTGCCCGTGCTCGAGAGCCTTGCGTATGGCAAACCCTGCGTGTGCTCCGGTCGTGGTGCGCTCGGTGAGGCCGCACGCGGCGGCGGCGGTATCGCGCTCGATTCGGTGGATGCCGGTTCGCTCGCCACCGCCATCATGCGGCTGCTGGAAACCCCATCCGACCTCGCCGCACTCGCGAATGCGGCGCGCGCCCGCAACTTCAAATCGTGGACCAGCTACGCCGCCGAACTTGCCGCATGGCTGCCCACGCTCCCGAGGCGAACCAAGTGACAAGTAACAAGATTGTCCCGCAGCCACCGAAAAATTTGCAGACATAGTCTTTGGCTATTGGCTTTTCTTTGGGCTTTGCCGTGTCCTCCATAGCTCGAAGAGCAACGGAGGAGTGTTTTGGAATTTGGGATCTATCCACCGCTGCAGTGGGCTCTTGTTACTTGGTACTTGTCACCTGTTACTTCCGCCGACGGCGGCGCCTTTGCATTTGCTAAGCACCGCGCGTTAATTCAACTTTGAAAATTCATGGCGTTCTCCCTTTTCTCTAAAAGCAAAAAAGCCCTGCTCGACCGCTGCCGCGACGATCCCACGACCAAGATGCGGTTGAAATACGCGCCCTTCTACCACGCCATCGACGCCCAGCGCGGGACGGATATCCGCCTCGACGGGCGCGACATGATCATGCTTTCGAGCAACGATTACCTCGGGCTGTCGTTTCACCCGAAAGTCATCGAGGCCGGTCGCGCCGCGCTGCTCGAATGGGGCTCAAGCACGACCGGGGCGCGACCGTCGAACGGCTCGCGCGCCTACCACTTGCGCCTCGAGGAAAAACTCGCCTCCTTCCTCGGCCGCGAGGCCTGCCACGTGCACTCCGCCGGCTACCTGTCCTGCCTTTCCAGCATCGCCGCCTTTGCCCAAAAGGGCGACTTGATCCTCGCCGATAAAAACATCCACTCCTGCCTGTGGGACGGCATCCGCCTCTCCACCGCCGTGGCGGAACGCTTTTCCCACAACAATCCCGACGACCTCCGCTCCGTCGCCGCCACGCTCGATTCCGCGGCTCCGAAAATACTCGTCGTCGAAGGTGTTTACTCGATGGAAGGCCACATTAGCCGTCTGCCCGAAATCATGGAAGTCGCCGACGCCCATGGCTGCTTCAGCGTGGTGGACGACGCCCACGGCTTCGGCGTCCTCGGTCGCGAGGGCCGTGGCACGGTGGATCATTTTAAGCTCAATGACCGCGTCGATATCATTTGCGGCAGCCTGTCAAAATCGCTCGCCAGCACCGGCGGTTTCATCGCCGCCTCGAGCGATGTCATCGAGTACCTGCGCTCGCACTCGAAGCAGACCATTTTCAGCGCCGCGCTGAGCCCAAGCCAGGCCGCCTGCGCCGAGGCGGCGCTCGAAATCATGCAAACCGAGCCGCAACACCTCGAGCGTCTCTGGAAAAACACGCATCGTTACCGGGCCATGCTCAAGGGCCTTGGCCTGGACACTTGGGACAGCGAGACTCCCGCCGTTCCCATCGTGCTGGGCTCAAAGGAACGCGTTTACATGTTTTGGCGGGCTCTGCTCGAAAAAAATGTCTTTACCGTCATGTCCATTTCCCCGGCCGTGCCCGCGGGAAAAGATCTCATCCGCACTGCTGTCTCCGCCATGCACACGGACGAACAGATTGACAAAATCGGCGACGCGATGGCTTACGCGCTGAAGAAAATCTGAAGCCGCCCTCGAAGGGCGGCGTAATCTGTAGTTTGGATTTGGTAGTTGGCAGTTGGTTTTGATCCAAAGCTTGCGTCCGAACTAACGACCAAATCCCAACTTCCAACTACTCCTTTCCCAACGCCGCGCGCAGCCCCGCCGCGGTGTCGGCCCAACGAGGCAAGGTCCGCGCGGCAGCGGCCGCCTGAAGTTTTTGTACGACCGCGACGTCGGTCAGGACGGTGCGAAGCGCCGATTTCCATGCCGCCATGTCGCCCGGCGCGACCGCGAGGCAGCCGCCGACATCCGCATTCTCCCGCAGCACCGGCAGGTCACTGCACACGCACGGCACGCCGCGCCAGAGCGACTCCAGCAGCGGCAGGCCGCAGCCCTCGGCCAGGGTTGGAAAAACACTCGCGCGCGCCTTTCCGTAAAGCGCCCCCAGCGTCCAGTCGTCCACCGCCTCGTGAAAATGCAGTCCAGGGAATCTTTCTCGCAGCGATTTTATTTTCTCCACAATCGGCCGGCCAAAATGCGGATTCACGCGGCCAACCAAATGCAGCTCGAACTCCAGTCCCTCGCGCCACAACTCCGCACACACCTCGAGCAGGAAGGCCTGGTTTTTTCGCGGCTCGATAATGCCCACGCACAGCAATAAATTTGGAATTTGCGCTTTGGGATTTGGGATTTGAGCAGCGCGCGGCGCTCCATCAAAATCCGCGCCGAGCGAAATCGTTTCAACCTTCGCGCGCGGTTCCACGCCCTGCCAGCGCCAGAATTCCACCAGGTCGCGCCGGCTCGCCTCGGACACCGCGAACACGCGGTCGAAATGCGCGAGCATTTTCAGGTATTCGGGATGCCGCGCCACGCTTTGCGGCCAGATGACATGCGGCAGCTTGAGCGGGATCGCATCGTGAAAAACCGCCGCCAACTGGCACGGCCGGTTTTTTAAAAACTCCCAAAATCCAGGCCGCTCGGCCTCGGAAAAAAGTTCGCCCGTGAGAAACCAGTCGTCCTGCGCCGCGGCCCGGTTCCAGTCGGGCCACACCACCGGCTGCATCGCTGCGCCGAGTTCGTCGCGCAAGCGCCCGCTCACGCGCGTGAGGCCGGAGCGATGGCCGGCCGAGGCGGACTTGGTGACATCAAAAAAAATCATGATGCTCGCGGATGCGGATTTTGAACACGAAAGTCGCGAAGGACGCAGAGGGATCCATACAGTCGGACCACTGATATTTTTAACCGCGAATGGACGCGGATTAACGCAAATAGGCTGATGGAAAACTGTGCCGCTACCGCGGCACACGGCCGCCTGCCCTTCGCAGCCCGTTCGACAAGCTCAGGGCGAAGTAGGGGGTCAGTCCGCGGTATCCGATTAGCGTCCATTAGCGGTTAAAAAGAAATCGAATCCGTGTTCGGGATCAATAAGCGCCTATAAGTGTTCATCCGTGGCTAAAAATGATCGAGATCAGCCTGGATTGCGGTTTAAATCCGGGTTTAAGATGGCCTGCTCGAACTGCACGAGGATGCGGGCGGCATTCTTGCGCGCATCGAAATTTTCTTCAACCCAGCGATGCGCGGCGATGCGCAAAGACTCGGTAAACGCATCTTCGGCCGCAAGGCGGCGCAGCGCGGTCAGCCACGCTTCGGGTTCGTCCACGGGTGCGACCAGGCCCGTGACGCCATGGGTCACGGCTTCGGTCGTGGCGGCCGCCGGCGAGGTGACGACCAGCACGCCGGCGGACATCGCCTCGGGGATGACGTTGGGCAGGCCGTCGCGGTCGCCGCTGGGCGCGACGATGCCAGTATGGATGAGCACATCGGCCCACGCGAGTTGATCCAAAATTTCCTGCTCCGGCAAATGGCCGGTAAAAACCACTTGGCTGGTGAGGCGCAGTTCGTGCGCCAGCGCTTCGAGTTCACCGCGCAGCGGACCGTCGCCGGCGATACGCGCTTCAAAGACAAATCCCGCGTCGCGCAGCGCGGCATAGAGGCGGAGCTGATGGCGCAGACCTTTTTTTTCGACCAGGCGGGCCACGCAAACGAGACGCAACGATGTGCGCGGCGTGCGCAGCGACTTGAGCGGCGGCAGCCCATCGAGGCCGCGGCGGATGCAGGCAATTTTCCCCGCGGGCACGCCGTGTTCGATCAGCGCGCGCCGGCCCATCTCGGTAGATGTGTGCACAAAGGCGGCGGGCAGGAGTTTTTCGCGCAACCACCAGTCGCCGCCGTGCTCATAAATGTCGTAGGCGTGCGCGGCGGCGCTGTAGCGGTGACCGTCGATCCGCCAGAGGATCCACGCCGCCGTGGCGGGCGCCCCACCCCAAGCGGCATGGATGAGCGCAGGTGGATTTTTTCGAAAATGCCTCGCGTAAACGCAGGCGAAGCCCGCGCCGAGCATGTTCTCCCAAAAATTCATCCACGAGGGTGGCCGGCGCATGGCCACGCCGCGCAACAATTCGCACAACACGCCTGGCCGGCGCGCAGCTTCGAACGGTATCCTCCAAATCAGTTCCATCAGCCGCCATTTTGAAAACCGTTCGACCCGCAGGCCGCGAAACTCTCCGCCGCCGCCGTGCAACGAATAGATCCGCAGATCCGCGCCGCGCGCCTGCATGCCGATGATCTCGCGCTGAAGAAACGTCTCCGTGGATTTTGGAAACGTCGTAAAAAGGTAGGCGATGGTGAGCGGTTTTTCGGTCAAGACGGCGGCGGGCTTGGGGAGTGCCAAGCCGAGCATGCGACACGCACGGCGCGGGAAGCTATCTCAAAATTGACTCGGGTGTGTTTCCCAAACGAGCTGACTGGCTATTTATTTGTTGATGAGGCGTTGGGAAGCACGGCTTGAGCCTTGACTGCCGCGATCAGCTGGAGATTTAGGGCCGTCGGGTTGGCCAAAGAGTAATTATTAAATTTGCCGGCGCCGTAGGCCAGGGCCTGGTTATCATCCGTTACCGGTACGCCCAGCGCGGCGTAAGCACTAAATTGAGCGGGATCAAGGGCTACAGCGGCACGAATCGCTGCGGGTGACAATCGCCGGCGGAGCGCGGTGCGGGTGAACCCAGGCCAGAATTCCCCGGTGTCTTCACCAAAAGCGCGGTGATAGCGCCCGAGCAGGATACCCGTGCGGCAAGTGGGCTCAATCCAGAGAATGGCTTCGGGAAAAACTTCGTGGAATGCCGCGGCAATGGCCGCGGCGTGCTCCATGGTGAGCAAGTGCAGGGGCAACCATTGGGCCACCACCGCACCATCGTTCAAACGGCCGGCCACGGCTTGGTAGAACTCCACTGAATACAAGGCGTTCACTCCGGCAAAGTGGGGAGGCATGGGTTCGAGCGTGACGACATCGTAATGCGTGGCGGTTCGTCGCACCCAGGCCCGCCCATCCATCACCACTGTGCTCACCCGTGGGTCAGCAAGCACATCGTAGTTTTGCTTGAAATACCCGGCCATGGCAAAAACTGCGGGGTTGATGTCCACTAGGTCGAGATGGCGTGGATTTTCATCAAGCACTCCACGGGCAGTTTGCCCGGTCCCAAAGCAGATCACCAAGGCGTTTCCGGGGGCGGGATGGAGCAGCATGGGCAGGCGTCCCATCCAATCCATATACTCCGCGCCGGCCATTTCTCCCGAAGCGCAAAATCCATCGATAAAGAGCTGGGTCGATCGCTGATTGCGCACCACCGAGTGGTCACATCGGGCCCATCCCGAAATGCAAGGATTTCGTAGTCCACGCCATTTATTCCGATAACCCTGTCACGGCCCGGATGCGAATTGAAAACCACTGAGATTAGCAGGCAGCCAATCGTCAGGCCGGCTCCGGCCCAAAGCTGACGCCCTCGGCGGAACCAGAGCG
>Ga0210395_10001734_pt1 | contig 16911 bp, 17 predicted proteins | sample IncBWH4OmetaG_FD_150861 | JGI IMG/M metagenome (GOLD analysis project Ga0210395, IMG submission 150861) | Forest soil microbial communities from Barre Woods Harvard Forest LTER site, Petersham, Massachusetts, United States - Inc-BW-H-4-O ...
CATTGACTTCCGGATGATGGCCGCGGTCGTATCCCGCACCGACTTGGTTGAGGACCGGGCTTTGATCGCCAAGCTGGATGCCGCCATCGCCAGGCACGCGCCGAAGTGGATGCGGCTTTCCGGGCCTAGGCTTTTCGAGCGCATCGACATGTGGGTCATGCGGTTCGATCCGGCCGGGAAGCGAGTGCCGCGCGAGCGCACCGAGAATCGCTATGTCGAAATCGCGCCCACAGATGCAGGGTTGGCCGGGGTCTGGGCGCAGCTGCACGCCGCCGACGGCGTGGCTTTGGGTCAAAAGCTCGACGCGCTTGCTGAAACGGTCTGTGCGGCAGACCCGCGAACCAAGCAACAACGTCGGGCGGACGGCTTGGCCGCATTGACCGCCGGGCTGACCGCGATGCGCTGCCAATGCGGTTCGCCAGACTGCTCGGCAGCGCAACGACGCCCGGCCACCGACGTGGTGATCCATGTCTTGGCCGAGCAGGCGACGATCAGCGGTGACTCACAGTCGCCCGGATACCTGCGAACCTTCGGGCCGTTGGACTCAACCACGCTGCGCGACATGGCGACAACCGCGAAGATCAAGCCGTTGGTGATGCCATCGACCGGCCCCGAGGGAGGTTATCGGCCTTCGGCGGCATTGGCGGACTTCGTGCGCTGCAGGGACTTGACCTGTCGATTCCCCGGATGCGATGAACCGGCCGAAGTCTGCGATCTCGACCACACCGTGCCGTTCCCGCTTGGCCCTACGCATCCCTCGAATCTTAAGCTTCTCTGCCGTTACCACCACTTGCTCAAGACGTTCTACACGCGGTGTGGCGGCTGGGCAGATCGTCAGTTACCAGATGGCACCGTGGAGTGGACCGCGCCCAGTGGCCATACCTACACGACCACCCCCGGCGGCAGCATCTTCTTCCCAGTGTTGGCCAGGTCAACGGGAGAGCTGAAGGTCGCGCAGATGGTTGAACCGCCAAGAATTACAAAGGGATTGATGATGCCGCGAAGGAAACACACGCGGGCGGAAGATCGCCGTTACCGAATCACCTCAGAGCGACGGATCAACGAACAACGGCTCGCCGAAGAGCGACTCGCCCAACAGCGCCGAAAACGTGCGGCGGGTTACGATCCGCCACCCTTCTGACGGCACGCGGCCTAATCCAGCAGCGTCCGGACGACGCCGTCAGCCAGCAAACGCCCGCGGTCGGTGAGCACCAAGCGCTCGCCGTCGGGCGTCAGCAAGCCGTCGTCGACGGCGACGGACGCGCGCTCGCGCTCGGCGTCGTCCAGCAGGTCCAGCGGCAGACCTTGGCGCAGCCGGATTCTCAGCAGCATGTCCTCGGTGTGGCGCTGCCGAGCATCCAGCTGCTCGAAACCGGCGACCGGCAACGTCGCACCGTCGAGGATCTGTGCATAAGTGTTGGGGTGCTTGACATTCCACCAGCGGGTTGCACCGACATAGCTATGCGCCCCCGGGCCGGCACCCCACCACTGACCGCCGTCCCAGTAGCCCAGGTTGTGTCGGCACTGCCCGCCTGCGCGGCTCCAATTGGACACCTCGTACCAGTCGAAGCCGGCCGCTGACAGCTGCTCGTCGACCAGCTCGTAGCGGTGCGCGAGCACGTCGTCGTCGGGAGCGGCGAGCTCGCCGCTGCGGACCCGGCGCGCCAGCGCAGTGCCGTCCTCGACCACCAGGGCGTAGGCGGAGACGTGATCGACGCCCGTGTCGACCGCCGCTTCCACCGAGCGCAGCAGGTCGTCGTCGGATTCCCCAGGGGTGCCGTAGATCAGGTCGACGCTGACGTGTTCAAAACCTTCGGCGAGCGCCTCGCGGGCCGCCGCCGCCGACCGGTTCGGCGTGTGGATCCGGTCTAGAACACCCAGCACCCATGGCGAGACGGACTGCATGCCCAGCGACACCCTCGTGTAGCCGGCTGCGCGGGCGGCCGCGAAGAAGTCGGGCCAAGCCGACTCCGGGTTGGCCTCGGTGGTGATCTCGGCGTCGGCGGCCAGCTCGAAATTGTCGCGCACCGACTGCAGCAGCGCAGTGATGCGTTCGCCACCCAACAACGACGGCGTCCCGCCCCCTACGAAGACGGTCTGCACCGTCGGTGCGCCCAGCCGGGCTGCGGCCAGCTCGAGCTCCGACCGCAGCACCTGTAGCCACGCGTCGGGGTTGACGCCACCTAACTCGGCCGGCGTGTAGGTATTGAAGTCGCAGTAGCCGCAGCGGGTGATGCAGAACGGCACGTGCACGTAGATGCCGAACGGTCCGCCTGGGCTCACGTGCACATCGGGCAGGCCGACGGGCGCAGAAGTTGCCGTCATGGCTGCCAATATTCCCGAGTCCTTGCGCAACCTCCAGCGCTTGGCCCCAGTGGCCCACGCGCAGGAGAGAAAATGGACGCCGTTGGCAGCTGACTCTCGGACACATTTACGCTGCATCTCAGGGTTGCCGCGTAGTTTTGCTCACTGTGAGAGAAATTCCACCCTGGTAGCGACCGTCCGCGACATCCGTGGCACAATGGCCGAGTGACCGCCGCCCACCGCAGCCCGTTCGACATCGCACTGGTGGCGCGTCGGCACATCGATCTCAAGCGTGTCTGTAGCTGTCGCTGTCTGCCTTGATGTCGTAGACCCCGCCCACCTGTACTCCAGCTGGCCCCCGGATCTGCGCCGCCGGGTCAGCAACCGGTGATCTGCGCGGTCCAAGCCGGCTACTCCACAAAGGAGAACGCCGTATGACATCCCCCCGCCCCACCAAAGGCCGCAGCGAAGGCCAGTGGGCGCTTGGCTATCGCGAGCCGTTGAACCCCAACGAGCAATTCAAGAAGGATGACGACGCACTCAATGTGCGCGACCGCATCCTCAACCACTACTCCAAAGCCGGCTTCGACAGCATCGACAAGAACGACTTGCGTGGCCGCATGCGCTGGATGGGCCTCTACACCCAGCGTGAGCAGGGTTACGACGGCACCTGGACTGGCGACGAGAACCTCGATCTGCTCGAGGCCAAATACTTCATGATGCGCGTGCGTTGCGACGGCGGGGCGTTGTCCACCGCGGCGCTTCGCACCCTCGGACAGATTTCTACGGAATTCGCCCGGGATACCGCCGACATCTCCGACCGGGAAAATGTGCAGTACCACTGGATCGAGATCGAGAAGGTCCCCGAGATCTGGGACCGACTGGCCGCGGTCGGCTTGCAAACCACCGAGGCGTGCGGCGACTGCCCGCGGGTGGTGCTGGGCTCCCCGCTGGCCGGTGAGTCACTCGACGAGGTTCTCGACCCGACCTGGGCCGTGGAGGAGATCGTCCGCCGCTACATCGGCAATCCGGAGTTCTCCAATCTGCCCCGCAAGTACAAGACCGCGATCTCGGGTTTGCAGGACGTCGCGCACGAGATCAACGACGTTGCGTTCATCGGCGTCAACCACCCCGAGCACGGACCCGGGCTGGACCTGTGGGTCGGCGGCGGCCTGTCCACCAATCCGATGCTGGGCCAACGGGTTGGGGCGTGGGTGCCGCTGGAGGAAGTACCCGACGTCTGGGAGGGCGTCACATCGGTGTTCCGTGACTACGGCTACCGACGACTGCGCTCCAAGGCCCGGCTGAAGTTCCTCATTAAAGATTGGGGCATTGAAAAGTTCCGTGAGATTCTCGAAACCGAATACCTCAAACGCAAACTCATCGACGGTCCGGCCCCCGAACCGGTCAAGCACCCGATCGACCATGTCGGCGTGCAGCGGCTGAAGAACGGGCTCAACGCCGTCGGTGTCGCCCCGATCGCCGGGCGGGTGTCGGGCGCAATCCTATCCGCGGTGGCCGATCTGGCCGAGCGAGCCGGGTCGCAGCGGATCCGATTCACGCCATACCAGAAGCTCGTCATCCTGGACGTTCCGGACGACAAACTTGACGAGCTCACCACCGGCCTAGACGCGCTCGGGCTGCCGTCGCAGCCGTCACACTGGCGTCGAAACCTGATGGCCTGCAGCGGTATTGAATACTGCAAACTGTCGTTCGCCGAAACTCGGGTGCGTTCCCAGTCACTGGTGCCCGAGCTGGAGCGTCGACTCGACGGCATCAACGCCCAACTGGACGTACCGATCACAATCAACATCAATGGCTGCCCGAACTCGTGCGCGCGCATCCAGATCGCCGACATCGGTTTCAAGGGCCAGATGATCGACGACGGCCACGGCGGCTCGGTCGAAGGATTCCAAGTGCACCTGGGCGGCAGCTTAGGCCTCGATAGTGGTTTCGGACGAAAACTGCGCCAGCACAAGGTCACCAGCGACGAGCTCGGCGACTACATCGACCGCGTCGTGCACAACTTCATCAAGCAGCGTGATGCGGGCGAACGCTTCGCGACATGGGCGCTACGCGCCGACGAGGGGGATCTGCGATGAGTGAGGAGGCGAAAGTGTTGACGGAGACGGAGCTGCGAGAGCTGGCTGAGCGGGGCGCCGCTGAGCTGGAAGGCGCCAGCGCCACCGACATGTTGCACTGGACCGACGAGCATTTCGGCGGCGTCAGAGGGCCTCGGCCGTCGGCGACGTGCAACTACGTGGTGGCCTCGAATATGCAGGACGCGGTGCTCGTCGATCTGGCGGCGAGGGTACGCCCGGGTGTCCCGGTGATGTTCTTGGACACCGGGTATCACTTCGTGGAGACCATCGGTACCCGTGATGCGGTCGAGGCGGTTTACGACATACGGGTGCTCAACGTCACGCCCGAGCATTCGGTCGCAGAGCAGGACCAGTTGCTGGGCAAGGACCTGTTCGCCCGCCAACCCAACGAGTGCTGCCGGCTACGCAAGGTCGCCCCGTTGTCCAAGGCGCTGCGCGGTTATTCCGCGTGGGTGACCGGCCTGCGTCGCGTCGAGGCCCCGACTCGCGCCAACGCCCCGCTTGTCAGTTTCGACGAGGCGTTCCATCTGGTGAAGATCAACCCGCTGGCAACGTGGACCGACGAGGAGATGCAGGCCTACATCGACGAAAACGATGTACTGGTCAATCCGCTTGTCTACGAAGGTTATCCGTCGATCGGCTGCGCTCCTTGCACCGCGAAGGTAGCTGAGGGTGCGGATCCGCGCAGCGGACGCTGGCAGGGGCTGTCGAAGACCGAATGCGGGTTACACGCGTCGTGACTGCGCTGGTGCTGGCCGCACACGGCAGCGAAGATCCACGGTCGGCGGCCAATGCCCAAGCCGTCGCCGACCAGATTCGCTGTGTGCGGCCGCGCCTCGAGGTGCGAGTCGCGTTCTGCGAGTTGAACACTCCACGCCTGGTTGACGTGCTCACGCCGGATGCGGTGATCACTCCGCTCCTGCTGGCCGACGCCTACCACGCCCGTATCGACATCCCCCGACAGGTCGCCAGCCGGGGCGTCGCCGTGCGGCAGGCCAACGTGCTCGGTGAAGACGATCGGCTGGTGTCCGTGCTCCACGAGCGCCTCGCCGAGCTGGGCGTCAGCACGCGCGATCCGCAGCTGGGTGTGCTGGTGGTGGCGATTGGCTCGACGCATCCCGCGGCTAACGCCCGCAGCACTCAGGTCGCGCGCAAGCTGATCGCCGAAACCCGATGGGCCGGCACGACGACGGCGTTTGCCACTGGGTCCGGCCCGTCACCGGCCCAGGCCGCCAACCGGTTACGGCGCCACGGCGCCCGCCGCGTGGTGATCGCACCCTGGTTCTTGGCGCCCGGCCGGCTCACTGATCGAGTGGCCGAATACGCTGCATCGGAAAGTATTCCGATGGCGGCGCCGCTGGGAGCACACCGGCTGGTGATCGAGACGGTATTGGATCGCTTCGATGCGGCGCGAGCCGATAGCATCGCCGCCTGAGCTACCGCACCGGCGGCAGACACCCGAGGTTCATCCGGTGGGTGTCAGCGTGCCCTCGTCCTCGTCTGCCCCGCCGTCGCTGGGCGTTGGCGCCCCGAGTGCGATGTGCGGTAGCCGGGTGGCGTGCACGTACACGGTGTCCCCTTCCTGCAGGCCCAACGCCTCGGCATCGCCTCGGGTGATCTGAGCGATGAACGGCCCGCCGGTAGCGGCGTTGGTCAACTCCACGCGCACCTCAAAGCCGAGCATCACCAGGCGATCGATGGTGGCGCGGACGATGCCGGTGGCCTCGGCGGTGCCGTCGTCGGCGGCGATCCTCATGTCGGGACTGCGCCCAACCCGAATGTCGTGCGGACGAACCAGGTTCCCGTTCAGCGTGGACACCGCGCCCAGAAATGACATCACGAACGGATTCGCCGGAGTGTCGTAGACGTCGGTCGGGGATCCCACTTGTTCGATACGACCGTCGCGCAGCACGGCAATCCGGTCGGCCACATCGAGCGCCTCGGCCTGGTCGTGGGTGACCAACACCGTGGTGACATGCACTTCGTCATGCAAGCGGCGCAGCCACGCCCGCAGATCCTCGCGGACCTTGGCGTCCAGTGCACCGAACGGCTCGTCGAGCAGCAGCACCTGCGGGTCGACCGCCAGCGCGCGCGCCAGCGCCATGCGCTGGCGCTGACCGCCGGACAGCTGGCTGGGGTAGCGAGTCTGGAAACCGCTGAGCCCCACCACTTCGAGCAGATTGTCGACCTTCGCGTTGATCTCGGCCTTGGGTCGCCGACGAATCTTCAAACCGAAGGCGACATTGTCGCGCACGGTCAGGTGCTTGAACGCGGCGTAATGCTGGAATACAAAACCGATACCGCGACGCTGTGGCGGCAACCGGGTGACGTCACGGCCGTCGATCGTGATCGTGCCGCTGTCCGGCTGATCGAGCCCGGCGATGGCGCGCAACAGGGTCGACTTGCCCGAACCGCTAGGTCCCAGCAACGCCGTCAGTGAGCCGGCGGGCACGTTGAAGTCGACATTGTCCAACGCGACGAAATCACCGTAGCGTTTGTTGGCGCCGCGCACGACGATCGCGTTTGTCATAAGCGCCACTCCTCCTTAGGCCTGCTTGGTGGCTCGTTCACGCCGAGCATCGAGAATTAGCTGGACGACCAGAACCACCACGGAGACCGCCATCAGCAGTGTCGAAAGAGCGTAGGCGCCGTACTCGGCGCCGCGGTTGTAGCGGTCGGACACCAGCAGCGTCAACGTCTGGGACTTCCCCGGCAGGTTCGACGACACCATGATGACCGCGCCGTATTCACCGAGGGTACGGGCGATGGTCAACACGATCCCGTAGGTCAGGCCCCACCGGATCGACGGCAGCGTGATCCGCCAAAACGTCTGCCACCAACCGGAACCCAGCGTTGCCGCCGCCTGCTCCTGTTCGGTGCCCAGCTCGTGAAGGACCGGCTCGACCTCGCGGATCACGAAGGGCAGCGTGGCGAAGATGCTGGCGAGCACGATGCCGGGCAACCCGAAGATGATCTTGAACCCGAAGTCTTTCTCGACGAAGCCGAGCAGTCCTCCCGATCCCCATAACACGATCAAAGCCACACCGACGACGACCGGCGAGACCGCGAACGGTAGATCGATGATCGCCTGCAACACGCCCTTGCCACGGAATCGGTTGCGCGCCAGCATCAACGCCGTCGGGACACCAAAAATCACATTAAGCGGTACCACGATGGCCACCACCAGCAGCGACAAATTCAGTGCCGAAATCGCCGCCGGCGTGCTGACCCAGGCGAAAAATTGGCCGAAACCTGGTGTGAAAGTGCGCCACAAGATCAGCCCAACGGGGACGACGAGCAGCACCAACACATAGGCCAGGGCAAAAAAGCGAATCAGGTAGCGAACCTGCGGCGATAGCGTCATGCCGACAACTCCTCGCGTCTGGCCGCACGCGATCCGAGGGTGCGCAGAACAAAGAGCACGACGAAGGAGATAGCAAGCAGCACAATCGATATCGCGGCAGCACCGGTACGGTCGTCATTTTCGATCAAGGTCCGGATCCACTGTGAGGACACTTCGGTTTTGCCGGGCACCGCCCCACCGATCAGCACCACCGAGCCGAATTCACCGATGGCCCGCGCAAACGTCAGCCCCGCGCCGGTCAGCAAAACCGGAGTCAGAGAGGGCAACACGACGGTTGTGAAGATTGTCGCGTTGCCGGCGCCGAGTGATGCGGCGGCCTCCTCAGTCTCGCGGTCAATTTCCAGCAACACCGGCTGGACGGCCCGCACCACGAACGGCAGCGTGACGAACGCCAACGCCAGGCCAACGCCCCATCCGGTGTGCTGCAAGTGCAGGCCGACGGGGCTGTTGGTCCCGTAGAGAGCCAGGAGTACCAGACTGGCAACAATGGTGGGCAACGCGAATGGCAGATCAATAATGACGTCGACCAGCCGTTTGGCCGGGAAATCGTCGCGTACCAGAACCCATGCGATCAGTAGGCCGAAGATCATGTTGAGGACGGTGACGCCGGCCGAGATGATCAGCGTCACCCGGAAGGACTCGAGCGCGGCGTTTGAGGTGACCGCGAGCCAGAACGCCCGCCAGCCGCCGCCGACGGATTGCCAACCGATCGCGGCCAGCGGCAGCAGCACGATCACCGAAAGCCACACCATCGCAACGCCAACCCGCAGTGATGTGCCGCCGCCACGGGTGCCGGCGCTCGCCTCGCGTGTGATCACCGTCATCATCCGGTGGCCTGGGTGTAGATCTTGGTGATGCTGCCGGAGTTCTTGTCGAACAATTGGGCATCGACGGTGTCCCAGCCACCGAGGTCAGCGATCGTCCACAGTTTCACCGGCATCGGGAACTGACTCCGCACATCGGCGGCAACAGCCGGGTCGACTGGCCGGAATCCAGCTGCCGCCCAAAGCTTCTGCGCCTGTGCGGTGTACTGGAAGTTTTTGAACGTGGTGGCGGCATCCAGGTGGGGGCTGCTGGTCACGACGGCAACCGGGTTTTCGATCTTGAATGTTTGCGACGGGTTGAGATGGGTGATCGGTTTGCCTTGGCGCTCCGTGGCGATCGCTTCGTTCTCGTAGCTGATCAGGACGTCACCGCTGCCCTGAACGAACACATCGGTGGCCTCCCGCCCCGATGCGGGGCGCAGTTTGACGTGCTGGCCCACCAGCTTGTTGATGAAGTCAATCCCCGCTTGCGGATCATGGCCGCCGCCGCTCTTGACGGCGTATGGGGCGAGCAAATTCCACTTCGCCGAGCCTGAGCTCAGCGGGCTGGGCGTGATGACTTCCACGCCGGGCCGCAGCAGGTCGTCCCAGTCCTTGATGTTCTTGGGATTTCCGGGCCGCACCACCAGGCTTACTACCGACCCGAACGGAATGCCTTTGGTGGCGTCTTTGTCCCAGTCCTTGGAAACTTTGCCGGCCTTGACGAGTCGGGTGATGTCGGGCTCGACGGAGAAGTTGACGATGTCGGCGGGCTTGCCGTCAACGACTCCGCGTGACTGGTCACCCGAGGCGCCGTACGAGGTGATCACCTGCACGCCCTTGCCTTCTTGTGAGGCGTTGAATGCTGGAATCACCTTGCTCCAGCCCGGTTCTGGAGCCGAGTAGGCGACCAACGTGATGCTCGTGTGCGCGTTGGCCGGCCCGCCACCGCCGACGACGTCGCTGGCGCCACCCTGGCACGCTGCGATAACGATTGCGGCGACGGTCAACCCGACAACGTGGCGCCAACGCGCGGCACCCCTGATGTCGTCGCGCAATGATCGACCTTTCGCTGGCGGGGTTAACAGATAACCAGTCCCGTCGCTACGGAAAGGCGGGGTCAGCAGTTGGAGAATTCCACCGACACCTGACCGCGCGCGGGCAGGAAGTCAGCTACAACAGTGCACGTCAGCCACAGCGCAATCGCCCACGGCAATGAGCGCCAAGATATGGCACTCGGTGTTGCCGGGCGCTGCGTGCATGGCGGAAGCCTAACAGAATCCGCCGAACTCCCAGCTGAGCCGCCGCAGGTCAGTGGGTCAGCAGCCAGGCCACGATTACCAGCACCACCAAGATGACGAGCACCAACGTCACCTGTGATCGCGGCATGCCCGGCTTTCCGGTCATCCGGGTTCTTCGTCGCTGTGACGAACGCGCCTCATCAGCCGGATGCCACGGCCGAGCAGGGCGTCCAGCACCACCGCGACGAGGTAGGCCAACGCCAGCACGACCGGCATGACCACGATGGTCTGCAAGACGAACCCCAGCCCCGACAGCCACAACTCGACGCCGTCCCACCAACTGAGGATCCCGTTCACCGGGCTCACCCTATTCCGCGCGGCCAGTGAAGCCAACATCGCAAGGTCGGCGCATGTCCTTCAGCTCAAACCGCTGACCGTGTCCATCATCGCGTGGGCGATGTCGACGGCGCTGGTGTCCAAGTTGGCCGAACCTGGATCAGACGGGCGTCGATCGCCGAAGAACACCACTTCGACCTCCACGAGGCAGTTCAGCCGGACACCGATGGCACGCGCCTGTGGGGTCGGCTGCAGCGCCGGCATGTTGGGCAATACCGAGGTTGCGGTATTAGTAGCCGCGACAACGCTATTGGTGACGCGGATGTCGCTGACGGAGATCGTCGTGCTGATCGGGCCGTTTTGTTCCGTTGACGTCGCGCCGTTGCATTGCTGCCACTGCCGTGAGAATTTCGCGAACACCATCTCGGCTTGCGCGGCCGTCGGCAACGTGACCACGCCCTGCATAACGCTGATCACTTGCGCCGGATCACCGTTGTTCCACCACGACTCCGAGGCGACGTCTTTGACCTCGGCTGGCTCGTAGACGCTTTTCTGCAGCATCGCTGTGACGCCTAGACAACTTGCTGGCGGGATCTGACTGTAAAGCTTCTCAGGGCCGCCGAATTCTGGCGGGATGCGGCCGACAAAGGGCTGGCCGAGCATCCGCGACAGTGTGACGTCGTCGAGAGGCACCTGCCTGACGCTTGCCCCGGTGAGGGGGCGCGGCTTCAGATTCGGCGCCGGCGTCGCCGTGCCATCGACAACCCCACCACAACCCACCGCCAGCGCGGCGATCATCACTAACGCCGTCGCCGACCCAAACGTCCGCATGACTACTTCTTGGCCTTGTCGCCTGCCGCATCGGCCGACAACGCGGCGACGAATGCCTCTTGCGGCACGTCGACTCGGCCGATGGTTTTCATCCGCTTCTTGCCCTCTTTCTGCTTCTCCAGCAGTTTGCGCTTGCGGGTGATGTCGCCGCCGTAGCACTTCGACAGCACATCTTTACGGATCGCGCGAATATTCTCTCGCGCAATAATTTTGGATCCTATCGCGGCCTGCACCGGCACCTCGAACTGCTGACGCGGGATGAGTTCTTTGAGCTTGGTGGTCATCTTGTTGCCGTAGGCCGCGGCGCCATCCTTGTGCACGATAGCGCTGAAAGCGTCGACGGCTTCGCCCTGCAGCAGGATGTCGACCTTGACCAGCGCGGCCTCCTGCTCGCCGGCTTCCTCGTAGTCAAGGCTGGCGTAGCCGCGGGTGCGCGATTTCAGCGAATCGAAGAAGTCGAAGATGATTTCGCCCAGCGGCATGGTGTAGCGCAATTCGACCCGCTCGGGTGACAGGTAGTCCATCCCGCCGAGTTCGCCGCGCCGCGATTGGCAGAGTTCCATGATGGTGCCGATGAATTCGCTCGGCGCGATGATGGTGGTTTTGACGACGGGCTCGTAGACAGTCCGCACTTTGCCTTCCGGCCAGTCCGCCGGGTTGGTCACTCGGACCTCGGTCCCGTCGTCCTTCACGACTCGATAGACCACGTTCGGTGCGGTCGAAATCAGGTCGAGGTCGAATTCACGTTCCAGGCGCTCACGGCTGATCTCCATGTGCAGCAGACCCAGAAACCCGCAGCGGAACCCGAAGCCCAGCGCCACCGAAGTCTCCGGTTCGTAGGTGAGCGCGGCGTCGTTGAGCTGCAACCGCTCCAGCGCGTCGCGCAGATTCGGGTACTCGGAGCCGTCGACGGGATACAGACCCGAGTACACCATCGGTTTGGGTTCGCGGTAGCCGGTCAGGGCTTCGGTGGCGCCGTGGCGCGCGGTCGTGACGGTGTCGCCGACTTTGGACTGGCGGACATCCTTGACACCGGTGATCAAATAACCGACCTCGCCCACACCGAGGCCCTCGCTGGGCTTCGGGTCAGGCGAGACGATGCCGACCTCGAGAAGTTCGTGTGTCGCGCCGGTGGACATCATCGCGATCTTTTCGCGCGGGGTGATCTTGCCGTCGATAACACGGACGTAGGTGACCACGCCGCGGTAGATGTCGTAGACGGAGTCGAAAATCATTGCGCGCGTCGGCGCTTCCGAGTCTCCTGTGGGCGGTGGCACCTCGCGCACCACGTGATCGAGCAGATCGGCGACACCCTCCCCCGTCTTGCCCGACACCCGCAGGACGTCGCTCGGCTCGCAACCGATGATGTGGGCGATCTCACCGGCATATCGATCGGGATCGGCGGCGGGCAGGTCAATCTTGTTGAGCACAGGAATGATGTGCAGGTCGCGGTCCAGGGCCAGGTACAGATTGGCCAGCGTCTGCGCCTCGATGCCCTGGGCGGCATCGACCAACAGCACCGCACCCTCACAGGCCTCCAGCGCACGGGATACCTCGTAGGTGAAGTCCACGTGTCCCGGGGTGTCGATGAGATGCAAGACGTGATCGACACCGTCGACCTGCCACGGCAGGCGCACATTTTGCGCCTTGATCGTGATCCCGCGTTCGCGCTCGATGTCCATCCGGTCGAGGTACTGAGCGCGCATCGACCTTTCGTCGACGACGCCGGTGAGCTGCAGCATCCGATCGGCCAGCGTGGACTTGCCGTGGTCGATGTGGGCGATGATGCAGAAGTTCCGAATCTGCGCCGGCGCAGTGAAGGTTTGGTCGGCGAAGCTGCTGATGGGAATCTCCTGGTCGACGGGCGGCCTAGCGGTGGATGGCCTGGCGCTCTGAGCTACGTCCAGGGTATCGAGGCAGGCTCGTCGGGACACAATCGCGCCGAGCCGTCCTATGCTGCGAACATGGCGTCGCAGTGGAGGACGTTGCAGCGATTCCAGAGGAATCTGGAGAATCTGGTGTTCAACGAGGCACCGGAATTGATCCGGCAGCTGCAGCAATCACCGACCGTGCAGCGGGGCATCAAGATCGCTTTGGATGTGATCGTCGGCACCGCGTCCGAACCGCCGTCCGAGATCACCGCCGGTCGCCCCGTCACCAGCATCAGCGCGCCCACCGCGCATCGGGCCCGCAGGCTGGTCTACGCCCCCGACTTGGACGGTCGGGCCGACCCCGGCGAAATCGTGTGGACGTGGGTGACCTACGAGGACGATCCCACCCGCGGCAAGGACCGCCCGGTGCTGGTCGTGGGCCGCGACCAGCACACGCTGCTCGGCCTGATGATGTCCAGCCAGGAGACACACGCCGCCGACCGGGAATGGGTGGAAATCGGCAGCGGAAGCTGGGATGGCGACGGTAAGCCCAGCTGGGTGCGGCTGGACCGGGTGCTAGACGTCCCCGAAGAGGGGATTCGCCGCGAGGGGGCAATCCTGGAACGCGCGATCTTCGACATCGTCGCTGCCCGCCTGCGCAGCGAGTACTCCTGGAGCTGAGTTACTCCGCGCCGGTCGAGCTGCTGGCCGTCAGCCCTGGGTAATGTAGGACTGGAGCTGCTCGTGCTCGGCCTCCAGCTCCTCCATCCGTGTTTTCACGACGTCACCGATGCTGACGATGCCAATTAACTTGCCGTCGTCGAGTACCGGTACGTGGCGCACCCGGTGTTCGGTCATCAACATGCTGAGGCTGTCTACCGTGTCGGACTTGCTACAGGTCGAGACCACCGCCGTCATGATTTTCGAAACCGGCTGCGAGAGCACCGCAGCGCCATGGGCGTGCAGCTGGCGTACGACGTCACGCTCGGAGACGATGCCGACGACACCGTCGGGCCCGACCACCACCATGGCGCCGATGTTGTGACCGGCGAGCCCGGCCAGCAGTTCAGTCACCGTCGCGTCAGGGTTGGTCGTCACCACGGAGCCACCCTTGCTCCGCAACACATCTGCAATTCGCATCGAAGCCTCCCACCGATTGTGATCCGGTTCACACCAGGCTACGGCGATATCGGTGATCCTGAAAGCAGCTCGAAAAAATCAGGCCAACGCTCGCGCGTTGCGCTCACGCGACAGTGTTGCGCGGCAGCGGGAGCCGTGCGCCGGCCACCACCAGCCACGCCAACGCCGAGACCCGTGCGACCGGCAGGATCGGTCCCAGCACCGGCCAGAACAGCACCAGCGTCGTCAATTCGGACAGCCCGGCGATCGCCAGACCGGACCAGGCCAGCGGCCGGGGCAACAACCCGAGGCCGAGGCTGGGCACCGCCACACCACCGACAAGCAGGCCCAGCGCCACGATGTGCCCGGCGCCACCAACCAGAAACACCAGGTAATAGAGCGCGCAGACCAACGCGGTGTCACCGGTGACCTCCGGCCGCGACAGCGTCCAGGCCGCCAAACCCGTCAGCCCCAACGCGCCGGCCGCCAAGATGCCGCCCGTCAATGCGATCGTCGCTGCCGGCGCGGAGACACCGAGTTGGCGCAACCGACCGCTGGCCATCGCCGCATAGACGGCCAGCGGCACCGACGAGGCGAACACCGCCACCGCGATCACCTGCACGGCGAGCTGCTCGGCGCGGACGTATTGCTCGACCGCGGCGACCGGTCCGTAGGGCAGCGGCATCACACCGCCGAGTGCGACGCCGAGCGCCAGACCGCCGAACAGCAGCCCTATGCAGATCGCGGCGGCGAGCGCCAACGGTGGTCCACCACGCTGGCGCCGTTCAACTGCTGCCTCTGCGGGCCTATCGTTCATGGCGTGAACGATAGGGACTATGTCAACCGGGTGATTTCGACGACCACGTCGAGGTCGGTGGCGCCGCGTCCGGAGTAGATGCCCTTCAGCGGGGACACGTCAGCGTAGTCCCGGCCGACGCCCACGCTGATGTATTGCTCGGTGATCTCACTGTCGTTGGTGGGGTCGAGATCCCACCAACTTCCGGTCCAGGCCTGGAGCCAGGCGTGGCTCTGCCCGTCGACGGTGTCCCCCACCACCGCATCGGAGCTGGGATGGTGATAACCAGAGACATAACGTCCGGGAATGCCCATGCTGCGCAACATAATCAGCGATAGGTGCACGAAATCCTGACAGACGCCTTTGCCCTCGCGCAACGCATCCAAGCCCGACGAATGGACGCCGGTGGTGCCCCGAACGTAGTCCAATTCGCTGCGCACCCACTCCCCGGCCGCGACGACGGCTTCGGCAGGCTCGTGATACTTGGCAATCCGCTTGCCCACGGCCGCAATACGTTTGCTTGCCGGCGCGTATTCGGTCGGGCCCAACACCTCATCGAACCGATCGACTACCGATTCGCTGTGCAAGTCGGCCCAGCCGAGTTTTTCGGTCGGCGGTTCCGCTCGGTCGGTTTCCACAACCGACGAGGACGTGACGGTCAACTCGGTGTGCGGCGCATGCAGGTCGAATGCCGTCACCGTGGTGCCCCAATAGTCGATGTAGCGGTATGACCGGGTGGCCGGGACGGTTTCGATACGGTTGAGAACGACATTTTGCCGGGAGTCCGATCGCGGCGTGAGCCGCGCTTCGTTGTAGGACGCCGTCGCCGGCGACGGATAGGCGTAGCCAGTGGCGTGCAGAATCCGCAGCCGCCACATCAGCCCTTCCCCTTCTTCGCCGGCAGCGGCTCACGTTGGGCGGCATCGGACCAGGCGACCCAGGGCACAGCGTGAAAGTACTGTACTGCCAACGCTTCGCCGACGTCGTAACACGACTTCTGCAGGCTGGCCAGCCGCGTCTCCAGGGTTTCCAGTAGCACACCCGGCCGGATGAATTCGAGTTCACTGCGGGCCCGCCCGAGCAGCCGCTGCGCTTCGGCGGTCGAACCGATCCGACTGTGCGGATTGTGCAGCAGTTCGTCGAGGCTGTGTTCGGCCATCTTCAACGAGTAGAAGACCGACCGCGGAAACAGCCGGTCGAGCAGGATGAACTCGACGACCCGGTTGGCGTCCAGCACACCACGATACGTGCGCAGATAGGTGTCATGCGCGCCCGCCGAGCGCAGCACCGTGACCCACGCCGGCGAGGATGCACTATCCCCCACCCGCGACAACAACATCCGCACCGTCATGTCCACCCGCTCGATCGCCCGGCCCAGCATCATGAAGCGGTACCCGTCGTCACGTGACAACGTGGAATCGGCGAGGCCGGCGAACATCGCGGCGCGACCTTCGATGAAAGATAAAAACTCATGCGGGCCAAGGCGTTTGGCGGCGCGTTCACGTTCACCCAGAGCGTTGTAAGTGGTGTTGAGGCATTCCCAGGTTTCGGTGGAGGTTACCTCCCGGGCTGACCTCGCGTTTTCTCGCGCGGCTGAGATGGCGTCGACGATGGAGCAACCGCCGGCGGTGTTGCGGCGAAACGCCACCAGGTCGGTCAGCGACCAGACATCCAACTGGGTGTCGGGCGCCTCAATGTCCAACACGTGCAACAGCACTCGGGAGGTGTGGTCGGGGTCGACGCTGGAGTCCTCCAGCAGTTGGTGCACGGTGACGTCGAGGATGCGCGCGGTGTCGTCGGCGCGCTCGACGTAGCGACCGATCCAGTACAGCGCCTCGGCATTGCGGGCCAGCATCAGCGAATCACCGCCTGTTGCTGTTGCTGTTGCTGTTGCTGTTGGGCGGGCTGCTGCTCCTGCGTCGGGTGCAGCTGCGACTGTTGTTGCTGCTGAGTGGACTTGTCGCCCTTCGAGTCGCCGCTGGACGTGGTGACCGGGTTGGGAAGCGACCGCACGATCTGGGCGGCGCCGAGCTCGCGATCGGCCAGAGAGGTCCGCGACGCCAGCACCCAGGTGTCCTTGGAGCCGCCGCCCTGGCTGGAATTCACCACCCTTGACCCTTCAACCAGGGCCACCCGGGTCAGAC
>Ga0210395_10001736_pt1 | contig 16894 bp, 17 predicted proteins | sample IncBWH4OmetaG_FD_150861 | JGI IMG/M metagenome (GOLD analysis project Ga0210395, IMG submission 150861) | Forest soil microbial communities from Barre Woods Harvard Forest LTER site, Petersham, Massachusetts, United States - Inc-BW-H-4-O ...
CCGGCCAGCCTGGTCCTCTACGACGTGTCCACCTTGTATTTCGAGACCGACCGGGGCGACGGGTTCCGTGAGTCCGGGTTCTCCAAGGAACGGCGCCTGGAGCCGCAGATCACGATCGGCCTGCTGGCCGACCAGGCCGGGTTCCCGCTGATGGTCTCCGCGTTCGAGGGCAACAAGGCCGAGACGAAGACGATGCTGCCGGTCATCGAGGCGTTCATGGCCGCCCACGAACTGCCCGACGTCACCGTGTTCGCGGACGCGGGGATGATCTCCGACGCGAACATGAAGGCCATCGAGGCTGCCGAGCTGTCGTTCATCCTCGGCATGAAGGTCCCCGACGTCCCCTACGTGGTTGACCAGTGGCGGCGGGAGCACCCCGGGCAGGAGATCCCCGACGGGCACGTTTTCACCCAGCCCTGGCCCGCCGGGCCCAAGGACAAGCGCCGCGACCAGGTCATCTACTACCAGTACCGCGCCGACCGGGCCCGCCGGACCCTGCACGGGATCGACGAGCAGGTCGCCAAGGCGGCCAAGGCCGTCGCCGGGCTGGCCCCGGTCAAGCGCAACCGGTTCATCGCCCTGGACGGCGCGGTCAAGAGCGTCAACCGCGAACTCGAGGCCAAAGCCCGCACCCTGGCCGGGATCAAGGGCTACAAGACCAACCTGGCCGCCACCCCGGACGGGGAACCGGTCACCGCGGACTTCGTGATCGGCTCTTACCACGAACTCTGGCGAATCGAGAAAAGCTTCAGAATGTCAAAGCACGACCTGAGAGCCCGGCCCGTCTACCACCGCAAGCGCGAGTCCATCGACGCCCACCTGTCTATCGTGTTCGCAGCCCTCGCCGTCACCCGGTTCATCGAGGCCCGCACCGGCTGGTCCATCAAGAAATTCGTCCGCACCGCCCGCCGCTACCGCACGATCCAGATCCGCGCCGGCCAGCACACCATCACCGCCCAAGACCCGCTCCCGGCCGACCTCCGCGACGCCCTCGACCTCATCAAGTAGACCGACTGGTGCGCACTAAATTGATAAAAGTCAGGTCCCGAGGCTCGGGGTGCGGCCCAAGGAATCAGGCTGACCGCGGAGATCGAGCCGTCGATCTAGCCGCCATCTAACAGGTCAGGCGGCGCACGTCTGCCTCCACCCGGTCGCGAACGTGCGCGGTGAGCCGGAGGAGGTCCGGGCAGTAGACGGAAGGGTTGCGGAACCCCGCGCCACGGCGGAACCGGTGCGGGTACAGGCCACCACCGCAAAGCTCCAGTACTGGACACGCCAGGCACTCCGAGGACAGGGCGGCTGTGCCAATCTGCCGGGCGACCGTTGTGGGGTGGCTCAGTGCATCGTCCAGGCTATTGGTGGCAATATGCAAACCCGTGTCGGCGGCTCCTGGATAGGTGGAGCTGAGCGAATCTAGTTGCTTGATTGCGCCATCCGTGTCGATTACCACAAGCGTGCTGGGCGTGATCCCCAGTCCCTCCACACCGCTTGGCTGGCCAAGCACCAACTGAATGAGCTCACTGAACAACCGAATGCTCGTCTCCTGTTCTGGCGCGGCGTACCAGCGCTCGAAGATGGCGATCAGCCAGGCCGCGTAATCGCCGCCCGGAGGTGGGCAATCCCAGTTGGCGTGAGGCAACAAGAAGTCGACCGTCGGCGGGTTGAACTTCAGCAGCGTCTCATAGGTAGAAACCGGGTCATTGCCGACAGCGATCGTGCATAGCAAGCCACCATAGCAATCGCGGAAGTCCGGCGAATCGAGCAAATGCAGACCATCGGTGACCGCACCGTAGCTATTGCGTCCGTCGGCATACCGGCGGTGCCGTGCCGTGGCCTCGGCGTCGCCGTCTAGGCTAACGCCGACCCGGACCCCAAGTTCCTTGAAGGTCTGCAACATCCGCCGGTCGAGAAGAGTGCCGTTGGTCTGCACAGTCACGTTTACCTGGGCCGGCACGCGAGCGTGCAGCATCTGAACTAGGTAGGCGAGCCAGTCTCGCCCCGCGAGTAGTGGTTCGCCGCCATGCAGGATGGCCTCGACACTGGTGAGGCCGTGCTCCCTCACATGCTCGGCGATGCGCTCGACTGCCGTGGCGGTCAGTTCGCTGTGCATGCGTTTCGGCAGGGTTCGCCAGCCCTGATCCGCCATTTCGTATACGTAGCAATACGAACACGAAAGGTTGCAGCGGCTGTGCACTTTCAGAATGAACTGCCGGAAAGGCGCAGGCCGGTGACCGGCCGCTAGCACCGCCGCGACATCCAGGGAAAGTAGAGGCCAAGGCGCAGGGTGCTGGCGGATAACTCCGGTGGCACCGGTGGCTGGGCGGTTGATGGCGGTCAAGGATGACTTAGATGCTCGAATCGAATGCGCACTGTACTGTGCCGTTCTCGCCGAGGCGCTCGCGGAACAGGGCCAGGGAGTGTGCGAGGACGGAGTCGCCTAGCTTCGCAGCCTGCGCGAAGGAAATGTCCCCAAGGTCGGGGATAGCAACGTTGGCCTGCAAAGATGAATTCATCACATGTCTCCGGAAGCTGCGGGAATCGAGTGAAATGAAACTCTTGTCACTCCAGCGAAAAGAAGCCGCGGCAGTCATGTTAGTCACGGACGCGATAGTTATTCTGCCAGAGCCGTCCAAAGACATCCGTGGACGATCGTGGACACGAGCAAGCGGGACTTAACACCCGCATTCGTGCAGCTCAGTGAGCTCCAAGGTGGTGCCATGGGCCTCGGGGCAAGGACCCTTGGAGCTACCAGCGGAGTCTTGTCAGGAACCCTGGCAAGGTCTATGGCACCTATCAATGTCAGTACCGTCGCCTGGCATCACTCCCGCCAGTTCATCACTGGCACTCGCGACCAGTGGGCGGCCACCGTGCTTTCTACGGCCCCATTGACTGCGCCGTCACGGTCGAGGCTGTCCATCGCCTCTACGACACTCACAAGCTCCCGCAACCGTCCCTGACCATTTGGATGGATTCGTCCCTCGGTTGCATCTATGCCGCCGCAGTCATCGGCCAGCTTGGAGAGCAGCTGAGGGAGCAATTCGTGAACCAGCTCAGGCGCGACCAGCTCCGTGAGCAGTTGGGACACCAGCTCTGGTACAGGCTTGCGGGCCAGTAGCGGGCACAACACTTCGGATCACGGACCACCATCAGGCACCACAGCCCAGGGACATGGCAAAGTCGTATTCATGCAGCCTGAAGCAACTCTAGCCTTCGCGGGGGGTCGCGGGCGTGGTGGCGGCGCCGGCGATGTTGGCGTGGCAGTCCAGGCGCAGGCTCGGCCGCGTGTATGGCCGTCAGAACATGTACGTAAGCATGCGTCCGAAATGGACTTGAACCACCATGGCTATGGCCTGCGGTGTTGCTCACTCACCCGTCCTGCGACGGGAACGGATAACCGCAGGTCAGAGGATTGCATGTGTGTCCGAGGGGGACTTGAACCCCCATGGACGCGCATTTTCCCCGATTCTGCGCTTGAGTACGCGGGTGGGGGAGAAATCCCGGATCGGGGATTTCATGCGGCCTTGGTAGCTGGCGCGCCCCGGCCAACGTCAAGCGGTCTCTCCCGGTCGGCCGCAGACCCAGGGGCAGCCGGCCCTTCTGGACGGGGATGACGCTTGCCGCCAGTCGGCGCCTCCGTCATGCTGACCGTGGCGCCCCGGGCGACACAGGGCGGTGCCCCGGCTCACGTGGCCGAAAGTCGCGGATGGACCGGACGCGGCACTCGATATCCGCCGATATGGCGGTCAGTGAATCGTTGTGCGTACGGAGTTGGAGCGCGCAGAATTGGCTGATCTGACTAGGTGACGGGTAGGTTTACGCGGGCGACTCGCCACAACGTAAAGAACGCCGGTGCAACAAAGCTCACGGCTCAACGGGTGCGGTTGAACCATTCGAAAGACGATGTCGCGGCGGCGGCGGCCGGGAGGCGGCTCAGTTCGGCTTCCAACAGCTGGGCCTGGCGGCGCTGGTTGTGGATGCCGTGCAACATGCCGCAGATGAGCGCGGCATTCAAAGGGTAGGCCAAGTCGATTGGTACGACTGGAAACAAGCCGAAAGCGATTGCGGCTGCTGCCGAGGCTAGGGCGGTGCCCGAGGCGCCTCGCAGGTCACTTAGCATCAGGTCGGCGACGTGGGACACGGCGTCCTGGGCGGCCTTCGGTTTGTACTCCGTGTGCTCGAAGAGCCCACGGACGCGTTGGATGATCATCGAGGCGAAGCAGGCGAAGAGGCAGAGGCAGCCAAACCAAAGGGCAATCAGCGACCGGGGGCCGAGCTGAGCTGTCAGTGGGGTGGTCAAGACAGCGAAGAGCATGAACTCTGTCAGCCCGACGGCGAAAGGCAGGAACATATCGGCGGCGCTCGGGATCCTGCTTGGCAGGACGTAAACGTTGACCGTCATGCCCGAATAGACAACGGCGACGGCCAGGAGCGAGGAGATCCAGAGGAGCCACAGCAGCGCATGATTGGGGCGGTCCGCGGCCCGCACGTCAAACAGGCTGGCAGCCGCCAGACCAGCCACGCCTAGGGCGATGCTAACGATCGTGCCGTGGAGGCCAATCTGCTGGTCCATGAAGTAGCGGGCCCGCCGGTCGGCTAGCCGGTCGGCGGTCACGACTAGGCCAGTCACCGCCGGGTTACCCGCTCGGAGTGCCGACCGGCGAACCGCTCGGCGAGACGTTTGACCGATCTGGTGCATGGGGGCCTCAGTATCAAATCGTTAATGGGGTCGTCATCACGACCATCCTGCCCATAGTCGTCATAGCCTGCCTGCTTGACGTCCGGCCCGCCGGCGCGCCCAGACTGGGGCTCCGCATTCAGAATGAACGCTACGGGCCAGCGGGAAGCCCAAACTCTCCGCACATTTGACCTGGTCGATCTGTCCTACTACGGAGAGCCCCGGACACCCAGGACCTCGACCTCTTCCTCGGAATCGCGAACCGCCGTTCTGTAATGGAACGGTCCCTTCGATCCAACCGGCCGGAGGCGCGCAGAACTATATCTTGTGTCGCGTCGGCTCTACTATGGCAAATGTGTGGCTAAGTTCATCGGTCTGAAAGTGTAATGCCCGGTGGCGAGAGCTATGAGAGCGGTCTGCGAGAGGGCTCCGCTGACTTCGAGCAGTCCTACGCTGACCTCCGTCTCTTGTGGCGGCAGCTCGTTTGGCTGCCAGTTGCCGAGATGCGCGTCCATCTCGCCCTCAAGGGCAGACTTGAGTACGACCTTGTTAGTCGGCCAAACAGGTCGCCTGGGCCGTGAACGACATGCTCTCTTGGATCGTGGCCCGCTCCGCTAGCTGCATCTCGGCCGCGTCCGGCCCGTCCTCAGCCGCCGTCTTCTTCATCGCCATGGTGACCTCTGCTCAGGCGGGCCATTCTGCCTCGTACGGTGTTGAAATTACAGTCGTCTGTCCCTTGGTGCTAGGCCAGTTGTTCTACAACGCGAACAAGGGCTCAGCTGGCGTGCTTGCGGAGGTCGGGCCCAGTCCGGCTGAGCTGCAGGCAAGCTGGGCTTGGCTGTCAGCGAGCCCGGAAATGCCGAAGGTCGTCAATGATTGGCGTTACTGCGCCCTGCCCTTCGCTAGTTTTCGGCAAATAGCTCTAACCATTCCACTTCGGCAATCAATAACATGTTGCTGTACGAACGTGCAGATGTGCCTGCTGGCTGTACGTGGGACGGGGCTGGGGGTGGCGGGATTGCCGGACCGGCTGCTGGTGGATCTAGGCAGTGATGAGCAGGCTACGGTGTCGTTGTGGCCCGACCAGGAGTTTCCGCAGGAGGTATCGCGGGCGCGGTTGCAGTGGCCGCTGGACGCGCGGGCGCTGGAGGAGCTGCGCTGGTATCTGGAGGACTACCTGCAAGCCCCATACGGGGTGTGGGAAGGCCTAGGCCCATCGATCCAGGCAAAGCTTGAGCCTCACCCGCTTTGACGGACATCCACCATCAGGGGTTCTGCCCCGGAAGGATGTCCGATCATGGAGAGCATGGGGAACAAGCCCCGCCGGCGCCGTTCGTTTACTCCGGAGTTCAAGGCGGAGATCGTCGCGCTGTGCCAGCGCGGGGAGCGGCCGTCTCGGTCAGGTCGCGAAGGACTTCGACCTGACCGAGACGGCCGTGCGGGAGTGGGTCAAGCAGGCCGAACGCGATGCCGGGACCCGGGACGACGGCGGGCTGACCAGCGACGAGCGCCGGGAGCTGGCTGAGCTGCGGCGGGAGAACCGCAGGCTGCGCGAGGACGTGGACATCCTCAAGCGGGCGACGGCTTTCTTCGCGAAGGAGACCCGGTGAACTGCTACCCGTTCATCGAGGCGGAGAAGTCGCGGCAGCGCAACCTCAAGCGGGCGTGCGAGCTGCTGAAGGTCTCCAGGTCCGCCTGCTACGCAGCGCGCGGGGACGAGCCGTCGGACCGGGCCCGGCAGGACGCCGAGCTGGCCGCCCAGGTCCGGGCAGTCCACGAGGAATCAAAGGGGCGCTACGGCTCTCCCAGGGTCCACGCTGCGCTGCGCGCCCAGGGCAAGGCGCACTCCCGCAAGCGGGTCGCCCGGCTGATGCGCCAGGCCGGGCTGCAGGGCCGGGCGGCGAAGCGGTGGAAGAAGACCACCATCCCCGACCCGGGCGCCGCGGCCAGAGCGGACCGGATCAGGCGGGACTTCACCGCCGGCGCCTCCAAGGCCAGCACCCGCTGGTGCGGGGACATCACCTGCATCGCGACCTGGGAAGGATGGCTCTACCTCGCCACCGTGATCGGCATCGCCTCCCGCAGGGTCGCCGGCTACGCCCTCGCGGACCACCTGCGCACGGAACTGATCGCCGGCGCGCTGTCGTCCGCGGTCGCCGCCCGCGACCCGGAGCCGGGCGCGGTCTTCCACTCCGACCGCGGATGCCAGTACACCTCCGCCGCCTACGCCGACCTCGCCGGGGAGAGCCAGGTGATCCTGTCGGCCGGGCGGACGGGCCAGTGCTGGGACAACGCGCCGGCCGAGTCGTTCTTCTCCTCGCTCAAGGGCGAGCTCACCGACACCAGGGCCTGGCCCGCCCGGGCCGGGGCCAAGCCCGCGGTCGTGGAGTACACCGCCTGGTACAACGGCACCCGGCTGCACTCATCCCTCGGCTACCAAAGCCCAGCCGACCACGAAAACAACCACCACGAAAAGATCAAGCGAGTAGCCTGACCTAGCCATCAACCCTGTCCGTCAAAGCGGGGCAACCTCAGATCGCGATCGCGCTCGCGGGACGGCCGAAGCTGCTCATCGCCGACGAGGCCAACTTGCCCTCGACGTCACAACGCAGTCGCAGATCATGGACCTGATGACCGCCCTCCAGGCTGAGCTCGGACTGACGCTAGTGCTGATTACGCACGACATCGGGCTCGCGACGGCCTACACCGACGAGATCGTCGTGATGTACGCGGGGAGCGTCGTCGAGCGCGGACCGTCCGCCAGGCTGGCGAAGTCACCCCGGATGCCCTATACCCGGGCGCTGTTCGACGCGATCCCGGATCCCGGCCGGCCGCCGCGCTCGCTGCTGCCGGTCGTGCCCGGCCGGCCGCCGCAGCCGGGCGCTCTGCCGGAGGGCTGTGCCTTCAGCGAGCGGTGCCCGAGCGCCACCGAGGCCTGTGGAGTCAAGCGTCCCGAGCTCGTCGAGGACGCTAGCGGGCACGCATGGGCCTGTCTGCATCCGCTGCCCGCCAGCGGGACAAAGGCCATGAGCACCGCGTCGGCTCTCGACCAGGACATCGCCCCCGACACCGCGGGATCGGCCCAGCCGCTGCTTGAGGTCAGGTCGGTGGTACAGCAATTCACCCTGCGTCGCCATTCCGCCGTGATCCAGGCGGTATCCGGCGTTTCGTTTGACCTGTTCCCGGGTGAGACGCTCGCGCTGGTGGGAGAGAGCGGATCCGGAAAGTCGACGCTGGCACGCTCCCTGCTGCGGGCGCCGGCGCCGGTCTCGGGTCAGATCCTGGTCGAGGGCTCCGACCTCATGAAAGCTGGCCGCGGGGAACTGCGCGAGATCCGCCGCAAGATGCAGATGGTCTACCAGGACCCGTTCGGCTCGCTCGACCCCACGTGGCGGGTCCGGACCATCGTGGAGGAGCCGCTGATTTCCTACGGTCTCGGGAACCGGCAGGACCGCAAACGCCGGGTCGACGAGCTGCTGAACCAGGTGGGGCTCGACCCGAAGGGGTATGCGGACCGGCATCCCCGGCAGTTGTCAGGCGGCCAGTGCCAGCGAGTTGCCATTGCCCGCGCGCTGGCTGCCTCCCCCGCGGTGGTGATCTGCGACGAGGCCGTGTCCTCCCTGGACGTGCTCGTCCAGGCACAGGTGCTGAACCTGCTCGAGGGCCTTCGCCGCGAGTTGCGGATCTCCTACCTGTTCATCGCGCATGACCTGAGCCTGGTGCAGCAGATCAGCGACCGGGTCGCCGTCATGTACATGGGCAAGATCGTGGAGCTGGCATCGGCCGCCGCGCTCTACAGCCGACCGCGCCATCCGTATACCGCGGCGCTCCTGACGGCGGTTCCGAGTGCGCGGTCGCGGCAGCATCCGGCGCCTACGGTCACCGGCGAAGCGCCTTCTCCCATGAACCCGCCGAGCGGTTGCCGTTTCCGTACGCGCTGCCCTCGGGCCGCGGACGTTTGTGCCACGGAAGAACCCCAGCTCCGGACAATTGCGTCGGGTCAGGCCGTCGCCTGCCATTTCCCGCTGGTCCCCGTATGACAGACTGGCATATTACGAGGAACTCGCAGCTTCCGGCTGCTCGAAGAACTCGATGTAATAGCCACTGGGATCGGGGAGAAAGGCAATAGTGGCGCCTGCGTAAGGACCGGATTCGATAGTCCTCAGATCGGCGTTAGCGGCGGCCGGATAATCGCGGGCGAGTTGCGTCAGGAATGCCCGCGCGTCGTCGACGTAAAGGCAGAAGTGTCCTCTGCCTACCTGGCCGAACGGGCCAGACACGGGCTCGCTGCCGGTCGCGGGACCATGGGTTAGCTCGAACTGGACGGCCGTGCCCGGAATATTCATGAACACGACTCGCTGGCCGCTGCTAAGCGTGCGGTCCCGGATTACCGGAAAGCCCAGCAGATCCCGGTAGAACCACAGCGAGTAATCCAAGTCAGCAGCGGCGACGCCGGTGTGAAATAGCCCAGTGACGCTCACGCGATTCCCACCATCTGTATCGGTACATCGATTATCTTAGTATAAGCGCCCGATACGCGAAATGCACCGACGGGTGCCCGGAAATCGCGGTCCGGATGCCAGGGGGACGGCATAGGACGCCGTCGCCGGCTGAGCCGCGTGAGGACGCCGTCGCTGCTGGCCGGGTAGCCGAAGAGCCTGCACGTCAGCTGGGAGGTGGTGCGGTGACGGCAAGCGTCGCGGGCCGGAACGTGTCCGGGCTCCCGGGCTGTCTCCAGGTGCCGGGCGGGCTAGGTCTGCGCGTCGCTCTTGAGGGCGTCAAGGCCGGCCAGGCCGGCCTGCTCGACGTGAGTGCTGCAGGCCCGGGCGACCGCGTCGGCATCACGGGCCTCGACCGCGTCCATGATGTCCCGCAGCTCACGCAGGCTGCGCTGCAGCCGTCCTGGCCGCGACAGCGAGAACGCCCGCAGATAGCTGACCCGGGCGTGCAGCCCGGCGATCACCTGGCGGAGCGGCTCGTTTCCTGCCCCGCGAAACAGCACGGCATAAAACGCGTCCTTGGCGGCGAGCGCCCCGACGCCGTCACTGTAAGCCTCCTCGATGGCGGTGAACTGCTCCCGTAGTTCCGCCACCTCGGCGTCGCTCGCCCGCTGCACGAAAAGGCGTCCGGCCAGTGCCTCGAGGCCGGACCTCAGCTCATATATCTGCCCCGCCTCGTCGCGGGACATCTCGGTGACGATCGTGCCCTTGTTGGGGATTGCGGTCACTAGGCCCTCGGCACCGAGCTCGCGCAGCGCCTCCCGCACGCTGGTCCTTGAGGCGCCGGTCGCCTCCACCAGCTCGCGCTCGATCAGGCGCTGGCCGGGCTTGAACTGCCTGGAGAGAATCGCCTGCCTGAGGTTGTCAACCACCTGCGCGCGCACGGGCGGGAGAACGCGCTGAACCTGCAGGGACCTGTCAGCGACCAAGATCAGTCCTTCCCGACGCGCCCGTAGCGGAGACGTGACATCCAGGGGCATAACCCATTGTACGACAAACTAATTGTCCGCCTTCGACGTCTAGTTCATCGAGGACACGCTCGGCGACTCTGAAGGACTCGAGGGCGGCAGGCACGCCGCAGTAGTCCGCGCCGAGCACCTCGCGGCGCACCGCGAGTCCCTCCTCGTAGCGCCCATCGGACCCTGCCATCTACGCTTCCGCCCTCCTGGTCGTGCGGCATCCGGACCCAGCCGGTGCCCCGAATTCGAGATTACCACCAGATTGTCATACAAAAAGGGCTATCTCTCGACCGGCCACCGGTGTACCTTATGGTCATACATCTTTCGTACTACATATTCTGTACGCTCACCTGACGGAGAGAGGTGGCATGGAGAGGTTGCAGGGACGCGTCGCGGTCGTGACCGGCGCCGCGAGCGGCATCGGCCGGGCCATGGCCGTGCGCTTCGCCGCCGAGGGGATGCGGGTCGCACTCGCCGACATCGAGGCCGCGCCGCTCGCGGACGCGGTCGCGGAGATCCGCGCCAGCGGGGCGCAGGCGATCGGCGTCGAGACCGACGTCCGCTTCGAAACCCAGGTGCAGGCGCTCGCCGACGCCGTGCTGGCGGAGTTCGGCGCTGTCCACCTCGTCTGTAACAACGCCGGCGTCGAGACCGGCGGACCGTTCGCCGAGATCCCGTCTTCCGCGTGGAAGTGGGTGCTCGACGTCAACGTGCTCGGCGTCGTGCACGGCTGCCGCGTGTTCCTGCCGCTGCTGCGGGCGCAGGACGAGGGCCACATCGTCAACACCGGTTCTGGGGCGTCGTTCAGCGCCCAGCTTCCGACCTTCGCCCCGTATATCGCCTCGAAATTCGCGGTACTCGGGCTGAGCGAGAGCCTCGACATGGAGCTTCGGGCCGCAGGCGAGAACGTCGGGGTCACACTGCTCGAGCCGATCGCCAGGACCAACATGAGCGGGGCCGAGCGGAATCGCCCCGCGGATGTCCCGTCAAGCGAAGGCGTCAACTCGCTGCGCACGGCGGTGATGGCCGCGATGGCGGCCACTGACGAGACGCTGACGACCACCGCTGCGGACATCGCCGACCTCGTCGTCCTGGCGGTCCGCGAGCGCCGCTTCTACGCCCTGTTCCAGCCGCAGCTCTGCGTTGACGCCGTCCGCACCCGGCTCCGGTGGATGGAGACCGCGGAACCGGCCGAGCAATGGAACCTGACCGGAAGCCACTAAGCAAGCGGGCAGGTCCGGTCACGGCTGACAGGCGACATACCGTGCTGAATGAATTGTCTAACAATCATACGATCTACCAAATGGTGACGGAGCCGGGAGGAGCGGACGTGTCAGAAGTACCGAAGGTCGCGGCCCCATGACGTTCCTGGAATTCGTGCTGCTCGGCCTGGCGTCCGGTGCGGTGTACTCGCTGCTAGGGCTCGGGCTCGTCCTGGAATACCGCGGTTCCGGCGTCGTCAACTTCGCGCACGGGGCGATGGCGATGTTCGTCGCCTACGTGTTCGTGGACCTGCGGACGAACGGCAATCTCCTGCTCCCGCTGCCCCCGCTTGTGCCGGATCAGATCCACCTCGGCGCGCCCCTTGGCACGCTCGCATCGGTTGTCATCTCGCTGCTTTACTCGGCGGTCCTCGGGTTCCTGGCGTACTTCGCGATCTTCCGGCATCTTCGCCACGCATCGGCGCTTGGCCGCGTTGTCGCGTCCGTCGGCCTCATGCTCACCTTGGAGTCGCTGGCCGTGCTGCAGTTCGGCACGAGCAGCCAGACAGCGCCGCCGGTCCTCCCCACCACCGCGGTGAACCTGGGCGGGGGTCTGGTGATCCCTCAGGTCGGGATCGACCTGACGGCGATCGTTATCGCGGTGGCGGCCGTGCTGTGGGGGGTGTTCCGCTTCACCCGGTTCGGACTCGCCACCCGGGCGGTGGCCGAGACGGAGAAGGGGGCGGTCCTGCTGGGGCTGGCACCCGGCCCGATCGCCGCGACCAACTGGATGATCGCGACCGTTCTCGCGGGAGCGTCCGGAGTCCTCCTGGTTCAGATCACGGCCCTGACGCCGACCGATTACACGCTGCTGATCGTTCCCGCGCTCGCGGTCGCCTTCGTTGGCCGCTTCACCTCCTTCTGGTGGGCGCTGCTCGCCGGGTTCGCGCTCGCCGTCGTCCAGTCCGAGGTGTCCAACGTGCAAGCGACGTGGTCCTGGGTGCCACAGGGCCTCCAGGACGCGGTTCCGCTCGTCATGATCCTGGTGGCGATCGCGATCCACGGACGCGTGCTCCCGACCAGGGGGATGCTGGTCGAGGCACGACTGCCGAAGGTGCCGACGCCCCGCAACCTGCGGTTCATCGTCCCGGTGAGCTTCGTGGCCTGCGTCATCGCGCTGTTCACGCTGAGCGGTAGTGACCGCCTCGGGCTGATCGTCAGCCTGGTGACCGCGTTCATCTGCCTCTCGTTCGTGGTGCTGACCGGTTACACGGGGCAGATCTCGCTCGCGCAGCTCGCTTTCTCGGGTGTCGGCGGTTTCACCGCGAGCCGGCTCGCGACATCCGCGGGCCTGGGATTCCCGATCGACGTGCTGCTCGGCGGGGTGGCCGCGATGATCCTTGGCCTGCTTATCGGCGTGCCCGCGCAGCGCGCGCGGGGGGTGAGCCTGGCCGTGATCTCACTCGGGATCGCGGCGGCGATGGACACCCTCGTGTTCGGTCAGAACTCGATCAACGGCGGGTTCGCAGGCAGCCAGTTTCCGACGCTCAGATTCCTTGGCCTCAACCTCGACATCCGGACCAGCCAGGTGCAGGCATATCCCCGGCCCTGGTTCGGGGTCCTGGTGGCCGTGCTGCTTGCCGCGGCCGGGCTGTCAATCGCGAACCTGAGGCGCACTCCGACCGGACGCCGGATGCTGGCGGTACCTGGCAACGAACGCGCGGCGGCGGCCGTGGGGATCCACGTGGCAGGGACGAAGATATACGCGTTCCTGCTGTCCTCGCTGATCGCCGGGATCGGTGGCGGGCTGCTCGGTTATCAGCAGGGCGTCCTGTCGGAGGCGTCGTTTGGCACGTTCGTCTCCGTGGGCTTTCTCGCCATCGCCTTCATCGGCGGCGTGGGCCGCGTGAGCGGGGCGGTCATGGCTGGGCTATTCCTTGCCTCGGGCGGTCTCGTCGCGACCATTCTCAACAACGCGATCGACTTCGGGGGCTACTTGAGCCTGGTCAGCGGGCTTGGCGTGATGATCCTGCCGCTGGTTCATCCCGACGGGATCGCGGGATCTCCGCCCCCGCCGCCGATCGCCGCCCTGATCCGCCGTCTCTCGCAGGCGAGCGGCGCGTCCGGTGCGAGCGGCGCCACGGCGGGCACGTCGGATGCCGCCACCTCAGCCTCCGGTACGGGTAACGCGACGGCGAGCCCAGTGACGGGTATGAAATGACCGAGACTGAGACCCTGCTGCGAGCCCGCGACCTGCGCGTCGCGTTCGCGGGCACCCAGGCCCTCGACGGCGTGTCGCTCGACATCGCGCGCGGCAGCCTGTTCGGACTGATCGGGCCGAACGGGGCAGGCAAGACAACGCTCATCGAGGCACTGGCCGGATTCCTGCCGCAGGCCCGCGGCGACGTCATCTTCGCCGGCGAACCGATCAACCGGCTGCGCCCAGATCAGCGCGCCGTGCGCGGCCTGGTACGGACGTTCCAGTCACTTGAGCTATTCGAAGACCTCACGGTGCGGGAGAACCTGCTCGTCGCAGCCGAGAAGCGAACATGGCTGGGGAGCGTCGCCGACCTTGTGCGACCCGGGCGCGTGCATCACATCGACATCGTCGCCGACGCGCTCGAACTGCTTGGCCTGACGTCGGAAGCGGACATGATGCCGACGCAGCTGCCAAACGGTAAGCGCAAGCTCGTCGCCGTAGGCCGCGCGCTGGCTTCCAGCGCCCGGCTGGTGATGCTCGACGAGCCGGCGGCCGGCCTGGACACCGCGGAGAGCCAGGAACTTGGCCGGCGCCTCCGTGCGGTGGTGGATCGCGGGACGACGATGCTCCTCGTCGATCACGACATGGGGCTCGTCCTCGGGGTGTGCGACCGGGTACACGTCCTCGATTTCGGCCAGACGATCGCGGAAGGCACACCGGACGAGATCCGGACGTCCGCGCGGGTGATGACCGCCTATCTCGGCGAGGACCCTGGCTCCGCCGCCACCGGCGAAGAGAACGGGACAGGACCGCGATGAACGACCTGCTGACCGTGGAGGGGCTGGTCGCCGGGCATCATGGCGTCAGCGTCGTGCACGGGATCGACCTGAGCGTCGCCGCGGGCGAGGTCGTCGGCCTGTTCGGACCGAACGGCGCGGGAAAGACGACAACCCTGCTGACGATCTCCGGCCTGCTGCGCTCGCTCGGCGGCTCCGTGCGGATCTTCGGCAACTCCACGGCCGCGCTCTCCCCGACCGCCATCGCACGACTGGGGGTCGCGCACGTGCCCGAGGACCGGGCGCTGTTCACGCAGCTGACGGTCGCCGAGAACCTGCGTCTGGGGTCGCGGCGAAGCGCCGCGAGCAAGGACGAGGTGCTCAGTCACTTCCCCGAGCTTGTCCCGTTGCAGAACCGCACGGCCGGCCTGCTCAGCGGCGGCGAGCAGCAGATGCTCGCGCTGGCACGGGCGTTGATCGGCAGGCCCCGGCTGCTGATCGTCGACGAGATGAGCCTCGGGCTCGCCCCGGTCATCGTCCGCCGCCTGCTCCCCATCCTCAGCGAGATCGCATCGACCTCGGGCGCCGGCGTGCTCTTCGTCGAGCAGCACATCGGCTTCGCGCTGGAGATCGCCGACCGCGCGTACGTGATGAGCCGGGGGCGGATCACGATCAGCGGCCCGGGGAGCGAGCTGCGTCAGCGCCGCGACCTGCTCGCGGCCAGTTATCTCGGCGTCGAGGCAATGGAGGACCAGTGAGGATCATCGATGATAGGAGAGGTTCATAGTGCGATATCTACGACCAGCCGGGCTGGTGGCCGCCGTGGCGCTCAGCCTGACAGTGGCTGCCTGCTCAAGTAGCTCGAGTAGCTCAAGTAGCCCGAGTAGCCCGAGTTCGCCGAGCAGTCCGGCGACCTCGGCGTCAGCCGCGACCAGCGCTCCGGCACTTCCGGCTAGCGTTACAGCCGGTGTCGCAAACATGTCAGGGAGCGGCAAGGCCACCGGCACCCCGCTGGTCTTCGGCTACGTCAACGACGATACCGGGACCGCCGGCGCCTTCCCCGAGGAGACTGCGGGGACCGAGGCCACGATCAGCTACATCAACGACCACATGGACGGGGTTAACGGGCATCCCATCAAGCTCGTGCCCTGTTCGGACGACGGCACCCCGGCGCGGGCGGCGAGCTGTGCGACACAGGTGCTGCAGAGCAATCCGATCGGCATCATCGGCGGCGCGGACTTCGCCACGAGCTCGTCCGTGCCACTGTTCGAGGCGGCCGGCAAGCCGTACATCGGAGGCGTCGCCTTCAGCGGACCTGAGAACACCTCGACCCTGTCGTTCCAGTGGAACAACACGACCGCGATCGGCGGCGCGCTGATCCCGTACGCCATCCAGACGCTGCACGTGAAGGAGATCGTCGGCCTTTACCCGACGGGCAACGGGTCGGCGCTCCAGGCGATGCAGCTCTCCAAGGAGATCGCGCTGAACATGGGGCTGCCGGCAAGCGCGTTCAAGATTGAGTCCTTCAGCGCCACGGCACCTGACCTGACGCCGGCCATCCGCGCGGCGGAGGCGAGCGACCCTGGCGCGATCATCGGCGCCACGGGCGGACCCCAGTGCATCACGCTCGCCCAGGCAATGCAGGAGCTTGGCGCCAAGGCGGCCCTGCTGCTTCCCTCCGGGTGCTTCAGCAAGCAGAACGAGGCGCAGGCGGGCAGCGCGTTCAACGGTGTCTACGCCGGCGGGAGTGCCGCGCAGCCGGACAGCCCGCAATGGCAGAGCGACCCGGACATGAAGCTGTTCAACACGATCCTCGCGGAGTACTCGCCGAGCACAGCGTCCACCCCCCTGGTCTCGTTCGCGCTCGACGCCTACCAGACGGTGATGAATCTCAGGAACATACTGTTGACGCTTCCGTCTTCGGTCATCACGACCGCCTCGCTGGTCAAGGCCCTTCGCAACACGGCCAACGAGCCCGACGTGCTCGGCACCCCGTATTCGTGCAAGACTCCCCCGATCAAGTCGGTTCCCGGACTCTGCACAGTTTCCGGGTTCGTCTATGAAATCCAGAACGGCACCGACAACCTGGTTTCTGGCGTGGTCAACGGCGCGCAGTACATCACCTCCGTGCCCGGCCTTTCCTGACGATCCGCCGGAGCCAGGAGAACGAGCGGGAGCCGGCGCGTCGCGCCCGGCTCCCGCTTGAGATTAGCGAGAACGCCGGGCGAACTCGCGTTGGGACCCAAGGCCTTGCGAACACATGAGACCTCATGAGGGGCTGATCGACATGAGCGGCAGATTCACTGACCGAAGCGTCCTCGTCACCGGTGCGGCGGGCGGCATGGGCCTAGCGGCGGCGCAGGCGTTCGCGGCGGAAGGGGCGCGGGTCGTGCTCGCGGACCTGGATCTGGACCGGGCCGAGGCGGGCGCGGCCGGGATCAGGAAGGCGGGCGGCGCCGCGGCGGCCGTCCGCGCCGACGTCTCCGACTACGACTCCTGCGCGGCGATGGTCCAGTTCGCCGTCGCCGCCCACGGCGGGCTGCACGTCGCGTTCAACAACGCCGGCGTGCCCACGCCGATCCG
>Ga0210395_10001740_pt1 | contig 16876 bp, 17 predicted proteins | sample IncBWH4OmetaG_FD_150861 | JGI IMG/M metagenome (GOLD analysis project Ga0210395, IMG submission 150861) | Forest soil microbial communities from Barre Woods Harvard Forest LTER site, Petersham, Massachusetts, United States - Inc-BW-H-4-O ...
GAATTGCCGTAGCCGCCGATGCCGGCGACGACGCCGCCGACCAGCGCGCGGGTCTTCGGATGTTTCGGATCGCCGAACGACAGCGCATTGAGGCAGGCGATCGGCCGCGCCCCCATGGTGAAGACATCGCGCAAAATGCCGCCGACGCCGGTGGCAGCGCCCTGATAGGGCTCGATGTAGCTCGGGTGGTTGTGGCTCTCCATCTTGAACACGACCGCGAGCCCGTCGCCGATGTCGATGACGCCGGCATTCTCGCCCGGCCCCTGGATCACCCAGGGTGCCTTGGTCGGTAGCGTGCGCAGATGGATCTTTGAGGATTTGTACGAGCAGTGCTCGTTCCACATCGCCGAGAAAATGCCGAGCTCGGTGAAGCTCGGTTTGCGGCCGATGAGCTTCTCGAGGCGCGCATATTCGTCCGGCTTGAGACCGTGTTCGGCGATCAGTTCGGGCGTGATGGCAGGCTCGTTGGATTTCACAGGCAAAGTGCTCGTTTCACACCCCTCTCCCATATGGAAAGAGGGAAGTCACGCCACGAGCTACGTGATCCACAAGACCTCAGCCCCGCAGCGCCTTTTCGGCGAGCGCAATCCACTCGGCTTGCGCCCGCCGGACATATTTGGGGGCGCGCTTGAGCTGGGCCAAGACCTCGGTCAGGGCGGCCTTTGCCTCGGCCTGCCGGCCGGCTTTGTCGAGCAGAAGGCCGTAGCGCACGCGCGCTTCGGCGCCGGCATAATAGGTCGCGACCGCCTGATATTCGGCCAACGCGTCGTCCGTGCGGCCGCTGGCTTCGAGGGCGCGGGCGTAGAGCAGATGGCCGTCGGCCGACTGATAATCCGGCCAGCGTGCGCGTAAATCGTCGAGCGTGGCGACTGTATCCTGCGGATGGCCGAGACCGAACTGGGCGCGCGCCTTGCCGAGCGCATAGACCGCATCGTCGCCCAGCGGCAGCGACAGAATGTGCTCGTAGTGGCGCAGCGCCTCGTCGAATTTCCCGAGCGTCAGGCATTCCTCGGCCAGCGCCGCGCGGTTGGCGATGGTGTCGGTGACTTCGAGCTGGTCGGTGAGCAAACGGTAGCGTTTGCCCGGATCGAGGGTAGAAACGACGCGCTTCTTCGCATGCTGGCCCTGCACACTGCCAAACCATTCGGGCAACAGCTCGACCAGCACATAGGCCAGCGCGCCAAAACCGGGCAGGAACAGGATCACATAGCCCCATGGCCAGAACCGGCCGGTCTTCGCCGCATGGACGATCAAGACGACCTGGACCAGGAGGATGATCAGCCCAAATTGCATCGCAGCTCCAAAATAGCGACGCGCGAGACGCTTACGCCGCCAGCTTGAAGTGGTCTACGAGCCCCGCGAACAGCCCGCGGCCGTCGGTGCAGCCCATCACCGCTTCGACGTGATTTTCCGGATGCGGCATCATGCCGAGCACGTTGCCGCGTTCGTTGACGATGCCGGCGATGGCGTTGAGGGCGCCGTTGTGGTTCCAGTTCGGGTCGATCATGCCGTCCGGCGAGGCGTAGCGGAACAGCACCCTGCCCTCGCCTTCGAGCCGCGCGATGGTCGCGCCGTCGGCGATGTAATTGCCCTCGCCGTGGGCCACCGGCACGCGGATCACCTGGCCGGCATTGTAGCCGCGGGTGAACGCGGTATCGGAGCGCTCGACCCGCAAATAGACGTCGCGGCAGATGAAGCGCAGCTGCGCATTGCGCATCAGCACGCCGGGCAATAGCCCCGCTTCGCAGGCGATCTGAAAGCCGTTGCATACCGCGAGCACGAGGCCGCCGTTTTGCGCGAAGGCGCGCACCGCATCCATGATCGGCGCCCGCGCCGCGATGGCGCCGCAGCGCAGATAATCGCCATAGGAAAAGCCGCCCGGAATGACGACGAGGTCGGTGCCCGCGGGCAATTCCCGGTCGGCATGCCAAACCATCGCCGGCTCGCGCCCGGATATGAGCTTGAGCGCGCGCGCCATGTCGCGCTCGCGATTGATACCGGGAAAGACGATGACGGCGGATTTCATCCGGTCACCTCGATGCGGTAATTCTCGATCACGGTATTGGCGAGGAGCTTTTCGGCGGCGTTCTTGAGCGCGGCCTCGGCGCCGGCGCGGTCGGCGCCTTCGATCTCGATGTCAAAGACCTTGCCCTGGCGCACGCTGGCCACCCCGCCGACGCCGAGGGATTTGAGGGCGCCTTCGATGGCCTTGCCCTGCGGGTCAAGAATTCCCGACTTCAAGGTGACGGTGACGCGGGCTTTCATTTTTTGCAGCGCTTCCGGCAGCGGGTTTGGCGGCAGCTCCGCCCATTCCATATGTAGGAATCGCCGCGGCTGCAACCAACCGCCTTGCCTAATGCACCGGCGCTGTGGCCTCTTCCAACAGCCGGCCGTAGCCGGGCACGCGGCCGCTTTCGCCTACGAGCCGCATCGCCGCCCAGAACGCCGCCGTGGCCGACGACACCACCGGAATGTGGTGACGGTCCTCGAGGGGCTTTGCCACTTCGAGGGTGCGCAAGCCGCCGCACGAGATCAAAATGCCTTCAGCGCCCTGGGCGTGGGCGACGGCGCTGTCGCTCAACGCAATGATGTCGGCTTCGCTCTTTTTGCTGGGCCCGCCAAATTCCAAAAGATCGAAGCATTCCAGCGACAGCGCCTCGATGCCGGCCGCCGCCAGCAGTTCCTTCAGACGCCGGTTGACGACGTCGCTATAGGCGGTGGCGACGGCGACGTGCTTGGCGCCGACCTCGCGCAGGCCGTCGATGATGGACTGGCTCATGGTGCTCACCGGCAGCCCGGTGCGTTGGCGCAATTCTTCGAGCAGCCGGTCGTGGGCTTGCGGCCCCTTATAGAAGGTCAGCGAAGTGCCGATCACCATGATGGCGTCGACGTTCTGCGTGGCCAAATATTCGGCCGCCGGGAGGATGCCGTTCCAGGCCGGTTCGTAGCCTTCCGGTGTGAGATTGCGCACGCCGACGCCGCGCGGAATGAAGCGCACGCCCGGATACATGATCGGGCCTTCGAACGGCACCTCGTCGGTGGCGAACGGAACGACGAGGCCGATGGTGATGTCTTTGCGCATGACGTGTCGCGCCGCGCCGAGCATCAGCCCTTGACCAGCACCGGCCCGGTGCCTTGCGGCCGCTCACCTTCGCTCATGATGCCCAGGCGCTTCGCGACTTCGGTATAGGCTTCGAGGAGCCCGCCGAGGTCGCGGCGGAAGCGGTCCTTGTCGAGCTTCTCGTTCGACTTGATGTCCCACAGCCGGCACGAGTCTGGCGAGATTTCGTCGGCAACCACGATCCGCATCAGATCGTTTTCCCACAGCCGGCCGGTTTCCATCTTGAAATCGACCAGACGGATGCCGACGCCGAGGAACAGGCCGGACAGGAAATCGTTGACGCGGATGGCGAGCGACATGATGTCGTCGATCTCCTGCGGCGTCGCCCAGCCGAACGCGGTGATGTGCTCTTCCGACACCAGGGGGTCGTTGAGCTGGTCATTCTTGTAATAGAACTCGATGATCGAGCGCGGCAGCTGCGTGCCTTCCTCGATGCCGAGCCGCTGCGCGAGCGAGCCCGCGGCGATATTGCGCACGCAGATTTCCAGCGGAATGATCTCGACCTCGCGGATCAACTGCTCGCGCATGTTGAGCCGGCGGATGAAGTGGGTCGGCACGCCGATGTCGTTCAAGTGCTGGAAGACGTATTCGGAGATGCGGTTGTTGAGGACGCCCTTGCCCTCGATCACCTCGTGCTTTTTGGCATTGAAGGCGGTCGCGTCGTCCTTGAAGTGCTGGATCAGGGTTCCAGGCTCGGGACCCTCATAGAGGATTTTCGCCTTGCCTTCGTAGATGCGGCGACGGCGGCTCATGGGAGTGTACCGTGGCTTTGTAAAATCCATGGATGCCGTGGCTCCAATTACAGTGGCTAGGTCCGCGGCGGCGGAAGTGGGCGGCACGACTCAACATTGCGCCCCGTCCGCGACACAAAAGCTAGCCGAAGGTGCCGCGGAGTACAATCGGCATAGACCCGCACGGCCCGCGCTGCAACGACCATGTTTGCGCTTGAACCCGGTTGCCTTGACGGGGCACCCCCGATATGCAAGGCGGCACGTGATTTGCGCTGTTCCGTCACCATCGAGGGCGAAGGCATGACCACATTCGACAAGCGCGAAGAGGCCTTCGAGCAGCAATTCGCGCACGATGAAGAGCTCAAATTCAAAGCCACCGCGCGGCGCAACAAGCTCTTGGGGCTGTGGGCGGCGGAAAAACTCGGGCTCAGCGGTGCCGAAGCCGACAGCTACGCGCTCGCGATCGTCATGGCCGATCTCGAGGCCGGCAATCACGATGTAGCGCGCACGATCCGCAAGGATTTCGACGCCAAAGGCGTCAATCAGTCCGATCACCAGATCGCCCGCACCATGACCGAGCTGATGGCCAAGGCGGTTGCCGACATCCAAGCAGGAAAGTAGCGCACATCATGGCCATACCCGCATTTAGTCTCGCAAAAAAACTGCATGCCGGCGAAACGGTCTATTCCGGCTGGTGTGGCCTGCCCTATCCGCTCGTCGCCGAAACACTGGCGCGCGACGGCTTTGCCGCGGTGGCGATCGAAAGCCAGCACGGCCTGTGGGACGTCGGCGGCATCCTCAATGGCATCGCCGCGGTCCGCCAGGGCGGCGGCGCGCCAATCGTGCGCGTGCCGCTCAACGATTTCGCGCTTGTAAGCCGCGCGCTCGATTTTGGCGCCGAAGGCATCATCGCGCCGATGATAAATACGGCTGCCGATGCGCGCGCCTTTGCGTCAGCGGCAAAATTTCCGCCGATCGGCGAGCGCAGCTGGGGGCCGCACCGCGCCATGACGCTCGGCGGCGTGTCCGACATGGCAACTTATTTGCGCGAAGCCAACGAGAACATCATCACGCTCGCCATGATCGAGACCCGCACCGCGCTTGCGAATTTCGAGGCGATCATCACCACGCCCGGCATCGACGGCTTCTTCCTCGGCCCGTCGGATCTGTCGATCGCGCTGTCGGACGGCAAGACCGTCGATCCGCTGTCGAAGGAGGTCGACGGCCACCTCGACACTTTGATCGCCGGCGCACAGAAGGCGAAGAAAATTCCCGGCGCCTATTGCCATTCCGCCGAGCGCGCCGCGGCTTTGGCCAAGCGCGGCGTCAGATTCCTCGCGGTGTCGAGCGATCTGTCGATGCTGCGCGCCGGCGCGGCGGCAGCGCTGAAAGTACTCAAGGGCTAGAGCATGATCCGGAAAAGTGGAAACCGGTTTTCCGAAAAGATCATGCTCCACTAAAATGTTAGAGCGCAAATCGATTCAATCTTTTGCGCTCTAAGGCGCGCCACGGGCTTTGGCGCGGCGCCGCACCGGCGGGCTCACGCCCGGCAGCATCCGCAATAGCGTACGGTCTTCGAACAAATAGTGGTGTACGAGCGCGGCCGCGGCATGAACGCCCGCGAGCAGCAACAGCGCGTCGGCGAGATATTCGTGGACTTTGAGAAGGCTCTTCGCCATCGCCCGATCGACCGGCCACGGCGAATTCAAGTCCCAGATGCCGAACAGCGGCAGCGCGTTGCCGCGCTTGAGCTGCACGAGAATTCCCATGAACGGTACCGCCACCAGCAGCCCGTAAAGCACGTAGTGCGTGAACGCGGCGATCGCTTGCTGCAGCCAGCCGAACCGTGTCGGCTCCGGCGGCGGCGGCGGATTGGCCATCCGCCAGACCAGACGCGCGATCAAGAACACGACGACGAATTGCCCAAGCGTCATATGGATGACCAGGCCAGCCGAGCGAATCGAGCCTTTCGGCAGATCGTCGAGGAATGTGCCGAGCAGCCAGCCGCAAATCACGAACAGCGCCGTGAGCCAATGCAGGATTTGAGGAACAGCGCCATACTGAGTCTTTGAATTCGCCAATTGCATTTTTTTACCGACCGTGCTTGCCGCTTGAGCGACGAACCGAAAGCGCGGCACTTTAGAACTGAAACAATTCAATTCCCGCCGATGGCGTTTTCGATCCGCGCGAGTGCCGCTGCCATATCAGACTCCACATCGCGGTCAAATATTCTCAGCACTGTGTAGTCATGCGCTTTGAGCCAGTCGCGCTTGTCGGCGCGAGATTTCGCGGCGGCTTCGCTTTCGTCGGCCGGCACCAGATCGATCACCAGCCGCAGCGGGAACGACACGAAGTCGCAGATGTGTTGGCCGACCGGCGTCTGGCGCTTGAAACCGCGGCCGGCAAAACGGCGGTCGTTGACCAGCGCCTGCCACAACAGGCGCTCGGCTTCGGTCGGATTGCGGCGCAAGAGCCGTGCCAGCCCGCGCACCGGGCCGCGCTCCTTCGGCACCCGGCCGGGACCGTGCTCGGCGAGCAGCGCGCGCAGCATTTCGGCCTCCGCGCCGTCGAGCACGCCGCCGCGCGCCGGACCTTTGCGGCCTTCGGCGATCGACATGATGACGCCGTGCAGGGTCTGGATGTCCTGCTGCGTCGGCTGCATGCGGGTGAAAATGTTGCGCAGATTGATCTGCATGGTCTCGCGTTTGTCGGGGGGCCGGAAGAACTCGACTTTTTCCAGTTCGCGCTCCAGCGAAGCAAAGAAGGCGAGCAGTTGCTCTTTCGGCGCCGCCACCGACTTTTGCGGCATGGCGAACGGCAGCGTCTCGCCGCTTGAAAGCTTGAACCACTCGTAGGCCACGATCGCCACCGCCTGCGCCAGGTTGAGCGAAGCGAAGGCCGGATTGACCGGTAGCGTGACGATGCGGTCGGCCAGCGCCACCTCGTCGTTCTCCAGCCCGTTGCGCTCGCGGCCGAACAGGATCGCCACCGTCTCGCCCGATGCAACGCGCGGCGCCAGCAGCGCCGCCGCCTCCGCAGGACCGACGACCGGCTTGGCCTGGTCATGGGCGCGGGCTGTGGTGGCGAGGACGAAGGCGCAGTCGGCGATGGCGCCTTCGAGCGTGTCGTAAAGCGCGGCACCGTCGAGGACGCGGTCGGCGCCGGCCGCCATCATGCGCGCCTTGTCGTTCGGCCAGGCCTGCCGCGGCCGCACCAGCCGCAACCGCGACAGGCCGAAATTCGCCATGACGCGGGCCGCAGCCCCGATGTTCTCGCCAAGCTGCGGCTCGACCAGGATTACGACCGGGCCCGGCCCTTCCTTCCAACGCTTGGTCTTGTCGGTTCCTGCCCCGGGCATTGCTCCTCCGCGAGCGGTATAGCCAATGGCCCGCAAAAAAGGCAGCGCATTGCGCGCAATGTCGGCTTTCTCCGCCGCTCCACGGATGCTATAGGGCGCGCGCCGAACTCCCGTCAGTCGAATTCCCGGTTGGCGACGTCCGCGCCGAGAACAATCCATTTGAGGGCCCGCGGGAGAAATCATTCCACCGCGCGCCCGGAAATGTTCAGTTTCCGGTCGGCCCAAACAAGCACGGCGACCAAAGGTACAAGCATGCCAGATCTCGAAATCATGTGGACAAAGGTCGATGAAGCCCCGGCGCTCGCGACCTATTCCCTGCTGCCGATCGTCGAAGCCTTCGTGGGCGCGGCGGGTGTGTCCGTGACGTTGAAGGACATCTCGCTGGCGGGTCGCATCCTCGCCGCTGTCCCCGACAAGCTCACGCCTGCGCAACGCATCAACGACGAACTTACCGAGCTCGGCGAGCTTACGTTGCGGCCCGAGGCCAACATCATCAAGTTGCCCAACATCTCCGCCTCGATCCCGCAGCTCAAGGCCGCGATCAAGGAACTGCAAGGCAAGGGCTACAACGTTCCGGACTATCCGGACAACGCGACGACGGACGCCGAGAAGGACATCAAGTCTCGCTACGGCAAGGTGTTCGGCAGCGTCGTCAACCCGGTCTTGCGCGAAGGCAATTCCGACCGCCGCGCCGCTGGCGCGGTCAAGCAATACGCCCGCAACAATCCGCACAAGATGGGCGCCTGGAGCGCCGACTCCAAAACGCATGTGGCGTACATGTCGGGCGGCGATTACTACGGCTCGGAAATCGCGACCACCGTCGCGGCGGCGACCAACGCCCGCATCGAGCTGGTTGGCGCCGACGGCGCCGTCACGGTGCTGAAGGCAAAGACGCCGCTTGCGGCCGGCGAGATCATCGACGCAGAGGTGATGAGCCGCAAGGCGCTGCGCGCCTTCTTTGCCGAAGGGATCGAAGCCGCAAAGAAAGAAGGCGTGCTGTTCTCGCTGCAGGTGAAGGCGACCATGATGAAGATCGCCGACCCAATCGTGTTCGGCCATGCCGTTTCCGTATTCTTCGCCGATGTGATCGAGAAGCACGCCGCCACGCTGAAGCGTCTCGGCGTCAATCTCAACAACGGCTTCGGCGATCTCTTGACGAAGATCGAGACGCTGCCAGAGGCCGAAAAAGCAGCGATCAAAGCCGACATCAAGGCCGAGTACGCGAAACGACCGGGCCTCGCCATGGTCGATTCCGGCAAGGGCATCACCGGCCTGGACGTGCCCAGCGACGTGATCATCGACGCTTCGATGCCGGCGATGATCCGCGAATCCGGCCGCATGTGGGGCGCCGACGGCAAGCTGCACGATGTCATCGCCGCGATCCCGGACCGCAGCTACGCCAGGATGTATCAGGCGGTCATCGAGGACTGTAAGGCCCACGGCGCGTTCGATCCCCGCACTATGGGCTCGGTTCCGAACGTAGGGTTGATGGCGCAACAGGCCGAGGAATACGGTTCGCACGACAAGACGTTCGAAGTTCCCGCGGGCGGAACGGTTCGCGTCGTCGCCGATGACGGCAAGGTGTTGCTGGAGCGTCCGGTCGAGACCGGCGACATCTTCCGCATGTGCGAGCTCAGGGACGCGCCGATCCAGGACTGGGTCAAGCTCGGCGTGCGCCGCGCGCGCCTCACCAACACCCCGGCAGTGTTCTGGCTCGACGCCAAGCGCGCTCACGACGCGCAAGTCATCGCCAAAGTCGAGAAGTATCTGAAGGATCAGGATACGGCAGGGCTCGACATCCGCATTCTGCCGCCGGTCGAAGCGATCAAGTTTTCGCTCGAGCGCATCCGCAAGGGGCAGGACACGATCTCGGTCACCGGCAACGTGCTGCGTGATTATCTGACCGACCTGTTTCCGATCATGGAGCTCGGCACCTCGGCCAAGATGCTATCGATCGTTCCACTGTTGGCGGGCGGCGGTCTTTTCGAGACCGGTGCCGGCGGCTCGGCGCCCAAGCACGTGGAGCAGTTCCAGCAAGAGGGCTATCTCCGCTGGGATTCGCTCGGCGAATTTTTAGCGCTCGGCGCGTCGCTCGAACATCTGGCGCAGACCTATAAGAGCGCCAAGGTTCAGGTTCTCGCCGACACGCTCGATGAGGCCATCGGCAAGATCCTCGCGTTCAACCGCTCTCCTGCGCGCAAGGTCGGCGAACTCGATAATCGCGGCAGCCATTTCTATCTCGCTTTGTACTGGGCTCAGGCGCTGGCCGCACAGACCAAGGACGCGGAACTGCAAGCCCGCTTCAAACCGCTGGCCGAGACGCTCGCCAAAAACGAGGCCAAGATCAATGGCGAACTCATCGGCGCGCAAGGCAAGCCGGTCGACATCGGCGGCTACTACCTGCCCGACTCCGCCAAGACGTCGGCCGCGATGCGGCCGAGTGCCACGCTGAACGCCGCGCTCGCCGCGCTCTGACGCGGAACCTGCAACCGACCGCGCTCCAACGGGATCAAATCTCTATGGCGAAGATCAAAGTGACCAATCCCGTCGTCGAGATGGACGGCGACGAGATGACCCGGATCATCTGGAAGGACATCAAGGACAAGCTCATTCATCCCTATCTCGACATCAACCTGATGTATTTCGATCTCAGCATGGAAAAGCGCGACGAGACGCGCGATCAGATCACCATCGATGCTGCCGAAGCGACCAAGAAGGTCGGGGTCGCGGTGAAATGCGCCACCATCACGCCGGACGAAGCCCGCGTGAAGGAATTCCATCTGCACGAGATGTACCGCTCGCCGAACGGCACCATCCGCAACATTTTGGGCGGCGTCATTTTCCGCGAGCCGATCATCTGCAAGAACGTGCCGCGGCTGGTGCCGGGCTGGACCAAGCCGATCATCATCGGCCGCCACGCTTACGGCGACCAATACCGCGCCACCGATTACAAGGTGCCAGGCAAGGGCAAGCTTTATCTCACCTTCGTCGGCGATGACGGTAACGAGATCAAGCGCGAGGTGTTTCAGTTCCCCGGCTCAGGCGTCGCCATGGCGATGTACAATCTCGACGACTCGATCCGCGATTTCGCCCACGCCTCGATGAATTACGCCTACAATCGCGGCTATCCGCTTTATCTGTCGACCAAGAACACCATCGTCAAAGTCTATGACGGGCGCTTCAAGGACATTTTCCAGGAAGTCTTCGACAGCGAGTTCAAGGACAAGTTCGCCGAGAAGAAGATCACCTACGAGCACCGCCTGATCGACGACATGGTGGCGTCCGCCCTGAAATGGTCGGGCGGCTATGTCTGGGCGTGCAAGAACTACGACGGCGACGTGCAGTCCGACACCGTGGCGCAGGGCTACGGCTCGCTCGGCCTGATGACGTCGGTGCTCACCACGCCCGACGGAAAAGTGGTCGAGGCCGAAGCCGCCCACGGCACGGTGACGCGGCACTACCGCGAATACCAGAAGGGCCGCGAAACCTCGACCAATTCCATCGCCTCGATCTTCGCCTGGACGCGCGGTCTCGCCCACCGCGCCAAGCTCGACAACAATGCGGAGCTGGCGAAATTCGCCGCCACCCTGGAAAAGGTCACCGTCGGCACGGTCGAGTCCGGGTTCATGACCAAGGACCTCGCCCTCCTCGTCGGTCCGGATCAGAAATGGCTCTCGACCGGCGGCTTCCTCGACAAGGTGGATGCCAACCTCAAAGCCGCCATGGCGTAAATCGGGGCCCGGCAAAATTCCGCCCCGATTGGCGTTCGGCGTGCCAAGGCATATGTTCCGGCCATGGGTAAATCGAACATGGCCGGATCGAACGCCAAGCTGAGCATTTTGGGCATCGTCGCGATCACGGCGCCGCTGTTTGCCATACTGGGCGCGGCAATGTGGTTTGCGGCGCGCACCTGGCTTTCGCTCGGCGGACCGCCGATGCCGCCGGCCGGCTATATCGCCATGACGCTCGGCATCGTGTTTTCGGTCGTGATCGGGTGCGGGCTGATGGCGCTGTTGTTCTACTCGAGCCGCCACGGCTACGACGAGCCGCCCCAAGCCGACCGCGAATGAGCGGACATTGAAATGAAGAATACCTGGAAACGAAGAAGACCCGGAAATGAAGAAGACCCGGCAATGAAGAAGACCCGGAAATGAAGAGGACACGATGACCAAGACCATTCGCCTGCAAAGCGACAGCAACGCCCATGACCGGCCGTGGCGGGTCGCCGTCGAGCAGGGCTTTTTTGCCGCCGAGGGACTGAACGTCGAATATCACGAGGACAATCCCAAGGGCGCCGCGGGCCGGGTCGAGGATTTCTCCCAACGCTGGAAGGAATCGCAGCTGCAGAAAGGCGCGCTCGAAGTCTATCCGGTGTGCGAGTGGGGCGCGATCGAGCGGGTGCAGGCGCTCGGCGGCGGCAAGATCATCGGGCTCGACACCACGGTGCGCACCGGCGCGCTGATGGTGCGAAAGGATTCAAAAATTCAATCGCCCGCCGAATTGCGCAACGTGCCGATCGCGGTGACCTGGCACGCCGGCACGTTCTATGCCGCGATCGAAGTGCTGGAAGCGGCCGGCGTGCCGTTCGAAGAGATCACGCTGGTGCACGCCAATGACCGGCTCGAAGCGCTGCTCGGCGGCACCACGCAAGCCGCCGCCCTGATGGAGCCGTTGGTGAGCCGCGCGCTCGCCTCAGGCGCGCGCAAGATCGCCGACCTGCGCTGGCGCGGCGGCATCGTCGCCGGCAACGACGTCGACGAGGACACCGCGGCAAAGCTGCGCCGCGCGCTCAACCGCGCCATCGCCTGGCTGCGCGAGAACGAAGACCGCTCGCGGGCGGAGGTGTTGCGCGATTTGACGCCGGAGCAGCGCGCCCACGGCCTGATGCCGGAACTGGTCGGCGTCAAGACCTACCGCCCCGAGGAGTTCCAGGAAAAAGTCGATTGGATGCTCGACCGCGGCTTTCTCAAGGATGCGCCCGATTATGCCGCGGTGGTCCGCAGCAAATAGCGCCGTATCCGCCAGCGCCGCGAACACGACCATAAATTCTCTGTAAATTTCCGGCACGATGCGGCCCGCCATTAACGATGAGGGCTCGGCCGATTACGAAGATTTGTACGCCTTTGGGTGCCGGGAAGCGCGTTGATACCGGAAAACGATGGCCGCCAAGGCGGCACCGGCCTATTGTCCGGCCAAGGGTAGACTCAACCGGTTTTGGACGACGCTTTAGGGTGCGAATAAATCTCAGGCCTTCGGTGTTGCGGCGCGAAGCGCGCGGCATCTTGATTGCACTGCTTTTGGTCGCGGTGACGACCGCAGTGCTTTTCTTCTTGCGGCACTATTTCGGCATCCTGCGCGGCGCGGTGCTTTTTCTCGTGCCCGTGATGATCGCCGGCTATCAGCTCGGCATGATTCCGGCGCTGGTCACGGCGATCGCCGGCGTGATCCTGTCCGGGTATCTGTATTTCGCCCCGCTCTACAGCTTCCAGGTCGCCTCGCCCCAGGAAGCGCTCAATCTCGTGCTGTTCATGGTCGTGGCTGTGGTGGTGTCTCACCTCTCCAGCCAGGCTAAGCGGCACATCCTGATCGCGCAAAAGCGCGAGCGCGAGGTGAGCGATCTCTACGCATTCTCGCGGCGGCTCGCCATGGCGCCGAGCGCGGCGGAGATTTTCGTCGCCATCCAAGAGCATCTCGCCAATCTGGTGCAGCGTAAGGTGGTGCTGCTTGGCATCGCCGACGCCGACCATGGCGACGACGTGCCGGAGACCGTGCGCGCCGCGGTTACGCGGGTCGAGCACGACGAAGGACTGGAGCGTACCGTCGACGACGCCAAGGGCAATATCTGGCTCATTCGCCGGGTGTCGCCGAAGACGCCCGATTTCGGTCTGGTCGCCGTCGATCTCGGCAATGTCTCGGGCCAGCCGCTGGCCGACATGCGCCAGCGCATCGACGACGCGCTGGCCGACGCCGCCGCCACGCTGGAGCGGCTCGACGTCGCGCGCGCGCTCAACGAGGCCAAGATGCGGTCGGAGACCGAGCTGTTGCGCGAGGCGCTGATCGGCTCGGTATCGCACGAGTTGCGCACGCCCCTGGCCTCGATCCTCGGCGCCGCCACCATCCTGCACAACGCGCCGGCGCTGGCCGGCGACCCGCGGCTGCAGGCTTTGGCCGCCGTGGTACGCGACGAAGCCGAGCGCCTCAATATCGACATCCAGAACCTGCTCGACGCCACCACCATCACCCGCCAGCAGGTGCGGCCGAAATTGCAATGGGTCGAGCCGGTCGACATCGTCAACGCCGCGTTCGAGCATCGCCGCCGGCGCCTGAGCGGCTATCCGGTGACGTTCGATCTCAATTCCAACCTGCCCATCGTCCATGTCGATCCGGCCCAGGTCGAGCAGGCGCTGGTGCAGATCATCGACAACGCCGCGAAATACTCGCCGGCCGGCTCGCCGATCCGGGTCGCTGCCCATCCCAACGGCCAGACCGTGATGCTCTCGGTGCACGATAGCGGCTCGGGGCTGACGGTGGAGGAAAAGCGCCAGGTCGGCGGCCGCTTCTTCCGCGGGCCGCGCCATAAGGTGACCACGTCCGGCTCCGGGCTCGGATTGTGGATCGCCAACGCCTTCGTCACCGCCAACGGCGGCAAGGTCGAAGTCGAAAGCGACGGCGCCGACCGCGGCACCACGGTCACCATCCATCTGCCGATGTCGCCCGAGGCCGAACAACTGGAGACCACCGTCGATGAGTGAAACGCCAGCCTCCGTCCTCGTCGTCGACGACGAGATCCAGATCCGGCGCTTTCTGCGCACCGGTTTCGAGCTCGACGGCTTCATGGTGCATGAGGCCGAGACCGGCGCCGAAGCGTTGCGCGCGGCGACGCTGCAGCCGTCCGACCTGGTGATCCTCGATCTCGGCCTGCCCGACATGGACGGCGCCGACGTGCTGGAGCGGCTCAGGTCGTGGTCGAGCGTGCCGCTGATCGTGCTGTCGGTGCGCGGCAGCGAAAACGAGAAGGTGCGGCTGTTGGAGGCCGGCGCCGACGACTATGTGGTCAAGCCGTTCGGCATGGCCGAACTGTTGGCGCGGGCGCATTCGGCGATGCGGCGCCAGCTGCGCGCCTCGCGCGGCGAGCCGGTGATGAAGTTCGGCCCGCTGTCGATCGATTTCGCCGCGCGCGCCGTGTTCATCAACGACCGGCGCGTCACGCTCACGCCGAAGGAATATCGGCTGTTGCAGATCCTGGCCCAGCACTCCGGCAACGTCGTCACCCACCAGTTCCTGCTGCGCGAGGTCTGGGGCAACGAGCACATCGACTATACCCACTACCTGCGCATTTTCGTGCGCAAGCTGCGGCGCAAGATCGAGGCCGATCCGACCCAGCCGAGCATCCTGCTCACCGAGCTTGGCGTCGGCTACCGGCTGGTTTCGGCCGACGCATCGCCAGCGGCCCAACCGGCCGAGGCCGGTGTGCAATAAGCGCCTTGTCCCCGCTGCTTCGGCCGGCGGTCATGGCCGGCAAAAGCCCTGTATTGCCGCAAATCAGGCTTAAGCTTTAAAACAAACTGAATCTCGTATCATTCTGTACCATATAGGGTTTTTAGAGTCTCCCCCTGTTTGCGGGCGGCATTAAAGCATTTTTGTGATGCCCATCAACTCGATTGGAACCTTTGCTCGTTAGAACGACTTTGCGTTTCGCAGCGACAAAGGAAGGCGGGGTAAGAACCAAGCTTTGCGTACCTCATCGCTTCACGATCGCCAGTAAAAGCGGGCTTACCGCGCTACAGACAGGACAGGGATGGCTGCTATGACCAACTTCAAGACCATCGGCCGGGGCGCCCTTTTCGCACTCGTGGCCGCATCCGCCACCATCGCCACCACCTCCAGCTACGCCGTGCCGGGCTATGATGGCCTGTGGAGCGTGTCGATCGTCACCGAGAAAGGCGCCTGCGACCGCGGCTATCGCTATCCGATCCGCATTTCCAACGGCCTGCTCGCCAATGCGGGCGACGTCAACGTCAACATCGCCGGCAAGGTCATGCCGACCGGCGCCGTCACCGTGATGGTCAGCGCCGCCGGCAAGAGCGCCAACGGCACCGGCCGGCTCTCCGGCAACCTCGGCGAAGGCTCGTGGAGCGGCGGCGACTGCTCCGGCACCTGGACCGCGGAACGCCGTTCCTAATTGCATTTTGAGGCGCATGATCTTTTCGGAAAACCGGTAGCCACTTTTCCGGATCATGCACTAACGGCCGTCTGATAAAGCGAATCCCGGGCGCGACCGCGCCCGGGATTTGTTTTGTCTGCGAGCAACAGATTTTGCAGGAAAAAGTTAGGAGCGGGGGTCAGAAAGCTTACGCACTACAATAAAGCCTACGCAGTACCGCGACCCCCGTCCCTGCCCGTCCTCGCAGGGAGGACGGGACTATGCGGATGCAAAAGAATGCTGGCTTGGCGAACACTAGAGCGAAATTGCGCTTCTAGCCTTCGGCCGCGTCGTCGTCCTCGGCGGCCTCGGCTTGCTCGCCGGCGAGAATCTTTTCGGCGATGACGCCGGAATTCTGCCGGATCGCCACTTCGATCTTTGCCGCGATGTCGGGATTGGCCTTGAGGAAGCTTTTGGCGTTCTCGCGGCCCTGGCCGATGCGCTGGCTGTCATAGGAGAACCAGGAACCGGATTTTTCGACGACCCCGGCCTTGACGCCGAGATCGACCAGTTCGCCGTTCTTGGACACGCCCTCGCCGTACATGATGTCGAACTCGACCTGCTTGAACGGCGGCGCCAGCTTGTTCTTGACCACTTTGACGCGGGTCTGGTTGCCGACCACCTCGTCGCGTTCCTTGATGGCGCCGATGCGGCGGATATCGAGGCGGACGGAAGCATAGAATTTGAGCGCGTGGCCGCCGGTGGTGGTTTCCGGCGAGCCGTACATGACGCCGATCTTCATGCGGATCTGGTTGATGAAGATCACCATGGTGTTGGAGCGGTTGATCGAGGCGGTAAGCTTGCGCAGCGCCTGGCTCATCAAGCGCGCCTGCAAGCCGGGCTGGCTGTCGCCCATCTCGCCTTCGAGCTCGGCGCGCGGCACCAGTGCCGCGACCGAATCGATGACCAGCACGTCGACCGCGCCGGAGCGCACCAGGGTGTCGGCGATTTCCAGCGCCTGCTCGCCGGCGTCGGGCTGCGAGATCAACAGGTCGTCGACATTGACGCCGAGTTTTCGCGCATAGATCGGATCGAGCGCATGTTCGGCATCGATGAAGGCGCAGATGCCGCCCTTCTTCTGCGCTTCGGCCAGGCAGTGCAGCGCCAGCGTGGTCTTGCCCGACGATTCGGGCCCGTAAATCTCGACGACGCGGCCGCGCGGCAGCCCGCCGATGCCGAGCGCGATATCGAGGCCGAGCGAGCCGGTGGAGACGACGTCGATGTCCATCGACTTGTCGTTCTTGCCGAGCCGCATGATCGAGCCCTTGCCAAAACTGCGCTCGATCTGCGAGAGCGCCGCATCAAGGGCCTTCGTTTTGTCCATGGACGATCCTTCAACGAGACGAAGCGCTGCTGCACCTGCACTCATGATCCGTGCTCCTTATGGCCGGGAATCGGAGGGCCAGCAACGAAGCGGCCCCTGCCCCGGCAATGCTAAGACAGCACTGTACACGATCTGTTCT
>Ga0210395_10001741_pt1 | contig 16867 bp, 14 predicted proteins | sample IncBWH4OmetaG_FD_150861 | JGI IMG/M metagenome (GOLD analysis project Ga0210395, IMG submission 150861) | Forest soil microbial communities from Barre Woods Harvard Forest LTER site, Petersham, Massachusetts, United States - Inc-BW-H-4-O ...
CGCCGCCGTCTCTGAGGCTCTGGCGCGCGTGCGCAAGGAGCGCCGGCCTTTGCTGGTCGAGGCGGTCACCTACCGCTTCCGCGGCCATTCGATGGCCGACCCCGAGGACTACCGCAGCAAGGAGGAGGTCGCCGAGTGGCGCGAGCGCGACCCGATCCCCGCATTCGGCGAGGAACTGGAACGCGAGGGAGCGCTCACCAAGGAGCAGCGTCAGCAGATCGACCAGGCTGCCGTGCTCCAGGTGGACAAGGCGGTCGAGTTCGCCGAGTCCTCGCCCTTTCCCGACCCGGACACGCTCTACGAAGATGTGTACGTGGTGGACGAGCAGGTCCACGGCCACTACCACTGGTCTCCGCAGGTCCTTAGATGAGTCGCGCGCCCCAAGCCAATTTCTGTCTCGCTACAGAGACCAGCCCGCCCGCGAACCCCCAAGCCCACTCTGCGCCGTCCCCCGTGGGGCCCTGTCCATGAGCGAGATGCGCTATCGCGACGCCCTGAAACTGGCGCTGAGCGAGGAGATGCGCCGCGACGAGAACGTGATCCTGCTCGGCGAGGACATCGGCGTGTTCGGCGGCGCGTTCAAGGTGACCAGCGGCCTGCTCGAGGAGTTCGGCGAGCGGCGCGTGCGCGACACCCCGATCTCCGAGAACACAATCGTGGGCATGGGGGTGGGAGCGGCGATGGTCGGGTTGCGCCCCGTGGTGGAGCTGATGACCGTCAACTTCGCACTGCTCGCGTTCGATCAGATCGTCAACCACGCAGCGCACATCCACTACATGTTCGGCGGACAGGCGCGCGTGCCGCTGGTCGTGCGCATGCCCCAGGGCGCCGGGCACCAGCTCGGCCCGACCCACTCGCACAGCTTCGAGGCGATGTTCCTGCAGGTGCCGGGCCTGCTCGTCGCGGTGCCTTCAACGGCCGCCGACGCGCGCGGCCTGCTGAAGACCGCTATCCGCGACGAGAACCCCGTCATCTTCATCGAGCACGAGTCGCTCTACGGCGTGCGCGGCGAGGTGGACGAGGAGGACGGACAGCCGCTCGTGTTCGGCCGTGCGCGGATCGTGCGCTCGGGCGCAGACGTCACGATCATCGGCGTCTCGCGCATGGCGTTGACCGCCGAGCGCGCTGCCGAGCAGCTGTCCAGGGAGCACGGCGTCGAGGCGGAGGTGATCGACCCGCGCACGTTGCGCCCACTCGACCTCGACACGATTCTCGAGTCGGTCGCCAAGACCAACTGCTGCGTGATCGTCGAGGAGGGCTGGCCGCACGGCGGCGTCGGCGCGAACCTCGCGGCGCTCATCTCAGAACAGGCCTTCGACGACCTCGACGCGCCCGTGATGCGTGTCAGCGGGGCGGACGTGCCGATGCCCTACTCGAAGCCGCTTGAGCAGAGCGCGTTCCCGCACGAGCCGCAGATCGTGCGGGCTGCGCTCAGCGTGCTCGGGCGCGACCCCGCACGAGCGGACGACCCCGCCCAGGCGCCCGCGAACCAGCCGGCTACAGGGGACGAAGAGCTCACAAGCCGGCCAGCGACGGGCGAGGGACAGCGAGAGGGAGCGACGAACGCGCCCGGCGCGGTCCAGGAAGCGATGCAGGAGACCGGCCTGGAGCAAGAGATCAGGCAGGCGTCGCGATGAGCGAGATCGTGATGCCACGCCTGTCGGACACGATGGAGGAGGGCACGATCCTGCGCTGGCTCAAGCACGACGGCGAGCACGTCGCGCGAGGCGAGGAGCTTGTCGAGATCGAGACCGACAAGGCCGCGATGACCTACGAGTCAGACAGCGAGGGGACGTTGCAGACGGTAGCGCGGGAGGGCGACACGCTGGCCGTGGGAACGCCGATCGCACGGGTCGGGGAGACGGCCGGCGACGCGGCCGCCGCCCAGCACAATGGGTCGGCCATCGCAGAGCAGGAACCCACGACACAAGACGCAGAACACGAGCCCACGACACAAGACGCAGAAGACGAACCAGCGACACAAGACGCAGAACACGAACCAGCGACACAAGACGCAGAACACGAACCAGCGACACAAGACGCGTCAAATGAGCAAACGAAGCCGCCCACGGTGGCACATCAACCTACTGCCCCCGAGGGCGAGCAACGGGCGACCGGCGAAACAGCGTCCCCACCTCCCCGCAACCCTGAACGTCTCAAGGCCTCTCCGCTCGCCAGGCGCATCGCGAGAGAGACGGGCGTGGACCTCGGAGGACTCACCGGAAGCGGTCCAGGTGGGCGCATCGTCAAGGCGGACGTGGAGGTCGCGCGTTCGACCCCCGTCGCTCCCGCGACCCTGGCGCCGGTCGAACCTTCCTCCGTCGCCTCACCCCCCGTCTCGCCGTCTGAGCCGGAGCGTCCATCGGTCGAGAATGTCGCGAGCGCCAAGGGCGAGACGACCACCGTCGAGCTGTCGCGCATGCAGCGCACGATCGCAAGGCGCATGGCCGAGTCAAAGGCGACGATTCCCGACTTCACGCTCAGCGTCGATATCGACATGGAGCGCTGCGTGGATTTGCGCGCCGAGCTGAAGCGACTTTCCCGTGACGACGGACGAGACAGGGCGGCCGTGGCCGAAGGCGACAAACGAGGCAAGGCTGCCGTGGCCGCAGGAGACGGACGAGACAGGGCGGCGCTCGCAGAGGACGGCCAACAGAGGGCGACGCTCGCCGACGACCGGCGACAGAAGGCGCTGGCCGGCAACGGTCGTGACAAGGCCGTGGCGCCCACCTACAACGACATGATCGTCAAGGCCTGCGCGCTGGCCCTGCGCGAGCATCCCCGCGCCAACGCCAGCTATCGCGACGGACGCTTCGAGCTGCACGCGCGCGTCAACGTAGGCGTAGCGGTGGCGGCCGGCGGGGCGATGGCCGCCAGCGGGGTAGTGGCCGCCAGCGGGGCGGCCCCGACGGGCGGTGCACTCGTCGTCCCGACGGTGTTCGACGCGGACACAAAGGCGCTCGGCGAGATCGCTCGTGAGACGCGCGCGCTGGCCGAACGGGTGCGCGAGGGCTCGATCACCCCGCCCGAGTTGAGCGGCGGCACCTTCACCGTGTCGAACCTGGGCATGTACGGCATTCGCCAGTTCACGGCCATCGTCAACCCACCCCAAGCCGCCATCCTCGCGGTCGGCGCGGTCGCCCCGCGCCCGGTCGCGCGTAAGAAAAAGCTAGTCGCGCGCCAGACGATGAGCGTCACGCTGGCGTGCGATCACCGCATCCTCTACGGGGCCGACGCAGCGCTCTTTCTAGCGCGGATCCGCGAGCTGTTGGAAGAGCCGGCCGCGCTCACTTTGTAGCGTTTTCGGCTCGCTGCAAAAAGTATCTACCGGAGCCGTGAGTAGGCTCGTCGATAGGAGCCTCCACCCAATCCCCATCATGCCGGTCCGAGGTCGAACGGCTCGGGAGAGGAGGTGGTTAGATGAATGATCCAGTTACGCTCATTCTGGCGATTGCGCTCATGGTCGCGGTCATCCGTGGCGTGACGTAACGCTCTCCAGGCTCCGGTGAGAGTCGGCCTCGATGCTCACCAGGGCCCGCGTCTTAAACAGATGGGACCCGGCGAACCGGGTCCCAAGAGGTGATACAGATGAGCAATCCGTCGAGCTCATCCTGGCGTGGAAAGTATGCTACCACGAGAGGCGGTACATGAATCGAGGTCATCAACCCCCCGCCGATATTCGCGTCTGCCAACTGGGCACAATCCCCTACCGCGACGGGCTCGCAATCCAGGCCGAAGTCCAAGCAGAGCGTCAGGTCGAGGGAATGCCCGACACGCTGCTCCTGCTGGAGCACCCGCCTGTCTATACGCGCGGCCGCCGCGCGGCCAACAACGAGCTGGCCGCGGGCGAGGACTTCTACCGTGCGCACGGCATCGAAATCGTGCCCACCGACCGCGGCGGCAAGGTCACCTACCATGGCCCCGGACAATTGGTCGGCTATCCGATCATGCGCGTGGTCGACATCGGCGCGCACCTGCGCAAGATGGAGGCGGCGATCGTGGCGGCGCTTGGCGAGTACGGAATCAAGGCGCGCTCGCGCTGCGAGGAGGGCATCGACTACACGGGCGTGTGGGTGGCGGAGCGCAAGATAGCCTCGATCGGCGTGCACGTCTCGCGCGGCGTGTCCACGCACGGATTCGCCGTCAACGTCGTCAACGACCTCACCCCCTTTTCATGGATCGTTCCATGCGGCCTGCCGGACGTGACGATGACATCGGTCGCCCAAGAGCTCGGTCAAGAGCCGCCCGGCAGCATCGATTCGTTCGCCGAGCGCATCGCGCACTGCTTCTGCGAGGCCCACGAACGCACCGCGCATTCCGTAGCTCCAACACAGCTTGGCCTCGCCCGGTCGGAGCCTGAGCCGCTGACGCGGGACCGGACGTCCCGCACCTCCAGCCGTCAGCCGCCGACGGGGCTGCGCGGATGCGACCCAAATGAACACCCTCCTCACACCAAGGCGGCTCGCCGCGAGCAGGAGCGCTCGATCGCGTACCCTCTGGGGCACAAGTGAGCTCCACCCGCTCCCGCGCCAACCCCGGTGGCATGGACGTGCTTCAGGTGCTCGGTGCAGACGTGCGCCCCTTGCGCGAGCGCAAGCCCCCCTGGTTCAAAGTGCCCGCCGCCGGCGGCACCCGATACCGCGAGCTCTCGAAGCTGATCAAAGAGGAGAACCTGCACACCGTCTGCCAGGAGGCCGCATGCCCCAACGTCGGCGAGTGCTGGGAGCGCGGCACCGCGACCTTCATGATCCTCGGCGACACCTGCACGCGCCGCTGCGGCTTCTGCAACGTCAAGACCGGCAAGCCCACGTGGAACGATCCGCTAGAGCCCGCGCGCGTCGCGCGCTCGATCGCGCGCATGGGCCTGCGCCACGCCGTCGTCACCTCGGTCGACCGTGACGATTTGCCCGACAAGGGCGCCAGTGCCTTCGTGGGCGTCATCCGCCAGGTGCGGGCGCAAGCGCCAGACTGCCAGATCGAGGTGCTCACACCCGACTTCCAGGGCCAGGAGATGCCACTCGCGCGCGTTATCGCCGAGCGCCCGGACGTTTTCAACCACAACGTCGAGGTCGTTCCGCGTCTGTACCCGATCGCGCGCCGCGGCTCAGAGTTCCTGCGCTCATGCCGCGTGTTGCGCAGCGCGGCGGAAATGGGCGAAGGCGAGGTGGTCACCAAGTCGGGCTTGATGGTGGGCCTGGGAGAGACCCACGAGGAGATGGTGGCGACGTTCGAGGTGCTGCGCGAACACGACGTGCAGGTATTGACCGTAGGGCAGTATCTGCGTCCCTCCGAGCGCCACCTGCCGATCGTGCGCTACTGGCATCCAGACGAGTTCACGGCCCTCGAAGAGGCCGCCTACGCACTCGGCTTCGACCACGTCGCCGCCGGCCCCCTGGTGCGCTCCTCCTACCACGCCGACCAGCACGTGCCACAACCGCGCCCAGGTGTCGGCCCCCTCGCCGTGAGCGGATAGAGTCGCGCCAAGCGGAATGCTCTTCCCGTCGCAGATCACATGGTGCTCAGAGGCAGGCCCACGGCCGACGCCCACGCGAGCCGCGCCGAATCAACCCGTTCGACCCCAGGGTCCGCCGACTGCGTAAAGATGTCCCGATATCGCGGCTTGCCGATTCGCGACGCCTTGTGTCTTTTGGCGATTCGCCGCGGCGAGCGCCAACGGCGAAAGGCTTGTTAGGACGAGGCCGACAAACACGCCGGCATTTTGGTGACGCATGATACCCCCTTACTTTACCTGCGACTACATTCGAGCCTCACGTGGGTTCGCTTGTGGGAATGAACCGTGACGAACTCGGAGAAGCAAGTCTTACCAAAGGCCCATTCTCCCGCGATCACGTACCTGCCGGGACGCACGGCGAGATAGAACGACCCGTCCTTCTTCGTGAAAGTCGTTGTAACGGTCTTTCCTCCTGCGATATTGGGAACGGCAGCTTTGGTCGCCTCTTTTACAATGACCCTGAAATGTGGCGCCGGAAACGAGCCAAGCTTGTCAGCCCCTAGAGGCCCACCACCGAAAAGGAGACGCCCCACTATCGCCGCTTTGTGATCGCCCACGTGCCGTAGGACCCGATGCTGCGTGTCTACGGCAAATGCCACCGGCGCGCACACGACCATGACGCACATTACAGCGAAACCCGTTGAAATCATATCTTGTCGACGCACGATCACTCCTTTGTCTATGCCAACGGCGTTACAGTCCCCAACGAATCAAGCGGCGCGGGCACACTTGGCCCCACGTAGCGCCCATCGACGAACCCGGTGTGGGCATCGACGACCAACTCCATCACCGAGCCGCCGGGAGCGGCGCTGTTCTGGGGTGTGGGGGCATCGTCCAGAGTGAACTTCCCGTGCATAACGATCACGTCGACCGTGCTTGACAGCCACGCCGCCTGCCCCGCGGTGGGGGACGACGGCAGCGTCGACTGCGGTTCGACGACCCCCATCGCCGCCCGTAGCGAGCTCTTTGCCACCGACATTTCGCTCGGGTTGGGCTCTCCGGCGCTTTCCGCGCGAGTCATCGCTATCGCCTGAAGCTGATCGGAGGAAAGTTCGGCTCCAGTCGGCGCCACATAGCCGGCGAAGGGGTCCTGCGAAGCCGCTGTCGCCGCACTGCTCGACTCGGGAGATGTGGAGATCGCAGTCGCCACCCCGAACGCTACCGCTAGTATCGCGGCGACACCCGCAGCCAACGCAAGTCGCGTACGTTTGCGTCCATCTCTATGCATCAGGTGCCTCATTTGGGTGCCCTTTCAGTCATTGCCGTCATAGCGCACTTAGTTCGATCAGCAGATCCGCCAGATGGCATTGCCGGCATGATTGCTCCCCCAGTTCGGTTCGATGCACATTTCCGGCGAGGTAAAGAATCTAGCTTCCGTTTGCGATCCAACCCATGGGTGCCAGGTTCCGTCATGGAAGATAGCGGCCACTTCGTCCCAACCTTCGTTTGATGGGCGCGTGTTGTCAGCCGCCTCGGCACCCGCTTCAAGCTCGTCGGCATAGGTAGGGAACCCGACACTGCAATTCATCAAGACGCGGCTTTCGCCCCAATACGTGCACCAGTCACCATTCAGCGCCGGATCTTCTATCGTCGAGAGATTGTTGGTAGGGGGATTGGGTGTCGGGGCTATCCATTCTCCATAACCGGCTTCGCTGGAGTTGTACGAGTGCGCCCAAAAGGCGTGCAGGGTGCAGCAATCCATATCGTTGCCCGCCGTCTGGCCACTCTCGAGCCAACCACCGGTGCTTTTGAAGGCGACCCACATCTCATCGTCTACAAATGAGTAATTTTCCCATTCAGGAACGTCTATATACCCGGTAGACATGCGGGCGACGCCCCCCTTGACGCTCTCGGGTGGATCTTTCATAAGCCACCTGGATAGCGCGTAGCAGTGGTCTTCATTTGGCAGCAGCCTACATTGCCCCCCGCCCCAGGAGGCGCCCGCAGTCCCAGGCAGGACAAGAAGTCCGGCAAACAACACCAGCGCCAGGCCGAGGAGTGGTGCGAGTGATCTATGGGAGTCACCCCTTCGTCCGGAGCGACCTGTATGTATCCGCATCTAACGCCTCACCCAACCTTCTGCCGGGTTATTTTTATCTTCGCAACGATACCGAAGATGCTACATGTTCGAGCATACGGTTTCAAGGTGGCGGAAAGATATCACGAATGCGCCATTCTGCATAATGGCACGTGCATACAAAAGCCTACAAGATGTGTTTCCCGCTGGCGCGAAGCGGCCGGCACACTATCCTCACGGATGGATGCCATCAATCGATCGCCCGAGGACCTGCGGAGTTGCCCGGCTCGGCACGGTCCCCTACGGCGAGGCACACGCCATCCAGGACTCGGTCAGCGCGGCAAGACGACGCAACGAGCTTTCGGACCTCGCGCTCCTGCTAGAGCACCTCAGGGCCGTGACCCATTTATAACTCATAGGTTATAAGTGGGTCACGGAATATAGAGCGCCTCTCCATACGGCCCACCATTTTTGGCGCCGGTCGGACTCTGCCGGCGAGCGCCACCGGGGCGGGCGGATAGTCTGCGCTGATGCTTCGCCCCCCGCGCGCGCGGGGGGTGTGGACCTCTCGCATGATCCCCGTCAAGGACAACATCCCCCGCGAGCGCTTCCCGCTCGCGACGGCGATCGCTCTCGCCGTCATCGTGATCGCCTATCTGCTGTCGAGCGATCGCAGCGGGTTGTTGGCGCTGCTGGCCGACGTTCTGTTCCTCGGCCTGCTTGGCCCAAGCGTCGAGGGTGCCTTGGGACGCGTGCGCTTCGGCGGCCTGTGCGTCCTGGTGGGACTGGTCGCGGTGGCGGTCCGGTCTCTGGCGGGCGCCGGATCGCCCTCAGCGGTCCTGCTCGGCGCTTTGGTTATCACCGCGACCGTGCTGGGCGGCTATCTCCTGCTCTTTCCACGCGCGCGCGTCCTCAGCCTGGTCCCGATCCCGTTCTATACGACGCTCGTCGAGGTTCCCGCAGCGCTGCTGATCGGTCTGTGGCTTGCGCTGCAGGTGTGCTTCGAGGTGGCTGGCCTCGCATGAGCCGCGAACCTCCGATGGGCGGCGAACCGGACGGGAGCCCCGTTGGGACTCGCGTGAGCGGGCCGCGATGACTCGCGTCGCCGTACTCGCCATATCGCTTGCGTTCATCCTCGGCTTTGGGTTTCTGACGATCGGTGGGATCGAGCAGTTCGGTTTCAGCGTCCAGGGGGTGCTGTCGGTGATCGTGCTCGTGATCCTGACGGTTGGCATCGTCGGGGCCTTGCGCAATCCTCCACGTAGATGAGTGAGCGCTCATGATCGATCCGCCCGTTTCGCCGCAGGGAGCACGCTTGACCGGACCGGTTCCGCCGCGGGAAGAACGCGCGTGACCAATTCGCCGTTCCTGCCCCAGAGCGGACGCTCGCGGCGGGCGCGGGCGCTTGCCCGCCATCGCCGCCGCCGCAGGCGTATGCGCGCGCTGGCAGCTGCGGCGCTGGTGCTCGCCGCGGCCGCCGTGGCCGTCTCGCTCGGACTCGCGCGCTCGGGCGCCGCTCACAGCCCAGCTTCGCATCATGGCCGCGCGGGCTCGGGCGCGGGAACCGGCACGAGGACAAGCGCGACCGCCGGCGGATCGGCAGGAGATGCCCAGGGAGCCTCGCCGACAAACCAGGGACTCTCACCCGCCGGCGTGGCGCTCGGCAGAGCCCCACTGGCACTCGACCTCGGCGGCACGAGCGACCCCGTGCAGGCCAGCTTTCGCAGCCCTCCGCGCGCCGGCCTGCTGTTCGACCTGAGCAACGGTCGCGTGCTGTGGCAGCTCAACCCATTGCAACGCCTGCACATGGCGAGCCTCACGAAGCTGATGACCGCGCTGCGCGTGGTCCACTCCACGACTCCCGACACTCCGATCCTTGTCACCAGGGAGGCCGTCGAGGCCGCCGGCTCGAAGGTGGGCGTGCTGCCGCTCGGCAAGCACATACCGGCCGAGACGATGCTCTACGGGCTGCTGCTGCCCTCCGGCAACGACGCCGCAACCGCACTCGCCCAGCACGTCTCGGGCAGCGTCGGCGCCTTCGTGGCGAGCATGAACGTCGAAGCGGCGCGCCTCGGGTTGGCTTGCACTCACTACACCTCGCCCTCGGGCTACATAAATGCGAGCAACTACACCTGCGCCGCCGACTTGGCCGAGCTGGCCTACGTCGACTTGCAACAGCCGCGCATCGCCCACATCGTGCGCGCCGCACAAGCGGTGCTGCCGTTTCCGATCAAGGGCGGCAAGCTGTATCTGTACAACAACAATCCGCTGCTCGTCTACGGCTATCCCGGCGCCACGGGCATGAAGACGGGCTACACAGAACTTGCGGGCGACTGCCTGGTGGCGACCGCCGAGCGCGACGGGGTCAAGCTCGGCGTCGTGCTGCTGCATTCACCGGACATGGGCCAACAGGCCGAGTACCTGCTCAACGCCGGCTTCGCCGACGTCTACCACCAACGGCTGATCGCCTCACCGATGGTGCCGTCGGGCCGCTGAGCTGGCGGGCCGCTGAGCCGGCGGGCCGGCGGGCCGGCGGCAATAAACCGCACGGCTTGCCCCAAGGCCTGCCGCTCAGTGCCCCTTTCGGAGGAGGGGATGCAGCTCCAGAAATGCGGAAACCAAATTATAACCTAGAAGTTGTAAACGGGAGTGTAAATGATATTTACAACTTATAAGTTATAAATGGAAATCGGGGATTCTTAGCATCCAACACCCGCAGTCCGCTCATGCTCACCCCCAAACGCTTTTTAGGAGTAGCCTTAGGAGCCTAAAATTGACTGGCCAGTCAGCCAAAGGGAGAGCGACGTGGATCTTGACGATACGCCCGAGCAGGCAGCGCACCGCACCAGGGTTCGCGCCTGGCTCGAGCAGCACAAGGGAGAGGCGCCGGTCCTCACTGGACCGGGTGCGCTGACCGACGAGGCGGAGATCGTCTCCGCACGACGCGCCTGGCAGGGCAAGCTTGCCGAGGCCGGGCTTGCCGGGGTCACCTGGCCCAAGGAGTACGGGGGGCAGGGCCTCGGCCCGATCGAGCAGGTGGTCTGCAACCAGGAGATCGCGAAGGCCGGCGTGCCCGGCATCCTCGACGCGATCGGCGTCGGCATGCTCGGACCGACGCTGATCGCGCACGGCGCCGAGGAGCAGAAGGGGCGCTACCTCGGCCCGATGCTGCACGGCGACGAGGTTTGGTGCCAGCTCTTCTCAGAGCCGGCCGCCGGCTCGGACCTGGCAGCCGTGCAGACGCGCGCGCGCCAGCAGGAGGACGGCAGCTGGCGCCTGACTGGACAGAAGGTGTGGACGACCAACGCTCAGTTCTCCTCCTATGGGCTCTTGCTCGCTCGCACCGACCCCGAGCAGCACAAGCACAAGGGCCTGACGATGTTCATCTTGCCGATGGACGCTCCCGGCGTCACGGTCAGGGGCCTGCGTCAGATCTCCGGCGAGGCCGAGTTCAACGAGGTGTTCCTCGATGATGTGCAGCTCGACGCGGACGCGGTCGTCGGCGGCGTCGGCAACGGCTGGGGCACGGCGCTGACGACGCTGATGTTCGAGCGCGTCACGATCGGCCTCGGCGGCGAGGGGCTCGGCTTCAACTCGCTGCGCTTTACCAAGGCGATCGCCTCGGACGAGCACGGCCGCCAGGACCCCGAGGTGCGCAAGGAGCTGGGCGAGATCGTCAGCGAACTGCTGGCGGTGCGCTTCACCGGGTACCGCACCTTGACGGCGCTGCAGAAAGGACAGATCCCGGGGCCGGAGGCTGGCCTTGCGAAGGTGACGATCGTCAACGGCGCGATCAAAGCCGGCGATCTGATCGCCGACGTGCTCGGCCCCGACGCGCTCGACGAGGACAGCGAGTGGGCCTACATGATCTCCTTCCTGCCCGGGCTGAAGTCGGCCGGCGGAACCGAAGAGATCCTGCGCAACACGATCGGCGAGCGCGTGCTCGGGCTACCCCCGGAGCCACGCTTGGACAAGGGAATTCCATTTTCGGAGCTGCGCTCTAAGGAAGGAGCGGCGGCATGAATCTGGCACTTTCAGACGAGCAGGTGTTCCTGCGCGAGGCGGCTCGCGGGGCGCTCTCGCGCTTCAAGACGCTGGAGGCCGCACGCGCGGCGCTGGACGGCGATGACAGCGCACTGCCAGACCTGTGGCCGACGGCCTGCGAGGCCGGATGGCCAGGGCTGTTGATCGACGAAGCGCATGGGGGCGCGGGCCTCGATGCCTTCGACGCAATGCTGGTGATGGGCGAGTGCGGCCGCGTGCTGGCGGGCGTGCCGCTGCTCGGTCACCTGCCGGCCACCGCCATCCTCGCCGATGCGCCGCGGGTGGCCGAGTACCTGCCGGCGCTGGCGAGCGGTGAGCGGCGAGCGGCCTATCTGCCCTCGCAGCCACCCACCGACGTCGATCCACGCTGGACTGCGGACCCGGCGAGCGGCATGGAGCGTGCACCGCTGCCGAACGGCTCGGCGCCGAACGCGAACGCTGAGGTGAAGCTGAGCGGCCGCTACGGATTCGTGCCCGACGCTCCCGGCGCGAACGCGCTAATCGGTGTAGCGCTGATCGACGGCGAGCCGGCCGGCGTAGCGATCATGGCGGACGCCGAGGGTGTGCAGGTCGAGCCTGTGCGCCGCTATGACGCAACGCGCTCGCTCGCGCATGTGAGCCTGACGGAGGCGACCGCGACCGTACTGGACGCCTCGGTCCAGTCGCTCGAAGGCGCCTGGCATCTGACGCAAGCCTTGATCGCCGCCGAGTCGCTCGGCAGCGTCGAGACGGCGCTCGAGATGTCCGTCGCCTACGCCAAGGAGCGCCACACGTTCGGACGCGCGATCGGCTCCTACCAGGCGGTCAAGCACTCGCTGACCGAGGTGCTGCGCCAGCTGGAGAACGGGCGCTCGCTGCTCTACTACGCCGGCTGGTCGCGCCAAGGGGCGCCAGGGGAGTTCCCGCTGGCCGCAAGCGCCGCTCGCTCAGTGGCAGGTCGCGCGCTCGACCAGGGGGCACGCACGATGATCTCCGTGCACGGCGGCATCGGCGCTACCTGGGAGCACGACGCGCCGCTGTACTTCCGCCGTGCGCAGCTCTCGCGGCGGCTAGTCGGCGGGACCGGGGCGGCTACGGACAGGGTTGCAGGCGAGCTGATCGCGCAGGCGCAGGTAGCGTAAGGACTGCGCGTCCCGCCTTAGTGTTTGCCCGGCGGCGCGCGCTCAGCGTTTGCAGGACGCAGCGGCCTCAGCGTTTTCGGCGCCGGTGCGGTTTGGCGCGCGCCACGGTGGCGGTTTCGGCTTCCAGAGCCGCCACCACCGGCGCACCATAGGCGGCGTTCGCCGCCTGGACCATTACGGTTTCCAACCCGCAGTTGATACAGAAGCCGTGCTGTGACCAGCCGATCGCGCGCGCAAGGACCTGGTCGGCATAGGTGACGCCCGTGAGGTCGTGGCCGTAGTAGTCGTAGGCCGCGTCCCATGCCGCGCCGTTCAGTTCCGTGCCAGCCCCGTCGGCCGACAATAGGTGCGCGGCGGCCATGATCGCATCGAAGTCGTCGTAGATCGAAGGGTGCTTGGCGGTCATGTGGTCGTAGGAGGCCGGACGAGCGCCGTAGCGGTAGGAGTCGCTGACAAGCGCCCACGTTGAATCGGATTCTCCGGACGGGCCCCCGTTCTTGACGTTGAACTGCATCGGCCCACCACAGCAGCCGGCGAAGTTGAGGCCGTGGTAGATCCCAGGCGCGGTCGAGAAGGCCGACTCCTGACGGTGGATCGAGGCAATCAGCAGCCAGTTGACGCCGAAAGTCTTCTGCGCGGCCGCGTAGATCGGGTAGAAGCCCTGCATCCAACGCTCGGAGATGTGGGTGCTGGTCGGGTCTTCGTAGAGCGCCAGTTCGCGGTGGGCCTGGCTGGGCGTTGGGTAGCCGACGATCGCGTGAGCGCCATGCCCCCCGCGCGCGTGGGGGCCGGTCGTCGCGGAGGAAACGTCGGACAGACCAACCCCTTCCCGGCTGGCGCTCCCGCCGGCGCCGGGCGCGGGTGTCGGCGCGATCGCAAGAACCGGCGGCGGCGCGGCGCTGGAAGAAGGCGCCCCGAGGGCGCCGCTCAACGCGAACGCGAGCACCGCGACGCCCAACAACCCGAGCGCGACCGCGACCACCCAGGCGCCGCGATCGGAGGCCGGCACGGGCACGTTGCCCTCGGGGGACCGTGAGGGCGACACGGGCACATTGCCCTCGACGGGCTGTTCCGGTGGCGTTTCCATGCCCATCTAGGTTCGCACGAATGGGGGCGGTGTGTCACCGTCTGCGCCCAGACGCAAGCAGACGACATGCTTCTCGCGCAGGCAGAAGCGCCGCCCCGCCGGCGTGGCCGCGGCATGGGCGCCCCGGCGGAGCGCCGCTGCGCTGCCGTGACCCGCGGCAGCGGCGCCCCCGCCGGCGTGTCGCCCTACGCTGCCCTACGCCGCAGCAAGCGTGCCGAGCTTCGAGCGCAGCGAGTCGAGCAGCTCGTCGAAGGAGGCTTCGAACTTCTCCACGCCCTCGCGCTCGACCGTCTCGGTCAGCTCGTCGTAGTCGACGCCGGCCTGCGCCAGTTCGTCCAGCAGCGTCTGCGCCTCGTCCAGCCCCTCGCCTAGCGTCAATCGTGGCGTGCCGTGCTCCTGAAACGCCTGGATCGTCTCCTCGGGCATCGTGTTGACCGTGTCGGGCCCGATCAGCTCGTCCACATAGAGCGTGTCCGGGTAGGCTGGATTCTTGGTCGAGGTCGAGGCCCACAGCACGCGCTGCGGCGTGGCGCCCTTGTCCGCCAGGTAGGTCCAGCGGTGCCCGCGGAAGCTCTGCTGGTAGTGACGATAGGCGAGCTTGGCGTTGGCTACCGCGAGGCGCCCCTTCAAGTCCTCGAGCTCGGCGGGAGTTGAGTGGGTGGGCTTCAACTCGTCGAGCAGCCGGTCCCCCTCGGTGTCGATGCGCGAGACGAAGAAGCTCGCGACCGAAGCCACCTTGCTCGGGTCGCCGCCCTCGGCGACGAGCCGCTCCAGGCCGCGGATGTAGGACTCGGCTACCTCGGCGTAGCGCTGCAGCGAGAAGATCAGCGTGACGTTAATCGAGCGTCCCTTGGCGATCACGTCCTCGATCGCTGCCAGGCCGGGCTTGGTCGCCGGGATCTTGACGAGCAGGTTGGGACGATCGACCTCCCCGTGCAGGCGCATCGCCTCGTTGAACGTGCCCAGCGTGTCGTAGGCCAGGCGTGGATCGACCTCCAGCGAGACGTAGCCGTCGCGGCCGAACCCCTGCTCCCAGATCGGGGCGAATACGTCGCAAGCCTCGCGGATGTCCTGCTCTGCCAGCGCCCAGAAGGCCTGCTCGACGTCGCCGACGCCGAACTCCCGCAGCTGCTCGTCGTAGGCCTCGCCCGCGCTCATAGCCTTCTGGAAGATCGTCGGGTTCGAGGTCGCGCCGACGACGGCGTCCTCGGCGATCAGCTTCTGCAGGTGCCCGCCGCGGATCGCATCGCGGCTGAGGTTGTCGATCCAGACGCTCTGACCAAGCGCTGAGAGGCTCTGCAGTGGTGAGGGAGTCGGCATCTCGGCCTCCTAAAGGCGTTCTTTTTGGGATAGCTGTTCGTTGCGCACTAAATAAGGTCGCGCGCGCGGCGGTAGGTCTCAGGACGCAAGCAGTGCGCGAGCCCTGTTGGCTATTGACTCGGCTGTGAAACCGAGCTTCTCAAGTACCGTCTCCCCTGGAGCGGACGCGCCGAAACGGTCGATACCGACTACCTCGCCCGCGTCGCCCACCCACTTCCACCAGCTCATGCTGGCGCCGGCCTCGACGGCCATGCGCTGTGCATCGCGCGGGATCACGCCGTCGCGGTACTCGGCCGATTGGGCTTCGAACAGCTCCATGCACGGCATCGAGACGACGCGTACGTGCGTGCCCTCCTGCGCCAACGCGCGGGCTGCCTCCAGTGTCGGCGCCACCTCCGAGCCGGTCGCGATCAGGACGAGTTGGGGGACGGTGGCGCCTGCGCCGCCCGAGGACCCACCGGCGCCATCTCCCGCGCCGATCGCCGACCGGGCTGGGCCATCCGCGGCACCGGCGCCGCCCGACTCCCACAGCACATACGCGCCCTGCGCCAAGCCCTCGGCCGCGCCCACCTCTTTGCGATCCAGCACCGGCAGGCTCTGGCGCGAGAGCAACAACGCGACCGGCCCATCCTCGCGCTCCAGCGCCAGCTTCCAAGCCTGCACGGTCTCGTTCGCGTCGGCGGGTCGCATCACCCACAGGCGCGGGATCGCGCGCAGGGCGGCGTAGTGCTCGACCGGCTGGTGCGTCGGTCCGTCCTCGCCGAGCCCGACCGAGTCGTGCGTCCATACCCACAGCACTCCCAGCCCCATCAGCGCCGACAAACGCACGGATCCGCGCATGTAGTCGGAGAAGACCAGGAACGTCGAGCCGTAGGGCTTGACCATGCCGCCGTGCGCGGCCAGCCCGTTGACGATCGCCCCCATCGCGTGCTCGCGGATGCCGAAGGGGATGTTGCGCCCCGAGTGCACGTGCGAGAACTCCCCTGCCCCTTCGAATGTGGTCTTGGTCGACTCGACGAGATCCGCCGCGCCCCCCGCCATCGTGGGCCCATACGCGCTGATTGTGGACATGGCCTTTTGCCCGGCCGAGCGCGTAGCAATCTTTTCCCCTGCCTTGAAGTTGGGCAGCGCGTCCTGCCAGCCCGCGCGCAACCGGCCCGACCACGCGCGCTCCCACTCCTCGATCAGGTGGGGGTAGCGCTCTGACCAGTCCTTCGCACGCCCCTCCCATTCCTCCTGAAATCCCCGACCGGACTCGCGCAGGCTCATGTGCTCGTACACGCGCTCCTCCACGTGGAACTTCAGCTCGGGGTCAAAACCCATCGCCTCCTTGGTCGCGCGGACCTCGTCTTCGCCGAGCGGCGCGCCGTGGGCTTTGGCGGTGTCGACCGCGTTGGGCGCCGGGTAGGCGATGTGCGAGCGCAGCTGGATGAACGACGGCCGCCTGGTTTCCGTGCGCGCGATCTGAAGGGCCCTGTGAAGCGCGTGCACGTCCTCGGAGTCCTCGACGCGCTGCACATGCCAGCCGTCGGCGTGCATGCGCCCCGCGTGGTTCTCGGTGTCGAAGGAGATCGAGGTCGTGCCGTCGATCGTGATGCGGTTGTCGTCGTAGCAGACGATCAGCTTGCCGAGGCCGAAGTGGCCCGCAATCGAGGCGGCCTCCTGAGAGACCCCCTCCATCATGTCCCCGTCGGAGCAGATCGCGTATGTGTGATGGTCGACGAGCTGGAAGCCCGGCCTGTTGAAGCGCTCGGCCAGGAAGCGCT
>Ga0210395_10001743_pt1 | contig 16857 bp, 7 predicted proteins | sample IncBWH4OmetaG_FD_150861 | JGI IMG/M metagenome (GOLD analysis project Ga0210395, IMG submission 150861) | Forest soil microbial communities from Barre Woods Harvard Forest LTER site, Petersham, Massachusetts, United States - Inc-BW-H-4-O ...
GCATCCCGATGCCGATTCGATATTCTTTCCGTCGCCGCATTGGCCGACGGCGGGCGCGCTTGACGTGCTCGAGCGCGAGTTCGGCGTCAATTGCATGGCCGCGCACCAGGCGATCGTCTGGGACGCGCTGCGCCGCTGCGGTATCAAGGACCGCATCGAGGGTTTCGGCAGATTGTTCCGGGAGTTTTGAGCTTAAATTCCGCTCATTCCCGCGTAAGCGGGAATCCAGCTTTCTGGGTCCCCGCTTTCGCGGGAACGAGCGGTGAAAGAAGGAGCGGGTGAGGAAAACAACGATGCAAAAGAAAAACATCCTTGTCGCTGCGCTGGCCGTCTTCGTCGCCGTCGGCGTGTTCAAGCCGGCAACGGCGCAACAGCCGGCGACGATGGGACCGCCGCCGCAGCTGCTGCAAATCAAGGCCGGCATTTCCGATCCGGTGAATACGGTGCTCGCCTGGTACATGGCGCGCGCCGCCGGGCTCTACGCCGCGCAAGGGCTCAACGTCGAAATCCTCAACATGAACGGCGGCAGCCGGGGCGCCGAGGAATTGCAGGCGGCGCGCATCGACGTGATGCATGTCGGCCTGTCGTCGGTCGTCAAGATCAACCAGGCCGGCGGCGATGTGCGCGTCATCGGCTCGCTGTCGAACGTCATCCGCTTCACGTTTTTCTCGGCGCCCGGCGTCAAGACCGCGGCCGATCTGAAAGGCGGCGTCGTCGGCGTCAGTACCTTTGGGTCTGAAAGCGATTCGACGGTGACGCTGGCCTTGCAGAAGCTCGGGCTGACGCGCGGCGACGTGATCGTCAAGGAATATGGCGGCGGCATGAAGCGGCTCGAGGCGGTGAAGTCGGGCGAGATCAAGGCCACCGCGATCAACGAGCCGATCGCGTCGCTGGCGCGCGAACAGGGCGTCAACGTGCTGGTCGATCTGGTGCCGGATCAGATCCCGTGGCTGTTCAGCGGCGTCGTGGTGCGCAAGGAGGACATCGCCGCGCGCCGCGATCTGCTGACGCGTTTTCTCAAGGCGAGCATCGAAGGCAATTATATCGCGCTCACCGACGAAAAGCGCGCCAAGGAGGTGCTGGCGAAAGAGCTCAAGATCACCAGTCCCAAAATCCTCGACATCACCTACAGCGATTTCAAGCAGCAATCGCCGCAGAACCTCGAGCCGTCGGTGGAGGGCGCGCAGAACATCCTCAAACTGTTCCCCAATGCCAGCCAGAAGGTCGGCGATTATATCGACGGCAGCCTGCTCGATGGCTTGAAGAACGACGGCTTCTTCGCGGCGATGGAAAAGAAATACGGCCTGCAAAACCGGTGATGAGAATTTTAGCGCGCGCCATCCTGGTTGCTGCAGCGCCGTGGCTGGCGGCGTCGGCCCACGCGCAGACTGTCGAAGACTTTTACAAATCGCATCCCATCACCATGCTGGTCGGCAGCGGCGCCGGCGGCGGCTACGACGTCTATGCGCGCGCTTTCGCGCGGCACTGGACCGATCACATTCCGGGCCATCCGAACATCATTGCCAAAAACCTGCCGGCCGCCGCCGGGCTTGCCGCCGCGAGCACGCTTTATAACGGCGCCGAACGCGACGGCTCGGTGATCGGCGCCTTCACCAACGGTGCGGCGATGGATCCGCTGTTCGGCAATCCGGGCGCCCATTACGACGCGTTGCGGTTCAATTGGCTGGGCAGCATCGGCAAGCTCGAGAATGTCTGCGCCACCTGGCACACCAGCCCGGTCAAGACCATCGCCGACGCACGCTCGCACGAAGTGATCGTGGCGGCGGCCGGCGCGACATCGAATTCCGCAATCGTGCCCAAATTGCTCAACGCCTTGATCGGCACGCGCTTCAAGGTGGTGTCCGGCTATGACACCAGTTCCGGCCTCACCATGGCGGTCGAGCGCGGCGAGGCCGAAGGCATTTGCGGGCTGTCGTGGTCGACCATGAAGGCGTCGCGGCCGCACTGGATCGCCGACAATCTGCTCAACGTTATCGTGCAGATGGGGCTTACCAAGCTGCGCGATCTGCCCGACGTGCCGAGCGCCCTCGATTTGATCGATGACCCGCAAAACAAGCAGGTCATGGAACTGATCCTGATCCGCCAGGAAGCGGGCCGGCCGTTCGCCGCGCCGCCGGCTACGCCGGCCGATCGCATCGCGGCGCTGCGCCAGGCGTTTGCCGACACGCTCGCAGATCCCGACTTCATCGCCGAGGCGGCGAAGACGCAGTTGGAGATCGAGCCGATGACCGGAGAGGAGATTGCAAAAATGCTGGCGAAGGCTTATGCGGCACCGAAAGGCGTCGTCGAACGCGCCGCCGAATTGGTTTATCCTGGGGCGCCGAAGGCGCCGTGACGATGTTGAGGGTGTGATGAACACGATGACCGCGACTGCCGCAGCGACCAAAGTCAAAGGCCCGATCGTCTGGCTCGATATGGACCAGCGGGAGCTCGACGACGCCTACGACCAGATCGTTTACGCACCGAACCGCGATCAGGTCGGCAAGCGCCGGCTCGCCAACAGCGCCGCGGCGCTGGCGCGGCTCGGCAAGCCATTGCGCTTTGCCTACGGCCCGACGCCGATCGAAGGGCTCGATGTTTATCGCTCGCCTGAGCCGAACGCGCCAATTGCGATCTTCGTTCACGGCGGCGCGTGGCGCAACGGCACGGCTGCCGAATTCACCAGCCTGGCCGAGCCGTTCGTCCATGCCGGCGCCCATTTCGTCGTGCTCGACTTCACCAATATCGACGACGCCAAAGGCAACCTGTTCCCGATGGTCGAGCAGGTGCGGCGCGCGGTCGCTTTCGTTTATCGCAACGCCGAAAAATTCGGCGGCGACCGCAACCGGCTGCATCTGATTTCGCATTCGTCCGGCTCGCATCTCGCCGGCTGCACGGTAACGCACGATTGGGCGAAGGAGGGCTTGCCGCTCGACATCCTCAAAGGCGCGACCATGTCGAGCGGCATGTACGATCTCAAACCGGTGCGGCTGTCGAAGCGCTCCAAATACGTGGCGTTCACCGACGAGATGGAGCAAAAACTCAGCGCCATGCGCCATCTTGACAAGCTCAACACGCCGCTCATTCTGACTTACGGCACCTACGAGACGCCGGAATTCCAGCGCCAGTCACGCGATTTTGCCGCCGCGGTGAAAGCGGCCGGCAAGCCGGTCGAGCTATTGGTCGGCGAAGGCTACAATCATTTCGAAATGCTGGAGACGCTGGCGAATCCGTACGGGCTGCTCGGCCGCGCGGTGCTGACGCAGATGGGATTGATGCGGGCTTAGATCAGGCGGCTGCGGGCCGCGTATCGGGCCCTATCGTCGTCGTCTTGCATACCGAGGTGCGAATGAGCTCGGCGCCGCAGCGCTTGCAGGCGTAGATCGTGTCTTCGACGTCGGCGGAGATCGGGCGTCGCCCGTGATAGACCATGCGCCCTGCACAAACCGGGCAAGGCATCATCAGCGAGGGCAGGCTCGACGCGGGCGAAGCCGCATGATGGCGCATGGCTTTAGTCAAAAGTGACCCTTTTGTGAATTACCTGCCGGTTTTGAACAAGAGTCAAGAAAATTTGTGCATTGCACACAGAACTGCTGCGCTGCGGCTGGCTTATTGGGGATAACCCCTTAAAAACCATCGCGAATCGGTAACAACCACGTTGCAGGAAGGTTCCGCCTATTTGCGCGGCAGTGCCGCATAGGCGGCTCAGCCGGCAGCGAATTCCCGCATCTGCAGGCAGGGAATGCCCAGCGCGGCGAAGCTTTCCCGCGCCGCAGCGAGGGAACCGCCAATATCGATGCCGCGGCAGCCGTCTTCGACCACGAATACGGCAAAGCCTTCGCGCCGCGCATCCTCGGCGGAGTAGCGCACGCAAAAATCCAGCGCCAATCCGGCGAGGAACACGCGGGTAAAACCCCGCTCGCGCAAATATCCGACCAGGCCGGTCGGCGTCTTGCGGTCGTTCTCGTAGAACGCCGAGTAGGAATCGATCCCGCGTTCCATGCCTTTGCGCACGATCAAGCCGGCATGGGGAACTTGCAGGCCTGAGTGAAACGCGGCGCCCGCGGTCGCCTGCACGCAGTGGTCGGGCCATAGCACTTGCGGACCGTAAGCCGCCGCAATGGTCTCGAACGGTTGCCGGCCCGGATGCGAGGAGGCAAACGACGAATGGTTCCGCGGATGCCAGTCCTGGGTCAGCACCACGTTGCGGAAGCGCGCGGCCATCCGGTTGACGATCGGCACCACCTCGTCGCCGCGCGGCACCGCCAGCGCGCCGCCCGGGCAGAAATCGTTTTGCACGTCCACCACGATGAGAACGTCGTTGTCGCCGAAGGTCGCGGTCTCGTTGGCGCTCATCGTTTTGGTTGTTGCATGCGGCGGTCCACTTCCGCGGCGAGCGTCACCAGTTCCCCGGCGACTTCGACCGGATGGGTCGTGCCGGATTCCAGCCGGCGCAACGGCTCCGGCAGGCGCTCGAGCTCGCGCTTCACGCGCGCCCTGATCGCATCGAGAGATTCCGCCGGCTGCAGTCTTCGGCCGCTTTGCATGACCAGATGCAATAGTGGCTCTCCGGCTTTGTCGTGACCTTCAAGTGCCAAAATATCGTCCGACATGCGGCCGTCGGCGCCAAAACGCCGCCATACCTGCTTGCGGCCCGGCCAGGTCGCCTTGTTCTGCGAGCGCTTGCGGCGGGCGATGCCGGCATATTCCTGCAATTTGTAAACGCAATCGATCGCCGGCACGTCCGACGACGTGGTCATGGCGGTGCCGATGCCGATGCCGTCGATCGGCGCCTTGGCGCGCGCGAAGGCGATAAGCGAATCCTCGTCGAGGCCGCCGCTGGCGAAGATCGTCACGTCATGCAGTCCGCCGCGATCGAGAATATCGCGCACGCTCTTCGACAAGGCGATGAGACCGCCGCTGTCGAGACGCACGGCGCGGATCGTGATGCCGGCCGATTGCAATCGCGGCGCCAGCGCCACGACTTTTCGCGCCGCCGCTTCGGTATCGTAAGTGTCGAGCAGCAGAACTAGATTGTCCGGCCGCGCGCGCGCAAAGGTTTCAAATGCCGCCATCTCGTCGTCGAAGGCTTCGATGAAGGAATGCGCCATGGTGCCGTAAAGCGGGATGCCGAACACTTCGCCGGCCTCCACCGTGGCGGTGCCGGCGAAACCGGTGAGGTAGCTCGCCCGCGCCGCCATCAGCCCAGCCTCGGCGCCGTGGGCTCGGCGCAGCCCGAAATCGACCAGCACCTTGTCCGGCGCGGCGAGCCGCATGCGCGCCGCCTTGGCGGCGACCAATGACTGAAAGTGCAAAATGTTGATCAGCCGCGATTCGACGAATTGCGCCTGCGGCAACGGCGCGGTGACGCGCAGGATCGGCTCGTTGGCGAAGAACACGGTGCCTTCGGGCATGGCGTGCACATCGCCGCTGAAACGGAAATTTGCGAGATAATCGAGCAGATTGCTTTTGAACCGGCCGGTGCCTTTCAGCCACGCGATCTCGTCCGCCGAGAAGCGAAGGTTCTCCAGAAAATCCAGCGCCTGCTCCAGCCCCGCCGCCAGCAAAAATCCGCGCCGCGCCGGCAAAGTGCGGGCAAAAAATTCGAACACCGCCGTGTCGGTTTCGCCATGGTCCAGATAGGCCTGGGCCATGTTGAGCTGGTAGAGGTCGGTGAGCAGCGGGCTGATTGTCATCGCGGCGGCCTCGATGGCTTGGTCGGCAATATAGGTATTCGACTTGAACGCCGAATGTCTCGTTCGTTCGGCGCAAGGCTCGCCCGTATAAAAAATCCTCCCCCGCGTTGGCCGCGGAGGAGGATGAATTCACTCCAGATCTAACGTATCGGCTGGCCGTCAATCCGCCAGCGGGCTCGGCCTGATCTGGAAATGCACCGCCATCGGCGTCATGCCCAAACCCCCTTCCTGGTGCCAGGGCACGCGGTCGCCGCTCGAGGTCCATAGCCCCCGGCCTTTCCAGCCGATCTTTGCATCGTCGATGCGGCCGTCGAGGCCCTTGGCGTAGAAGCCGGTCGGGTAGGGGACTTTCATGGTGATCATCTTGCCGTCGGCAAAGGCGATCAGGCCGTCGTTGAGGTTGCCGGTGGAGACCGGCACGTCGTTGCCGAGCCCAAGCGTGTTGTGCTGGTCGACCCAGGTGTAATAGCTCGACTCGGCCGAGTTATCGCCGATGCCTTCAAAACCAGGCCCCGGATATTTGTAGAACGACCAGCCTTCCGGACATTGATTGCCGGTCGCATTCGGGCCGTTGAGCGGGCCTTTGCATTTGTGCCGGTCGAAGCTGCCGAGATGGCCGCTGGCCAGCGATACCCAGACCACGCCTTTACTATCGATATCGCCGCCGCGCGGGCCGAAGCCCGGCGCCGCGACATTGTAAATTTCAGAAAGCGCTGTCTCCGGCGGGTTGGTGCCCGGATTGAGACGGACCACCGCGCCGGGATTGGCGCGGATCGTGCCCCATACCGTGCCGTCCACCGGGCTCGGCATTACCGCGTAGAACACGGTGCCGATGCGCATGTCCTTGCCCGGCTCGAGCGGCTTGCCCGGCTCGGTGTATTCGCCGCGTTGGCCGTCGCCCGACGTATCGACGATGAGCGCGGTCCAGCCCTGCGACTGCGCGGCGTCGCCGGTCTCCAGGAACTTCTTGGTGTTCAACCAACCGACGACACCGCCGCCGCCGCCGCTCGAGGTCCACAGCGTGTTGTTCTTGTCGAAGCCGAATTGCAGGTGATGGGTGGTGAAGCAGGTGTCGATGAAGGTGTATTTCATCGTCTTCGGATCGAGCATCGCGATCTGGCGCTGGCTCTGCTCCAGCGGGAACAGCTTTGCCGACGTCAGGTCGGAGCCCTTGCCGCAGAAATCCGGATCCTTGACGCCCCGCACCGCGGCGGCGAGCCACACCCGGCCATTCCCGTCCATCATCGAATTGTGGTTGTTGATGTGGGTGTCCCAGATTTGCTCGCTACCCCAATACGGCGACGGCGCCAGCGGCTTGAGCGCCGCGGCGTGGCCCGGGCCGAGCGAGAACGGCATGTCGGGATCGCGCACCGGGGCGTGGAATTTGGTGACGCTGTTCTTCACCGGATCGAGGATCGGGATGTTATCGGTGGAATATTCCGGCGAGCCGAACAGCGGCCCGTAGCCGTTGACGGTGGGGTTGCGCTTGTCGGTCGAAATCTCGTCGTGCAGATAATGTTTGTCGTCGGCCCAGTCCCACGTGGTGATGACGACGTTGCGCTCAATGCCTTGCGGCCGCTGCGGTTTGTTTTTGGGCAACTCGCCCTCGGCGATGCGGTCGGTCCATTCGGCGAAATATTTGATCGGCGTCGAGGCGAGATCGCCGGCAATGAGGTTGACCATCAGCGGGCCGGCCTGGCCGGACTGCACGCGGCGCGCCCAGGCTTCTTCCGAGGTTTTGAATTCGCCAAGTCCCTTCGGCAGCGTGCGCGTGGCGAGCCCACCGAGCTGATGGCAGCCGATGCAGCCGTTGTTCTTCATGGCGTTGAGCCAGTCGGTCTGTTTGATCTTGTCGGGAATATCGCTACTGCCGCCGAACTGATCGGCGCCGGGAATTTTCAGCATCGAATACCAGTAGATCGCCGGATAGATTTTCGCCGCTTCCGCGGCATTCGCCGCCGGCACGGCTTTGAGATCGAGTTGCTTGCCGGGCTCGGCTTCGACCTTCGCCGAATCGGCGAGCCCATAGCCGCGGACCCAGACCGTGTATTTGGCCTTCGGCAGATCGGGAACGACGTAGCGGCCTTGATCGTCGGTGACGACCATCTTGGCGTAGCGGGTCGGCAAGTCGTGAGTCTCGGCGATCACCCAGACGCCGGCTTCCGGGCCGTTCGGTGACGTCACCATGCCGCCGATGTCGGTTTTTTTGATCGGGACCGCGGTCTCGGCCCGCGGCTGCGACCAGATAAAACAGCCGGCCAGGCAGATTGCCGCGACGCTCAAGTAAAGGCTGCGCTTCCTCGTCATCACACGCTCCCTGATGCTTCATCCCTACACGAATACCACGCGGCTGGCGGCACGGTGTCGTACGGCACAGTTTGCGGGCTTCGATTGTGTGAAAATGTGCCCAACTCCACGCGGCTTGGCAATGGAGCAGCTCGCATTTAAGCCTTGATTCAGGATAAACTTGCCTCTCCGGTCGGCATAGAGTACGCGTTATTCCGCAGTCACTTAGGGGCAATTTCGGCGGTGACTGACGACACGCCGGCTCGGGGAGGTCTTCGACTTTTCGCTCGATTGGAAGCGTGAATGGCGCATGGGTTCACGGTGCAGGGTGGGCTAGGGGCTGTTGGCTCCGTCATCCCACATGAGTCTTCAGAGCATTCGGTGCTCGTGCCCGACACCGAACTGCTGTTCACCGCGCAGTTCCACCGTGCCGGACCCGATCTTGTCCTCACCGGCCGCGATGGTCAGCATCATTTAATTCCCGGCTACTTCTCGAGCGAGCATCACCCGGCATTGGTGGCGCCGAACGGCGCGCACTTGTCGCCCGATACGGTCGATCTGCTCGCCGGATCGGCGACACCGGGACACTATGCACAGGCGCAGCCCACCGCGCCGCCCGACTCGATCGGCAAAATCGAAAAAGTCGTCGGCGACGTCACCGTAATGCGCAACGGCGCGACCGTCGCGCTCCATGTCGGCGACGCCGTCTTCAAGACCGACGTGGTCCAGACCGGCGCCAGCTCGTCTTGCGGCATCTCGTTTCCCGACGGCACCGTGCTCAATCTGGTCGCCAATACGCGCATGGCGCTCAACGACTATGCGTACGACGCCAACAGCAACGCGAACGGCGCGTTGTTCACCTTGGTCGAAGGCACCTTCGCCTTCGTCGCCGGCAAGGTGGCGCATACCGGCGACATGAAGATCGCGACGCCGGTCGCGACCATGGGCATTCGCGGCACCACCGGCGTGGTCGAAGAGGTCGCCACGATCTCGGCGCAAGCCGCGGGCCACACCTACACCTTCGCGGTTGTGCCCGATATCGGCACCGGCGTCACCGGCATGTGGGACGTGTTCCTGACCGATGCGAACGGCGTTATCCAACGCGACGCCAACGGCAATCCCATTGTTCTCGTGACGGTGTCGCAGTCCGGATACGTCACCTACCTCACGCCGCAAGGACTCGGACAGCCGCCGCTGGTGTCGACCGAGCCGGCGACGAATTCGCAATATGCGTTCGAGCAGGAGATGCTGCATCAGCTGTTCCTGACGCTCAATCCGCTCAATCAGCCAAATGGCAACAACGGCAGCTCGACGCCGCCGCCGCCGTTCGAGTTGCCCAATCCGATCCCGCAGCTTTTTCCCGGCAACGGCAACCCCTTCCCCATCAATGTTCCAAACGGGACGAATCCGATTACCCCGACGATAATCGACCTCACGGGGCCGACCGGGCCGCTCACGGTGGTCATTTGGATCGTCAGTGCGCCCGGCAAGTGGAGCACGGGCTCGAATTGGCTCGGCGGCGCTCAGCCGACGTCACCTCAGGAAGTTGAGATTCTTGTCCCGGTCAAGGTGACGGCCGATGGCAACGATTCGGCCGCCGGGCTGGTGATCGTCGGCGGGGCAACCGTCAACATCATCAGCGGCGCCACGCTGACAATTCTTGATTTCGTCCATGGCGGCGGCACGATTCAACTGAATTCCTCGGGCACCGACCCAACGCTGGCGATCGACCGCGCCGTAACCCTGGTCGGTGGCGGCACGATCAATATGATCGGCGCGCCGGGCGAGGACTACATCCTCGGCGTTCCCGGCACCGGCGCCGTCTTGATCAATATCGACTACACGATCGAAGGCACCGGCACGATCGGCGGCGGCGACGGCAATCTGACGTTCGAGAATTTCGGCATCGTCAATGCCAACGACGGGCTATTGACCGTCAACACCGGCAATCAAGTCTACAACGACGGCCTGATGGAGGCGATCGTCGACCCGCTGGCGGCGACCGTAGGCACGCTGCAGATCAAAGACAGCGTCGTCAATGCCGGAACAGTCCAGGCCGACGGGGCCGGCACGGCCGTCACGCTTTCAGGCGCGACATTCGACAATCTTTTTTCTGTCGTTGCCAAAAATGGCGGCACCATCACCTTCACCAACGTCGCCGTCACCAACGAGGCCATCAGCACGACCGACCCGGTGGGCGGCACGATCAATGCGACCGGCGGCACCATCACGTTCGACGGCGGCTCGATCGCCAACGGCAACCTGCTGGAGGCGACCAACGGTGGCACTCTGCAGCTCGAGAATATTACGGCCACCAATTCCAGCGCCGCTGCCGCGACCGTGGACGCGACTTCGACGCTGGATCTTGTGAGCGCCGCCATCCTCGGCGGCACCATCGAGAACGACGGTAATGTCGTCGTCACCGACGGCGCCTCGGTACTGCACGGCGACAGCGTGACCAATACCGGGACGATGACCGCAGAAGCCGGCGCGTCGTTGACGCTTGAAGGCGACACTACGTTGATCAACGAGGGCAGTGCCGCCCTGATCAAAGCCGACGGCGGCACGGTCTCGATCGAGCTCGACACCGACACCAACGTGAATTCCGGCACCATCGAGGCGGTCAATGGCGGCGAGGTCGACTTCCACATCAACGTCCAAGGCGGCTCGAACCAGGGCTTGATCGAAGCCGGCGCCGGCGGCACGGTGCATTTCTTCCAAACTCACAATGGCGGCGGCGGTGGCGGCAACCAGGGCGGCAATTACGGCACGATGGAGGCCACCGACGGCGGCGCCCTGATCTTCGACGGCGGCCTGGACAATTTTGATCTGCTCGAGGCGGTCAACGGCGGCACCGTCGATCTGAGCAACGGCGCCCACAACCACGCCGGCGGCACGATCCTGGCGACCGGCGGCGGTATTGTCACCATCGATGCCGGCCTCAACAACGAGGCGGCGGCGATCGTGGAGGCCGACGATTCCACCTCGCAAGTCAACATCAACGGCGTCGTCGACAATCTGGGCACGATCCAAGCGACCGGCGCCGGCGCGCAAGTCGATCTGGCGAACGGCAACTTCGACAACGAGGTTGGCGGCCTGATCGAGGCCGACAACGGCGGCACGATCACCTTCGACGCGACGCTGAACGGTGGGACCAATGCCGGTGTCATCGAGGCCGGCGCCGGCGGCACCATCATCATCGACAGCTTCAGCGGCAACGGACTTTTCAACACCGACGGCATGGGCGGCATTGGCACCGTCGAGGCTATCGGCACCGGCGCAAAAGTCGAGCTCGCCGGCGCGACCATCGTCGGCGGCTATCTCGGCACCAGCGGTGGCGGCGAGTTCGAGACGGTGAGCGGCACCAGCACGCTCATGAACGTCATCCTCACCGGTGGCGTCTTCACGCTCGATTCCGGCACGATCCTGGACCTCGACGGCGGCGGCAGCGGTGTCGCCGCTTACATCGACAGCACCGTCACACTGGAAGGTAGCGGCACGGTCGAGATGGACTTCACGTCCTATTCGATCCGTGGCGGCGCTTCCAACGGCACGCTCGATAATCAAACCACGATCGAGGGCCAGGGCACGATCGGGACCGGCGATACAGCGTTGCCGGGCGTGCTGACGCTTATCAACAGCGGCACCATCGAGGCGGCCGGCGGCGAGTTCGTCATCAACACCGGCACGCGCAATGCGGCGACGACGACGAATTCCGGCATGCTCGAAGCCAACGGCGCCAATGCCGTGATGCTGATCGACTTCACCAATATGAACAACGCCGGCGGCACCATCGCGGCGCTCAACGGCTCCGATGCGATATCCGCCACCGCGTCCGTGGTGGAGCTGCTTGACGACGTCATCGTCGGCGGCACGCTGCAAACGTCGAATTTCGGCACCATCGAGACGATCACGAATAACGGCGCCGCGACCACCACCGTGTTCGATGGCGTGACCAACCAGGGTTACGTCTATGTCAGCGACGACACGACGCTGTTGCTGCGCAACACCATCGACAACACCGGCGGCAAGATCGCGCTGGCGCTGTCCGGACAATCCGACCTGCAGATCGACGGCACGGTCACGCTCGAGAACGGCGAAGTCGAACTCAACACCCCTCTCGACAAAATCACCGCGCTCGCCGCCGGCGCCACGCTCGATAACACCGCCAACATCCACGGCCAGGGCGAGATCGGCTCAGGCGACGGCAACCTGACGCTGGACAACCGCGTCGGTGGCACCATCGACGCGACCGGGTTCCTCACCATCAATACCGGCGAGAACATCGTTCAGAATTGCGGGCTGATCGAGGCGATTGTAAACGGCGGCGTGCTCACGATCGAGAGCGCCGTCGACAATGCCGGTACGATCAAGGCCGACGGCGGTGGCGCTTCCGTCACCCTTTCGGCCGGCGTCGCCAACTACGGCACGATCGAGGCCATCACCGGTGGCATCGTGGACGTCGAGGCGTCTAGCGGAACCATCGATAACTACGGCACGATGAAGGCCGACGGCGGCCAGCTTCAGCTGTACGACCAGGTCCAGAGCACAAACGTCACCAATCACGCAGACGGTGTGATCGAAGCTCTCGACCACGGCGTGGTGTCAATCACGGTGGTCGGCGGTGCGTCCAATCTGGCCGGCGGCCTGATCGAGGCCGATGGCGGGGACGTCACATTCCTCGTGCCCGGTGGGTTGACCAATGCCGCTAACGCGACCATCGAGGCCCTCGACGGTGGCATCCTGTCATTTACCAACGTCGCCACCACCTTCGACAATGCCGGGACGGTGTCGCTTGACGACGGCACGCTCGCGCTCGAATTCAATATGACGCTCGACGGTGGCGGCGTCGTCACCCTGAGCGACGACTGTCGCAACGCGATCGACAGCTTCGGCGTGCCGGTTACGTTCACCAACGTCGACAACACCATTTCCGGCGCCGGTACCATCGGCGACGCGTATCTGACGCTGATCAACGAGCGTTTGGGCGTAATCGACGCCGACGACTCCAAAGCCCTCATCGTCAACACTGGCGCCAACACCGTGACCAATGCGGGCACGCTGGAGGCGACCCTCGGCGGCACCTTGGATATTTACAGCGCCGTCGACAACGAGAGCAGCGGCGTCATAGTGGCGACCGGCGCCGGCAGCACGGTCTCCATCACTTACAACGGCGGCGGCCCGAACAATTGCGGCCTGGAGGAAGCCGTCGCCGGCGGAACGCTCAACCTCACCGACAACAGCGGTGGTGTTGGCAATAACAGCGGCGGCACGATCAAGGCCGACGCCGGCACGGTTTCCATCACCGGCGGCGTCGACAACAACGGCACGATCGAGGCCGTCGACGGTGGCACGCTCACCATCAATATCGACAATCTCAATAACAACAATGGCGGCGTCGGAAATTTCGGCACGATCGATGCAAACGACGGCACGGTTTCTATCATGGCCACCGTGTCCGACGCCGTCGTGCTCAATTCGGACGCCGGCACGATCGAGGCTGTTGACGGCGGTACGGTCTCCATCGCTGCGAACCTGACCAACGAGAGCGGCGGCGTCATATCGGCGACCGGCGGCGGCAGCAGCGTGACGATCGATCCCGCACAGGTCGATAACTGCGGCGAGATCAGCGCGTCATGCGGCGGCTCGATCACCATCAGCGACGACTGCGTCGTCAATGGCGGCAACGGCAGTATCGTAGCGCTGGCCAACGGCACCATCACATTCGACGGCGGCCACATCACCAATTGCGGCACGATCGATTCCTACGGCGGGCAACTCACGATCGAAGACAGTTGCGTGCAGAATTTCGGCGCCCTGATCGACAGCGTCTTCAACGGCATCGAAGCGGATGACGGCGGCAAGGTCACGATCGACTGCAGCAACGTCACCAGCACCGGAATCATCGCCGCCCAGGATGGCGGCACGATCTGCATCACATACAGCTGCATCAATAACAGCGGCGGGACGTCGGACGACGGCAACGGCATCGCGGCCTACGACGGCGGCTCGATCACGATCAAAGACAGCGACGTCACCAATACCGGATTCATCCGTGCCTTCGTGCCGCTGGGCGACGACAGTACCGCCGGCACCATCGCCATCGACGACAGCACCGTCCACAACGCTGGCGGCTCGATTACGGCCATCGGCGAGGGCTCGGTCATCGATCTGTGCAACGCGACGATCGATGGCGGCACGCTGGCGACCGACGATGAGGGAGGCGGAACTTCCGGCCTCATCGAGATCGTCTCGCCGGTGGGCGGCGGTTCGAACACGACGGTCTTCAATGGCGTCGACAGCGCGGTGACGGTCGATGCCTTCGTCAAGGTGGATCCGGGCGCCGCTCTCGAGTTGCTCGGTCAGATCGACAACAACGGCACCATCGACGTCGATGGCCCGCCACTGACCGGCGCAGACCTCGTGATCGACGGGACGGTCGCGCTATGCGGCTCCGGCGTGGTCACGCTGCAGGGCAGCGGCGACGAGATTACCGGCACGAATTGCGGAACGCTCGAAAACTTCAGCTCCATCGTCGGCTCCGGCCAGATTGGCTCGGGCGACAACTCGCTGACGCTGATCAACGAATGCTCAGGCGTGATCAACGCCGACAACGCATTGGACGGTTCGCTCGTCATCGACACCGGCTGCATCGCCATCACCAACAACGGCACGCTGGAGGCGAACGCCGGCACGCTGATTGTCGAAAGCAATGTCGTCGGCTGCGGCGATGCGGTCATCACCGGCGGCGGGACCGCCGATTTCCAGGGCCTCTTCAACCAAGATGTCAATTTCTGCGGGCCCAATGCCGGCACGCTCGAACTCGGTCACGCCTACTGCGGCATGCTGTCCGGGTTTGGGGCGGCCGACGCCATCGAGCTTACGAACATTGCGTATGCGTCATGCGAACATGCATGCTGGTCGCAAGAAGCCGGCGTGCTGTCGATCTACGACGGCGCGACGCTGCAAGAGACCATCAAGCTCGACGGCAGCTACGACCAAAGCGATTTCACCGTGGTCGACGCCGCAGGAAACACTGAAATTGTCGATATACCAGCGGGGACAAGTTCTGCGGACAATTATGTCTGGGTTGGCCCGGTATCGGGAAGCTGGGATGTCGCGGGGAATTGGCAGGACACGACGGCGGGCCAGGACCCGGCGCTCGTCGTGCCTGGGATCAACGACAACGTGACGATCAACGCAGCCGGCGGTGACGCGCTCCAGGTCATCACCGGCGTCGGCAATTCGGCATCGCTGACCATCGATGGAGCGACGGATCTGTCGGGCTACTTCACGACCGGCAATCTGCTTGTGAACGGCGGTCAATTGTTTGAACTCGATGGCACGCTGACGGTCACCGGCGATGCCGGTATGGGCACAGACGACCCCCTCGCTCCCGTCCCCTACAGCACCTTTTTCACTCTCGACAGCGGCGCGCTGACGGTGGATGGGATGCTTACCGTCGCCGGCGACGACAGCCAGTTCACCCTGAACGGCGGCGCGGTGACAGTGAACGGATTCGAGCTGGCCTTTACGGGTATCCAGGACACCATCGTCATTAACAGCGGCGCGCTGACGACTACTAACCTGCTGGCGGGTTACGTCGACACGTTCACCGTCTTCACCGGAGGCACCCTGTCGGTCACCGGCGACGTCATGAATTCGATCGGCGGTCAAACCTATAACATCGAGGGTGGCACCTTCACGGTCCAAGGCACATTCACCTCCTCGGACAGTGCTATTCTGGCGCAGGGCGGCGGCCAGGTCCAACTGGCGGGATTGGCGATCGCGTCGGACCTTGAAACTACCGACGGCGTCACTCTCATTGCCGACGAGTCGTCCAGCATAGAGATCGGGACGGCCGGCGGCGCGGCGGCGGGCAGCATTACCGTCGATTCCGGTGTGACGACCGCGGTCACCGGCTCCTTCTCCGGGCTGAACATTGTCGACAACGGCGCGATTGACGTCGTTGCGGGCGGCACATTGACGCTGGACGGCAACCTCGGCGGCAGCGGCGCGATCAATATCGGCAGCGGCGCCAGCCTGGTCGTGGAGTACGAAGCGGGTCAGGCCTCAGCTGTGACGGCACCGACCATCACCTTCGAGGGCACCGGCGATACGCTGACGTTCGATAGCAGTGCCCTGAATGCGTCCGGCGATTTCGTTCCAACGCTCTCGGGCTTCAAGGCCGGCGACGCGATCGACTACGTGGGCACCGTCACCAGCGCTTGCTACGACAGCGGCGACGGCGTCCTCACGCTGCTCGACGGTGGCACCGCGGTGGCCTACCTCAATCTCAGCGGCGATTACACGGACGCAATATTCAACGCGCAGGCGATTGACGGCGGCACGGAGATAACAGTCACCGGCCAATCCGTCTCATGGATCAATTCCAATGGTGGCAATTGGAATGATATGGCCAACGCAGCCACGGATTGGAGTTCGGGCGCGATCCCGAGCAGCGTCGATGATGTGACCATCGCTGCGAGCAGCAGCGCGCCCTACGCGGTCACCATCGCCAGTGGAGTCGTGGCGTACGCGGGCACCCTGACGGTGAACAATGCCAAGGCGACCGTTCTCGACGAAGGAACTTTGGTTCTCGCCGGCACCCTGACGCTTAGTGCCGGGACGTTCGATCTGGACGGCACCATCGTCGGCGGCACGATCGTCGACCAGGACTCGGGCATGCAATTCCACGGCGGCACGCTGGATGGCGTGACCTATGACGGCACGCTGGACCTGACGCCCATGGGTTCGTCGGTGACCGTCACCAACGGCCTGACGGCGACGGGGGTGGATGGGACGGGCTCCGGCACGATCGATCTCGGCCAGAACAGCAGCATCACCTTCGACGGCACCCAGACCATCGACAATG
>Ga0210395_10001750_pt1 | contig 16841 bp, 16 predicted proteins | sample IncBWH4OmetaG_FD_150861 | JGI IMG/M metagenome (GOLD analysis project Ga0210395, IMG submission 150861) | Forest soil microbial communities from Barre Woods Harvard Forest LTER site, Petersham, Massachusetts, United States - Inc-BW-H-4-O ...
TTCGTAGAGGGCGAGGGGATGTTCATGGGGACGACGCGGCGGCTGCAAATGGCGCAGTGGGACGTGTTTTCGGCAAACGCGCTCGAGGGAAATTCGCTGGCAGTATTTTTCGACGGACACGAACTGAGCGACGCCGAGATGCAGTCCATCGCTATTGAAATGAATCTGTCGGAGACGACATTTATTCTTCCGCGGGATGCCGCAATCGAGCGCGAGCGCGGGGTGCGAGTGCGAATCTTCACGGTGCAGGAAGAGTTGCCGTTTGCCGGACATCCCACGCTGGGGACCGCTTTTGCTTTGCGGGGTAACTCCGGAGCAAAGGAGATCGCACTTGAACTGAACGTCGGGAACGTTCCAGTTCGTTTCGAAGATCGAGTTGAGGAGCCAGGCCAGGCGTTTGGAGAGATGACGCAGATCGATCCGGTATTCGGAATGCAGCACGAGCGCGAGGCGGTTGCGCGCGCGACAGGGTTGAGTGCGGAAGATTTCGATCCGTCACTGCCGATCGAAACCGTTTCGACGGGACTCGCCTACACGATCACTCCGCTGAAATCACTGGCGGTAATCCAGAGGCTGCGAGTCGACATGAATCGCGCAACCGAGTATCTGCAGAAGACCGGAGGGAAGTTTCTATACTTCGTGACACGCGAAACGGTCGATCCGGCAGCCCGTCTGCACGCCCGCATGCTGTTTTACAACGGCGAAGATCCCGCCACCGGCTCGGCTGCCGGTTGCACGGCCGCGTGGATGGTCGCGCACGCAGTGGCTGAATCCGACGAGCGTGTTCTGATCGAACAGGGCATTGAAATGCGGCGGCCGAGCCGGATTTTTGTGCGCGCATCTTTGCCGGAAAAGCGTCGGGGCGATCGCAGCGATAACCGGGTAGTTAACGTACGCGTTGGCGGCAACGCCATCGAAGTGATGCGCGGCGAAGTTTTTCTCTAAGCCACGTTGCGCAAGCTGCGGAAAACACAGCGGCGCACCGGCGCGAAAAAAAATCAATAGCCAAGAAGTCCCATTGGCATCAACGCTACTTTACAGTGAGCGCGCTTCCCGTTAGCATTCATTTCGCTCTGACATTCTTCATATCGAGAAAAGCGTCTGTTGAATTTGCGAGCCGCTGGTGCGGTGGCGTCCGACAGATTGCGGAAGGCTGATGAAACCTAAGCGCACGATCCTGTGTGTAGATGACAACGAGCAGTCTCTTTCTCACCGCAAAATCATGCTGGAGACCAGAGGCTACCGCGTGGCCAGCTTTTCGCGTGGAGAAGAAGCGCTGGCACGCTTCATGCAAGGTGGCGTCGACCTGGTGATCGCCGATATGGCAATGCCGGGACTGGACGGGCCGCAACTGATCGCCAAGGTCAAGGACATGTCGCCGCACACGCCCGCCATTCTTATCTCCAGCAAAGTCCGCATCTACGATCATGACTCGCAGGCTGACGTTTTCCTAACCAAAGGAATGTATGCGCCAGCCGATTTACTTGAGCGCGTCAGGTTATTGCTGGTGCGCAAGCGCGGGCCCAAGCGCCTGCAGCATCGGCCTCCACCAGTCGCGCGTCAAATCGGCGCGGCCTGACATCCGATCCCAGACAGTTTCATGAGTGACACAGCCGCGTCCGCATTGGGCGCGAGCCTTCGTGTAAGATTCATGCAGGCATGGGCGGAGCATTCATCGAAGCGAAAGACCTGCGCAAGACGTATCACGTAGGCAAAATTGAAGTTGAGGCGCTGCGCGGAATTTCCTTCAGTGTGCAGAAGGGCGAATTCGTCAGCGTGGTGGGCCCGTCGGGCAGCGGAAAGTCGACACTCTTTTATTTATTGGGCGGCCTAACGCGGGCCGACGGCGGCAGCGTGGTTCTCGACGGCGACGACCTGGCCACACTTTCTGACGCCGAACGCACGCGCATGCGCAAGCGCAAGATCGGTTTCGTATTCCAGAAGTTCAACCTGCTGCCTACGCTCGACGCGCGCTCGAATATTGAGATCGCGCGGGAAATCTCCGGCAACGGAAACGACGATCCCGCCCACTTCAATCGCATCACCGATCTGCTCGGCCTGACCAAGCGGTTAGGACATCGCCCCTCCGAGCTTTCCGGCGGCGAGCAGCAGCGCGTCGCGCTGGCGCGGGCGCTCATCAACAAGCCGGCGGTGGTGCTGGCCGACGAGCCCACCGGCAACCTGGATTCCAAGAATTCTGATGTTGTGCTGGGCATGCTGCGGCTGTCGAACCAGGAACTGGGGCAGACTGTATTGATGATCACGCACAATCCGGCGGCAGCGGAGTACGGAAACCGCATCATCCACATGCGCGACGGCGAGATCGTGAAGCCGGAAGATGATCCGCAGTGGGCGCGGCATTAGAAGGCGCACTGCTGTGCCTCATTGCGGCAAATGCATCCGCCGTATGAGTTGCTGGAACCGAGAGTCAGATCGAATCGTGTCGAACTCAGGGGCCACATTTACGAAGATCATGGAACCCTCATGATTCTCGTAAGTCGCTAGCAGCGATTCTATCGCCAGGTCTCGCTCACCCAGCATCGCGTAGAGTCGCGCACAGGAGTACCCGCAAGTGCCAGACGCCTTCAGAAGGTCTGCTAGATCCAGGCGGCGCACCGCCGTGATGCCCCCGTGTCGAAAGACGCGAGCGAGTTCCTCTATTTCGTGAGGACTGGCTCCTGACAGGCGCAAGTACTCCTGGCGAAGTGCCATCGAGCGATCATAGTCACCCAATAACTCGTAATTGACCGATAAGTCCCAGTAAGCACGCAAGAATTCGGGATCAATCTTCTGGATTTCTTCGTATTCCCTGACGGCGCTCTGAAACTGGTGGGCGAGTCCGTACTGCTGTGCCAGGCCGACTCGCACTGTAAGATCGAGCGGGGCCACATCCACGGCTCGCTTGCCTTCCGCGATGGCTTCTTGGTGCTGCCCCAGCGCAGTCAGCAGAAAAGCGTGCCCCAAATATGCCCACGGATCGTTGGCGTTGAGTTCATTCGCTCGTTTGAATTCTTGCTCCGCATTCGACCAGTCCCAATCATAAAAGCAGGCAACCCAGCCAAGTACCGAGTGGGCTAGAGCAAGGTTGGAGTCGATTTGCAAAGCTTTCAAGGCGGCTTCCTTGGCTTTAGGCATCCCTTCTCTGGCGGGCAACACTCCAAGGGGCTGAGCCAGCAGCCAATAAGTGAACCCTGCTTCTGCATAGGCGGAGGCGAAGTTGGGGTCAAGCCGCACCGCGGTCTGGAACTCGTCAAGAGCTTTCTTCACCGCCTCGGGAGTGAACTTCGCCCGGTAGTACTGCCCGCGGAGGTACGCCTCATAGGCTTCGGTATTTTCGGTGTAACGTTTGGCCAGAGCTTCCTGTTGCGACTCGGTCAGCCGGGAACGCAATTTCCCGGTTATCGCCTTCGAAATCTCTGCCTGAAGTCCCAACAGATTCGAGAATTTATCGTCGTACTGCTTTCCCCAAAGCAGGCTACTGTCGCTGGTGTCAACCAACTCAACTTGAACGGTGACGCCGTCGTCATGCTTTGCCAAACTTCCTGTCACCACCGCCCCCACATCGAGTTCTTGTCCAACATTGCGTGGCTGCTCCTGTTTTCCTTTGTACCGCAGTACTGAACTGCCTGAGATCACCTTTAAGTCGGGCAGCTCAGACAGGCGATAGCGAATGCTATTGGCGATGCCGTCGCCAAGATATTCGTCCGCGGCAGCATTGGTCGCAAACGGCAAAACGGCTATTGAATTAATCGACTTTGCACTATGCGAGCGGTGCAACCACTCGCGACCACCGCCTATGTAGACGGACACCGACATCAAGCCGAAGATCAGCACAGCGACTCCAATTGCTCGCCTATACTTTCTACCCCGGATGCCGGGGTCCTCGGCGACCAGGTCATTTCGTTCTGAGAGAGATTTCCTCTTTCCTGACTCGGAGTCGCGCTTCAAGCGTTGGAGATCGGTACGGGTGTCGGAGGCGTGCTGGTAACGGAGGTTGCGATCCTTGTCCAGACACTTGGAAATGCTTCGTTCCAGTTCGACCGGCAGATCAGGATTCAGGCGCACGGCGGAGGTTGGGGTCCCATCGAGGATGGCTTTGAAGATCACGCCCGACGTTTCGCCACGAAAGGGCAGTGTGCCAGTGCACATTTCGTAGAGCACCACGCCGAACGAGAATAGGTCGGAGCGGGGGTCGAGTTCCTTGCCGCGCACCTGCTCGGGCGACATATAAGCAACCGTGCCGAGAGCGCTGCCGGGGCTGGTGAGATGTTCTTCGGATTCGAGGGTCGGGGAGTCGCCGGTCGCGACGCTCATGCCAACGCTTTCCTGCTTGAGCGCGACTTTCGCGAGCCCGAAATCGAGAATCTTTGCCTGACCTCGATTCGTAACGAAGATGTTGGCGGGCTTGATGTCACGATGGATGATGCCCTTCGCATGCGCGGCGTCGAGGGCGTCGGCGATCTGGATGCCGAGATCGAGCACCGCCTCGATCTCCATGGGCTTGCCGGCGATGCGGTGGCGGAGGGTCTGGCCCTCCAACAACTCCATGGCGATGAAGCTTCGGCCGTCGGCCTCGTCGATCTCGTAAATGGTGCAGATGTTCGGATGGTTCAGAGACGATGCGGCTTTGGCCTCCCGCTGGAAACGGCTGAGGGCTTGGGCGTCGTGGGCGAGGTCGTCGGGAAGGAATTTTAGGGCGACGTGGCGGCCGAGTTTGAGGTCTTCCGCTTCGTAGACAACACCCATCCCGCCGCCGCCGATCTTGCTCAGGATGCGGTAGTGGGAAATCGTCTGCCCCACGGGTTGGGAGGGCGCGGACACTGAGCGGGAATGTTAGTGGCGCGTCGAGCAAAGGTCAATCGGCCAGGCGATTACGGGCACGGTAGATCGTCCGCAGCCGGCAAGGTCGATGATATCCTTATGAATTATCCTGCGATGAGGTCCTAAAGCTTTTCATGTCTAATCCAGAAACTCCTGAAACCCAGCCTGCCGTCGAGAGCACAGAATCGTTTGGCGACATTCTCTCGCAGTATCAGAAGAGCCATTCGCGCAAGACCGAAGGCAGCCGGCAGCTGCAGGGCACGGTGATTGCGGTGAATGCCGAGGCGGTGTTCTTCGACATAGGATACAAGTCGGAAGGCATCCTGCCGCTGACATCGCTGCAAGGCGAAACTCTGAAGCCCGGCGACAAGTGTCTGGTCACGGTGAAGGGGCGCGACCTCGACGGCTATTACGAGCTGTCGCTGTTCAAAGTCGAGCGGCCCATGGATTGGTCGGGCCTGGAAAAAGCGTTCGCCGACAAGACGACCGTGCTGGGAACGGTGACGGGCGTGATCAAGGGCGGGTTCAGCGTCGATGTGGGGGTGCGGGCGTTTATGCCGGCCTCGCGCGGCGGGGTGCGCGACGCAGCCGACATGGAGAAGCTGGTGGGGCAGGAGATTCGCTGCCGGATCATCAAGCTCGATGTAACCGATGAAGACGTGGTCGTCGATCGGCGCGCGGTGGCGGAGGAAGAAGAGCGATCCGCGAAGGATAAGTTTTTTTCGCAGATTAAGGAAGGCGAGATCGTGAGCGGCACTGTGCGCAGTCTTACCGATTACGGCGCGTTTGTCGATCTGGGTGGAGTGGATGCGCTGTTGCATGTGAGCGACATCGCCTGGGGCCGGGTGAACAAGCCGGCGGATGTACTCTCCGTGGGGCAGCCGGTTGAAGTGAAAGTGCTCAAAGTCGGATCGGAAGCCGAGAAGAAGCGCATCTCGGTTGGGCTGAAGCAGCTGCAGCCGCATCCGTGGGATGCGGTCGCGACGAAATTCACCGCCGGCGACCGGGTACGCGGCACCGTCACGCGGCTAATGGAATTCGGCGCGTTCGTTGAGTTGGAACCCGGCATCGAGGGCTTAATTCATATTTCTGAAATGTCGTGGTCGAAGGGCAAAATCCGGAAGGCCAGCGACGTCGTGAAAGCGGGCGAGACCGTCGAGGTTGTGATCCTGCAGGTGAACCCGGGCGAGCGGCGCATCTCGCTCGGGCTGAAGCAGGCGTTGGGCGATCCTTGGGTTGATGTAGCACAGCGCTTTTCCGTCGGATCGGCGGTTGAAGGGCCGGTGACGAGCCTGACCAAGTTCGGCGCCTTCGTGCAGCTTTCTGAGGGCATCGAGGGCATGGTGCACGTCAGCGACATCAGCGCCGAGAAGAGAATCAATCAACCGCAGGACGTGCTGCGTGTCGGTCAGATTGTGAAGGCGCAGGTATTGGCCATCGATCTCGACAAGCGCCAGATGCGGCTGGGCATGAAGCAACTGGTGCCCACAGGACTCGACGAATATATCGCCGAACACAATGAAGGCGACGTGGTGACGGGCCGCATGATGGACGACCGTTCGATGAGCGACCGTTCGAAGGGCGAATCCGGCGGTCAGGCGCGCGTGGAACTGGGCGAGGGCATTCATGCGACCTGCAAAATGACGGCGAGTCCGGCAACGCCGGAGAAGAGTGAGGCTCCGAAAGAAGCGAAGGCAGATCTTTCGTCTTTGACCTCCATGCTGCAGGCGCGATGGAAGAGCGGCGCCGGAGCTCCCGCCAAAGCGGAACCAGCGCGGGCGGGGCAGATTCGCAGTTTTCGCATTGTAAAGCTGGACCGGGGCGCGAAGAAGATTGAAGTCGAATTCGCCTAGCCTGGTTTGCGAATGGCACCTCGGTAATGCATTCTTGGTGCTGCGGTGAGCCAGCAGGGGGCGGTCAGAAGCGCAAATGCGGTATAATTTTTCAGATTGAGCGGGAGTAGCTCAGTGGTAGAGCGCGACCTTGCCAAGGTCGATGTCGCGGGTTCGACCCCCGTCTCCCGCTCCAGATTTTTGTCCCCCAGCCTGCGATCCGCCGATGGACTTTTTCTGCCCGGAACGCTAACGTATGGGCAGGGGCGCGGTACCCAAGTGGTAAGGGAGAGGTCTGCAAAACCTTTATGCGTCGGTTCGATTCCGACCCGCGCCTCCAATCTTTCTAGATAATTCCCCCGCTTAAACAGCGGGTTTTTCTTTCGGTTACCGAAGATAGCTAGAAATTGTGCTAATTTTGCGCTACTGTGGGTCTAGAAAGTGAGGGCCTATGAAACGCGCACTTCTGGTCATAATCACAGCATCGGCGGTCATCGTCGCGGCTTGCGCGGTCTACGCTACCGTGCACCTACGCCATGAGGAACAGCGAGCCGCGGTGTCCTGTCTCGAAAACGCCCAAGCTCATCAATTCGACATCCTTACGCACGGCGGCACCGCGGCCCAACAAAACGAGGCTAACGCCAAGGCTTTTAAGGCTTGTGCCGCAAAGGAAACGAAGTGAGCACCTCCCCGGTAATCACAATCTTTGTCCGCCATGCCGCGGACTGCAAATATGCCGGGGACGAATTCTGCAAGCGTTGTAGCTGCAAGAAACACTTCCGGTGGACACAGGGCGGCAAGCAGCACCGGCGCAAGGCCGGGACACGCTCGTGGGCGGAGGCGGAGGAACTAAAGCGCCGCCTGGAGGACCAGCTCGCCGGGCGCGTCCTGGCCGAACCGTCCGAAGTGCGGACACTCCTGGACGCCATAGACGTATTCAAGGCTGACAAGAAAAATCAGGGGATTACAGCGGACGTGCTCGGCAAGTATGCCCGCGAGCTGGACCGGCTCCGAGTGTTCGCGGAAGGGCGGGGCGCTTTCACTGTGGCGGGCGTGTCGCGCGAGATGCTCATTGACTACCAAGCCGAATGGGATACGCTGTACCCGTCATCCAACACGCGACAGATGGTCCAGGCGCGGCTAAAGAATTTCCTCCGCTTCTGCTATGACAACCGATGGCTGGACCGCGTGCCGCGCCTGTCGTCCATCAAGGCCGATGAAGCGCCCACGCTGCCACTCGCCGCGGCCGAGTACGCCAAGCTGCTCAAGACTGTCCGCGTCAGTTTCCCGGACAGCGCCAAGGCCGCCCGCGTCCGCGGTCTTGTGCAGCTCATGCGCTGGAGCGGCCTTGCAATCCGGGACACTGTGACCCTTCGCCGGTCGGAGATCGTTCACGACAAGGCCATGAAGCTGTACCTCATCGTGACAGCCCGGCAAAAGACAGGGACGCACGTTAGCGTGCCCATCCCGCCCAAAGTGGCGAAGGAAGTACTAGCCATTGCAAACGGCAATCCCGAATATGTGTTCTGGAGCACGGGCAACGGCAAAGAGCAAAGCGCCGTCACCAATTGGCAGCATGACCTTCGGAAGCTGTTCAAGGACGCGGGCATCACGTCCGAAGGGAACATGCTGAGTCACCGGCTCCGCGATACGTTCGCGGTGGATCTCCTAGAGAAGGGCGTCCCGCTGGAGGAAGTCTCACGCGCTCTCGGGCATGAGTCCATCAAGACCACAGAGCGCCACTATTCCAAATGGGTGAAGGGTAGACAGGACAGGCTTAATAAACTGATTACTCAAGCGTGGAAAGGTTAGCGCATGATGGCTTGGTTAGCTCACGCATACACGGATGGTTGGGCCGGGTACATGCTCGTGGTCTTTAGCTATTGGCTTTTCATCTTCGGCGGCGCTTACCTTCTCATCAAGTACGGGGAGAAGTGGTTTTAAGCCACGTTCGGAGCGGCATTATTCCAAGTGGATGAAGGGGCGGCAGGACCGGCTGGACAATCTGGTTACGGCAACGTGGGCTTAGGGGCGCAAGAGATAGGATTAAGTCCGTTGCTAGCCTTTGTCGGGGCTAGGCTTGGTTAGAGGATCAACAGGCAAGAAAAAGCTTTTCTTCTCATCGGCGGTCATTTCCCGGCCTAAGATTTTCTTGAACCGAATTTGGATTTCTTCGTGAGTCAGCGATTCTTCGTGGTCGAATTGTAGGGACATAACGGGCGCGATTTTATGACAGTGAGAGGTTGCCTGTCAGCCCGCAAACGCACAACGCGTTGAAAGCGGGAAAAAGGTCCCGAAGGCCCTCCCCCGAAGTCCGCCGGGACCATAAGCGGGCAGTCGTGAAGGCCAAACGGTCTGAGCGCCTAACCTATGACCGCCCATCATCGAAAAAACCAATCTAGCAGCTAAACATTTTGCGCGTCTGTTCAATTTTGTACAGATGCGACTCCGTGCGTTGCGTTGAAATGCCAGAGACGGGAGTTGGAATCCTAAATGCTGAACTGGATCGCTGCCCACATTCTCGCAATGTTCTGGTCTATGTTCACTCTCACCGTTGTGGTTTGCACAGCCGCGGTGATTCTGAATTACCGGGTGCAGCGCGAGATGCGGGCTGGAAGCAGGATGACTGAAAGCAAACACGCTGATGCCGAGCGCGCCCAAACCATCCCTCACGCCGTGGAACCGGGGGGAAAGCTAAGTCCGTTGAGTGTTCACACCTCGCTCAAACCGCTCGCCACAGCGGGGACACACCACGCGTAAGCCATCTACCCGGCGAAGCTCCCCGAGCGGAATCGAGTATCCGCACTTCGGACACAACGTGACAAGCGCGGCCATGACTTTTTCCCTGTTGATTTTCTGCTTGGTGACCATCACGCGGGGATGCTATCACGTTTCGCCTTGTGTTCGCCTTACGATTGCCGAGTCCCCTTGGCGAGTCCACCTTAGAAGTCCACTTAAGATGTCCGTTATCAATAACTTATGGCCTATAGGTAACTTTTTCGAGGTTCCCAACGGCATTTGCGGTGTGCGCGGCCGACGGCTAGATTGCTTACACGGCCCAAGGATGCCGCAACAGTGAAGAAAATCAAAGCAGCTCAAAAGCAATTAGCCCGCGCACTTGCCAACCTGGAACGCGCCGCCAACCACCTGGAGGAAGCCGGTCTCAAGCCACAGGCATACATTCTGGATGAAGCCGGGGAAAGCGTGGAGGATTTGAGCGAGATCCTGGCCGCGCTGTGAGAGTGTAAACGCCCTCCCCCGCACCGCTCCACCGTGCTAATATCCATCGCGTCATGCCAAAACAAACACGGATAGCGGAAACTTTTCTTGTTCTCGCGCTTCTGTTAGGTACAACCGCGGCCGCAAAGGACAAAAAGGATGAATCACCGCTCCCACCGAATGCGTGTCTAGCCGTCTATCCGGGCGGGGACCCATGCATAGCGAACTGGGGAATTCACGCGGGGCGGGTAACTCCCGGTTGCTTCTCCTATCTTGAATCTGCAAATTTTCCACTCAAGGAAATAAAAACCTACTACTTCAAGAAAGATATGGAGAAACTGGAAGGCCGCGGGGCGAAAGTGGTTGTGACGAATGACACAGCACAGGTAAGGGGATCTGCCTGTCCCGCAACACAGAAATGATGAAGCCTGGATCTGTGACAAAAGTATTACAGTTTGGCGCACACAGGGCAGCCATCTAAGGAACCGTCTTTCCCAAGAGGAGATTCCTAATATGGCTTCCACTGAGAATGCGGCCAGTCCCCGCTGGCCATTGCCTTTGCAGATCGTAGCGGCAGCGGTATTGCTTCCGGCAGAATCGTTTCTTGCCGCCCACGTTAGCCAGACGGTGTGTAACTACATGGATTTTTGGAGCCGACGATTTATGACTTCGGACGACCTTTTTGCGTTGGGCTTCCTGGTCGCCCTATTCGCCATCGTTGCGTGGTTGAAGGAACGCGCGGGCATGTGTCTCCTCGTGGTGGTGATAACGTCGCTCCTATTGGCGCTGTCTGTGTGCATGAACGTCTGGCAGTTGCAGATGCCTTAAACGTCTAATAGCCAACGTCCGTAATCGAGCGGCCCGGCACTAAGCCTGGCTCTGTGTCTGGTTTGGGAGCTTTCGCTATCAGGTACAGGTCCGCGCCCTTGACCGGCTTGACCGTGCCAGCGTCTCGGCCCACTTGTGTCATAAAAAATTCGCCGGGTCCAATTCCGGTGATGACACGGATAGCTTGACTGCCACGCTCGCGTACTGAATCGCCAATTTCAAAAGAGAACTTAGCAGTGTCTTCGATCATACGCGGAGTCTGGCACGCTGCCACCCTGTGCGTCCAGTGATAAAGCCAGGTTTCTCCCAAAACGCTTGACAACGCTATAACACTTGGCATATCATGCCGTGTGACATGGCAATTAGGTTTAAGTACGGCGGTGTATCTTACACAGCCGATACTCCCCAAGAGGCGGCCGATACCATGGCGCTGCTCAAGGCGCGTGACGCGGAATCCGCACTCAAGCGGGCAGAGTCCCGCGTGTTGGCTAGGTTCGGGGGTCCCATGGAGCAGATGAAAGCCTCTATTCTTGCGGAAGCCGAAACCCCCTGGACGCCGAAAGTGTTTATTGCCTTCATCGACCGTCTTGGAGACTCACAGCAAGCCGCTCTAGCCGCGCTTGTGACGCGCCGCCGCATAACCGATGAGGAATTACGCAAAGGGTTAAAAGTGTCCGGCAATCAGGCACTAGCCGGGGTCCTCAGTGGTATCTCCAAACAAGCCGCCGCGCTCAACATAGACGCCCGCGACATTTTCAGCTTTGAAAACCTCAGAAACGCGGGCAAGCGCCGAAGCACCTACACTGTCGCGGATAAATTTCTGGATATCGCCTCCCGCATGACTTGGCCCGGCCCACAGTTCCCCTCCAAGAATTAAATCAAAATAACGCTTGACACTCGCTTGACACGCTTGGTAATGTAACCAAGTGCCCAACGAGCTATGCGCGGCTGTGTTCGGCAAAGGCGAGGACCTTGTACTGATTCCCCACCCGGCCGATGTGCGCTCGCTGGCCGTTTGCGTGGCCAACGGTCTCAAATTTTGTGGGGTGATGTCGTTTGTTGACGGTGAGTGCCACGCGAAGTGCGAGCCGAACGAGGCGGCAGTCTCCGTAATGATGAACGCCGTTACACCGTTTGCCCGCTACGTGGCCGCCAAGCTCAAGCGCGTGGACACCTGGAGCGAATTGACATGAGTTTGCGCCGCCAACCGACATCGGGCCGCGCCGGGCGGGTGCCCTGTTTCACCCGCCCAAAATTTAGAGAGCTACCGGGAAGGTCAAAGGTTGCCTACCCGGTGAGGGCGGCGGGGTTCGTGTCCATCCCCGCCCAGCCCGAAACGAGTTTTAGCTGTCCGTGTGAATGGCGCGGATCTGTCGCCTAGCTAACCGGCACTGCCCGGAACAACAGGAGCGATGCAACTAAAACTCGGAAACAAGAAACTGGAGAACCGCTATGACGTTACAAGAGCTGGAGAAAGAGAAAGCCTCGCACTTGACTGCCGCGGACCGCATAGTCGCAGCAGCCCAGAGACAAAAGCAAGACCTTACACAGTGGGAGAAAAAAATCATAGACAACCACATGACGGCCGTAAGCGAATTGAACACACAAATCGCGGCGGCCAAACCCAAAAGCATCGCGGATGTCCAGGCATTCCTGGACAAACAACCCCGTGACATCATCCTACAACCCACTAGTGAAGCTGGATTGGTTGAGCCAATCACGCCCAAGCGATTCAGCAAAGAATACCATCAAGCCTTCTACTCGCGGTTGGGCCGCAAGGGACCCGCGCTAACCTCCGCCTTATACGAGGGGGCATCCGGTTCAGGTGGTTATGCTGTGCCCATTGTGGTGGATAGCTATATCGCGCCACTAGCCCCTACTGCCAGCGATATCCGCGACATTGCTACGGTAATCGACACCACGAAGGATGTCTTGCTTCCCAGTACCGCGCCCGCGGGCTTGCCCACTACTACTCAAACGGCAGAATTGACCGGGTTCACACAGTCCACGCCCTCATTGGGACAAACAAAACTGTCAGCATACCTCAACGCTCTACTCGCACCTGTCAGTTTGGAATTGGCAGAGGATGTGCCTGGACTTGAGGCGTGGATGCGTACCGTTGTCGAAGCGGCACTCATCGAACAGGAAGATGCACTGATGGTTTCCGGTACTGGCTCCAATGAAATTCAAGGGCTAATCGGCAATGTTGGAGCGGGGGTTATCGCGGAACCCGATGGCGGCTCTAACCTCGTAACCTTCGCGGGATTGAGCGCACTCTTGGCAACGGTGAAGCCGAAATATCTCGCCGGGTCGAGTTTTTTGATGTCCCAAAACACGGCCATTGTGGCTCGCGCCGCTCTGGCTTATAGCGGGGCAACGTTCGAGTGGACTCGGGGTGCTGACGGGGTGGAGCGCCTGTTTGGCTATCCAGTCAAATACAGTGCCAGTATGCCAGCCGCCCAACGCGGTAATGCGCCCGTTCTGTTTGGCAACTTCAAAATGGGCTATATCGTGGGAGATCGAGGTGGTCCCGCCGTCCGATTGAAAATCCTGGATCAAATGTTCGGGGTCAATGGCACGTTGTATTGGTTGCTCAGCCGCCGAACAGACGCGCGAGTGTGGGTCCAGGAAGCAATTCAGCAATACAACATTGCCGCTTCGTAATAGCGGACTTTGGCGGAAAAGGATACCCCACGGCTCCGCACCCGAGCGTTTCACTTCGGGCTTTTCACCGTGGTTCATTCAGGAGCCGAAGGGGAGTCGGCTCCTGTATTTCTCTCAAGACTTAGACAAGGGGACTTTTTATGGCGGCACCGGTTTGGACTCTCAGCGTTGACTTGCAGACGAAAACGGCAACCTTCACCTCCGGCTTGGCGGACGCGGCCAAGGGTGCCCGCTCCTCTTTCGAGGACATCAAGAGTGGCGCGGACGATATGGGCCGCGGTGTAAGTGGGTCCATGACGGAAGCCCGTCATGGCGTCATGTTATTGGGTGAGGAATTCGGTGTACATCTCCCGCGGTCCCTCACTACGTTCATTGCCAGCATCGGCCCGATTGGTGCCGCGATGGAAGCGGCCTTCCCGTTCCTCGCCATCCTCGTGGGTGCCACGCTGTTGATAGAGCACCTGTCCAAGCTGAAGGCTGAAGGCGAAAAACTCACAGAGTCTCAACTCAACTTCGGCACCACCGTGGCCAATGTAATGAACGGGCTGGACGACAAGTTGCTTGAGGCAGGCATCCGCACGGATGAGCTGAACCATAACCATCTCGGTGCGCTCGAAAAGCAATTGAAGCTCATTGACCATGCGACCTTTAACGAGCTGGCCCGGTCCTTCGACACAATAGCGAAGGCCGCGGACTCCACGTTCGCGGACATGAAGGCGTCGTTTGCCGAATCCTTTTTCGACATCAGCAAAGGCTCGGCCGGTGCCAAGCACGCTCTGGACGAATTCAAGGCTTCGTATGACTCGCTGCTCGCACAACACAAAGACAAAGAGGCTTCGGACTTGCTCGCCGGGACGTTGGACTCAGCCAAAAAATCCTACGACCTGATGCAAGCACAGCAAGGCGGCCACGGTTCCGATGAGAAGGAATTGCAGGCACAAGCCAAGTTGGTTGAAGTGCTCCAGGATCAAATCGAAGTGCGGGCAAAGCTCAACGCGCTAAAAGACGTTCAGTCCAGCAACGCCCGTCAGACCGCGGATAGCGCGGTGGGAGCGGATGGCGACAAGGCCGCGCGCGAGCAAGCGCAGAACGACCGCAAGGCGATTGAGGACGCGGACAAACTGTGGGAGGAGAACTACCGCGCCGCGGTGTCCCGTCTGCAAGAGAACGAGCGGGAGAAGATAGACGCAACCAAGCAGGGCAGTACCGCCCGGCTCGCCGCCATTGACTCCGCCATCCACGAGGAAGAAAGCAAGGGACTGCAAGAAACCGGCATGTACAAAAGTCTGCTTACGGCTCGCGTTGAGATGGTCCGGCAGATGGCGGAGGAAGAAAAGAAAATCAAGGCGGAGGCGGGCAAGGAATCCGCCGAGCATGAATACAAAATGGGCGAATTGGCCAATGCCGCCCGGCACGACCAGGAAGAACTCCGCATAAGCGGTCTGATGAATCAAGCGCGGGCACAGATGGCAGAAGAAACGCGCATGGCCAACGAGGAATACGCGCTCAAGACCAAGCAGGGCCAGCAAGAAATGGCCGCCCTCGACAAGTCAGACAAGGAATACGAGAACAAAGTCAAGGCGTTGAATGACAAGCAGCTTGAGCTAACCCGCGCTCACGAAAACCAGATAACACAGATCCGCGTGAAGGCGGAGGAAGAACGGAATAGCCGCATCGTCTCCGCCGAGAAAAAGATGGACGATGAGCTTGCCAAGAGCATGACCAGTCTCCTCATGCGACATCAGTCCTTCGCCAAAATGATGGTTAGCCTGGGGGACCAAGTTATCGGCGGCATGATGGAGACGGCTATCAAGTCCGTCCTCGCCAATGACTTCACCAAAGAATCCGATGCCGCGGCAGCCGCGCGCAAGGCGTACCTCGCCGGTATGCACTTCCCTTTCCCCGCAAACATCGTGATGGGACCCGCGCTCGGTGCGATGGCCTTCGCGTCCGTGATGGCGTTTCAAGAGGGCGGACTTGTGCCCGGCGTGGGTAGCGGGGACATCGTACCCGCCCGCCTGGAGCCGGGCGAGGGCATCATCACCAAGAAAGTTATGGAGGGATTGAGCAACCGCGCCAAGTTCGGCGGTGATGACCAGACTAGCGGGGACACACACGTTCACCACACGGCGAACTATCACATAAACGCGGTTGACGGTGCGAGCGTCAAGGGAATGCTGGAGAAGCACGCGGACGAATTCACACAGCACTTTCACCGCACACTGAGAAAGATGAACAGGTAATCCCATGTGCCTTTGCATAGCATCCTGGACGGAAAAGAGCGGCTTCATTGCGTCGGAAGGTCGCATGATGCGGCAGCGCGGGTCAGAGTGGACGCCCGCGGCGGAGGATGTCTACAAAGTTCACCGGCTCACGCCTTCTCTTGTGGTGGGAATCGTCGGATGGGCGCATGTGTGTGATGAGCTGCTCGCATCACTTCAGGCGGATTTAACCACATACGATGAGGCGATTGTGACCGGCCACATGCAAAGGTTGACGCGGAAGCACCCCGGCGCTGCGCTACAAGCGGTCCTCATGGGCGTCCGTGACGGCAGGGTATGCGCGGCGATGTGGGGAGACTTTGACCCGTCACGCTCATTCACACCGACTCACCCGCTCAACCGGCCGAAGGCGCTTGCGATAGGAAACGCGGACATTGCGGGGGAAGCGAGCGCAATGGTGCGCCGCGGCGCTCCGCTCAATGCGGTCTTTGAGATTCTGGCCCTGAAGTACGACCAAGTGAACATCAATGTCCAAGTGGAGAGGGTTTATGCCAATTAGCCAATGCGAGGTGCAGCCCGATTCTGATTTTGAAAAGTACGACCACGAGACTTATGGGACCAGTGCGGGCGAGACACAGCCGAACCTGTTTGAAGATCCAGGGGACACCGTGGCCGTGGTGTTTGAAGCGTCAAGCCGGTTGTCACAGTACAAAGGCGGCGAAATCTGGATGGGCGCGGTTGGCGTCTCGCAGAAGTGGGGCGGGTGCAATGTGCTCGCGTCACAGGATGGCACCAAGTACAAGCAAATCGGGACCATTCAAGTGGCCGCGCGGTTGGGGACTCTGCAATCCAACTTCCCGAGCGGGTCTGACCCGGACACGGTTAACTCGCTCATCGTAAACATGGAGGAAAACAGTGGACCGTTGGACGCGGGTAGCACCGCGGACGCGGACCAAGGCAACACGCGGTGTTATGTGGACGGGGAAATCCTCTCGTACTCGGCTCTGTCCCTCAGCGGGCAAAACCAGTACACAATGGGGACGTACATTCGCCGCGGGCAGATGGGGAGCGCCATCGCGTCCCACGCATACGGCAGTCAATTCCTCCGCCTGGATGACGCCGTGTTCCGATTCGCATATGACCCAACTTGGGCCGGGCAGACCATTTTCCTCAAGTTCCAATCCTTCAACACCTTTAACAATTCGCCGCAAGATGTGAGCACGTTGACGCCGGTGACCTTCGCCATTCCAGGACA
>Ga0210395_10001752_pt1 | contig 16822 bp, 8 predicted proteins | sample IncBWH4OmetaG_FD_150861 | JGI IMG/M metagenome (GOLD analysis project Ga0210395, IMG submission 150861) | Forest soil microbial communities from Barre Woods Harvard Forest LTER site, Petersham, Massachusetts, United States - Inc-BW-H-4-O ...
CGACGACCACCGAGCACGCCTACCTCAGGGACGCCGTCGCCCGCGCCCGGTCACCTGAAGGGGGACGTGCTGAGACTCGGCGATCTGTCGGCTGGTCTTCGTCGAGGGCCGGATGGCGCCGTCGTTGAGCAGATCCTGGCAGCCTGAGCCGATATCGCCGTTCTACCTGATCTCAAGCAGGGGCAGGATCGCGTCCATCGCCTCGCGCAGGTCAGCCGCGACATGAGAAGGCCGCTCCAGCTGGTTCCCGCCATACCTGGCCCACAGGTAGAGCGTGAGGGACCCCTTGCTGTATGAGACGTCGGCCAGCCAGTCGGCGAGGAGTTGCGGCAGCAGGACGCCCGCCTTGGCCAGCGACACGCAGCTCTCGAGTTCGTCCAGGTCGATGACGGCGAGGGGCTTGATGCCGGGTGCCTGCAGTATGCCCTTGCCCTGGAGGCACTCCTCGACGTAGTTCCTGGTCACCGGGTTCACCGGGAAGTGGTTACCGCACACGACGATCGGGAACACCGTGTCGGCCGGCTCCTTCAGGGGGGAGGCCGGTGGCTGGGGATCGCGCCGCAGGAGCGCGACGGTCCCGTCCAGCTGCCCGGCCTTGGTGATGACGGCCTGGTCGACGTCGGTCTTGAAGGCTTCCATCTCACCGGAGCGAGCCTGCAGGCTCATGTGCTTGTTGACGATCTCGAACAGCGTCACGCCCATGCCGAAATCGACGCCCGCGTCGATGTTCGGAGGGGTCCCCTTCCTGGTCGCGAAGGCCGCCTTGATGTCTTCCTCGGTGAAGAACGCGCTCGATCCGTCGAGGAGTGTAGGTGCGAGCGCCTTGATCAGCTCCTCGGCAAGCGCCTCGACCATCTCCGCGTACGCGACCGACCACGGCCGCCAGGCGTCCGAGTCGCTCTGGCGGACGTGGTCGGACACGCGCCAGTACAGCCCGGTCGTGACCGCCTCCAGCAGGAACGGCTCGTCGAGCACCACTACTTCGTCGCCGATACGCAGGAGCGGGCGGGTCTGGAGCGGGAGCATCTGCCACGGCAGCTTGCACGCCGCCAGGTCTGACGCGAGTTCCTCAGGTGTGGTGGCGAACAGCGCCAGGAAGCGCTCGACCGTCTCCCGGGGCAGCTTCACCAAAGTGAACGGGTTGATCCGCACCGGGCCGTTGACGCGGTCGTGCGTCGTCATCGCCCAGCAGGCGAAGCCCAGAGCGAGCACCTGGGCAAGCTCAAGCTCGGTCGCGTCCTTGAGCAGGTCAAGAGGCGGCTTATCGAGCTTCGCGCGCTGCAGATCGGCGGCGTGACGGTTCCACAGTGCCCAGGTGCGGCTGACCATGCCGCCGACGTCGTGGGGCTCGTTGAAGATCTGGTTACAGGCGAGCTCGATCGCAAGGCTCTCGCTCGTGCCGCCGAAACGCGCTTCGCCGTCGGGCTGCTGGCCGCGCAGCGCGTCCGCGGCCACGTGCACCAGCATCATCGCCGCCGTCTCAGGGTCGATACCCGCCAGCAACGCCGCGACGCGCTGATCGGGCTCTTGCGCTGGGGCCGGGCCGGCTAGGACCATGCGCATGGCACGCAGCGCCGGCTGGCGGGCCAGAAACCACCGCGACCTCCCGTCCACCCCGCCAGCCAGAACCGACGCCACCACGATCCGTAGGCCCGGTCCCAGCCTCCGCAGGAACCGCTCCTGGTACTCGAAGACAGGATCCCTGAAGCGCGCCGCGCGGTTCAGCGCGGCTAGCAGCTGGACATACACCTCGCCAGGGTGCAGGCGCAGCAGAACGTCTGCCCAGGCCGCGGGGTCGAAGTCGTGGCCGTGTGCACGCTCGAAGGGGCCGAGGTACTCACTCGCGGTCAGGTAGGCGCCGACTCCGTTATCCAGCTACCCATCGCGGAGCGGCACAAGGCCGAAGCGCGCAGCGGTCCACGACAGGTCAGATACGACCAGACCGGACGGCGTGGTCCTCGCTGCCGGGGTCGCAGAACGAGCCACGAATAGCGGACCCATGATCATCGGTGGCGGGTCAGTCACAAAAGGGGAGGATATCCCCGAGCGCATCGCGGAGCGAGCGAGTTCTGACGACGTCCCTCCGCACACACCGGTTCCCTTACCCCGCGCGGCTTGAGTTTGCCCGGAACGCGGCCTGAGCGGTGTGGTGCTCAGGTCGACGTGTTCAACCTGGCGGCGGCGCTGCTCGGGCTAGCCGCGTTCCACGAGGAGGAGACCGAGTTCGCCGGCGCGATCAGGCCCCGTTGCGCACCTGGCTTGGCGCGGTCGTCGCGGCGGCGGCGCTGGTCGTGGTGGTCGGGGCGAGCACGGTCATGGAGGTCATGGCCACGGGCGTGGGCCGGTACGCGGTCGTCGGCATCATGACCGGCGGGCTGGTGCGGGCCGTGGTGATCAGCGTGCCGAACGCGGTCAGCGCGGTGTACCTGGCCCGGCGGGCCGCGGCGCTGAGCACCACCCTGAACAGCAGCGCGATCAACGTAGTGGCCGGGCTGCTGATCTCGGCGAGCCTAGCCGGGCTCGGGCCGCTCCGGGCAGAGGGTGTGCTGGTGGCCGCGTGGTATGCGGGCCTGACCATCCTCGCGCTCGTGCTGGCGTACTGCAGCCGGGGCCTGGGCCACGGGGCCGACGCGGCGGTCATCGCCGGATACCTGGCGGTTGTGACCGCCCTGGTCATCACCGTGGAACAAGGAGCGGTTCACTCGGCGGCGGCTCGCCCGGAGCGGGGCCCTCTTGTCGGTGGTCGCGGCGAACTGGTGGTGCCGGCGTCCGCCATGGCTGCGGGTCAGCCGTATCACCTCGGTGAGATCGAACGCGCGGACCACTTCCGGGCGCCGCGTCGACAGCCAGACCTGGCCGCCAGTCCGCCGGAGGACGGAGGCCAGGAACTCACCGGACGCAGCATCCAGGTCGTCACCGAAATCGTCGGCCAGCACGATGGTGTCGGCGATGTCGACGGCCGTCATCGCCTCGGCGACCGCGAGCACGCCCGTCGCCGTGGAACCGTGCGCCGGCAACGGCAGCGGCCCGGCCTCATCCAGCGCAAGGGCCAGCTGCAGCCGGCCCAGCAGGGCGTCGACCGAGCCGTCGTCAGTGACGAACCCGATCCTGCCCGCGGGGTTTGGCGCCGGCATGCCAAGCACGCAGGCGGCGCCCTCGTCCAGGATGCTGTTGAGCACCTCCTGGACGGGCTTGACGGTCGCGATCTTTCCCGCCGCGGCGGTGACGTCGTCGCCGAGTTCCGTTATGGCTCGTGATGTGAACGTGCCCAGCTTCGCCTGCTTCAGCGTGGCACTGCCCGCGCAGTCCCTGCGCGCCGTCACCAATACCAAGATCCACCGCCGGACATCTTCGCAGCGCTGCTTGCCCGGTGGTCCAGCTACGAGTGCCCGGCGGCCGGGCAGGCGCGAGGCCGTGTGTCTCCGTCGCGTCAGCGCCCGGCGCGGCCCGCAGACGCCCACAGGTAGGAGCTCCATGCCTCGTCCAGGATGGGGTTCAGGCTGTGTTCGTGCCCGTACAGCGCCGTGTCCAGGGACCAGGTGAAGCGGACGTCGTCGTCGGCGCGCTCCAGCAGGAGCCGGCCTGGCGGCGTGTCGGTGATCGTGACCAGGACCTCGATCTCGGCGGCGTCCGCGACGGTTACCGGGGTGCGCCCGGCAGGCAGCAGGCTGAACGCGTTCGCGATGTGGAACGGCTCCAGCGTGACCGCCAGGCCGAGGACCGGGCGGTCGGCGGGCACGGCCGCGAGCGCCGGGTCCCGGTCAGCGATGAGCTGCGCGGTAATGTCGATCTGGTCGACGGCTTTGCCGAGCTTGCCCACGATGGCCTCGGCCGCGTCCGGGGTGCCGAGCCGGACGGGCTCGGTGGGGATCGCGGACTTCACCTCCACCAGCAGCACGACCTCGGGCAGCACGACGATCCAGTCGACGGTCTTGCTGCGCGCGGACTTAGGACCGTAGGTGATTTCCGGCAGCACCTGCGCTCCGGGCAGCAGCCGCAGCTGCCGGCCGACGTACTGCTCGAACAGGTTCCCCAGGTCGCTGGCGAACGTCGGCCCGAAGTGGTCCAGGAGGGAGAAGTACACGCCCCACGGCGTGGCCTTGGCCCAGGCCAGCTGCGGCATCGGGCACAGGTAGCCGGCCCCGAACCCGGTGAGTAGGGGACGGCCGCGCAGCGGGTTGTAAGTGTACCGGCGCAGCTGGTCGTCCCGCCCGGCCCGGCCTTCAGCTGTCTTGTTGGCCGCGCGGAACTGCGCGGTGCTGGTGGCGAAGTGCGTGTCCAGCACGCGGGTGACGGTGTCCCGGCTCAGGTGCCGGGCGATCAGCTGGCCGTCGGGAGTGTCGAACAGCGCCAGGTCGAAGCGTCCCGCGCACTTGACCGCGCTCACCCAGACCAGCTGGGCGGTACCCACGTACTCCTGAAGCGTGCATCCGAACACCTCGGCGTCCCAGCCGGGGCGCAGGCATTTCGCCGGCTTGAGCAGGGTTGTCTGGGTGAAGATGGCCGCGGTCCTGGCTAGCGCCTGGGGTTCTGAGGCCTGCCAGGTCATCTGCTGGCCGGCCATCCGCAGCAGGCACGCCCGCGCGTCATGGTCCCGGACAACCGGGTCCTCGAACCGGCTGTAGGCGTTCAGGATCTGCAGCAGGTCCTGTTCCGAGGCCTCAGCCCGGTTGTACTCGGTGCCGTACGCAAGGCAGACGCGGGCCGCGTCCGCAAGCGCCCACGGCGTGTACTTGCGGGACGGGCTGTTCAGCCACTGCTCCTGCTCGTGGTACCGGGCGGCGGCCGCGGCGATCAGCGGCAGCAGGGAACTCGGCCTGTACTTGCGGACCCGCTGCCGGTACTCGTAATCGCTGGTCCCCGGGTCCCGCACGCTCGACGACACTCGGCAATCCTCCCATGACCTGGTATCGCAGCCCGCCCCCGGCGAGTCCGTCGGCACCGGTTCCTGCGGGCCGCCGGGGCCAGCGGCACGTTCCCCTCTTGCCCGGAAGCTTTAGCTGGCGGAGACACCCTATGACGTGCGGGGAGACGGGTGCTCATGATTTTCCGCCGACCACCGGTACTCGTCCGCGGGCCGCGGATCGCGGTCCGTTTCGGGCAGTGGCGAACGCTGGTGCTGCGGCTGTCGCGCTCCACAGGGCCCCCGTGGCGGCGCCGCACGCCGGGCTGCCGGTAAATTGCCGTCCCCCGGTACCCCGGCCCGGCTGTGGCCGATCTCGTGCCGCTTGTGGTCGCGGGCGGGACGCCACGTGCCAGCGGATTCGGCGCTCGGCCCGCTTCCGGTGCCGGGAGCGCCGCCGGGGAACACGCGCCCGGCCGCCACGTGCGTCCGTGGCAGACACCTGGTGTGCCCGATCAGCGCCGCCACCGACGTATCACTGCAGGAGTGCTGATTACCAGCGGATATCACACTGCGTGACAACATCGGAATGGGTGCCCCAGGTCGGCTCCCCAGCGCCTAAGACAGAGGTCTAGACCAATGGTCTAGCGCAGGAGGGGCGGCACCCGCCGGACGCAGCGGCCCGGTGTCGCGGCGCACGCCCCCGGATCCGGCGCCGGGCGGCCCGTTTTTGACAAGGCCCGGATTGCTGGGTCCGTGCGCGCGAGCAACCACGGAGCAACCACGTGGACAAAACGGACACGAAAAAACGACCTGGGGCAATAAAACCCCAGGTCAGAACGGGTGCGCCGCCAGGGACTTGAACCCCGAACCCGCGGATTAAGAGTTTTGAGGAGCTGGTTCAGCGGGCCGAGGTCGTAGATGCCGTCTAGGTTGCTGACTGGCCTGAGCAGGCCCGCTGCGGCGGCGTGCTGTGCTTCGGCGAGCAAGGAGGTGGGCAGGGGGTTTTCGGTGAAGGTGAGCTGCGCGAACGACTGGGTGAGTATTCCTGCCGGAAGGCTGTTGCCCATGGCGGTCAGCCTTTGCCCGATGGCTGCCTTCGCGGAGATCGGGTCGTGGGCGATGAATTGCTCGGCTTGCAGCTGGCCCTTGAGCAGCCCGCTGACGGCAAGGGGGTTTGCGGACAGGAACCGCTGCGTGACGACTAGTACCTTGGTGGCGAAGCGGCCGCCGGGCCACAGGCTTGCCTCGTTGACCAGTACCCGGCCGCCTGCTTCAGCCATCTGTACGTCGAGGGGCGGCAGCTCCCAGCCACCGGCAATCTTCCCTGACCGGAACTCCCGGAGCAGACCAGCATCGGATGATGTGGAAGCCTCGGTGGCGGTCAGCGCCGGCAGGCCGTGCTGGCGGAGCCAGTAGTCGGCTGCTGCCTGCTGGGCGCCCCCTGCTGGTGCGGCCAGCTTCCGTCCTTGGAGTAGCGCGGGGCTGGTGATCTGCGGGGCGACGACAAGCTCGGCGCCGCCGGACGCGGCGCCGGCGACGATCTTGATAAGTCCGCCTGGCGCGGTTTGCCACACCTGGAGTGCTGCTACCGGGTCGAGGTAGGCGGCATCCAGCAGGCCGTGCTGCAGCGCGGCGACCTCGGCTGCGGTGGAGGAGAACAACGCCGGCTCCAGCGTGACCTTGCCGAGGTTCCGGCCGAAGAATCCCATCTGCCATCCAAGCAGCGCCGGGGCGTCGGCTATATCCTCGGTGAGCCCCAGCCGCATCACCCCCGAAGCCTGCGTGCCTGGCGGCCCGACCGGCACTCCGACCGGCAGCCCGGCCGGATGCTGGAGCTGCGACGGCGCGGTGGGCGGCGACGAGCAGCCTGGCAGCAGCAGTCCGGCCGCCGCGAGTGCGACCAGGATGATCCGCCTCATCACGAATCCCTTTCGCTCCGTCCATCGCCTGCGCCAGGACCGCCGAAGAGTACGCCCTGCGCGCATGCGCGCGTGCCCGGTCTTGTGCCCGCGCCGGTTCTTTGCGCCGGTACTTCATCCAGCAGGACCGGCGAAACCACAGGATGCGATCTGACCACAACGCCCCGGTTATGGGGAATCATGTGCCGATCTGACCGGCATGGTCCCCCAGCGGCACTGGGCGGCGCCACCGAGTCGGCGACAAGGTGCCCGGAACGGGCCGGGCAGGAGCGATGGCGGCTGAGCCGGAGCACGGCCCCCGACCGTCGACGCGGCCCTGCGCACAGGCGCGACCGCTCCTGAGCTGCGCAGATGACGATCGTGACCGCCTGGTGCGAGTGTTGAGGGGGTCCGCCCCGCGGCAATCGATACTGTCAAGCACGCACGGATCATACCTTCAAATAACCTTCAAAAACAGCTCTCCGCATCTATTTACGTTATGCCCGGACAAAGGTACAAACCTTTCAGGACTGTTCTCCGCATGGCCGCGGACCCGGCTGGGTTCGCGGCCCGCTTGTGCCCGGAGGTTTCTGACCATGATGTTCCTGGACGCTTTGCGCGGGATGACTGGCTTGGGCACGGGCAGAACGGCTGCGCGCCTGCGACTGGCACGGCGGCGCGGCAGGCAAGTGGTGGCCGCGCTGCTGGGGCCGGTGGTCGCAGCTGGCTCGTGCCTGGTGCCGGTGGCTGTGACCGCGGTTGCCGCTGCCGGGATTACCGTGTCGGCGGTCGTGGCAGCCGGGCCGGCGAAGGCGGCCAGCGACCTGCCGGTGCTGGTGGTGCTGGTGAACGGGGAGACTACCGCGCCGGAGACCGCGCTGCTGACCGGCGCGGGCTATGCGGTGACCCAGGTGACGCCGGCTGCGCTGGAGTCGATGAGCCAGTCCACGTTCCAGGGGTACGCGGCGGTGGTGGTCGGCGACCCGTCGGCCGGCGGGACCTGCCCGGCCTCATGGCAGCCGACCATGGCGGCGCTGGGCAGCAACTGGGAGGGCTGGGTGACCGGCAACGTGGCAGTGCTGGGCACCGCGCCGACGGCGGCGGGCAGTTCGGCGGCGGACACGCTGATCACTGATACGGCCAGGTACGCCGCCGCGCAGCCGGGCTCGGCCGTTACCAGGACCGGCCTGTACCTGTCGCTGGACTGCGGCTACTCCACTGCGGCGAAGGGCACCGCGGTGCCGGTGCTGAACGGGGTGGAGGGCATCGGCGCGGCCGGCGGGGTCAGCGTGAACGGGAACCTGTCCTGCGCTGACTCCGGCACCGTGAACAAGTGGGAGGCCGCCGCGGCGGGCACGCTGAGCGGGTTCACCAGCGCCTCGCTCGCTGCCGGCGCACCGGGCTGGCCGTCACCGGCCTGCCCGGTACAGGAGACGTTCGACTCCTGGCCGGCGATGTTCACCCCCGTCGCGTTCGACGCCGCTGGGGATGCCGCACCGGACTTCACGGCCTCCGACGGCATGGTCGGCCAGCCCTACATCCTGCTGGGGGCGCCGGTGTCATCGGCGACGCAGGCACTGGCTCCCTCAACCGGCGGCGAGGTGCCCGCCGGGACGACCAGCGGGGGGACGAGCAACCCTGCCGCGCCGGGCGTGTCCCAGGCGAGCGCGGGGGACCCGGTGAACACCGAGACCGGTGACTTCACCCAGTCCGATACCGACCTGAGCATCCCGACGTACGGACCTGCGCTGTCGTTCACCCGGACCTATGACTCCGGCCTGGCGCAGCAGCAGACCCAGACCGGCGCGCCCGGCGCGATGGGGTACGGGTGGACCGACAACTGGGCGTCGTCGCTGACCCCGGCCCGCCCGGTGGCCGGCGACATCTACACGCTGGACGGGATGCGCACCGACAATGGCACCGGCGGGCCCCCGGCGTCATCGGCGCTGGGGGACCCGGGCGGGGTGGTGTCCTACGGCGGGAACATGTACTTCGCCGACACGTCGGGGAACCGGGTCCTGGAGGTGCCCTGCACCACCGGCACCCAGTGGGGCCAGCCGATGACCGCGGGGGACACCTACGTCGTGGCGGGCAACGGAATCGACGGGCAATGGTCGGTGCTGGTCCACCCCCAGGCGATCGCCTTCGACTCCGCTGGCGACATGTACATCTCCGACACCTGGGACAACCGGGTCGTGGAGATCCCCGTTACGACCAAGACCCAATGGGGCGTCTCGATGACCGCGGACGTCATGACGACGATCGCGGGCAGCCCTGACGGCGTCTCCGGAACCTCCGGCGATGGCGGTCCGGCAACATCGGCGTACCTGTACTCCCCTGGCGGGCTCGCGTTCGACCCGGCCGGGAACCTGTACATCGCCGACACCGCGAACAACCGGGTGCAGGAGGTAGCGGCGGTGACCGGCGCCCAGTGGGGGCAGTCGATGACCGCCGGCGACGTGTACACGATTTCCGGTGCCGCCTGGGGATCATCGGGCGACGGAGGCCCGGCCAGCGCCGCGGACCTGGACGGCCCGGCCAGCGTCACCATCGACTCGGCCGGTGACGTGATCTTGGCCGATTCCGGCAACAACCGGATCCAGGAGATCGCGAAGGCCACCGGCACGCAGTGGGGCCAGCCGATGACCGCCGGCGACATCTACACCATCGCCGGCAGCGCCACCGGGACTGCGGGTACGACCGGGGACGGCGGAGCGGCGGCTTCGGCCCTGCTGAACGGGCCGCAGGCGGTGCTGTGGGCAAGCCCCAACCTGTACGTCGCGGACGCGCTGAACAACCGGGTGCAGGAGATCGCGGGCAGCACCGGCACCCAGTGGGGGCAGCCGGTGACCGCCGGCGACATCTACACCATCGCGGGCAGCGCGGCCGGCACTGCCGGGTTCTCCGGGGACGGCGGCGCGGCGACCGCGGCGACCCTGAACAACCCGCTGTCGCTGACCCTCGACGGGTCAGCGGACTTGTACATCGCCGACGCGGACAACAACCGCGTCCGTGAGGTGAACGCGTCGACCGCCGGTATCTCCACCTACGCCGGGGACGGGTACACGGTGGCCACGGCGGGCGACGGCGGCCCGGCGACGCAGGCCGCGCTGAACAACCCGATGCAGGAGGCATTTGACTCCCACGGCGACACCTACATCGCCGACGCCGGCAACAACCGGATCCAGGAGATCGCCGCCTACACCCACACCCAATACGGGATCACGATGACCGCCGGCGACGTGTACACCATCGCCGGGCAGGCCGACGGCCAGGCCGGCTGCCAGTGCGACGGTCGGCCGGCCACCCAGGCCTACCTGGATGACCCGTGGGGCATCACGATCGATTCCGCCGGGGACCTGTACATCGCCGACTCCGGCAACAACCGGATCCAGGAGGTACCGGCATCCAACGGCACCCAGTGGGGCCAGCCGATGACCGTCGGCTACATGTACACTATCGCCGGTAACCAGTACGGCACCGGCGGTTCGAGCGGCGACGGCGGCCCGGCATCGCAGGCACTGTTGGACAACCCGATCGCGCTGACCATGGACCCCGGCGGCGACATCTACATCGCCGACTCATGGAACAGCCGGGTCCAGGAGATCGCCGCCGCTACCGGCACCCAGTGGGGCCAGCCGGTGACCGCCGGCGACATCTACACCATCGCGGGCAGCGCCACCGGCGCGCACGGCAGCACCGGAGACGGCGGCCCGGCCACCAGCGCACTGCTGTACGGTGCCGGCGGGCTCGCACTCGACTCATCGGGGGACCTGTACATCGGCGACGGCGGCAACAACCGCGTGCAAGAACTCGCCGCCACCACCCACACCCAGTGGGGCCAGTCCATGACCGCCGATGACATCTACACGGTCACGGGGACCGGATACGGGTACGCGGGAGACGGCGGGCCGGCGAGCGCGGCGCAGCTTGGCGGCGCGCCCAGCCTGGCCATCGACGCCAGCGGTGACCTTTATATCGCCGACGAGCAGAACAACCGGATCCAGGAGATCGCCAACGTGACCGGCACCCAGTGGGGCCAGTCCATGACCGCCGGAGATGAGTACACAGTGGCCGGCAGCGCGACCGGCGTCAGCGGCAACTCCGGCGACGGGGGCCCGGCGACCTCCGCGCTGCTGGCCAACATCAGGAGCGTCTCCCTGGACCCTGAAAACGACTTGTACATCACCGACAACGCCAACGACACGGTCCGCGAGGTCGCCTCCGCCACCGCCAACGCGATCGCCCCGGCCCCCGGGCAGACCAGCGCCCTGGTCATCGCCCCGGCCGGGACTGCGCCCGCAGGGCTGACGATCACCCAGCCGGGCGGCGCCCAGGTCACCTTCTGGGCCCAGCAAAACGGCGGCTGCGCCACCAGCTACGTGGCCTCGGGGAGCTACTGCGTCCTGCCGCAGGACCAGGGCGCCACGCTGTCCTATAACTCCGGCAACCAGGACTACACCTTCAGCCCGGCCCCCGGATCGCTGAGCTACACCTACCGCCTGTCCGGCGCGACCGCACCGCTGACCGGCGAGACCGACACCGCCGGGAACACCCTCACCATCACCGCCAGCTCCCCGGCACCCGGCGGGACCGTCCCCGGCAACGGGACCTGCCCCTCCACCGCCGTGAGCTGCCAGACCATCACCTCCGCCTCCGGGCGGGCCCTGATCCTCGGCTACAACGGGGCCTCCGACACCGGCCAGGTCACCTCGGTGACCGACCCGATGAACCGGACCTGGACCTACGGCTATACCGGATCCGACCTGACCTCGGCCACCGGCCCGATGACCAACAAGACCACCTACACCTACGGCGCGGGCTCCACGGGCAACCCGCTGCTGGCCAACGACCTGCTCACCATCACCTGGCCCAACGACCAGCCCGGCGGTCCCGACGCCGGCGATGCCACCGTCAACGCCTACGACAACCTCGGCCGGGTTACCTCCCAGACCGACCCCATGGGCTGGATCACCACCTTCAGCTACTGCGCCAACGCCGCCGCAGGCGACTGCATGAACTCCGCCACCGGCACCGGGCTCGTCACCGTCACCGACCCCGACGGCAACCAGACCGTTTACGACTACGACCAGGGCACCCTGGCCGCCCAGTCGATCTGGACCAAGACCACCACCGGCCTGACCCTGACCTCCGAGCAAGACAGCGTCCCCGACACGACCGCCGCCAGCACCAGCAACCCCAGCGGCGGCACCCTCGCAGACACCTCCAGCACCGACGGCAACGGGAACACGACCACCAGCAGCTACAACGCGGACGGCAACCCGACCTCCGGCACTAGCCCGGGCGCGAACGGCACGCCGGCCACCAGCACCGCCGCGTACACCGCGACCCTGCAACTCGCCAACTGCGAGAGCAGCGCACTGGCAGCCGCAACCGCCACCTGCCAGCAGGACGACCCGCCCGGGCCGGTCGCCCCGGGCGGGGTGATCACTCCGCCGTCGTCTGCGCCCCCGGAGGGCGTGACCTACACCCTGTACGACACGGACGGAAATGAGCTCTACACGACCACAGGCGTATACGAGCCAGGCGCAACCACCGCAGCGTACGCTCAGACGACCTACCAGCTGTTCACAGGCAACAGCCTCACGCTCAACGAGAAAACAATCACCTGTAGCCTTACGCCGCCGTCCCCCTCGTTGCCGTGCGCGCAGATAAACGCCGACGGTGTGGTCACCCAGCTCGGTTACGACTCCGCCGGAGACCTGACGTCCTCCTCCACCCCTGACGGCAACGGCTCCCAGCTCGCCACTGACACCTACGCCTACAACGGCGACGGCGAACAGACCAGCACCACGGATCCGGACGGCAACCTGTCCGGTGCCAACCCCGGCAACTACACCACAGTCACGGCCTACAACGCCGACGGGCAGCAGACCACCGTCACCCAAGCTGGCGGCAGTGGTGCCACCGTCACTCCGCGCACCACTACCTACGGATACGACGCGAACGGCAACAAGGTCACCGTCCAGGACGCCCGCGGCTACACCACGACCACGACCTACAACGCCGACAACAATGCGACGCTAGTCACCGACCCGGACCGCAACGCCACCCTCACCTGCTACAACGGCGATGACGATACCGCGCAGACTGTCCCGCCAGTCGGTGTTGCCAATAGCAGCCTCACGCCCGCGTCTTGCCCCGCCTCCTACCCATCCGGGTACAGCACCCGGCTGGCACCTGATGCCACCGTTAGCACCTATAACGCGCTCGGCGACATAACCCAGAAGACCACTCCCGCACCAGCCGGGCAATCCGCGTTCGAGACCACCAGCTACGCCTACGACGGCAACGGCAACCTGACCCAGACCACCGCCCCGCCGACCAGCAACGGCGGCCCAGCGCAGGTCACCGTAGATACTTACAACAGCGCAGGGCAGGTCGCCTCGCAGACCACCGGATACGGCACGCCGGCAGCATCCACGTTTACATACTGTTACGACCCTGCCGGAGATCGGACCGCGATCGTAGCCCCGGACGGCAATGCCTCCGGCACCGCCCCCTGCCAGGCCGCCTCTCCGTGGACCGTCAGTGCGCTAAGCAACCCGACGCAGGCCGCCTACCAGACCACCTACAGCTATGACTCGATAGGTGAACAAGCCTCGGTCACCACCCCAGCCACGACGGCCGCACCTGAAGGTGCCACCACTTCTCTAACCTACGATCCGGCGGGGAACCCGATCACCAGCACCGACCCCGACGGTGTCACCACGACCAAGACCTACACCCCAGAAGATCTCACAGCCACGGTCTCCTACTCCGGGTCGGCGGCACATACCGTCACCTACAGCTACGACGGCAACGGCGTCAGGACGGGGATGACTGACGGCACCGGTACCTCTAGTTACATCTACGACCCGTTCGGCGAGCTCACCTCCCAAACCAACGGGGCTGGGCAGATCACGGGGTACGGCTACGATCCCGCAGGGAACCTCACCAGCATCAGCTACCCGCTGCCAGCAACGGCGACCTGGGCCAAGACCAGCACCGTTTCATACGGGTACGACAACGCCGACGAACTCACCTCCGTCACCGACTTCGCCGGAAACAAGATCACCATCACCAGCACCCCGGACGGGCTGCCCAGCTCCCAGGTTCTCGGCGCCACCGGCGACACCATCACCACCAGCTACGACAACACTGACAGCGCATCGGCGATCACGCTGGCGAACTCCAGCACCACCCTCCAATCCTTCACATACACCGACGCCCCGTCCGGGGACATCCTTACCGAGACGGATACGCCGACCTCAGGTACCACACCCGCCACGTACACCTACGACGCCCAGGGCCGGGTCACGTCCATGTCGCCCGGGACCGGCCCGGCTGCCAGCTACGGGTTTGATCCCTCCGGGGATCTCACCGCACTGCCCGGTGGCGCCACAGGTAGCTACGATCACGACGGTGAGCTGACTACCGCAACCACCACAGCGACGACAACTGCTTACACCTATGACGCCGATGGACACCGGCTCTCCGTCACGCGGGGCAGTACCACCGTGGCGTCAGCAACCTGGAACGGAGCGGGGGAACTTACTGCCTACAGCGACGGCTCCGGTGACATGACATCGGCCGCCTATGACGGCGACGGGCTGCGCGCTTCCTCCAGCACCAATTCTGGGGGAACACAGGAGTACACGTGGAACAGCGTCGCACCAGTGCCCGAACTGCTGACCGACTCCACAAACGCCTACATCTATACGGGGGCCACAGCCCCCTCCGAGCAGGTCAACCTCTCCGACGGCAATGTCACTTACCTGATAACTGACTCGCTTGGCTCCGTCCGCGGCACAGTAGACTCCGGCGGCAACCTCACCGGTACCAGCAACTACGACGCATGGGGCAACCCGGAGGGCTCGAGCGGAATCACCGCTATCACTCCGTTCGGCTACGCAAGGGGCTACACCGACACCACCGGCCTGATCTACCTCATCAACCGCTACTACGCCCCCGCCACCGCCCAGTTCATCTCCGTCGACCCGCTACTCGCTCAAACTCTGGTGCCTTACGCTTACGCCGACGGCGACCCGGTCAACGCCACCGACCCATCAGGAGAATCTCTTCCGCCCGCGGGAGGCTCACACGACCCCTGCGGCGTCAGCCAATCAAGCTGCAACCCCTCCAGTAACCCCGGAAGCAACGGCGGAGTAACTAAGTACCAGCCAAAGCATGCAAAGCCGAAAAAATATGAGCCGCAGCATGCCAGGGAGCACAAAGACTGCCACCAGAATGAATGGGGATGGGGCTACTGTCACTATAGCCTGAATGAGCCCGCAACCCAGTACACTATTAGGATGCTGGAAAACGTCATCGAAGGTGACGAGAGCGCGGACGAGATCATCTCCATGCTCCCGGATGTCATAGGAGCCATTCTCGACATCGCCGGAGTAGCGCTTACCACCGTGAAAAACGAAATGGAGCGGAACGACGAATTGAGCGAGCACCACGGAGTGTATTTCCACGTATATATGCTGACATTTTACGTGCCGTATTGGTTCACTGTCCACCCAAACGGGTTGTAGAGAGGGTGGGGCTCTCGGGCGCACAACCTTTAGCAGCCGCGTCTGGCCCAAAGCAGTCCGCGCGCGGCTACAGTGGCTGCTGAACGTCTACCTGGAGCAAGTGACGGCACTGGAGGATCCTGCAAAGCCATGAACAACTACTTCAGTCCTGACATCAAGGAGGAGTGGCGTGCGGCGTTCCGCGCAGTGCGCAGTGTCGCACCCGGTAAGAGCCGGGATGAGGTGCGTGCACTGTACCTGGCGGAACTGGGATCCCGTGGCATCAGCCGACCCCCTGACCGGTACCTTGAGATGGATGTCACGCGGATAATCAACGCGTCACGTCACCAGGCCTCGCCGGGGGCCGCGTCACATCGCAGGCCGCCCTCCCCTCTGCTCAGCCGTCTGGCCGTGCCGGTTAGAGCCGTCCGGAATGCCAAGAAGATCCGGGGACTCCTGCCCCAGTATCAGCCTGGTCACAGGGTAAGGTTCATCGACCCCGATCGGTCAGCTGAACCGATCCGGGTAGTCCTCGAGCCGGGGGCCAGCCAATGGCTGGCGGTCGGTCGGCACTTGCCACGTGGGGCAGACCCCGCCACGCGGATCGATGTCTGGCTGGATTTCAGTGCGGTCGCCCAAAGTGACCGGCTGGTCAGAGTTCACGTCCGTGACCAGCTAGTGGGCGTGTTGCCCGCAGAGGACGGGACTTTCTTCTGGGCCGAGATCGAGGATGCTCAGCGGGACGGCTACATCCTTATGACCAGTGGCTTCATCGAGCGCGGTGATGAGAGCTCGACTTGCTTCTACGTTTATCGATTCGCCACCGACGAATAGATATCGGACCACTGATTTTATCTCTGGCGGGGCGGAGAATTACGGCGGCGGCGGCGGGTTGCGGCGGCGGCCGGGTCGGTCATGATTTGCCTCCAGGTCCGGCCAGACCTCGTTGCAGCAATCACGCCGACCGTCGCTCCGGGCAGTCAGCCACCCGATGGCACGACCGGCTGCCGTCATCGGGTACCGCTGTCGAGCGCGAACTCTGCGGCCGGCGGCAGCGGCGTCATGTACGCAAGTTGCCCGTCGATCGCCTTGCCGCGATGCGAGTGACGTCCCTCCCGGCACGATCATGCGACGGCACCGTGACACTGTGCGCCGTCAGTGGGCGCGTGCATCGCGCCGTTGCGCCGCACCGGACGCCTGCGCCTGACCCCACCCGAGTGTCCTGCGAACATGGCGAGGTCATGGTCCGTAGGCTGTTAGGCACGGTTTGGGTGGCAAGAGGTACCGGTTGTTTCTCTCCGCGAGGAGTTGAGGTGCAGGACGGCGAGGACGCGGACAACGGCCAGGCTGACGACCTCCCCGCGTCAGCTGACGAGCAGAAGGTGGAGCCGGAGGCGGTTGACTTCGAGTCCTACCTCCAGGCGCAGCTTGTGGGGTTCCAAAACAGGGCATCGGTAGCTGACCTGTGAGTACGCCATTCATGATGGCCGGTGGGCTGGCAAGATCGCGGGCTTGTGACGGTACGGATGCTGTATCTGATGTTCATCCGGCTGGCC
>Ga0210395_10001754_pt1 | contig 16817 bp, 13 predicted proteins | sample IncBWH4OmetaG_FD_150861 | JGI IMG/M metagenome (GOLD analysis project Ga0210395, IMG submission 150861) | Forest soil microbial communities from Barre Woods Harvard Forest LTER site, Petersham, Massachusetts, United States - Inc-BW-H-4-O ...
TGAAGGCGGCGCTCGATGCCTATGGTTCGATCGATTGCTTTCACAACAACGCCGGTATCGAAGGCAACGTCGCGCCGACGGCGGAATATGACGAGGCGATGTTCGACGCAGTGATGAGCGTGAATGTGAAGGGGGTCTTCCTCGGCATGCGGCACGTGCTGCCGGTGATGTTGCAGCAGAAGCGCGGTGCGATCGTAAATACCGCCTCGGTTGCCGGTCTGGTGGCGTCGCCGGGGATGCCGGCCTATGTCGCTTCGAAGCACGCGGTGATCGGACTGACCAAGACCGCGGCAGGAGAGGTTGCGCGGTCCGGTGTGCGGGTCAACGCGGTATGCCCCGGACCGATCGACACACGCATGATCCATTCACTGGAGTCAATGTTGAGCCCGACCGATCCCGGCAGCATCGGCGACCGCTACCAATCCAACATTCCCATTGGCCGCTACGGGACGCCAGAGGAGGTGGCCAATCTCGTGCTGTTCCTCTGCTCCGATCTGGCAACCAATATCACCGGCGCACAGTATGTGGTCGATGGCGGACGCACAGCGACCGGCGGCGCGGTGACCAATAATATGGTGCGATAATGATTTCAGGTGACCATGCGAGAGACATGACAGGAGGCGCGCGATGATCACTGCCATAGTCCTTTATGATCTGCCGGCGCATATCGACCGCGAGGCATGCCGGCAGCATTTCCTGAAGATTGCACCGGACTTTCTCGATGTGCCGGGATTCATCCGGAAGCAATTCATATACGACGTGAACGGCGGCGTGGCGGGTGGATCGTATATCTGGAAGGATCTCGCGTCGGCGAAGGCATTTTACAACGGACCGTGGCTCGAAGGCATCAGGCGCCGTTACGACTGTGAGCCACGTGTCAGCTATTTCGAGACGTTCGCCATCGCGGATCAGGGCACGAGGCTCGCCGGCGCGCCGATGGAGTGACGCTGATGGTCAAGACAGTACGCACTCCGAAGCTGGAGATTGCTTATCAGGAAAGCGGTCCGGCAGACGGCACGCCGGTGATCCTTCTGCATGGATGGCCTTCCGATCCGCATGACTGGGACGGCGTCGCGAAACCACTCGCTGCCGACGGGTGCCGGGTTCTGGTTCCCTGGCTGCGCGGGTTTGGCCCTACGCGTTTTCTCGACCCGGCCACGCCGCGATCAGGCCAGCAGGCCGCCCTTGGGTCGGATGTACGCGACTTCATGGATGCGCTTGGCATCAGGCAGGCGCTGCTTGCCGGCTACGATTGGGGTGGCCGTGGTGCATGTGTGACGGCAGCGTTGTGGTCCGAGTGCGCGCTTGGGCTGGTATCGATCAGTGGCTACAACATCCAGAACATTCCCACCGCCGGTCAACCAGCGGCGGCGGCGCAGGAACATCGTCACTGGTATCAGTGGTATTTCCATACGGAACGCGGTCGCGCAGGTCTGCAACAGAACCGCCGCGACATTGCCCGGCTGCTATGGAGACTCTGGTCACCGAACTGGCAGTTCGACGATGCTACGTTTGAGGCCACGGCAGAAAGCTTTGACAACCCAGACTTCGTCGACGTGACGATCCAGTCTTATAGGCACCGCTATGGCAACGCGCCAGGCGATCCAACGCTGGATGCGCTCGAACAGCGCCTGGCGGAACGTCCATCGATCGCTGTGCCGACGATCGTGCTGCACGGTGCCTGCGATGGTGTAGGGCCAGCCGAGCAGTCGGAAACGCACGCGCGGCATTTCACGGCGCGTTACGAACGTCGAGTGGTTCCGGTTGCCGGTCATTTCCTGGCGCGCGAAACACCGGATGCAGTGGTGCAGGCAGTGCGCGATCTGCTTGCCTAGAGTTCGCCAAGCGCGCGGGAGAAAACCCATGAACGGCAATAGCGCCTACCTGACGGGACTTGAGCGCAATCAGGCCAACTATGCGCCGCTCACACCGCTGACCTTTCTGGCGCGCGCTGCCTATGTTCATCCGGAGCACCCCTCGGTCGTTCATGGCGCGCAGCGCTTCGTCTGGCGCGAGACCTATGCGCGCTGTCGTCGTCTTGCATCGGCTCTTGCGCGGCGCGGGATCGGCAAGAACGATACGGTCGCGGTGATGGCACCGAACATCCCCGCGATGTACGAGTCGCATTTCGGTGTGCCTATGTGCGGCGCGGTGCTGAACACGCTGAACACCCGGCTGGATGCGGAGACGATCGCCTTCATGTTGCGTCATGGGGGCGCCCGCGCGCTGATCACCGATCGCGAATTCTCTGCGACCGTCGAGCAGGCGCTGCCGCTGTTGGACGATCGGCCCCTGGTGATCGATGTCGACGATCCGAATTATCATGGGGGCAAGACGGTGGGCGAGATTGGCTATGAGGCATTTCTTGCCGAGGGCGATCCGGATTATGCATGGCAGGGGCCGGCGGACGAGTGGGATGCGATCTCGCTCAACTACACGTCGGGCACGACAGGCGATCCGAAGGGCGTCGTCTATCACCATCGCGGCGCGTATCTGAATGCGATCAGCAACGTGCTGGACTGGGACATGCCGTCGCACGCCGTGTATCTGTGGACGTTGCCCATGTTCCATTGCAATGGCTGGTGCTTTCCGTGGACGCTCGCCGAGCGTGCCGGGACCAGCGTCTGCCTGCGCCGTGTCGAGGCGAAGGCGGCGCTCGATGCGATTCGCGACCACCACGTGACGCATATGTGCGGCGCGCCAATCGTGTATTCATTGCTGATCAATGCATCCGAGGAACTGCGGCGCGGCATCGATCATCGTATGGCCGGGCAGATCGCCGGCGCCGCACCGCCGGCCGTGATCATCGAGGGCGCAGAGGAAATCGGGATCGAGCTTACCCACGTCTATGGCCTGACGGAGACTTACGGCCCGGCTTCGGTCTGCGCCAAGCATGCCGCCTGGAGCGCGATGCCGATCGATCAGCGCGCGGAGCGCAACGGACGCCAAGGTGTTCGGGTGCCGATGCAGGAGGCGATGACGGTGCTCGATCCCACAACGATGTCGCCAGTGCCGTGGGATGGCGAGACGATGGGCGAGATCATGTTCCGCGGCAACATCACGATGAAAGGGTACCTTAAAAACCCGAAGGCGACGGATGCCTCGTTCGCCGGCGGTTGGTTCCATACCGGCGACCTGGGCGTGATGCAGCCAGACGGCTATGTGAAGATTCGCGATCGTTCGAAGGATATCATCATCTCGGGCGGCGAGAACATTTCATCGATCGAGGTGGAGGAGGCACTGTACCACCACCCTGCCGTGCTGGGTGCCGCCGTGGTGGCGCAACCGGATGACAAGTGGGGCGAGACGCCGTGTGCATTCATCGAGCTGAAGCCGGGGGCGAGCGTGACCGAGGATGAGCTGCGCGACTTTTGCCGCGAGCACATGGCGCGCTTCAAGGTGCCGAAAAGCTTTGTGTTCCGCGAGCTTCCGAAGACTTCGACCGGGAAGATCCAGAAGTTCGTGCTGCGCGATCTCGCCAAGTCTGCGAACGCGATCGAGTAGGCGCAAGCAATCGATCTACGCGTTCTGTCAGGGCCTTTGCATCGAACGGTGCGCGCACCTTGGCGTCGTTGTCGAAGTACACGAACACGTCGCGCCTGCGCTTGTGTCCCGGGCCATCGATCCGCTCGGCATCCACAGGCTCGCTGCCCTTCGCCCAGGTCGCGACCCGTGCAGCCCAATCATCCAGTGCCTTGTCGTCATAGCCACTGGTATACAGCTCTTCCGAACCATGCAGCCGGCAGTAGACAAAATCTGACGTTAGGTCCATCAGCCGCGGCCATTCCACCGTGTCGGCGCACACCAGTGCCACGTTGTACTCGCGCAAGAGCTCGACGAAAGCGCTAGTGCGAAACGTCTCATTACGGATTTCAAACGCGTGCCGCATCTTGCCTTCCGTGTCCACCTTCAGCCAGGCGGGCGCCTTCAGCCGTTCATCATGCTTGCGTCCGAGCCCTGCGGCCGTGCCGGTATCGTGCGGCAGCAATCTCAAAAATTCCTCGATCCTCTCGGCGTCGAAGCGGAAGTTCGGCGGGAACTGCCAGAGGATCGGCCCCAGTTTCGGTCCAAGCCGCAGCAGGCCTGAGGCAATGAAGTTCGCCAGGGGCGTCGCGACATCACGCAGCCGTCGTATGTGGGTGATGAAGCGCGGCGCCTTCACCGCGAACACGAAGTTGTCGGGTGCCCGTTCGGCCCAATTGGCGAACGCGTCCGGTCGCTGCATGCCGTAGAACGTGCCGTTGATCTCGAGCGAGCTGAACTGGGTCGTGGCGTACTCCAGCTCTCGCTTCTGCGGCAGGCCCTTTGGATAGAACGCGCCGCGCCAGGGCGCGTAGGTCCAGCCGGAAATGCCGATGCGAACAGTTCCGGCACGCGCCATATGCAGCCTCCCTGGGACACTATCCCCCAGGTAGACTTACGCTCTCCCAGCCAGACAGTTGCTCCACGGCTCGACCGACCCTGAACACCATCGGTTCATCGAATGCCCGCCCGACGATCTGCACGCCGATAGGCAGCCCGCTTGCGCTCAACCCGGTCGGCACGCTCATGGCTGGATGGCCGGTGACATTGAACGGGATGGTCTGGATTGGCGATGCAGACGACAGCGAATCGGTCGGTTGATCGAAACGTGGGGCCGTGTTCAGCGCCGACAGGGTCAGCAACGCGTCGTAGCGCGTCAGCGCGGCATTGACGGCGTCGGTCAGTTCGCGGCGAGCGCGCAGCGCATGGATGAAGTCGGCCGCGGTGATCGCGGCGCCGAGGATGAAGCGGCCCGCGGTTATCTCGCCGTAGTCGAGCAGCCGGGTTTGCATGTCGGATTCATGGATGGCGAAAGCCTCCGCCATCATGATCACGCGTCCGACAGCCGAGAACAACTCGTACTCGGGCAGTTCGACGTCCTCCACTGTAGCGCCCGTCGCCCGCAACTGTGCTGCGGTGCGGTCAAGTCCCGCGACCACCTCGGCTGTCGTCGCCGGCGCGGTGGCGAAGAAGGCACGCGGAATTCCGATGCGCAGACCGGACACTCCCTTCTCGATATCGGCACGATAGTTGGGAACAGGCGCGTCGGCGCTGGCGGGATCCCGCGGATCGTAGCCGGCGAGCACCTGTAGAGTAATGGCCGCATCCTCGACGCTGCGGGTCAGCGGGCCGATGTGGTCAAGCGTCCAGGACAGCGGAAACACGCCACGGCGCGAGACGCGACCATAGGTTGGCTTGATGCCGACCGTGCCGCACCAGGCTGCTGGTCCACGGATCGAGCCGCCGGTGTCGGAGCCCATTGCTATGCGCACCACGCGCGCGCCGATCGCGGTGCCGGAGCCGGACGAAGAACCTCCTGTAATATGCTCGGGGTTCCACGGATTGCGCGCTGGTGGAAATGGGAGATCGAAGCTAGGACCGCCGATGGCAAACTCGTGCGTGGCAAGCTTGCCCAGCAATACGCCGCCGGCTTCGCGCAGTCGTGCGGCGGCGACACTGTCCTCCTTTGGCACGACATTCAGGCGCAACTTCGAATGGCAGGTCGTGCGGATGCCGGCTGTGTCGTAAATGTCCTTCAGCGCGTACGGGATGCCATGGAACGGCCCGCGGTCACGCCCCGCCCTCAGTTCCGCATCGGCGCGGCGGGCATCGTCCAGGGCGCGATCTTCGGTCACCAGCACGAAGGCATGCAACGCTCCGTCGCGCGCAGCGACGCGGGACAGAGCGTCGCGTGCAAGCGATTCCGCGGTCACCGCGCGGGAGCGGAGGAGGCGGCCCATTTCAGCAATTGAGAGATCCTGCGTGTCCATTACCTGTCTCCCAGGCGGAAGACGTTTGACGGCTCCGCCTCTGGCCCGTACCGGCCGTGCAGCAATGCAATCTGGCCGCGAAGGTCCGCGTAAGCGGTGAGCGCCGCGGCACGGCGTTGCGGTGGGACGGTGATGCCGGCGCGCGCCATCAGGCAGTCGAATTCGGTTGCCAGCGCTTCCGGCGAGAGGGGTTCGGTCACGTCGGGTCCTCCAGGTGAAGTTTCGGCGATTATGCACGCGGTGCGAGGGGCGGCTACACTCGACGCCGAAGGAGGCGAGGATGCGCACGCAAGTTGGCATTGTCGGCGCAGGTCCGGCAGGGCTGTTGTTGTCGCATCTGTTGCATCTGGAGGGCATCGAGTCGATCGTTCTCGAGGCGCGATCGCGCGGCTATGTCGAAAACCGCATTCGCGCCGGCGTTCTGGAATACGGCACCGAGCAGTTGTTGAATGACTCTGGGGTCGGCGAGCGGATGCGGCGCGAGGGTATGCGGCATCCGGGCGTGATCATGCGCTTTGGGCGCGCCGATCATCGCATTGATTTTGCCGATCTCGTCGGCAAGCACGTGATGGTCTACGGCCAGCACAAGGTGGTGCAGGACCTGATCGCTGCGCGTCTGGCCGCGGGCGGGCAAATCGTGTTCGAGGCCGATGATGTCAGCGTGCACGACTTCCAGACCGGCCGGCCGCGCATCCGCTATCGGCACGGGGGCGTGGTGCAGAACCTCGAGTGCGACATCCTCGCTGGCTGCGACGGCTTTCACGGCGTCTGCCGTCCGTCTATCCCGAATAGTCGCCTACGGATATTCGAGCGCAAATATCCGTTTGGATGGCTGGGCATCCTGGCCGAGACACCACCTCCCACGGAAGAGAATGTATATGTCAGCCACGAACGCGGTTTCGCATTGCTGGCAATGCGGTCGCCGACTCTAAGCCGGCTCTATTTGCAGTGCGCACCAGACGAGGACCTCGCGGCGTGGTCAGATGACCGGATCTGGACGGAGCTGCAGACGCGGGCAGCGCGGGACGGGTTCAGTCTGGCCGAGGGGCCGGTCCTGCAGCGCGGCGTCACCCCGATGCGGAGCTTTGTGGTGGAACCGATGCAGTGCGGGCGCTTGTTCCTTGCCGGTGATGCCGCGCACATCGTGCCACCGACGGGGGCGAAGGGGCTGAACCTTGCCGCCGCGGACGTCGCTGTCCTGACGCGTGGCATCGTCGCGTTCTATCGGCAAGGGACGACCGACCGGCTGGACACCTATTCGGCGACGTGTCTGCGGCGGATCTGGAAAGTGCAGCGATTCTCCTGGTGGATGACGACGCTGCTGCACCGGTTCTTCGATCATACGCCGTTCGAACAGCGCATCCAGGCGGCGGAGCTCGACTACGTGTTCAGTTCGCGCGCTGCGTCATTGGCGTTGGCCGAGAATTACGTCGGGCTGCCGCTGGAGCAATAGACGCCCTATGCCTCGACCACCCGCTGCGTTTGCACGCCCAGTCCTTCGACCGAGAGTCGCATCGTGTCCCCAACCTTCAGAAACACCGGGTTTGGCTTCACGCCCTGACCGACCCCTGGCGGCGTACCGGTCGCAATGACATCGCCCGCGTGCAGCGTGATGAAATGGCTGACATAGCTCACCAGTTTCACCACGCCGAAGATCATCGTCTTGGTCGTGCCGTTCTGCATCCGCTTGCCGTTCACCTCGGTCCACAGCGGCAATGCCTGCGGGTCGAGTATCTCATCCTTCGTCACCACCCAGGGACCGGTCGGGCCGAAGGTGTCGCAGCCCTTGCCCTTGTCCCACGTGCCGGCACGCTCGATCTGGAACTCGCGCTCGGATACGTCGTTGCACACGCAGTAGCCGGCGACGTGGCCGATCGCCTCTTTCTCAGACACGTAGCGCGCGGTCTTGCCGATGACGATGCCGAGCTCGACCTCCCAGTCCAGCTTCTTCGACCCGCGCGGCAGCTTCACGTCATCATCCGGTCCGCACAGTGCGCCCAGCGACTTGAGGAAGATGATCGGCTCCTTCGGCACAGGCATCCCCGCCTCGGCCGCATGATCGGCATAGTTGAGCCCGATGCACACGTAATTCACTGGTCGTGCCACGCAGGAGCCAAGCCGCACGCTCGCATCCACTTTCGGCAAGGTCCCCGGATTGATGTCGGCGATCATCTTCAGTGCGGGTTCCGATAGAGCGAACCCGTCGATGTCGCGTACCACGGAGGACAGGCAACGAATCGTGCCGTCATTCGCCAGCAGCGCCGGCCTTTCGGCGCCCAATGGGCCGTAGCGTAGCAGTTTCATTTTTCCATCCCCTCCTAAAGCGTGAGCCCGCCATCGATCACGACGGCCTGGCCAGTGATGAATTGCGCGGCATCCGACGCGAGATACACAGCGAGCTCGGCGATCTCTTCCGGCGTGCCGAGCCGGCCCATCGGTTGACGATCGACGAACGCCTGGTACGCCGCCTGAACCGAACCCGCCTGCGTCGCGTTCGCCTCGATGCGCTCTTCCAGGCTTGGTGTCAGTACCGTGCCGGGACAAAGGCAATTGCAGCGTATGCCGTGCTTCATGTAGTCGGTCGCCACCGACTTGGTCATGCCGATCACGGCCGCCTTGGTGGCGCTGTAGATGAAGCGATTCGGCACGCCCTTCAGGCTGCTCGACACCGACGCCATGTTCAGGATCACACCACTGCCGCGCGCCACCATTGCCGGCACAAACGCGCGCATCGTGCGGAACATCGAGCGCACATTTAGTTCGAACGCCAACGTCCACTCATCGTCGGTCGCTTCCAGCAGCGTGCCCTGGTGCACAAAGCCCGCGCAGTTGAACAGGATATCGATCGCGCCGGCATCGCGCGCGGCGCGGGCAATGTCATCCGCGCGCAGCACGTCGAGGGCGGCGGCGTGGATGCTGTCGTTCGCGATCGCCTGCACCTTCGCGGCGTCGATGTCGGTTGCGATCACGCGCGCGCCCGCGGCGGCGAAGGCAAGCGCGGTGGCCCGCCCGATGCCCTGACCGGCGGCTGTGACGAAGGCGGTCTTGTTGGCAAGCTGTCCAGGCATGGTGTGCCTCCGATACGAGCTTTCCTCCGTTAGCGGAAGGCCCGACGAATGCGTCCCCAGTCCTCGATCGCGTGTTCCTGGCCCGGTGGGATCGAGAAGACCGCCTGGTTGAATCCCGCGTCGGCCAGCGCGGCGACGCGCTGCGTCAGATCGGCCGCCGTGCCGATGAACGACGTTTGCCGGATCATCTCGGCGGTGATGAAGGGGCGTTCGTCGGGGCGGACGAACATGAGATGGCCGCGGTGGTTGGACAGGTAGTAGGCATCGGCTGGCTCGAAGTTCCGCGCATGCGCGACATAGGCCTCAACTGATGCAGCGAATTCCGGCCGCATCGCCAGTGGCGTGGGGTGTCCGGCCAATGCGGTATCGGCCGCCCGATGCAGCAGCATTGCCGCACGCGGCGCAGCGAGCGCCATGCCGCGTGGGCCGTCGACCGGCTCACCTTCCTCCAGCACCGCGCCGCCGATCCAGGCAACCGCCCGCAGGTCGTCGCGTGAGTGGCCGGCCTCCTGCCATGCCGCGCGCATCTGCTCCAGCGTCGCTTTGCCGCGCTCGACGTCGGCAACATTGTCGATCCAGTTGGCCCCTAGCTTCGCGGTGAGCTTGCGCGCACGAGGACCAGAGGCGGCAATGAACAACGGGATAGGATCCTGCGTGTTGATCAGGCCAATCTCGGGATTGAGCATGCGGATCGGCCGACGTCCGCCTTCGAGTTCCATCTCGACGGTCTCGCCGCGCCACAGGGCCTGGATGATCCGGATGTATTCCTCCATGTCGGCGAGCTTCACGGCGCCGAGACCCATGGTGCGGCGTCCGGTGAAGCCAGTACTGATGCCGAACGCGATGCGTCCCGGTGCCAGCTTGTTCAACGACGCCAGTGCGTTGGCAGCGACCGGCGCGATGCGGTTGGAAGGGATCAGCACGCCGGTACCGAGTGTTATGCGCGTCGTCTTCATTGCCGCGGCTGCCATGGCGACGAACGGATCGGCGCTCAACATCTGCGTGTCGAAGAACCAGGCGTGGGAGAAGCCTAGTTCCTCCGCGCGACGCACCAGGCGCCACGAGTCTGCGCCGGTAGGGATGGCGATGCCGAACTGCATGGTGCGTTCCCTTGTCATTGCGTGTTCCACACCCGCTTGGCGGCGGACCCGCGCTGGACGAAACCGGTACTCGTCATGGCCGGCGAAGGCTGGCCATCCACGTCTTCCCTTGATGCGCGCGGCACAGTCTACTCATGCATTCTTGCGAGGAGCGGAGCGACGCGGCAATCCCCACCGGGAATACGCACGATAGGATTGCTTCGTCGGCTGCCTCCTTGCAATGACAGTTAGTGGTTGTTGCGTGATTCGCCGCGCGTTTCTATCACATTGAGATACAGCGTCGCCGGCTCGAGGCACGCGCCGGTGCCGAGCTGACCAACCATCGACCGATAGATCTCCTCCCACGGTGTCATGTGGCCGAGCTTCGGCGGCTTCCATGCGAAGCGGCGCGCCTCTAGTTCTTCCGGAGGCAACAGGACATCCACCTTGCGACTGTTGAGGTCGATGCGAATGCGATCACCCGTCTGCAGCAATGCCAATCCACCGCCCACCGCCGCCTCGGGCGACACGTTAAGGATCGAAGGCGAACCTGATGTGCCGGATTGCCGCCCGTCACCCATGGTCGGGAGTGTCGTTATGCCGCGCTTCAGCAGCGATGCCGGCGGTTGCATGTTCACCACCTCGGCACTCCCGGGATATCCAACCGGACCGCAGTTGCGGATGATCAGCACCGACTGTTCTTCCACGCCAAGATCGGGATCCTCGATGCGGTGATGGTAATCCTCCGGCCCCTCGAACACGACCGCCTTGCCTTCGAATACGTTCGGCCGATCGGGATGCGACAGGAAGCGCTTGCGGAAGTCCTGGTCGATGACGCTGATCTTCATCACCGCGCTGTCGAACAGGTTGCCGGACATCACGACATAGCCGGCCGCTTCCTTCATCGGCTTGCCGTAAGAGCGGATCACCTCGCGATCGCCGTCCGGCACGTCGTACAGGTTCTCGGCGAGCGTCTTGCCCGTGACGGTCATCGCGCCGCCATGCAGCCTGCCGGCGGCCAGCAGTTCCTTCAGCACCGCGGGCACACCGCCGGCCCGGTGAAACTTCTCACCCAGGAAGCGGCCAGCCGGCTGCAGGTCGACCAGCAGCGGAATGTCAGGTCCGAGGCGCTGCCAATCGTCGAGCGAGTGCTCAACGCCCATGTGGCGTGCGATCGCCACCATATGGATCGGACAGTTGGATGACGCCCCAAGCGCGGCGGCGGCCACCACCGCGTTTTCGAATGCCTGCTTCGTCATGATGTCGGACGGCCGCAAGTTCTCCTGCACCATGCCGACGATGCGTCTGCCGGTTTCATACGCCATCCAGCCGCGCTCGCGGTACGGCGCAGGGATCGCCGCGCAACCAGGCAGCGACATGCCGAGCGTCTCGGCCAGCGAGTTCATCGACGTCGCCGTGCCCATAGTGTTGCAATGGCCCACAGATGGTGCCGAAGAGGACACCATCTGCATGAATTCGTCGTAGCCGATCTTGCCTTCGGCAAACAGCTTGCGGGCTTCCCAGATGATTGTGCCAGAGCCGGACAGGCGTCCTTGCCACCAGCCATCCAGCATCGGACCGCCCGACAGCACGATCGCCGGTATGTTCACCGTCGCCACTCCCATCAAGCAGGCGGGCGTCGTCTTGTCGCAGCCGGTGGTCAGCACCACGCCATCGATCGGATAGCCGTGCAGTATTTCGACCAGCGACAGGTAGGCCAGGTTTCGGTCAAGTGCCGCGGTCGGCCGCTTGCCGGTCTCCTGGATCGGATGCATCGGAAACTCCAGTGGCACGCCGCCGGCCGCTCGGATACCGTCACGCACCCGGCTCGCCAATTCGATGTGATGCCGGTTGCACGGCGACAGGTCGGAACCGGTCTGCGCGATGCCGATGATCGGCTTGCCGCCCCGCAACTCGTCCGGCGTAATACCGTAGTTCATGTAGCGCTCGAGATAGAGCGCCGTCATCGCCGGATCGGCGGGATCGTCAAACCAGCGGCGGGAGCGTAACCGCCTCCCGTTGCCGTCATCTGCAGCCATGACCGTCCCTCCTGCTGCGGGCGCGGCGGAGACTGTGCGGCAGGTCGATGGGTGTCAACGCTGCGATGTCGGGGACGCAGTCATCCCCGACATCGCCGAGTGTAACTCAGGATCCGGCGCCCTGGATCACATTGCCGAACAGAACCCAGGTCTTGCCATCCCACTTCTCAAGCTGCATCGCCGTGATCGGGTGGTAATTGGTCGGGCTCGTGCTGATCTTGATGCCCGGCAGCAGCACGGGGTTCGAGACATCATGCATGCCGGTCACTTGTGTCATGATGTTGCTCCGCGAAAAGTCGCCATTCGCCTGCTGCAGCACCTGCAGCATCGTCTTGCACAGGCCGTATGCCGCAATGTAGCCGCCGTCGGTCTGGTCGGCACCCGGCATGTACTTGTTCATGAAGGCGCGCCATTCGTTCATGCCCGGATCGTCCTTCCAGGTCGGGTCGGACGAATCCTTCAGATACGCGGCGCTGAGGATGCCCACACCATTCTCCGGTCCAGCCGGGGTCATGACCGCGCCCACCGAAATCGACACATTGGACATGAAGAACATCGGGTTCCAGTTGAGGTCGTGCACTTTGCGGATCGCCTGCGCGGCGAATTTTGGGATGGCCGCCACGAGCAGAACATCCGCGCCGGACGACTGTAGTGCCGTGATCTGGCTGTCGATCGTTGGGTCGGTTGTCTCGTAGCTCGCCGTCACAACCATCTTGCCGAACTTGTCGCCGAGTACGTCCTTGACCCCGTTGGGATAATCTTTTCCGAAGTCGTCATTCTGATACAAAATCGCGAGCTTCGCGTTCGGCTTCTGTTGCAGAATGTACTTGGTGTAGATCTGCGCCTCGGTCCGGTAGCTGGGCTGCCAGCCTATGGTCCATGGTGTCTGCTTGTAGTCGCCCCATTTGTCGGCGCCGGTGGAGACGAAAAGCTGCGGCACCTTCTTCTGGTTCATGTAGTGCACGATGGCGCTGTTGGTCGGCGTGCCCAGGGTCCCGAAGGTGAACGCGACCTTCTCCTCTTCAACCAGGCGGCGAATCTGCTCCACCGTCTTGGGCGGGCTGTAGTTATCATCCAGCGAAATGTAGTTGATCTTGTGACCGGCCACGCCGCCCTGCTCGTTCACCATGCCGAAGAAGGCGCTCTCCAGCTTGCCAAGTACGCTGTATGACGACGCGGGCCCACTGTAAGGCACGGTGTTGCCTATCTTGATCTCAGTCGCGGTGACACCTGGCGTGTCCGCGGCCGTCGCGCCGGTCGTGACAGCAACGGCCAACATCGCCGCGGCCAGATACGCTTTCCTTCCAGTCATCGAGTTTCCAGTCCTTCTCACGGGATAGCCACATGCCCAAACTGCGGTGTTTCGCCCGCCTGGCGACCCACTGTGACCATGTCGCACCGATTGATGCAACACCTGTCATTTCGGTGTCGGGGCGTCGCCTTCGGCAAAACCGACAAGAACCTGGCCTTCGACCACGCTGTCGCCGGCCTGGCATGAAACCGTCGCGACGATGCCATCCGATGGCGCAGTGAGGCGGAACACCGTCTTCATGGCCTCCAGCACGACCATGATCTGGCCGCGCGAGACCGTCATTCCCGGCTGCGCCATAACCTCCGTGACCTGTCCTGGGATAGGCGCCACAAGCCTACCCCCGGCGTCGTCTTCCTCGGCTGCGGCGGCAATCGGATCGGGCAGTTGGAGCCGCCAGGTCTCGCCGTTGCGGCGGACGGTGATGTTGTCTGCAACGCGCACCACGGACACGAGCTCGCGCATGCCATCCAGCACGATTTCCATGCGGCCTTCCGGCGCGCGCATTGCTGTGGCCGTGATCTGGCGATCACCCATGCTCAACCGCCAGTCCGGGCCGTCGCGGGACACTCTGACCGGCGTCGCTGCTCCGCCCGCGATGAATGGCAGCTCGCGCTCGAAGACGGCATTCAACCACCAGTGGTCGCGCACGTGCCACGGCGAGTGTGGATCGGCGCTCGACGCCACGGCATTCGATGCCTCGGTGGCTTCATCGGTCAGCACGCAAAGCGCGGCGGCAGCCAGCACCTCCTCTGGTGGCTCGCGCTGCGGTGCCAACAGCGTGTCGGCGTGGCGCGCAATAAAGCCGGTGTCCACGCCGCCGGCGACGAACTCCGGATGCGCCGCGATGCGACCTAGCAGGTCCACGTTGCTGGCGACGCCGACCACGTCGGTTGCCGCGAGCGCACGACGTAGCGTCCGCAGCGCTTCGTCACGTGTGGCTCCATGGCAGATCAGCTTGGCCAACATTGCATCGTAGTGGACGGAAACCACGTCGCCGGTGGCGAAGCCAGTATCCACACGCACATCCGCCGACGGCTCCGGTGTTCGGAACAGCGCGAGACGCCCGGTGGAAGGCGCGAAATCGCGCTCCGGGTCTTCGGCGTATATACGGACTTCGATCGCATTGCCGTCAACGCGGATCGCGTCCTGTTGGGCAGGCAGAGGCTCGCCCGCCGCCACGCGCAATTGCCATTCGACCAGATCGAAGCCGGTGATCATCTCGGTCACAGGATGCTCGACCTGCAAACGGGTGTTCATCTCCAGGAAAAAGAAACCGTCGGCGTTGGCGACGAATTCCACGGTGCCCGCACCTTCGTAGCCGACTGCCCGCGCCGCAGCGACGGCGGCCCGCCCCATCGCGGCGCGTCTTGCATGATCGAGACCAGGTGCGGGTGCCTCCTCGATAACCTTCTGATGGCGCCGCTGCACCGAGCAGTCACGCTCGAACAGATGGACCGCGTTGCCATGCCGATCGGCAAACACCTGCACCTCGATGTGCCGCGGATGTTGCAGGTAGCGTTCCAGCAGCACGCGGTCGTCGCCGAACGCCGATGCGGCCTCCTGCCGCGCCGAATCCAAGGCCGTGGCGAATTCGTCGGCGCGAGACGCGATCCGCATGCCTCGACCGCCGCCGCCGGATACTGCTTTGATCATCAGCGGGTAGCCGATCCGCGCCGCCTGATCGGCGAGAAACGCAGCGCCCTGTCGCTCGCCGTGATAGCCAGGCAGCAGCGGCACGCCCGATTGCTCCATAAGCGACTTGGCCGCTGATTTGGACCCCATGGCGCGCATTGCCGACGGCGGTGGTCCGACAAAGATGATGCGCGCCTCCGCACAGGCTTCGGCGAACGCCGGGTTCTCCGACAGGAAGCCATAGCCGGGATGAATCGCATCGGCACCGCTGCGCCGCGCCGCTTCGATGATGCGGCCGATGTTGAGGTAGCTTTCGCGCGCGGTCGCCGGTCCGATCTGGATGGCGCGATCGGCGGCCTTTACATGCAACGCGTCATCGTCGGCCGCTGAATATACGGCGACCGTTGCGAAACCCATGCGCCGTGCGGTGCGGGCAATGCGGCAGGCGATCTCGCCGCGATTGGCGATCAGGAGAGTGTGGAACATCGTCACATCCTGAACACACCGAAGCCCGTCGGCGGGATGGGCGCATTCAATGCCGCCGACAGCGCGAGGCCAAGTACGCGGCGCGTATCGGCCGGATCGATGATGCCATCATCCCACAATCGCGCGGTGGCAAAATAAGGATGGCCCTGCCGTTCGTACTGTGCGCGGATCGGTGCCTTGAAAGCCTCCTCCTCATGCGTATTCCAGTCCCTGTTGCGGCGTACCTGTGCGAGCACGGTGGCTGCCTGCTCGCCCCCCATCACCGAGATGCGTGCGTTCGGCCACATGAACAGAAAGCGCGGCTCGTAGGCACGGCCGCACATGCCGTAATTTCCGGCGCCATAGCTGCCACCAATGATGACGGTCAGCTTCGGCACAGACGTGGTGGAGACGGCGGTGACCAGCTTCGCGCCATCCTTGGCGATACCGCCGGCCTCGTATTTCCTCCCTACCATGAAGCCAGTGATGTTCTGGAGGAACACCAGCGGAATGCCGCGCTGGCTGCACAGCTCGACGAAATGCGCGCCCTTCAGGGCAGATTCGGAGAAAAGGATGCCGTTGTTGGCGAGGATACCAATCGGATAGCCGTGAATATGGGCAAAGCCGCAAATCAGCGTCGTGCCATACAGGCGCTTGAACTCATCGAACTCGCTGGCATCGACGATGCGGGCGATCACCTCTCGCGCGTCGTACGTCGCCCGCAGATCGGCGGGCACCACGCCGTACAGTTCGGCAGGATCGTAGCGGGGCGGCAGCGGCTTGCGCATAGCGACCTGCGGCTGCTTGATGTGGTTGAGCCCCGCCACGATGCGTCGGCACAGTGCCAATGCATGTCGATCGTCATGTGCATAGTGATCGACCACACCTGAAGTGCGGGCATGCACATCAGCACCGCCAAGATCTTCCGCGGTGACGATTTCGCCTGTCGCTGCCTGTACCAGCGGCGGTCCGCCAAGGAAGATGGTGCCTTGCTTGCGCACGATGATGGTTTCGTCGCTCATCGCCGGCACATAGGCACCACCCGCCGTGCATGATCCCATCACAGATGCGATCTGTGGAATTCCCTGAGCGGACAGGTTTGCCTGGTTGAAGAAGATGCGGCCGAAATGCTCGCGGTCGGGGAAGATTTCGTCCTGCATAGGCAGAAAGGCGCCACCGGAATCGACCAGGTAGATGCAGGGCAGCCGGTTCTGTAGCGCGATCTCCTGCGCGCGCAGGTGCTTCTTCACCGTGATTGGGAAGTAGGTGCCGCCCTTCACCGTGGCGTCGTTGGCGACGACCACGCATTCGCGTCCGGCGACACTGCCGATGCCGGTCACGATGCCCGCCGCCGGAACCTCATTGTCGTACAGGCCGTAGGCGGCCAGTTGGGACAGTTCGAGAAACGGCGAACCGGGATCGATCAGCCC
>Ga0210395_10001757_pt1 | contig 16809 bp, 18 predicted proteins | sample IncBWH4OmetaG_FD_150861 | JGI IMG/M metagenome (GOLD analysis project Ga0210395, IMG submission 150861) | Forest soil microbial communities from Barre Woods Harvard Forest LTER site, Petersham, Massachusetts, United States - Inc-BW-H-4-O ...
GGCCTTCCGCCGCGTAGCCTGGCATGAACGCCATGGTCCAGGGAAACACCTTGGGATCCCTGAAGCGGCTCGCCCCAGTGGTGATGAACAGTTGCGGTACCTTCTTCAGGTTGAGATATTTCTGCACCGCAGCATTTGTCGGTGTGCCCACGGACCCGTACATCATCAAGACATTTTCGTCCTCGACCAGCCGCCGTGTCGCCTCTACTGTCTTCGGCGGGCTGTAGCCATCATCGAGTACGATTAGTTTGACCTGCCGGCCATTGATGCCACCGGCTTTATTGACCGCATCGAAATAAGCACGGGAAGCATATCCCACCACACCCGCGACCGAAACCGGACCGCTGAGCGGCACGGTTTGACCGAGCTTGATTTCTGCGGCGGACGCACCGGGATCGTACTGCTGCGCCATGGCCGCACCGGTAGCGGCAAAAAGGATCGCCGCAACAGCGCGGAACAGGCTGGAGAGCCTAGCCACCAGCGCGAAGTGCTGCGAGATCGCAGCCCTCGTCCGCCTGCAACACCTGCTCGGCAACGATGCGGTCCCAGCCGCGCACCGGCTTGGCTGGCGGACGCCACGCAGCACGGCGGCGGGTCAACACATCATCTGCCACCAGAAGATCCAGCCGTCGCTCCTTCACCGACAGGCGTATCCGATCGCCGCTCTCAACCAATCCAAGCGGGCCACCCGCCGCCGCCTCAGGCGTAATGTGCAGCACGATGGTGCCGAACGCCGTGCCGGACATGCGGCAGTCGCTCATGCGCACCATGTCCTTCACCCCGGCGCGCGCCAGCTTCTGCGGGATCGGCAGATAGCCCGCCTCGGGCATCCCCGCCGGTGTCAGCGAGCCGGCGTTCTTCAGCACCAGGATGTCCTGCTCACTTACATCCAGCGACGGCTCGTCGATGCGGTTGGCGAGGTCCTCCAGGCCGTCGAACACGACGGCGCGCGCCTCGGTCTCGAACATCGCCGGCGTCGCCGCGCTGCGTTTGAGGATCGCCCCGCGGGGCGCCAGCGAGCCAAACAAAGCCACCAGTCCGCCCACCGGCGACACCGGCTCGTCGCGCGCGCGAATGTAGCGGCGATCGACAAACACCGGCTTACACAGGCGTTGTTGCAGCGGCGCACCGGTGACATCGCGCGTCTCCAGGTGCAGCAGATCGCGCAGCTCCCACAGCAGCGCCGGCATGCCGCCGGCGGCATGGAAGTCCTCCATGTAGCCTTCGCCGGTCGGCTTGAGATCCACCAATACTGGCGTAGTGTCGGACAGTTCGTTCAGCCGGTGCAGATCGACGCGGACGCCGCGCCGACCGGCTATCGCAGTCAGATGGATCAGCGCATTGGTCGAACCGCCGAGCGCGAGCAAGACGCGAAGTGCATTCTCCACCGACTCCGGGGTGATAATCTCGGACGGCCGGATCGGTGCCGTGATCAGCTTGACCGCCAGCGTGCCGGCTTCCTCGGCCGCGCGCAGACGATCCGCATGCACCGCAGGGATCGAGCCATGGCCCAATGGAACCATTCCAAGTGTCTCGGCGATGCAGGCCATGGTGGACGCGGTGCCCATCACGCCGCAGGTCCCGGCAGTTGTCGCGAGCCGGCCCTCGATCTCGGCAATCCTTCCTTCGGTCACGCGTCCTGCACGATACGCTGCCCAATAGCGGCGGCAGTCGGTGCAGGCGGACAGCCGCTCCCCCTGATATGGCGTGGCCAACATCGGGCCGGCGACGAGCTGCACCGCGGGTATATCGGCCGATGCAGCCGCCATCAGCTGCGCGGGTACCGTCTTGTCGCAGCCGCCAACCAGCACCGCGGCGTCCATCGGCTGCGCGGTCAGCATGGCCTCGGTGTCGAGGGCGGCACGGTTGCGGAAATGCATCGAGGTGGGGAACAGCGACGGCTCGCAGAGCGACACGGTGGGGAATGCCAGCGGCAGTCCACCGGCGGCCAGCACGCCGCGCTTCACCGCCTCGATCAGCTCGGGAACCGTGCGGTGGCAGTTGTTAAAGTCCGAGCCGGTATCGACGATGCCAACTACGGGGCGATCCAGCATCGCCTGCGAATAGCCCATCGACTTGGCGAACGACCGGCGCAGGTATAGCGCGAAGTCGCGGTCGCCGTAGTTGGCGGTGTTGCGGGCCAGGCCGCGTTTCTGTGCGGGTTCTTCATCCATGCGGGAGATGCTAGGCCAGGGACCGAACGCGAGCAATTTCGACGGGGAAGACAGGTCATGGCTGTAAACCTGAAGCGGCTGGTGTATTTCGACAGCTTCATGGACCCGATCGCCAACGCGATCATCGGGCGGCGCGACGATATTGATCTTGTGCGGCTTGAATACGCCACGGCCGTGGCAGAGAACTGGGCGGAGATCAGCCAGGCGCACGGCTACCAGGTCCAGCCGCGCGGCGAGCTGCGCGAACCATGGTTCGGCGATGCCGCGTTGCTGGCGCGTTGCCCCAACATGCTGGCGCTCAGCTCGACCGGTGCCGGCTACGACATGATAGATGTCGATGCCTGCACCGCGGCCGGCGTGATCGTGGTCAACCAGTCCGGCACCAACTGGGAGCCCGTCGCCGAACATGCGCTCGGCATGATCCTGTCGCTGTCGAAGCGGATCGCACTGTCGGAGCGGGCGATGAAGCGCACGCCCGACCTCGACCGCCGCGCCTACGCCGGCAACAACCTTCGCAACAAGACGGTCGGCATCGTAGGGCTCGGTCATATCGGCCGGCGCGTCGCCGAGCTGTGCGGCGTGTTGTTCAACAACACGGTGCTCGCCTACGACCCCTATCTGACCGCGGACCAGATTGCCACACGTGGCGCCACCAAGGTGGAGCTCGACGAACTGCTGCGCCGCTCGGACTACGTGACCGTGCACTGCCCACGCAGCGCCGAGACCTTCGGCATGTTCGGTGCCTCGCAGTTCGCCGCGATGAAGCCCACAGCGTATTTCATCAACACCGCCCGCGGCGGCATTCACGATGAGGCGGCGCTCGAAGTGGCCTTGCGTGAGGGGCACATTGCCGGCGCGGGACTCGACGTGTTTCTGAAGGAACCGCCCGATCCGGCGCACCCGCTGTTGAACATGGACAACGTCATCGCCAGCCCGCACATCGCCGGCATGACAGTCGAGACGATGGTGGAGATGTGCGAGGCGACCGCTCTGCAATGGCTGACGATCTTCGATGGCGGCGTGCCGCCGCGGCTGGTCAATCCCGAAGTGTGGCCGCGCTACGCCGATCGCTTTGCCGAGCTCCTCGGCTTTCGACCGGCTGACCTGCCATCGATGTGACCAGTGCCGACGTCGCGCTCAGCACGCCGACTGGTCGTTCGCCCCGGCTCAGGTTTCCCAGGGCGGACCTTTCAGCTCCACCATGTTGCCCTCGGGATCGGGCACGTAGATCGACGGCCCCTGCCCTTTCGCGCCATAGCGCGATTCCACCGGCCCCGGTTCGCACCCCTGCTGCTTCAGATGCGCGATGATCGCCTCGCCATCGAACGGTTCCACCTGCAGGCAGAAATGGTCCATATTGCGGCCCTCGCGTCCTGGCGCCGCGCCGCCCTTCTGCCCGGCCGGCCCGTCGATCGGCACCAGGTCGATCAGCGCGACCCCGGCGCGGAGCTGCCAGAGGCCAATCTTCTCCTGCACCTTCTCCACCGTGCAGCCCAGCACGTCGACGTAGAAATGCATCATAGCCTGCAGGTTGGTGACCCTCAGGACCACATGGTCGAGTTGCCTGATCTGCAGCATGGTTGCCTCCTTCACCTTGTTTCACCGACCGGCACGTGTGCAGGCGACGGGGCGGAAGCGGACAATGTGGCGTCGATTTCCTCGATCGTGCGGCCGCGTGTCTCGAAGCCGATGAACCAGAAGGCAACCGCGCCAAGGACATACCAGAAGGCGAAGTAGTTGAACGCCGGGATCACTGCATCGAGCGTCGCCTTCGGCGCGACGAAGTTCGCCGAACCGGCGATCAGCGCCAAGCCGGCCGGGCCGATGAACTTGCCGAGATTGCCCACCCCATAGACCAGGCCCATGCCGCTACCGCGCAACCGCGAAGGCCACAGCTCACCCATGTACGGTCCGACGATCGAGTAGTTGCCGCTGCCGAAGAAGTTTTGCAGCACGATCATCACGAAGAACATCGAGACGCCACCGACGAACACGCTGTGCATATAGCCGGCGAGCGACATGAACAGCGCGGCCACAAGGCAGCTCAGCACGCCCGATGCGCGTCGGCCCATGGCGTCGGAGATCCAGGCGCAGAAGAAACGGCCGGCCACCGCCGCGAGGCTGACCCAGATCGCCAGTTGCGAGGCCTCGGGCGCGGTGATCCCGAGCACCATGACGAACAGCGTCACCATCCATAAGGTCAGTCCAACCCCACCGGTCTGCGTCAGACCGGTCAGGCAGCCCACGATGATACTGCGCGGATACCTGAACAGTTCGAGCCAGCGGGTGTGCTCGACCGGCGGTATTGTCGCCGGCAGCGCGATCGATGCGGGATCTATCTGCAAGGCCCAGGCGATCGAGCGCCGCGCCTCTTCGGGCCGTCCCATGCGCATCAGCCAATGCGGCGATTCGGGAACCCAGGCGCGGACGTAGAGTGTCAGTAGTGCAGGCAGCAGCCCGACCGCGAACATGCCGCGCCAGCCGATGTACGGCGTCGCGAACGCACCGAGCGCCGCGCCCAGCAGGACGCCGACCGGAAGCATCGTCGTGGTCAGGCCGGTTATCCAACCGCGCTTGGAGGCGGGCACGAATTCCTGCACCACCGTAATATCGACAGAGTAAAGCCCGGTCACGCCGAGCCCGACGAGCAGACGGCAGATGACCAGGTAGATCCATGCACCATCGGGTGTCATCGCCATCGCGCCGGTGGCCAGCGAGAAGTTGAGCACGGTCAGGATCATGACCTTGCGCCGCCCGATCTTGTCCGCGAGCCAGCCGTAGAAGAGCGAACCGAAGGGCGCGCTGATGCCAGAGGCAAGGAGGATCATCCCCGACTGTCCGTAGGTCAGATGCCAGTCGGCGACAATGAATGCCAGGACGAACCCGATCAGGAAGAAGTCGAAGAAATCGAGCATGTCGCCGATCGTGGCGGCGAGGGCGATCTTCCACTGGTTCGCGGTCAGCTTCTGTTGCCGATCGAGAAGCTCCAGCATACTGACACCTCCCTATGCGCGTCCGCCTGACGGCGACGCGGCCAGTTCTCTGCTATTCGCTGCAGAGTAATTGATTGCGATCGCGGGAAGCGTAACTCGGAGGAGGAATAGCGGCAATGCGCGTCCAAGTGCCGGCCTGACAAGATTTGAGGATGGACGTGACTGAATTCCCGACAGGTGAATTCCCGATAGGCTCGACGGACCAAGGTGACATCACCCACGGCCATCTCTTCGACGGCCAGATCCAGTATGCCCAGCCCCGACGCGGCTTCCGCAGCGGCATCGAGCCTGTGCTTCTGGCGGCTGCCATACCGGCACGACAAGGATCGCTCGTGTTAGAGGGCGGCTGCGGAGCCGGCGCCGCACTGCTTTGCCTGGCCGCCCGTATAGCGAGCGTGGAGGGGCTCGGCATCGATCGAGACCCGGCCCTGGTTGCGCTCGCCCGCCAGAACGCCAGCGCCAACCGCTGGCCCAATCTCCGCTTCCTGACGGGCGAAATCGCATCGCTGCCAGCCCTGGGCGCATTCGACCACGCCTGCGCCAATCCGCCGTATCACAGCGAGACCGGAACGCCGTCACCAGATGCATCGCGTCGGACGGCAAAGCACGGGGCGGCGGGGATATTGGCGGTCTGGGCCGAAGCCCTAGCGCGGCCTCTGCGGTCGGGCGGCACCCTGACCTTCATCCTGCCGGCCGCATTGCTGCCGCAGACCGCCGCGGCATTCACTGACGCGGGCTGTCCTCCCACCGCCATGCTGCCCCTGTGGCCGAAAGCGCAGCATCCAGCGAAACTGCTCCTGCTGCGTGGGATCAGGGGCAGCCGAGCGGCGTTCCGCGTGCTGCCCGGGCTAGTGCTCCACGGGCCCGATGGCTCCTTCACGGCGGAGGCCGACGCAATCCTCCGCGGTGGAAGCGCACTGGATCTCTAGCTAGATGTCGTCTGCTATATGCGGATGACGCAGATGCCAAAGCCGCTCGTGCGCGGCAACCAGGCTCTCCATGTTGCGCCGCCGCGTCCCATCCGGCGTCAATGGACGACGGGTCAGCATCATCTCAAGAATGTGCAGCAGCTGCTCGGCCACCTCAAAATCGGACTGGTCGCAGGCGTGGTGGAAGGCGATCAGGATCTTGTCCGACAGCCGGCGCGTATAGCGTGGTTGCGCGCCGGCAACAGGCTCGCGTCCCGCACCTTCATCGGCCTGGTTCACGGTGTCCCCTGTCGTGGTCGCCATGTGGCCCGTCCCGTCCTGGCTCCGACGCGCGATGGTCAACATTTGGCGCTCGCACGCGACAGCCCGTCATTAGCGCGTTATATTCTCGTTACTTGCTCAACATTGCCGAATTTGGACTCGGCTTCGCTTTTAGCCTTCAAATTATGGCGCAATTTCGGGCGACAGACAAGCTTTGTCTTGCGAGCAGGAGATCGTCGCTAATTTGGGACGGCGTCTAGGCGCCCGCGACCGTCGCCTCGGCAGGCATCGGGTCGCCAAATGCCTCCTCCCACGTGCCGGTTGTGGAGGCCTTGCTGTACTCGGTGGCGCGGTTCTCGAAGAAGTTCGCGTGCTCCACGGCGTTCAACATCTCATCGAGCCACGGCAGCGGATTCTTCGAGACATGATAGAGCTGGTTGAGGCCCAGTTGCATCAGCCGGCGATCCGCGATGTAGCGGATGTACTCCTTCACCTCGCGCGCCGTCAGTCCTTCCACCGCGCCCTGCTCGAATGCCAGATCGATAAAGGCGTCCTCATGGTCCATGATGGTGGCACAGGTCAGGTAGATGTCGCGCTTCAGTTCCTCGGTCCAGATCTCCTGGTTTTCCTGCACGAAGGTGCGGAACAGCCGGATGATCGAATTGCAATGCAGCGTCTCGTCGCGCACCGACCAGGAGATGATCTGGCCCATCCCCTTCATCTTCCCGAAGCGAGGGAAGTTCAGCAGAATGGCGAATGACGCGAACAACTGCAGGCCCTCGGTGAAAGCGCCGAATGCCGCGAGCGTCTTGGCGATCTCGAATCGCGAGTCCACCGTGAATGTCTGCATGTAGTCGAACTTGTCCTTCATCTCCTTGTATTTGAGGAAGGCCTGATACTCGAGCTCCGGCATGCCGATGGTGTCGAGCAAATGGCTGTAGGCGGCGATGTGCACCGTCTCGATGTTCGAGAACGCCGACAGCATCATCAGCACCTCGGTGGGTTTGAACACCTGCGAGTAATGCTTCATGTAGCAGTTGTTCACCTCGACATCGGCCTGAGTGAAGAACCGGAAGATCTGTGTCAGCAGGTTCCGCTCGGCCGGGCTCAGGTTCCGGTGCCAATCCTTGACATCGTCGGCCAGCGGCACTTCCTCAGGCAGCCAATGGACACGCTGCTGGGTGAGCCACGCCTCATAGGCCCAGGGGTAGCGGAACGGCTTGTAGACCGGGTTCTCAGTCAGCAGATCGAACCGCACAGGATGTTCGTCGGCGGTCCGGATCGTGCCGTCCATGCTGCGTCTCCGTGTAGGGCATTGGCCAAATCGGCCAACGCCCAATTAGCGCGATTACGCTGGTTATTGCAAGGGGTTACGGCACATCTTGTGGCAACCGATCCAGACTCCCCAATATGTTGGGCTAAAATCGCTCCTCCCCACGATGGCGGAATGGGTCAGGAAAGTCGCGGTACAGCGCGAACACGGCATTCTGCGCCAGTGAATTGACGCCGAAGTGCACGCTCTCCACCGGCTCGCTCCGTCCGGCGACCCGTTCGAACGCCTGTTCGAGCTGTGCCAGATCCTTGACCTCGATCATCAGGTGGAAGTCGCCCAGCCCCGGCAGGCCAAAGCCGAGTTTTCGCCGCGTCAGCCGCCAGGACTCGATCAGTGCCTGCTCCTTCAACTGGCCCATGTAGGCCGCGACATTCTCCGCGAAGGTGGCGTCACTGACGCCGGGCTTCAGGTCGCACCAGGCATGGTAGATATCCAGGTTCGCCTCCTTCAGGTCCTGGCGCCGGCCGCGATCACCGCAGCGATCGGTACCGCAATGCCGTCGGCGCCCCGATAGCGCTCGGCATTCTCCGCGATGTCGGCGATGATGGCGATCATTGGGTCCGGCCGCTGCGCGTTGAGCATCGCCGCCATGCGGGCCGTTCCCGCCCGCAATGCCGTCACCAGCGCCTGCGCATCGCGATGCTGCCAGGTCGCGTACACCAGACGCGTTGTGGAGTCGGCAAACCCGACCTCGCGCAACGCATCGGCGCATTGCGCCGCCGTTCCGAAGCCACCGCCGGGCACAGGGGTCCGTGCCGCGGCCCGATCGCCGTGCCGCGCGACCGCGTCGAACACCAGTTTCCAGGCGACGTTCTCGCCCGGCTCGGCCCAGAAGCTGAAGGCGACCCGCCCGCCGGCACGGAGCACCCGATGCGCCTCACGCAATGCGAACAGTGGTCGCGGCACATGATGGATGCCGAAGTTCGACACTGCCGCGTCGAATTCACCATCCGCATAGGGGAGCGCCTCCGCGTCACCTTCGTCGAACCGCACCGCCCTTTCGCGCTTGCTAGCCACCGCGAGCATCGCCGGCGAAAAGTCCAGACCCCGCGCGACCGCACCACGCGCACGCCCGGCAGAGGTGAGAAAGCCTGGCCCGCAGGCGATGTCGAGCAGACGCGTGCCGCGAGCCACATGCACTGCATCGAGCAGCGATTCGATGAACGGACGGGTCGCGCTGGCGAACGTCGCCTTGTAGACGCTGGCAGCGCGCTGCCAGCTCGCATGCTCGAAGGCGCGAACCGCTTCCGGGTCGAACGGCGCTGTCGCCACCTACACCACCGGCCCCGCCAGATGTTGCTTGTACGCCGGCCGCTGCAGCAACCGATCGTACCAGGCGCGCAGATGCGGCACCTCGGGACGCTCGAAGTCCATGTTGAACCAGCGGTGCAAATGCGGCCCCCACGGGATATCGGCCAGCGTCAAATCGTCGCCAGCAAGGTAAGGGTGCTTGGCAAGCTCCGCCGACACCATCGCCCAGATACGCGCCGCATCCTCCACCCCTTGCTTGATCGCCGCCATGTCGCGCTTGTCGGGCGGTGTCCGAACCAGGCCCCAGAACACGACGCCGATCGGCCGGCCCAGCAGCGTCTGCTGCGCGTCCATCCAGCGGTCGACGTTGCCGCGGGCGTGAGGCTCCTGCGGCCACAGCTTGGAGTGCGGCGCGTGCGCGTGGCAGAGATAGCGACAGATCGCATTGCTCTCCCAAAGGGTGAAGTCATCCTCCTGCAATGTCGGCACCAACCCCGTGGGGTTCATCGCTCGGTAGTCCGCAGTGTCGGTCTTGCCGAATGAGCCGCCAACATCGATGCGCTCATAGGGGAGTTGCAACTCCTCGAGCGTCCAGATCACCTTCATCACATTGCTGGACGTGGCGCGGCCCCATAGAATGCGGCGCATCTGGCATTCTCCTTCGCTGATCCGTTAACCCTAAGCCGCTTGCAAGCCCGGTGGAAGCAGGGCACATCGCCGGCATGACGCTGCCTGGCATCCGCAGCCTCGCCCTGCTGAGCGCGCTCGCCGCGGCATTCGCGCTGGGGATGGCGATCGCCTCGGAACGCTGGGGCGGTCTCGTGCCGTGTGCGTTGTGCCTGCTGGAACGCTGGCCGTATCGCGTGGCGATCGCGCTGGGTCTGGTCGCCTCGGTGGTGCCGCCCCGCTGGGCGCGGATGCTGCTGGTTCTGGTGGTGCTGTCGATGCTCGTGAGCATGGCGCTCGCCGTCATCCACGTGGGTGTCGAGCAGCACTACTGGGCAAGCCCGCTGCCGGAATGCGCGGCGCCACGTTTCGCCGGCGGCTCGATCGCCGAGCGCCTCGCGCAGATGCCCATGCGACCGGGGAAACCGTGCGAGGACCCAACCTACCTGATCCCGGGCCTGCCGGTTTCCATGGCGGCGATGAACCTGCTGTATGCGCTGGCGTTCGCGGTGCTGCTCGCCATATTTCTCTGGCGCGACAGGAGCGTTGCATGAGCGAGGAACGACGGCATCTGCCCGGGGATCCGCAGCCTGGGGCGGGCGTAGCGCGTATGCTTCGCGTGGATCATGCCGGAGAATATGGCGCCGCACGCATCTACGCCGGCCAGCTTGCGGTGCTGCGGCGTAGCGACAAGGCGGCAGTGCTGCGCGAGATGCAGGACCAGGAACGCCAGCATCTGGATCGGTTTGCCGATCTGATCATTCGCCGCCGCGTTCGGCCTACCGCGATGCTGCCGCTCTGGCATCTGGCCGGCTTCGCCCTTGGTGCCGCGACAGCGGTACTGGGCGAACGGGCGGCGATGGCCTGCACGGTAGCAGTTGAGGAGGCCATCGACGCTCACTATTCCGCTCAGATCGCCGCGCTGGACGACGGCGAAGGCGAATTGCGCGATACACTCGGCCGCTTCCGCGACGAGGAGTTGCAGCATCGCGATATCGCGTTGCGACACGGCGCGGAGCAGGCACCCGGCTATCGTCTGCTTTCCGCAGCAATCAAGGCTGGCTGCCACGCGGCGATCCGGATCAGCGAACGCATATAGGGGTTGCGATGGGGATCGAGCGGCTTTCGGTACGCGGCATCGACCTCGAGGTCCTGCGCAAGGGCACAGGTTCGCCGATCCTGCTGCTGCATGGCCTGCACACGGTGGACCCGGAGGCGCCGTTCGTCGGTCTGCTTGCCGCGCACGCCGAGATCATCGCGCCGTCGCATCCGGGATTCGGCCACTCGCCGCGGCCCGCTGACTTCGACACCGTATACGATCTGGTGCGTCTTTATCTCGACCTGCTCGAGGCGTTGCCCCACGAAAAGGTGACCTTGCTCGGATTTTCCTTCGGCGGGTGGCTCGCCGCAGAGATCGCGGCGGCGTGCTGTCATCGACTGGCGCGATTGATTTTGGTGGACCCTCTCGGCATCAAGCTCGGTGACCGCGAGAGCCGCGACATCCTCGATCTGTTCAACACTGCGCCAGCCGAGGTGCAGCGACATACATGGCACGATCCGTTAAAGTGGGCGCTGGACTTCAATGCGATGTCGGACGATGCGGTCGTGGTGCATGCCCGCAATCGCGATGCGTTGTGTTTGTACGGCTGGCAGCCATTCATGTACAATCCGAAGTTGCCGCGCTGGCTAAGCCGCATCGCGGTTCCGACGCTGGTGCTATGGGGTGCCAGCGATGGCGTGGTGACACCCGATTATGGGCGCGCATATTGCAAGCTGATTCCCGGCGCGGGGTTCGAACTGATCGAGCGCGCAGGCCATCATCCGGAGATCGAGCAGCCCGCCGCATTCGCCGCCCGCGTCGCCGCGTTCCTGGCAGCAGATGATTGACCGTTGAACTGCCGCATTGCAGCGCTGCTTTGCGCTCTGCTTGTGCCATGCTGGGCGACGGCGGCGGAACTCAAGCTTGCGACCTGGAACCTCGAATGGCTCACCACGAGTGATCGTGATCTGCCTGCCGACGTCCGACCCAAGCAGCCGGAAGACATCGATCTGCTGCGGCACTACGCCGACGAACTCGATGCCGATGTGATTGCCATTCAGGAGGTCGATGGTTCCGCGGTCGCTGCGCGCGTTTTCACGCCCGAGAAGTACTCGGTGCACATGAGCCACGACCATGTCGTGCAGCGAGTCGGCATCGTGGTGCGGCGTGGCATCCACTACAGCGTCAATCCCGATCTCACCGGCCTCGATGTCGACCGCGACCGCCAATTGCGCAGCGGCGTCGATGTGACCTTGCAGCTAGAACCACCGTTGCGCGTGCTCGCCGTGCACCTGAAGACCGGTTGCTTCGACCAGCGACTGAGCGGGCGCACGCGTCGCTCGTGCGCCGAGTTGCGCGAGCAGGTGCCGCCGCTGATCGAGTGGATTCGCGCACGTCAGGCGGAAGGCATCGCCTTCGCCATCATGGGCGACTTCAACCGCCATATGGATGGACAGGATCAGCTCTGGTCCGCGCTTCGCCAGACCGCACCACTGACGCGCGCCACCGAGGGTCGGTCCAGCCCATGCTGGGGCGGCGAGGCGTTCATCGACCACATCGTGCTGGGCAACGCCGCGCGCGACTGGCTGCAGCCTGATACGCTGCGCGTGCTGACCTATCGCGAGACGGGCGAGGAATGGAAGGAACGCCTGTCGGATCACTGTCCAGTGTCGGTGCGCTTGCGCCTGCCGGACTGAGGACGTTGAATGCGGCGCGCAGAGTGGAGGCAGCGCCATGAAGATCACCGGCATCACCACCAAGGAATTCCGCTGGCCCCGGCACAAGCCGATCGCCAATGGCAAGCACACCTACACGCACGTGACCTTCGCCGTGGTTGAGATCGCGACCACCGAGGGCATCACCGGTATCGGCCTGGGTGGCGGCGGCGAAATCGAACGCGCAACCATCGCGCGCCTGACGCCGATGCTGATCGGCGAGGACCCAATCGACGTCGAGCGCCTGTGGCAGAAGATGTGGGAGCCGAAGCTGATCGGCCGCCGCGGCCTGACCACGCGAGCGATCTCGGCGATCGATATCGGACTGTGGGACATCCGCGCCAAGTTCGCCAACCTGCCGTTGTACAAGTTGCTGGGCGGCTTCCGCGATCGCGTGCCGACCTACATCGCCGGCGGCTACTACGAGGAGGGCAAGGGGCTGCGCGAACTCGCGCGCGAGATGGAAGACAACGTCCACATGGGTGCCAAGGCGGTGAAGATGAAGATCGGCGCGGTGCCGATCATGGAGGATGTGGCGCGGGTACGCGTCGCGCGCGAGGCGGTCGGCCCGAATGTGAAGCTGATGGTCGATGCGAACTGCGCGTATCGCTACTACGAGGCGATCCAGCTCGCGAAGCGCATCGAGGAATACGACATCTTCTGGTTCGAGGAACCGGTGGCGCCGGACGATTACGACGGCCATCGTAAGCTGGCGCAGGCCACCAGCATTCCGATCGCGACCGGAGAGAACGAATATACGCGCTACGGCTTCCGCGACCTGATCAGGCACGAGTGCGCCGCGATCCTCAACGCTGACGCCAAGGTCCTCGGTGGTGTCACCGAGTTCATGAAGGTGGCAGCGTTGGCGCAGGCCAACGATCTGGATATCGCCCCGCATGGTTCGCAGGACATCCACGTGCATCTCGTGTCAGCGATCTCGAACGGACTGATCCTGGAGTTCTACCGCGACACCGTCGATCCGATGTGGGGCCGCGTCTACCGCCATACGCTGACGCTGAACGATGACGGCACGGTCAGCCCGCCGAACGTGCCTGGCATCGGCGCGGACCCGAACTACGATACGCTCGCGGAATACCGCGTCGCCTGATACCGAAGGGAAATCACCATGGCGAAAATTCTGATCATCCACGGCGCCGGCATGAACATGCGCGGCAAGGTGCAGACCGAAATATTTGGCCCGATGACTCTCCCCGAATACGACGAGCGTATCCGCGGTTATGCGAAGGAACTCGGGGTGGATATTGAAATATTCCACTCCAACGTCGAGGGCGATGTGATCAACAGGCTCTATGCCGCGAACGACCAGGGCTTCGACGCGGCCATATTCAATCCGGCCGGATTCTCGCGGGGCTATCCGGCACTCGTTGCCGCCATCAACCAGGTAAAGTTCCCCACCATCGAGCTGCACATGTCGAACCCGGTGCGCCGAGGCCCGGTCTCCGAGACTGCGACCGTCAGCCAGGGCATGGTCACCGGCTTCGGAATCGTCGGCTATTATCTGGGACTGCGTGGGTTGAAGGAGACGCTGAAGAAGTAGCCGTCATTACCCCGCGCGTAATCGCTTCGCGCGCGGCGGCTCGCCACGATGGGAACCGTAAGACGGAGTTCCCATCATGGATGTGCAAACACAAGCCGACAAAGTGCCCGCTCGCCGCTGGTGGGCGCTGGCCAGCGTCGCCTCGGCGCAGTTCCTCGCCGTGGTCGACGCGTTCATCGTCAATGTCGCGATACCGTCGATCCGCATCGACCTCCACGCCGGCGCGGCCGAGATCCAGGCGGTCATCGCGGTCTACCAGATCGCCTACGCCGCATTGGTGATCACCGGAGGCCGTCTCGGCGACATCGTGGGGCGCAAGCGCGTGTTCATCACCGGCGTTCTCAGCTTCACACTGGCCTCGCTGTGGTGCGCGCTGTCCGGATCGGCACCGATGCTGATCTTTGCGCGCGCTGCACAGGGCGGCGCCGCAGCGATGATGGTGCCGCAGGTACTCGCCTCGATCCACACGCTGTTCCCCGACGGCGCACGCGCGCGCGCCTTCACGATCTTCGCGGTTGCGATCGGCCTCGGCGCGGCCGTCGGCTTCATGCTCGGCGGCTGGCTGGTGACGTTGAACCTCGCAGGCCTCGGCTGGCGCAGCATCTTCTGCGTCAACGTGCCGGTCGGCATCGGTATTGCGCTCGCCGCCGGCTGGCTCATGCCGGCAATGCCACGCAACGTCGGCACGCGGCTCGATCTGCAAGGTGCCGTCGTGCTGTTCGTCGGGCTGCTCGGTCTGATTGTACCGCTGATGTTCGGGCGCGAACTCGGCTGGCCGTGGTGGATGTGGGTTGCCATGGCGGCAGGCCTCATGGTGCTGATCGGCTTCGTGAACCTCCAGCGCCGCGTGGAACGCCGCGGCGGCATGCCACTGATCGACCTGGCACTGCTCGAGGATCGCATCTTCATCCCCGGCATGTGCGCAACCTTCTGCTTCTTTCTCGGCAACCTTTCGTTCTACTTCGTGCTGACGCTGTACATCCAGAACGGTCTCGGCTTCTCGCCGTTCGACGCGGCACTCACGGTGATGCCGCTAGCGTTCGCATTTGTCGTCGGTTCGCGGCTGAGCGGTGGCCGGCTGATCGAAGGCTGCGTCGTGCAGGGCATCGGGCTTGCCGCCACGGCGCTGCTGGTCGGCTCGGTGACGCATCCAACGATCGGGATGCTGATGGTGCCGCTCGCGGTGTTCGGCTACGGCCAGGGCATGGTTCTGGCACCGCTGTTCAGTGCGGTGCTGACCCAGGTGCGACATACGCACGCCGGGTCCGGAGCGGGCATCCTCACCACCACGCAGCAGGTGGCGAATGGCACAGGAGTCGTGGTGGTGGGTGCGGTTTACTTTGCCGTCCAAGGCCTGGATGGCGATCGGCGGGCGCTGTTGGCTGCGATGATAGCGCTGGGCGTCACAGTCGTGGCCACGGTTGCGTTCCTGCGGCGCATGCGGACCACTACATATGGCTCGGCAGGTACAGTGCCAGTACGGGGAACGCGATAAGGATCGCGAGGCGTATGATGTCGGTGATGACGAACGGGATGACGCCATAGAAGATCGTGGTGAAGTCGACATCCTTCACCACGGTCTTGATGACAAACACGTTCATCCCGACAGGCGGGTGGATCAGGCCAAGCTCCACCGTCATGACGATGATCACGCCGAACCAGACCGGATCGAAGCCCAGCGTGGTGATGACCGGGAAGATGATCGGTATCGTCAGGATGATCATCGCCATCGCGTCCATCAGGCAGCCGAGGACGAGGTACATCAGCATGATCAGCACCAGCACGCCGTAACGGCCAAGGCCGAGGCCGACGATGAACCCGGTCACCTTCTGCGGCGTCTGCGTCACCGTCAGGAAGTAGCCGAACAGGATGGCGCCGATCAGGATGGTGAACACGGCGGCGGCGGTGCGGGTGGCCTGAAGCAGCGAGGCCAGGATGTCCTCGCCCGAGAGCCGGCCGCGCGCGACGCCGATAAGGAATGCACCAGCCGCGCCGACACCCCCGGCCTCGGTCGGTGTGAACAGGCCGCCGTAGAGTCCGCCGATGACGAACACGAACAGCAACAGCGGTGCCCAGACATGGCGCATGCCTACGAACCGTTCGCGCCACGAACTGCGCGGTGCGGCCGGCAGGTAGCTTGGCCGCACTGCACCGATCACCGCGATCGTTGCCACGTACATGGAGACGGCGAGCAGTCCCGGCAAAATCCCCGCCATGAACAGCTTGCCGATGTCCTGCTGGGTGATCAGGCCATACACGGCGAGCACGATCGATGGCGGAAACATCGCGCCAAGCGTGCCACCCGCGGCGATCACCCCGGTGGAAAAGGATTGCGGATAGTGGTGGAGCCGCATCTCGGGATACGCGACGGTGGAGAATGTTGCGGCGGTGGCAACCGATGATCCGCTGATTGCTGCGAAGCCCGCACAGGCAGCGATCGTCGCGATGCCGAGGCCGCCGCGCAGATGGCCGACAAACCTGTTGGCCGCCTGGAACAGCTCGCGGCTCATGCCGGAGCGCGAGACGAACGCGCCCATCAGCAGGAACATCGGGATCACGCCGAACGTGTAGTCGGTGACCGTGCGCATCGAGGTCTGCCCGACCATCTTCAGCGCCGGCGTGCCGCCAACGAGGTAGCCGAACCCACTGACACCGACGAGCCCCATCGCCATGCCGACCGGCACGCGCAGCAGCATCAGCGTGAAGAGCACGACAAACCCGATGACTGCGACGGCATCGCTGCTCAGCTCCATCATTCGACCGTCCGTACCACACCGGCGTCAGCCACCTCGTCTGGATGAAAGATCAGCCGATACGTTCGCACCGCGATCAGCAGCACGGCGGACACGTCGCCGAGCCACGCCACCAGCGCGAAAGGCCATGTCGGCAA
>Ga0210395_10001761_pt1 | contig 16799 bp, 17 predicted proteins | sample IncBWH4OmetaG_FD_150861 | JGI IMG/M metagenome (GOLD analysis project Ga0210395, IMG submission 150861) | Forest soil microbial communities from Barre Woods Harvard Forest LTER site, Petersham, Massachusetts, United States - Inc-BW-H-4-O ...
ACCAGGCGATCGTCGGCGACTGTCGCCTGGATAGGATGAAGCGTTGGTTCACGTGCCACAGCGGAAATGTGCCACGCGTCGGCAATGCGCGACGTGGACAGCGCGGTGGCGGCGTCGAGTTGCACGCGGATCAAGGTCGCAGTTGGCAGCGTTTGCACGGAAACGGTGCCGAACACCGGGTCATCACGCAATGATGTCGCGTCGATCGTGCTGGGTCGATCAAACACGATCAGCGCCGCAAAGCCACGCCGGAACACCGCGACGCCAACCTGCGAGTCTGTTGGCACGACAAGTTCGGAGTCGACGCTGGGTGTGGATTGCTCTGCAGCGCCGGCGGCGGTGGCGGGCGGGCTCGGTTGAGCTGCTAAAACGGGCGGCGATTCCTGCGGGACGGTTTGTGGCGGCGCCGCGCCCGGCGAGACGGGTTCCGGTTGCTGATTTGCCGCTTCCGCCTTCGGCTGGGCTGGCGGCGGCGGCTCGGTCTTAGCGGCGGACGACTGGGCAGGCGGAGGCGCCGCGGCGGGAGCAGTCGCCGATGACGTGCTGGGAGCGGGTTTGGCTGCGGGAGATTTGCTTGCGACCATCCCTTGCTGCGCCTGGGAAGCCGGGGCGGTATCGTGATCCATTACATCGATCACAACCAGATCGCCGAGACGCCAGTTGTGCAAGGCCGTTCCTGGTGCCACGACCAGTTCTGCCTGATGAACCCCACCGGTGATACTAACGACATTCCGTGGAACACCCTGCGACGCGCCGACCGTCAGATCGCCAGCGAAGTGGACCACGACGTGCTGGCCCTGCTGCGTCAGATTATAGTCGGTTCCCGGCGGGAGATAGAAAACTACGCGTCCGTATCCTTCATGGGTACCGATGTGTACTGGCACATCTTGCTTGCTGTCGGCGAAGGCCGCGACGGGCGGGAGGATCAGCAAGCCGACGAGCAGGCAGGTCGCGTATCGTGCAGCTACCCTGCCTCCCCACCGCGGCGGGGAGGACGGTCGATGCCTCATTCGAAGCTGGCCAACAACTTGTCGATGTCGGACTGGTCCATAGCGACTGCGGGGTGCTGCGGGCCGTTCAGCAGTGCGGCATCGGCCGCCGCGCCCGCGAATTCATCTAACGTCTCCCGGTCGCCCTTGCCGAACGTGGCGACGATCTGGACGACCTTGGCCTCGATCGTCTTCAGTGTCCCGACAACCTTGTTGATACGCTGGCCGGTGATGTCCTGGAAGCTGCAGGCCTCATAAATTCGCGTAGTGGCATCCTGTAGTCTGGTTGCCGGTTCGCCGGTCAGGCTCCGCGCAACCTCATCGAGTGTTTCGCAACTGCTCAGGATCGCATTGGTCGCAGTGGCGGTGTGATCGACGATTGCATCGAGTTCGTCGGTCGCGAAGGGGATATGATTGTCGGTGATGTCGTCCACCCGCAACGCGGCGATCTCGGTTTTTGCGCGCGCGATGGTATGGCCAAGAGCCTCCACCTCAGCCAGCAGCGATGTCTCCTGCGCGGACAGATCCCCGCTCAGCGTGGAAAGCACGACCCGCACCACTTCTGCGACCATCTCGGGTTCCGAACCAGGATGTCGCGCACGTATCTCGGCGAGTCGTTGGGCCAGCAGGTCAGGTTCAGACATGACCTAACACCTTCTCGATCTTGTCGCGCAGGGTTTCCGCATTGAACGGCTTCACGATATAATTCGAGACACCGGCCTGCTTGGCAGCGACGACGTTCTCGGCCTTGCTCTCGGCGGTGACCATGATGAATGGCGTGGCCCTCAGTTTGGCGTCCGCCCGTACCTCCTGCAGCAATTGCAGTCCGGTCATTGGTGCCATGTTCCAATCGCTGATCACCAGGCCGAAGTTGCCACCTCGCAGCTTGGTCAGGGCGTCAGCACCATCGCTGGCCTCTTCGACATTGTTGAAATCAATCTGCTTCAGCAGATTTCGGATGATGCGCAGCATCGTCTTGTAGTCATCGACGATCAGCACGTTTACGGATTTGTCGATCGGCATCGTCGTTCGGTCCCTTCTCCTTCGCGTTCAGCCGCCAGCCTGGCCGTCGCGTTGCGTGCGCATCTGGGCAAGCTTCGTGGTAAGGTCGCGCGCCTTGTCAGGCTGCATCGCCGCCAGAACGGGCGCCGCCTTCGCCTCCTTCATGCGGTCCACCACCTGCAGAAGTACTGGCATGTCGAGGTCATTGAAGATCGTCGCTGCGTCGCGTGGTTTCATTGTCTCGTAGAGTTTCACCAAGCCCTGCCAACCCGTGTCCTCACGTTGCTTGCGTGCGCTGTCGAGTGCCTCGAGCTTGGTCTGCAACGCCTGCAATTCGCCGATGCGCGCCGCGAGTTTCTGTTCTGCAGCGACAAGCACTGACTCTCGCGTCGTGAGGGCTGCGTCGCGGCCGTCCAGTTCCTCGCGGCGTTGCCGCAGTTCGAGCAGCAGCTTGCGCTCGGCGTCGTCGACGGGCGGCGCGGTTTGCTCAGTCGGCTTTATCGCAGCGGGCTGCGTTGGAGCCGGTATGGCGCCCTGCGCTGCCGTGACTTGAGATGTGGCATCGTGCACGGGCACCGCCGCACGAACCAGCTGCGCCGACTTCACGGCCAGCAGGCCGGCGAGAGCGAAGATCGTGATCGGCAGCAGCCGTATCGAACCGAGGCGCCGGGTCATCTTGCCATCCTCAGCGCCTTCAGCAGATCGCGCTCGGCCTGGCTTCGCACCCGCGGCTCCGTGGCATCCGTATTGGAGACCACAGTCAATCGTGGTGCCTCACTGGCGAGCGGTCTGCCGGCACGCACGAGCGCTTCCAGCCGATCAGCCAAACGGCCACCCCGTTCTATCAAAAGTGTAAGGTCGTCCTTGAGCGACAATGCCGCATCGACCTGATGAGCGATTTGCTGACCAGCGCCGTCGGCGGCACCCCGCAGTCGCTCGATGCCGATTTCCGCCTGGCGCGTGCTGGCATTGAATCCGGCGATCAGCTCCTGCAATTGCACGCGATCGCGTTTCAGCACGCCGAGAGCGCGCTCCAGGCGCACGGCGTGGAACAGGGTCGCCGCGAGAAGTGCGATCAACACGAGTTCGAGGATCAACTCCATGCCGTGATTGTCGCGCAGTAGTGTTAGGAAACTGCCAATGCGGTCAGCGCTCGGTCTGCTGCAACCGTGGAACTTCCCGCTCGATTCGCACGGCGATGCGGTTCTTGCGGCGGCCGACGCGGCCCTCGAACAGCGGCACCGTGCCGCATCGCACCATCACCGGCGCACTCAGCACCGTGTTGAGCAGGATGCGGTCGCCAGGGTGAAGCGCCATTACATCGGACAATCGCATCATCTGTTCGTCCAGCACGACGTCCAGCTCGACCTCGGTATTCCACAATTCCTCGGCGAGATGGGTTTCCCAGATCGAATCACGGCCAAATTTCTCACCCATGAACTGCTGAAGCAGCAGTTCGCGCACTGGCTCGAGTGTGGCATATGGCAACAGCAACTCCATACGACCACCGCGGTCCTCCATGTCGATGCGCAGGCGTGCGAGCACCGCTGCGTTCGACAACCGGCTGATGGTGGCAAAGCGCGGGTTCACCTCCAGCCGCTCAAAACGGAAGGTGACCGGACAGAGGGGATCGAAACTGGCGGAAAGGTCAGCCAGCACCACCTGGATCAGCCGCTCAACCAGCGTGCGTTCGATTGTCGTGTAGGGGCGGCCCTCGATGCGCATCGCCGCGGTACCGCGGCGGCCGCCCAGCAACACGTCCACGATGGAATAGATCATCGCGGAATCGACGATCATCAGGCCGTAGTTGTCCCACTCCTCCGCCTTGAACACTGCGAGCATGGCCGGTAGCGGGATGGAGTTCAGATAGTCGCCGAAGCGCAGCGACAGAATGTTGTCGATGCCTACCTCGACATTGTCCGAGGTGAAGTTGCGCAGTGAGGTGGACATGATGCGCACCAGCCGGTCGAACACGATCTCCAGCATCGGCAGGCGCTCGTACGAGACGAGACCCGAGCTGATGATCTTCTGCATCCCGCTGCGATTCTCGCCGCCGGCGGCACCTTCGTCGAAGCCGAGCAGACTGTCGATCTCGGCCTGGTTCAGCACGCGCGCGGGTTGGGTCGGCTGAGCCTCGTCACCCGCGGCCTCTGCACCCCACGCCGCGGCCAGTTCTTCGTCGGACTGGGGTGGGTCGGGAGCGTCGCTCATTGGACCAGCATCTGGGTGAAAAGCACGTCTGTTATGCGCGCCGGAGCGGCGGCAAGGTTGGCGCGCGCGATCAGTTCCTCACGCAGGCGATAGGTGCCGGCGGAGCCCCGCAGCTCCTGCGGGCGCATCTCGCGCATGTAGGTCAGGAACAGGTCCTGAAGCCGCGGCATGGCGGCCTTCACGCGTTCCACGTCTTCCTGCTTCTGCACCTCGAGACGCGCGGTCAGTTTCACGTAACTCGGCCGCTGCGGATTGCTGTTCAGGTTGGCGATCAGCTCCGGCAGATCAACGTAGATTGGCTTTGCTGGCGTGGCCTGTTCGGTGGGCATCTCGGCGTGCTGCATACCGAGCAGGCGCGGCAGGATCCCCGAGAACCACAGGCCAGCGCTGACGCCCAACAATGCGACGGGGACGGCGAGCAGGATCAGCTTGCGCCGACCGCCCGACTTCTTCTCTGGCTCGGGTTGTTCGGGTGTTTCGTCGGGCTTGATGGTTTCTTCCGCTGCAGCGGCCTTAGCCACTGGCTGCTCCTTTGACCTATTGCACGGCAGGATGACAGGGAGCTGTTAATAAACCTTTGCCCGGCAAATTCCGCCGGGTAGGGCAATCAGTGCCGGACGTCCCCTACCATCTCAGTGTCGGCGATGTGCCGGTCCAGCCACGACTTGCCAAGCGGGGTCAGCGCAACCACGAAGCTGCGGCGAATGGCACGCTGCTTGCGACAGCGCGGACATGGAAATCGTCAGCAACGTCGCCGCCTCTCGTCTGGTCGCACAGCAGCGTGTGATGGACGTCATCGCGGACAACATCGCAAACGCGAGCACGCCCGGTTTCAAGACCGAGCGCATGCAGTTCAGCGACTGGCTCAGCAAACAGCGCGGCACCGACGTGCCGCAAGGCGACCGCAGCATCGCGTATACGCAGGACCGCGCGACATGGCGCGACCTGCGCGCGGGCACGCTGACGCATACCAACAATCCGTTCGATCTCGGCATCACCAGCGACGGATACTTCACGGTCAGAACATCGCGCGGGCCACGCCTGACGCGCGATGGGCGCTTCGGCCTGATGCCAGACGGAACGATGGCCAACAGCGCCGGCAACGCGGTGTTGGACAACAACGGGCAGCCCATCACGCTGTCGCCTGCCGATACGCAGATCACCATCGCTGGTGACGGCACCATATCCAGCGAGAACGGCCAACTCGCCAAAGTGGGGGTGGTGCAGCCAACCGATCCGATGCAGCTCGCGGCTGAGGGTGACACGCTGTTCAGTTCTGGTTCGACCACAGCGCCGGTGACATCGCCCGGCCTGGTGCAGGGTTCGATCGAGGACTCCAACGTTCAGCCGGTACTCGAAATGACCCGAATGATCGATGGCGAGCGACAGTTCCAGTTCATGACGCAGTTGATCCAGGCCGAGAGCGACCGAGAACAGTCAGCGATCGACAAGTTGCTGACGCAGCAGCAGAGCTAAGGAGATCCCGACATGCGTTCGCTCGACATCGCTGGCACGGGGATGCAGGCGCAGCAGACCAATGTTGAGGTCATCTCTAACAATATCGCCAACATGACGACGACCGGATTCAAGCGCCGGCGGGCGGAGTTCCAAGACCTGATCTACCAGAACCTCCGCCGCGTCGGTTCCAACAGTTCCGACTCCGGCACGCTGGTGCCATCAGGAGCGCAGGTCGGGCTCGGCGTGAAGACGGCGGCGATCTATCGGATAAGCGAGCAGGGCAACCTGCAGCAGACATCCAACACGCTCGACATGGCGATCCAGGGCAATGGCTATTTCCAGGTAACGCTGCCGTCGGGCGACACCGCCTACGCGCGCGATGGCACGTTTGGGCTGGCTGCCGATGGCACGATCGTCACGGCTGACGGTTACGTGGTGCAGCCCGGAGTGCAGATCCCATCGAACGCGACCAGCGTGACCGTGAACCAGTCGGGCCAGGTGCAGGCGACGATAAGCGGCCAGACCGCGCCACAGACTGTCGGTCAGTTGCAGCTTGCGGTGTTTCCGAACGAGGCGGGGTTGGATGCCCAAGGCGACAACCTCTATCTGCAGACTGCAGCATCTGGACAGCCGGTCACCGGCAATCCTGCCACGCCTGGCTTCGGCTCGGTCATGCAAGGCTTCATCGAGACGTCCAATGTGAATGTCGTCAGCGAAATCACCAATCTGATCACGGCACAGCGGGCCTACGAGATGAACAGCAAGGTGATCACCACAAGCGACGACATGCTGTCCACCCTGACCAACCTGCGGTGACATGATGATCCGATTGCCATTCGCCGTTCTGGCGACCTGTCTCGCGGGCGCGACCGCGCAGTCCGCGACACTGCGCACGGTGACCACGCTGCACGCGCCGACCGTGCGGCTGTCAGATCTGTTCGAGGATGCGGGCGCCAATGCCGACCGTGTGCTGGGTCCCGGGCCAGGCGCGGGCGGGCGCATCGTGGTGGAAGCGGCGCAGCTTGGCGCCATCGCACGGCAATTCGGTGTGGATTGGCGGCCGACATCATCGGCTGATCGCGCGGTACTCGATCGGCCCGGCCGGCCGCTGCAGCGCGAGGATGTGCTGGATGCTTTGAGGAGCGCCCTGATCGAAGGCGGCACGTCGCCAGACTGCGACATCGAGCTGGCCGACTTTTCGCCACCACTTGTGCCATTCGAGTCAAATCCACGGCCAGTGGTGTCCGACCTTAACTACGACACCAATGCAGGTCGGTTTACCGCAATGCTTTCGGTTGCCGGTGAGTCCATGGAACCAATCTACATGCGCCTCGCAGGCAAGGTGGATGACACGATCGAAGTGCCAGTGGCCACCGCGCGCTTGCCGGCAGGCAGCGTTCTACGCCCCGAGGACGTTCACGTGACGCGCGTGCATACCTCACTGATCCACGGTGAGGTGGTGCACAGGATCGCTGACGCAGTCGGCATGCAGACGAAGCGGCAGATTGCCGGTGGCGCACCACTCGGAGAGGCGGAACTGATGCGCCCGTCCATGGTGCAAAAGGGTGCCACCGTTTTGATGATGCTCGACAGTCCTGGGATCGTACTGACCGCACAAGGCCAGGCGATGGAAGCCGGTGCGATCGGTGAGCGCATCCACATACTCAATCCTGCATCGCACGCGGTGATCGAGGCGGAGGTGATTGGGCCTGACCGCGTGCGTGTCGCGCCGAGCGCGGTGCCGCTGAAAGTGAGCGTGCGATGAAGCGGAACGTTCGACTGCTGGCGCCCGCGCTCGCCTGTATGCTCCTGGCTGGCTGTGGATCGCTTTCCCGCCTGTCCGAGGTCGGACGAGCGCCGGCCATGACGCCGACTGCGGATCCCACGAAGGATCCGACCTGGCGCCCGGTGACCATGCCGATGCCGGCGCGAGAACCCACCCCGAATGAGGCGAACTCATTGTGGCGATCCGGCTCGCGCGCATTCTTCAAGGATCAGCGCGCGGCGCAGGTGGGCGACGTCGTCACCATTCTGGTGAGCATGAACGACACCGCCAACGTGCAGAACGCGACGACGACGAGCAGGACGAGTGCGGAGACGGGCAGCATGGCCAGTTTCTTCGGCATGCAAGCCGGTCTACCGAAGACGATCACCGATCCCTCGAAGATCCTGAACGTCGGCAGCACCAGCAGCAACGGCGGGTCGGGGCAGATCCAGCGCAGTGAGGTGGTGACGATACGCCTCGCAGGCGTGGTGACGCAGGTGCTGCCGAACGGCAACCTCGTGGTGTCGGCGCGGCAGGAGTTCCGGGTGAATAACGAGCTACGCCAGCTCGAGGTGACGGGCGTCATAAGACCGCAGGATATCGCCTCGGACAACACGGTTCCGCACGATCGGATGGCCGAAGCGCGGATTGCGTATGGCGGGCGAGGCGAACTCACCGAAGTCCAGCATACGCGCTGGGGTCAGCAGTTGATGGACATTCTGCTGCCATGGTAGGCTTTTTGCCGGCGCCCACGATGGTCCGCCATCGGAGGGATCCAATCGGCGGGAAACGGTCAGCCCGCATCCCCGCGCATGTAGGTGGCCGAGGCAATCGTCTCGCACAGGTCATCGACCATGTGCCCGATCAACGCCTCGTCCTCGCCTTCCGCCATGACGCGAATCAGAGGCTCGGTGCCGCTCTCCCGGATCAGCAGGCGGCCGCAGCCATTCAGTTTTGCCTGCGCTGCCGCGATGGCGTGCTGGATATTCTTGTTGAGTAACGGCGAGGTGCCGGTGAAGCGGACATTCTTCAGCAATTGCGGCAATGGAGTGAACACGCGGCAGATTTCGCGCGCCGAGCGCTGTTGCTCGACGATAACAGCGAGGACCTGCAAGGCGGCGAGGAGACCGTCACCGGTAGTGGCAAAGTCTGACAAGATCACGTGCCCGGATTGCTCGCCGCCCAGGTTCATGCCTGTCTCCCGCATGCGCGCGACGACATAGCGGTCGCCCACCCGGGTGCGGTCCAACGCCAGCCCATGGCCGGCGAGGAAGCGCTCAAGCCCAAGGTTGGACATGACCGTTGCGACGATACCGTCGCCACGTAGCCGACCGCTAGTGGCCCAGGATCGCGCGATCAGCGCAAGGATCTGGTCGCCGTCGATCAGTTGGCCCTTCTCGTCAGCAATCAGCAACCGGTCAGCGTCGCCATCCAGTGCGATGCCGAGTTGCGCTTCATGCTCCACGACCTGGGCACAGAGATACTGCGGCACCGTGGAGCCACAGTCGCGGTTGATATTGAAGCCGTCGGGCGCGACCCCGAGCGGGACCACGGTTGCGCCAAGCTCCCACAGCACAGTCGGGGCCACGCGGTAGGCCGCTCCGTGCGCACAATCGACCACGATCTTGAGGCCGTCCAGGCGCAGGCCGCGCGGGAAGCTCGCCTTGGCCGACTCAATGTAACGCCCTGCGGCGTCGTCCAGGCGAGTAGCGCGGCCGAGCGACGGGGGCGCCGCCAAGCGTTGGCTCATATCGCTGGCCATCAGGGCTTCGATCTCGCTTTCGGTCTCATCGCTGAGCTTGAAGCCGTCCGGACCGAACAGCTTGATGCCATTATCCTCATACGGATTGTGCGACGCGGACACCATCACGCCGAGATCGGCCCGCAGGCTGCGCGTCAGCATCGCGATCGCCGGGGTGGGCAGCGGACCGACCAGGGTCACGTCCATGCCTGCACCAATAAAGCCTGCCGTGAGCGCCGGCTCCAACATGTAGCCGGACAGCCGCGTGTCCTTGCCGATCACGACGTGATGGCGGTGGCTGCCGCGGGTAAACAGCAGTCCGGCAGCCTGACCCAGTCGGAGCGCCATCTCGGCGGTCATGGGATCGGTGTTTGCCGTGCCGCGGATACCATCGGTTCCGAACAATTGTCTCACGCAGGGCATAGATCGTTCGCCTTACATATCGAAAGACATGATGCATGTATCGACTTAGTAATGGAAGTACAATCATTGTGCCAAAGTGTGCCAAGTCCTTATTGCCTGCAAGGTTTCAGGCACGTCGTGGACGCGCAGGATCGAAGCGCCGCGGGACAGGGCAAACAGGCCGGCAGCGAGCGAGGCCGGCAGGCGGCGTCGCGGGTTGTTCTCACCCGTGACCACCCCAAGAAACGACTTACGCGAAACGCCCACAAGAATAGGCCGGCCGAGCGAGCCAAGCTCCGGCAGACGACGTAGCAACTCCAATGACTGCTCGGCAGTCTTGGCAAACCCGATGCCGGGATCGATGACAATCTGGTCCCTGGCGATACCGGCGCCTACGGCGGCTTCGATGCGATGGCCAAGTTCGCGGGTCACGTCGGCTACCACGTCATCATAGCGCGCTTCCGCATACATGTCGGTCGGCGTTCCACGCATGTGCATGAGGACGACCGGACAACCGCGGGCGGCCACGAGGGGTGCGGCGGATGGATCGAAACCGAGAGCGTAAATGTCGTTGACGACGGTTGCGCCCGCATCGAGCGCTGCCGCCATTGTGGCGGCATGTCGTGAGTCAACAGAGACGCGGAGCCCCGCTGCAGCAAGGCCCCATATTACTGGCAGAATACGGTTCTTTTCAGCAGCTTGCGAGGTGGGCCTCGCCTGAGGCCGCGTGCTCTCTCCACCCACATCGATGATATCCGCGCCGGCCGCCGCCATCGCGAGGCCCGCAGCGATCGCTCTGTTGGGATCCAGAAACTCTCCCGCGTCGCTGAAGCTGTCGGGCGTAATGTTCAGCACACCCATTACGCGGGGGCGGTCGAGGCTGAGGCCAGCCCAATGCTGGAATGGGGCAGCCGTGGAGGCCTCTCCCGGTCCCGTCCTTATGCTTCCGGGTCAGCCTGGCTGCGGCGCCGGGCCGAGGCCCCCTGCGGGCGGGGTCTGTGCGGCCGGGCGGCCCGCGGTCGGCACCGAAGCGCGGCGGCTCTCAGGCGCTGGCTCATCCACCACCTTCCGGATTACCGGCTCACCACGCAATACCGTGCGGATTTCGTCGCCACTCAGCGTCTCGTGTTCCAGTAGCCCTCGCGCGAGGCGGTGCAATTCCTCGACGTTCTCGGTCAGGATACGCCGTGCCTTGGCATAGGCGCGGTCGATGATCTCCTTGATCTCGCCGTCGATCTCGCGCGCGGTGGCTTCCGACACGTTCTTGTTCTGCGTCACCGAGTGGCCGAGGAACACCTCCTGGCTGTTGTCGCCGTAGGCGATCATGCCGAGCTTGTCGCTCATGCCCCACTCGGTGATCATCCGACGCGCCTGATCGGTCGCCATCTTGATGTCGCCGGCCGCACCGTTGGATACCTTGTCCGGCCCGAAGATGATTTCCTCCGCCGCGCGGCCCCCCATCGCCATGGTCAACTCGGCCAGCAGCTTGGACTTGCTTTTCGAGTAGCGGTCGCCCTCCGGCAGGCTCATCACCAGACCCAACGCTCGCCCGCGAGGAATGATCGTCGCCTTGTGGACCGGATCGCATTCCGGCTCATGCATGGCGCACAGCGCATGGCCGCCCTCGTGGTAGGCGGTCATCCGCTTCTCGGCCTCGGACATCACGAGCGAACGTCGCTCAGTGCCCATCATCACCTTGTCCTTGGCCGCCTCGAATTCCGCCATCGCGACCACGCGCTTGCCCATGCGCGCCGCCAGCAGCGCTGCCTCGTTCACGAGGTTCGCCAGATCGGCGCCGGAGAAGCCGGGCGTGCCGCGTGCAATAACCTTCGGGTCTACGTCAGACGCCAAAGGCACCTTGCGCATGTGAACCCGGAGGATCTTTTCGCGGCCGTTGACGTCCGGATTTGGCACCACCACCTGCCGGTCGAAGCGCCCGGGGCGTAGCAATGCAGGGTCCAGAACATCCGGGCGGTTGGTCGCCGCGATCAGGATGACGCCTTCATTGCTCTCGAAGCCGTCCATCTCGACCAGCATCTGGTTGAGTGTCTGCTCGCGTTCGTCGTTGCCGCCTCCGAGGCCGGCGCCGCGGTGGCGCCCGACCGCGTCAATTTCGTCGATGAAGATGATGCAGGGAGCATTCTTCTTGCCCTGCTCGAACATGTCGCGGACGCGCGACGCGCCGACACCGACGAACATCTCGACGAAGTCGGAGCCCGAGATGGTGAAGAACGGCACGTTCGCCTCGCCCGCGATGGCGCGCGCCAGCAGCGTCTTGCCAGTGCCGGGTGGGCCGACCAGCAGCACCCCCTTGGGAATCTTGCCGCCAAGGCGCTGGAACTTCTGCGGATCCCTGAGGAATTCGACGATCTCCTGCAGTTCACCCTTGGCCTCGTCGATGCCGGCCACATCGTCAAAGGTCACTCGCCCCTGCTTTTCGGTCAGCATTCGGGCGCGCGACTTGCCGAACCCCATGGCGCGTCCGCCACCTGCCTGCATCTGGCGCATAAAGAACACCCAGACGCCGATCAGCAGCAGCATCGGGAACCATGACAGCAGGTAGTGCAGCAGCGGGTTGACGTCCGAGTCCTCGGGCTTGGCGATCACCCGCACACCCTTGTCCGTCAGGCGCTGGACCAGAGTGGAATCCTCAGGCGTATAGGTCTGGAACGTGCGGCCATCGGTGAGTTGGCCTGAGACGGTACGACCTTGGATCACCACATCGCGGACCCGGCCGCCGTTCACCTCGTTGATAAAGTCGGAATAGGCCACCTGGGTGGCCGCGGTGTGTGTTGCCCCAGGCTGGAACAGGTTGAACAGCACCACGAGCAACAGGGCTATTATTACCCAAAGAGCCAGATTGCGACCGAAATTGCTCATCTATCTTTGCTCACGTCCACGCGGTGCTGCACACGATGCCAGCCGGAATGACAACGAAAGGTGAACCGGCCGTATCAGCTTACCCCAACATAGGGTGTCAGCGTCCTTCATGCATCCCCAAACCAAAACGGCGTGGCCGCTGCCGGTCGCGGGGGGGCAAATAGCACTGGGAAGCATTCCCATCCATTACAGTCAGGATACAGCAGATGCGGCACCGCGAGAAGTACGGAACCGCATCGGACGGCCGGGAGGGTCCGCAGCACCGCGGACGGAAGTGGCGATAGCCGGCGGAATCGTGCCGCATCGTCCCCCAGCGGCCCCAAAGTCGCGTCTGACGGTACCCGAGCCTCGGCACCGAGGCGGAAGCGCCTATCCCAGACTGCGCCGGGTCGTGCTGGGATTGGCGGTGCCATGGCGGCGGCCTCACGCACCGCCAGCAGGCCCGTCCCTAGCCGGCCCGCCGGCGCGAGCCGGACGCCCGCGAGGGTCGCGGGCCTGGGTGCAGCGGCGAGGGCAGAAACGGCCCGGGTGGCGGGCGGAAATGCCGCCCCGGCGATGGTCTGCATCAATGCGGCGAGAACTGCGGGCTCGATTGGCTGCCCCGACAGTATCGCAAACCCCTCTGGCCGCAACGCAACACATTCTGCCAGGGTGGCGGCGACGCGGGTGTCCTGCTCGGCGCGCAGACGGCCGGACGCCACGGAGGCAGCAACCAGAGCGGTCGTCGCCGAGCCAGAACCTTCGCTGTCGCCTCGCAGCCGGCGCAGTCGCGGGCGCAGCGCTGCCACATCGACGTTCGACGGGTCCTCGAACCACTGCACGCCGACGGATGTCAGGATCGCGCGCAATCGCCCCGGCAGCACCGTCAGAAGCGGACGCAGCAATCGCAGGTTTGTCTTCTCAACGAGGGGTGCCATGCCGGCCATGCCGGTTGGACCGCTGCTACCGAGCGCCCTGATCTGCAAAGTTTCTGCCTGGTCGCCCGCGTGGTGTCCGAGCAGCAGGTGCAATATACCCGCTTCGGTGCACGCCGCTTCCAGCGCGGCAAAGCGGGCGTGCCGCGCTCGCTCGGCGAGTCCGGGACCGGGGTCAAGGCCTTGGATCACCAGAATTTTTGCCGCGATGCCACGCCCACCAAGCCGTGCTACCGTTTCCGTTGCCTCCCTGCCGGACTCGCCACGAAGGCCATGGTCGACGACCAGCGCCTGCAACGATCCGCCGCGCTGGCGTGCCCAGGTGTGGGCCAGTAAGGCCAAACCCATGCTGTCAGCACCGCCTGAGACACCGGCCGCAATCCGCAGCGCCGGCTCGAAAGGGCCGAGCGCTGCCATGCGAGAGGCAAATTCCTCGTCAGTGACCACTCACTTGGGGCCAATCACCTGCAACCGGCGCGTTGACCGGATGCGGCCATCCCCTCGCGGAGATCAGGTCTCGGGCTGGGATATTCGCCGTGTAGCTTCGCCAGCGTATCGCAGGCTGCTTTCTTTTCGTTGATGGCGATCAACGAATTGGCCAGGCCGAGCAGGGCGTCGGGGGCATGCGCGCCCTTTCTCGACCGGTTGTAGGTGTCGTCGTATGCGATGGCCGCCTGCGAATACTGGTGCTGGCCGATCAGCGCCTGGGCAAGCAGGAATTGCGCGTCATAGGCACGGGGTGAGGTGCGATTGCTCGTCAGCACCTCGCGCGCCGCCTGTTCGGCAGCCGGATAATCGCGCCGAGCCAGAGCAGCGTTGCCCTCCTGCATGACGAGCTCGGGCGTCCGCCGGGCTGGTACGGACGGCGCGGCTGCCGCTGGTGCACCAAGCGAGGAGGGAGGCGGTGTCATCGCCAAGCTGCCAGGCTGCGGCGACGCTGTCGGAGGAGGCCCGCCCCGAGGGTTCTGAGCCTGAAATGCCATATCGTCGATCCGCTTGCCCAGGTCGGCACCCTGGCGCTGCACCTCGTTCTGGGTCTCATCAACTCGTCCCCTCAGCTGACGCACCTGCTCCTCGAGAGCATCGACCCGGGACAGCAGTTGCGCCACGAGGTCGCTGCCGCCGGTCGATGATTGTGGATACGCGCTGCGGCCGAGATTGGTTGGGCTCCCACCTCCCCGGTTCGCCTGGTCCTGCAGCGTCTGCATCTGACGCCGGAGTTCAAGGATCTGGTTCTGCAACGCTATCCCCTCGCGGCTCTCCACCTGCGCAACCGCCGGCATCGCCGAAGCCAGCAGGACTAGAGGCACGATCAGCCGCCTCGCCAACGCTCTGCTCATTTTCACTCTTCTCGCCGCCAAGACGGGACTCGGGATGCGCCTATGATGCAAGAGGTGGGCGGTCGTGTGGCCGACACAGAACAGAGCGGAACCGGCGGCGTTGTGCGCCGGCTCGCTGTCAATACGCCCGCTCGGAACCCGTCGGTTCAGCGGACCGAAGTGATGGTGTTGCGGTTCTGCGCCCAGGCCTGCTCGTTGTCGCCCAGGGCTGTCGGACGGTCCTTGCCGTAGCTGATAGTGCTGATCCGTGAATCGGCAACGCCGCGAGCGACCAGATAATCACGGCTGGAGTTGGCGCGACGCTGGCCAAGCGCGAGGTTGTACTCCTCGGTTCCGCGATCGTCGGTGTTGCCAGCAACCTGCACGTTGACCTGAGGATACTTGGCGAGCCAGCCCGACTGTCGATCGAGCGTCGCACGCGCATCCGGTTTCAGCGTCGAGCGATCGAAGTCAAAAAAGACACGGTCGCCCACATTGGCGACAAGGTCCTCCTGACTGCCCGGGACCGGACCCGAGGTTGCCGCGCCGGCGCCCGTCGAGGCACCAGTGTTCTTATCCGCGCACGCCGCCAACAGGGCGACGGCGGCCAAAGCGCCGAGGATCTTGCTGTTCATGCCACTACGTCCCTGGTTGAGGGTGACATCAGAGGAAGGCACGCCAAGCCGGCGGATCGGTAATCCGTTCCGCCACTGGATGCGATTAGCCGGTTGTGACGAATCGGGTCAAGTTCGCGCGAACCCTGTCGGGATCGATACAACCAGTGAACCTGGGCATGATTACCTATGCCGCCAGGGGGGACCACGCCGGGTCCGATGCGTCTGTCGGCGTGCTGACCACCCGTTCGTTGAAGCCGGTGATATCGACCGAGACCAGACGGGACGAAAACCCCGATCCCCGGCTGTCGCGCGCCGAGCTCTGACGCCAGAACATGAGGACACGGCCATTTGGCGCAAACGTGGGGCCTTCGACCGAGAATCCTTCAGACAGAATGCGTTCCCCTGAGCCATCCGGGTGCATGACCCCGATCGAAAAGTTGCCGGATTCACCCCCAAACCTGGTGAACGCAATCAGATCCCCACGCGGCGACCAGACCGGCGTGGCGTACCGACCAGAACCAAAACTGATCCGCTTTGCGCTGCCGCCGCCGGCGCCCATCACGTAAAGTTGCTGATCGCCGCCGCGATCTGAGTTGAACGCGATCTGGCTGCCATCGGGGCTGTAGCAGGGACTTACATCAATCGCGCCGGAGTTGGTGAGGCGCCGCGATGCGTGGCTGCCGAGATCGACGCTGACGATGTCCGAGCCCTGGCCGGTCGCCAACGACATGATCACGCTGTTGCCGTCCGGCGAGAAGCGTGGCGAGAACGTCATGCCGGGGAATTCGCCGAGGACCCTTTGCTGGCCGCTGCCGAGGTTGAACAGGTAGACCCTTGGGCGATTGTTGGCGTAGCTCATGAAGGCAATCTCGTCGCGCGTTGGATGGAAGCGGGGCGTAAGAACCAGCCAGGAGCCGTCCGTGAGAAAGCGGTTGTTCTCGCTGTCCTGGTCCATGATCGCCAGACGCTTGGTCTGCCGGCCACGCGGACCGGTCGCGCCGATATAGACGATGCGCGTATCGAAATAGCCCTTCTCGCCGAGCAGCCGCTCATAGATCACATCGGCAATGATGTGGGCGATCCGCCTCCAGTTGGCCTGGCTGGTGGTGTAGGCAGTGCCCTGAATCTGGGTCTGCGGCAGGACGTCCCATAGGCGGAACTCGACGCGGATCTGCCCGCCGCCCTGTGCCTCAGCCCGGCCGGTGACCAGCGCCTGCGCGCCGATCGCCTTCCAGTTCTGAAAGTTGGGCGCCTCGCCCTGGCTGGATCCCGCCTGGATATACGCCTGCTGGGCGATCGGTCGGAACAGACCGGAGCGGGCGAGGTCATTGGTCACCACTGTCGCGATGTCCTGGCCGAGCTGGGCGGAGTTGCCATCCCCGCCGCCGAGGGCCGGAACAGCGATCGGAATAGGGTCGGTGCGCGCACGGTTCACGTCGATTACCGCGCTCTGGCCGCCGCCCCCGGAACCCGCCTGGGAGGGCGCGAGTGGCTGAGCAGC
>Ga0210395_10001762_pt1 | contig 16789 bp, 14 predicted proteins | sample IncBWH4OmetaG_FD_150861 | JGI IMG/M metagenome (GOLD analysis project Ga0210395, IMG submission 150861) | Forest soil microbial communities from Barre Woods Harvard Forest LTER site, Petersham, Massachusetts, United States - Inc-BW-H-4-O ...
CGGCGCAGGCCCATCTCGGCCTCGCCCTGATGCCGCGCCACAACCGCGACCTCAACCTGGCTCATATGACCGGTGCCTCCAACAAACCGTTCGACTACATGGCCGCCGGGCTGGCACTGCTGGTCTCCGACCGGCCCGATTGGCGCGATATGTTCGTCGCGCCCGGCTATGGCCGAGCGTGCGATCCGACGGACCCGGCGTCGATCGCGTCGGCATTGACCTGGTTCCTCGATCACCCGGCGGAGCGTCGTGCGATGGCGGCGCGCGGCCGGGCCAAGATTGCGGCGGAGTGGAACTACGATTCGGCATTCGCGCCCGTCATGAGCGCTCTCGCGCATGGATGAAGGCGGTCTTGCGTTCGATCTTACCAGACGCGCCGTGCGCGCTGTTCCCGACAGACTTCGCGGCAAGACCCGGCTGGCGCGCGCGACGCTGCGAGCCTTTTCCAAGGGTGAAGCGGCGGTAATCCCAGATCGTTACGGCAAATCGCTGCGCCTGCCCAGTCTTCAAGAACCCATTTCCGTTGCCTTGTTCGCATTCGGGATATACGAGCCCGACACCCTCGGGGCGATCCTTCATCATTTGGATCCCCACGGGGTTTTCGTGGACGTAGGGGCAAATGTCGGTGCGCTCTCGCTTCCTGTGGCGGCGTGCCGGCCGGGTGCGCAAATTATCTGTATCGAGGCCGATCCTGAGATCGTATCGCTGCTGCGACGTAATGTGACCGATAACGGGCGATCGAATGTCCGTGTCGTCGACTGTCTGGCGGGGCCGGTTGATGACCTGCACGTCTCGTTTTATCGCGCGCCGACTGCAAAATTCGGCATGGGGTCCATTGGCCCTCAATTCAGTGTCGCGCCCGTGTTACTGGCGCAGCGCCCGCTCGATGCGATCCTCGATGAACTCACCATCAAGCGTGTGGATGTCGTGAAATTGGATATCGAAGGCGCGGAGGTCGGCGCTCTGCAAGGCCTAATACGACGACTGACGAGCGGTGGCCCGCCTGTGATCGTGTTCGAGTTTGCCGATTGGGCCGAGACGCGGATCGCCGGGCAAACGGCGGGGAGTGCGCAGGAATTTTTGTTTTCCCTCGGTTACAGTCTGTTCCGGCTGGTGCGTGGCGGTGGACCTGGTGAGCGGCTGACGCGTCCCCTCACTACCGGCTCGACCATGATCTTGGCGTTGCCGCCCGTGCGCAGCGTCGCAGCAAAGGATTGATCTGGGCGGTGCGTTGCCAATCTCCGGGATCGGACCAAATAAGGCGGCTTCGCGTCGCGTTTATAAACACCCATCCGATCCAGTATTTCGCACCGCTTTATGCCGACCTCAACTGCACGGCGGACCTTTCCGTTACGGCGCTTTACCTTTCCGATTATTCGGTGCGGGGAGCGAGCGATCGCGGGTTCGGGCGCATCGTCAAATGGGATGTCGATCTGCTGGCGGGCTACGAAGCGCGTCTTATTCGCGGCGCCGAGCGCCGCGGTGAGCCCGACGGGTTTTTCTCTGCAGTCGCACCGCAGCTGTGGCGTGAGGTGTGCAGCGGTGCGTTCGATGCTGTTGTCGTGCATGGTCACACGCCCGCCGCCATGCTGGTCGCCGCCGCCGCCGCCAAGATGGCGCGGATACCAATCTTTCTGCGCTGTGAGACGCATTTAGGTTTGCGCCGATCCCCGCTCAAGAGCCTGGCGCGGCGCGCGCTCGTCGGGGCTTACTACCGCCAGCTCGACGGCGTCCTCGCGATCGGCTCGGCAAACAGGGCATTTTATCGGGCGATCGGTATACCAGAGCGCCGGATCTTCGATGTGCCCTATGCGGTCGACAACCGCCGCTTTATGACCGAAGCGCGGCTGGCGGATGGCGAGCGCAGGGAATTGCGCGCCGGCTTTGGGATTCATGACAACCGCCCGATTGTACTTTTTGCCGCAAAATTCCAGCGCCGGAAGCGTCCTGACGATCTGCTTCGCGCCGCCGCCCGGCTCAACCGGGAGCATGTCGTATTCCATCTCGTTATGGTCGGCTCCGGCGAGATGGAGGCTGAGCTGCACGACCTGGCTCAGCATCTCGGGCTGCCGAACACCTACTTCGCAGGTTTCGTGAATCAGGCTGCGCTGCCGCGCGTCTACGCCGCCTGCGACGTCTTCGTGCTCCCGTCCGAAAACGAAACCTGGGGCCTGGCCGTCAACGAGGCGATGTGCGCCGGCCTGCCGGTTGTTGTCTCCTCCGAGATCGGATGCGCGCCCGACCTTGTGCATGATAACTGCAATGGGCGCACCTTCTTGGCCGGCGATGCCACGGGGTTGACCGACGCTCTTCGGCCGCTGCTTAGCGATCCCGAGTTGCGTCGGCGCATGGGCGAGTCCAGCCGTAACATCATTGCACGTTGGAGTTACGCCGAATGCCGGGCCGGGTTGCGGTCGGCGCTTGCGAGCGTCGGGCTCGGGCCGGCGAGAACGTCGCGCGTCATGGTAGCGAGATGACCGCAACTGCGCTTCACGCCGAGGCAGAACCCGCTCCGGCAACCGGCAACCTGCGCCGTGGGCTGGCGATTGTCGGGGGCTTTGACGGTACGCATGTCGGCGGCAGCCTATGGCGGGCGGCGACCCATCTCGGTATCGACACCGTCATCTTCGACGTCAGCGACGCCGGCGGAAACCGGATACTGCGCGCCACCCTGTGGCGCGTCGGCGACCGCAGACTTCCCGGAATGCATCGCTTTTCTCAATCGGTCGTCGCCGGTTGCAGGCAATCGGAGCCCGAACTGCTGATCGCGACTGGCATGGCGCCGCTGACCGGTGCGGCATTGCGCACGTTGCGGGCAATGGGGATCGTATGCGTCAATTATTCGACCGACGATCCCTGGAATCCGGTGCTGCGCGCTTTCTGGCATCTTCGCGTCCTGCCGGAATATGATGCCATTTTCACAACCCGGCGGGCGAATATCGGCAACTTCGCGGATATTGGCTGCGCCGAAGTGAATTATTTGCCCTTCGGCTATGACGAGTGGCTGTTTTCTCGGCGCGCGTGGTTCTCCGACAGGACGGCGCCGGATATTCTCTTTGTCGGCGGGGCCGACCGCGACCGGGTCGCGTTCATGACGGAGTTTCTGCGCACGGGCCTGCGCGTTGCCTTGGTGGGTCGCTATTGGCAACGCTATCCGGCGATGCGCCCATATGCGCTCGGCCAGCAGGAGCCCGAAGCCTTGTGCGCGCTAACTGCTGCCGCCAAACTCAATCTCTGCCTCGTGCGCCGAGCCAACCGCGACGGCCACGTGATGCGAAGCTTCGAAATCGCCGCTGTCGGCGGCTGCATGCTGGCCGAGGACACGGCCGAGCACCGCGAAATCTTTGGACCGGATGGAGAGGCGGTCGTCTATTTCCGCACCCCTCGGGAAGCCGCCGCGAGGGCAGGCTCGCTGCTCGCCAACCCGGCTGAACGTGCCCGGTTGTCCGGCGCTGTGTGGGCGCGCGTCTCATGCGGCGCCCACACCTACCGGGATCGCCTGGTCTCCATCATCGAGGCCGTGGCTCGGATCCGCGGGGCGCGGAAAGGTCCCAGCCTGAATGCCGTTCTGTGACCCGGCGGCTAAAGATAGCGATCGCGACCACCGGGCGGTTTCACGTCCTCGATCTCGCACGGGAGCTGCATGCGCTCGGCCACCATGTGAGGTTCTATTCCTATGTTCCGCGCGCGCGTGCGCGGCGCTTCGCGCTCCCGGACGAATGCCACGTATCGCTGTTGCCGCTCGTTCTGCCTGCGGTCATATGGGAGCGGCTGATGCCGCGCCTTACGCCAGGGATGCAAGAACGCGTGCTGTTCGCGTTGCTGAACCGCGCCGTCATGCTGCGGCTGCGCCATTGCGACGTTTTCATCTGCATGTCGGGCTATTATCTCGAGGCGGCGCGCTTCGCTAAGGCGCGCTACGGTGCCGCCATATGGCTCGAACGGGGGAGCCGCCATATCGAGTCTCAGGATGAGATCCTAGCGGCGGTCCCCGGCGCGCAGCGACCAAGTCCGCTGGCGATACGTCGCGAGCTCGCGGGTTATGCACTCGCGGACCGGGTGGTCATCCCTTCGTCGCATGTTGGGGAGAGCTTTCGTCGCGATAGGTCCACCTACGCCAAGCTGTTCTACAACCCATATGGGGTAGATCTCGCAATGTTCCCCCTTTGTGTTGAGAAGGCGCCGACCGATCCGGTCTCGTTTCTTTATGTTGGACTCTGGTGCCTTCGAAAGGGCTGCGATCTCTTGGCAGAGGCGGTGAAAAAAGTCCCGGGGGTACGACTTACCCACGTTGGCCCGGTTAGCGATTTAAATTTTCCAATCGGCGACGAGCGGTTCCTTCACGTCGATCCAGTGCCACAGCCGGCGTTGGCTCGATTTTATTCTGCGGCCGACGTTTTCGTGCTGGCCTCCCGCGAAGACGGATTTGGGAATGTGCTCGCCCAGGCCGTGGCCAGTGGTTTGCCGCTTATTTGCACGGACCGGACCGGTGGCGCCGATCTCGCGCACACGCCCGCGCTCGCCGCCCGCATCACGCTCGTGCCCCACGACGATGCCGGCGCGCTCGCCTGCGCAATCGCCAAATGGCGAGACCGTTGGCGCGCCGGCGAGAGGTTGCCGCTTCTTCCAGAAACCGATCGCGAGAAACTGAGCTGGGCCGCCTATGCACGACGATACAGTGATGAGCTTTTGGCTCGAGTTTCCTCTGATCGCGTCGGGGGCTGACGTGATGCTAAATTGCGCGGAAGATTCTGCGGGCTTATGACGAGACGCACCCGCACCCGGATTGCCTCGGTTTTCATCTTGAGGCCGCGACTCGAATGAGCGGAAACCGCGGTGAACCCAGCGAGAACACCCGCCGGTGACGCGACGATTCAATATTGCGATCGCGACCGCCGGGCGGTTTCACCTCCTCGACCTCGCGCGAGAGCTGCATGCGCTTGGCCACCATGTGAGGTTTTATTCCTACGTCCCGCGCGCGCGAGCGCGCCGCTTCGGGCTTGCTGCCGAATGCCATGTTCCGCTTTTGCCGCTCGTTCTTCCGGCTGTCGCGTGGGAGCGGATGATACCACGCCTGTTGCCGAGGATGCGGGAACGTATGCTCTACGCATCGCTGAACCGCGCAGTAATGATGCGGCTGCGTCCCTGCGACGTCTTCATCTGCATGTCGGGGATCTATCTGGAGGCCGCGCGCTTCGCGAAGGAGCGCTACGGCGCGGCCATATGGCTCGATCGGGCGAGCCGGCACATCCTGACACAGGACGAGATCCTCGCCGCAATACCAGGCGCAGAGCGACCCAGCCCGCTTGCCATACGGCGCGAGCTTGAGGGATATGGGCTTGCCGACCGAGTGGTTATCCCATCTCGCCACGTGGCGGAGAGCTTTCGTCGAGATAGGTCAACCTTTGCCAAGCTGTTCTACAACCCCTATGGTGTTGATCTCACAATGTTTCCGCTCGGTGCTAGAAAAGCTCCGACTGGAACAATTTCGCTTCTCTTTGTCGGCGTTTGGTGCCTTCGAAAGGGCTGTGACCTCTTGGCCAAAGCGGTGAGAAAAGTCCCGGGAGTGCGCCTTACCCACGTTGGCGCGATTGGCGATCTGGATTTTCCGACCGGCGAGTGGTTCCTTCACGTCGATCCGGCACAACAGCGCGAGTTGGCCCCGTTCTACGCTGTGGCCGACGTTTTCGTGCTGGCATCGCGCGAGGACGGACTCGCCTTCGTACTGGCACAAGCGCTGGCGAGCGGCCTTCCCCTTATCTGTACGGACCGGACCGGAGGTGCAGATCTCTCTCACACGCCGACGCTCGCCGCCCGCATTACTGTCGTACCCCATGACCACGTTGACGCGCTGGCATCGGCGATCGCCGGATGGCGAGACCGTATTCGCGCCGGGCGGACATTGCCACCGCTTTCTGGAGCCGATCGGGAAAAACTGAGTTGGGCTGCTTATGCGCAGCGCTATAATAAAGAGCTGCTGACCCAAGTTTCGGCTGACCGCCAAAGAACCTAATCTGATGGGCGGGACAGATCTCCAGCGTGCGTCCGATTTCATGGGTTCACTACGTAGGCCATGCGGCTCGGAAAAACGGGGAGAACGCGGTGCGGGTTGCTTTCGCGATTGACTGTGTCAGCAAGATTGCCGCCCGACAGGGCAAGTGTTGCCCCTACTGCGGAAATCCGCACACTCGGTTGCTGGCGCGAAAGAAAGTGATTGCACAATTGCGCCATTGTCCCGATTGTGAGTTGATGTTTCTTTGGCCGAAGCCCACCGTTGCCACAAATAACACGCTCTACCAATCTGCTTACTACGAAGGCGTCGTAAGCGATCTTCCTTCTCGCGATGATCTGGCATGCCATATCGGAAACCGTTTCCATGGCGGTATTTTGGATTATAGTGGCAGGATTTCTACCGTGCGGGAATTGTGCTCACAAGGGCGGTTGCTCGACTACGGTGCATCGTGGGGATACGGTGTTTGGCAGTTCCGAGACGCTGGATATGACGCGGTCGGGTTTGAAATATCGAGGTTCCGGACATTGTTTGGGAAGGAGCGACTTGGCCTCGAGATGGTGGACAGTATCGGCAACCTTCCGGCTCACAGCTTCAACGTGATCCACAGTTCCCACGTGCTTGAGCACATCACCGATTTGCGCACGACATTTGAAGATTTCCGCAAATTGCTCCGTCCTGGTGGTCATCTTGTCGTCTCTGTTCCGAACGGTGCTGGCCGATCTGCGCGCGAGTTGGGGGTGAACTGGGGGCCGATGATCGGCGAGAAGCACGTCAATGCCCTGACTCAAACCTTCCTTGGGCGGGCACTCGCGGGTCACGGATTTATCTGCACATTCGGGCCAAAAGACGATGACGAGCTTCACTTGATTGCTCGGCTTGAGGGGTGAGAGAAGGTAGGTCCTCTGGTGACGGGTTGCGGTTCAAGTAGCAGATGCACTGTTTTATTGCGATTCCGGCGCCACGCATGTCGCCAGGTTGTTTCCTCTAAACGTGTCGTAAAATCGCCTTCCCAATGTTAGGCCTGCTCGCAATTTGGGCGGTGCTGCTCGTCGCGCTCGTCATCTTCGCGATCGGGCGGCCGGGTCACGGCGGCGCGTTGACGCTTGCCTATTTTCTCGGACTGTCGCTAATCCACGTGCCGGGGGTGCTGCCGTTTCTTAATCCGGGATCGGGTCTCGACGACTTTGACGAAACCCAGATCGGCTTCCAGTTAACGGTTCTCGGCATGGCCGCGTTCGTAGCCGGTGCTACCTTGGCAAGCCGGATCGATCGCCGGCGTGCCGCCGCAAGACGGCGGCCACCGCGCTGGCGGGCGCAGGCGTTCGAACGCCTCGGCTGGCGCGCGCTCAGCCTCGGCGTCGTCGCCTATTTCGTGATCATTCCATTGTCTGGCAGGGTTCCGTCGCTGACTTCCGTCGTATCGTCGTTGGGGACATTGTTGATTATCGGCTTGTGGTTGGCGCTCTACGGGGCGGCTGTCGCAGCCGATCGGCGCCGCACATTGGCCACCCTCGCCCTGCTGCCGCTGCTGCCGCTGACCACTCTGGTCACCGGCGGCTTTCTTGGTTACGGCATCTATTGGGTTCTCAGCATCGTCGCCTTCCTGTTTGTAATTACCCGGCAGCGCGCCTGGTTCTATTGGGGAACCCCGGTGGCGATGTTCCTCGGGCTCTCGCTCTTTGTTACCTATATGGGCCAGCGTAACGGGATCCGTGAAGTCGTCTGGCACGAACAATCCAGTCTGCTCGACCGGTTCGACCGCGTTACCGCGATCATAACGGATTTCAAGCTGCTCGATTTGACGTCGCCCGATCATGTGGCCGCACTCGACGGCCGGCTCAATCAAAATGTCCTGGTCGGCGCAGCCGTTCAATATCATGACAGTGGCGCCGCAACTTTCGCCTATGGCGGAACCATCCCGCCCTGGGCCTTGATCCCGCGCGCGATCTGGCCGGACAAGCCGGAAACCGGCGGCGGCGGCGACATCGTCGGCGAATACACCGGGATCAGCTTTGCCGGGGGCACCAGCGTCGGGGCAGGCCAGGTTTTGGAGTTTTACGTCAACTTTGGCGTTCCGGGCGTGCTGGCCGGTTTTTTTGGATGGGGCTGTCTGTTGATGTGGCTCGACCTCGGCATCATGCGCGCGCTTGCCGTGGACGACATGCGCGGGCTGCTGTTGCGGGCGATGCCGGGATTGACGCTGTTGCAACCCGGCGGGAATCTGCTCGAGATCCTGGTAGCGTGCGTTGCCGGGTATGGCGCCGCGCGTCTGATCGGCTCGCTGAAGTTTTTTGAGATCGCATTACCGGTTCGGTCATATCGACAGGCGGTGTGAGGCGTGATCGGCCGGCTTTGCGCCGCTCACGTCATCGCGGGGCTTGACCCGGCCCATGGCGGACCTTCGTACAGCGTGCCGAGATTGTGCAAAGCCATCGCCGCCGCCGGTGTGGAGACAATGCTGTTCTCAGTCGCGAGGAAAGGGGGCGGTCAATGCGATACGTGCGATGGGGGCTATCGCGATCGTCGATTTGCCTGGGACCACGCGCGCATTCCGATCCTGCGCGGGCTGCGTAGCTCGCACGGGCTATCAGCCGCGCTGCGTGACCCTGCACTGGCAGCAGACGTGATCCATAATCACGGGTTGTGGCTGATGCCGAATATCAACGCCGGAAGGGCGGCTGCGAGAAAGCCGGCGCCGCTCGTCATCTCCCCGCGCGGCATGCTGGCGTCGGCGGCGCTCGCTTTTTCGCGGTCGAAAAAGCGCGCCTTCTGGGTGCTGCTTCAGGGTCCGGTGACCCGTGACGCCGCCTGCATTCACGCAACGAGCGAGCAGGAATACGAAGAAATCCGTGGTTTCGGGCTGGCTAATCCGGTCGCGATCATCCCCAACGGAATCGATTTGCCGGAACCGACCGCGCAGGCGGCGGCGGGGCCCGCGGCCGAGCGGATTGTGCTCTCACTCGGGCGTATCCACCCGAAAAAGGGCCTCGCCCGCCTCCTTCATGCCTGGTCGAAAGTGGAGGAGGCGTGTCCGGGCTGGCGGCTCAAGATCGTTGGGCCGCCTGAGGCGGGTCATGACGGCGAGTTGCATGCTTTGGCTAAAGAGCTCGGCCTGACCCGCATCTCGGTTGAGGGCCCGCTTTACGGCGATGCGAAAATCGCCGCCTACCGAGAGGCCGATCTTTTCGTTCTGCCGACCCTGAACGAAAATTTTGGCATGACCATTGCCGAGGCGCTCGCCGCCGCAACGCCGGCGATCTCGACTAAGGGCGCGCCCTGGGGCGGGCTCGAAAGCGAGGGCTGCGGCTGGTGGGTCGACCATGGCGTCGAATCTCTCGCCGCGGCCTTGGCGCATGCGATGGAGTTGCCGCGCGCGGCGTTAAAGGCGATGGGCGACAAAGGCCGTGAATGGATGGCGCGGGATTTTTCCTGGGATCGCGTCGCCCGCGACATGCTCGATGTCTATCATTGGCTTGCGCGCGAGACAAAGCCGCCTCCCGCTGTCCGCTTCGACTAGAAGGTCACAAAGTTGCAGCTCTGGCTGGTTAGCCTTTAGTAAAAGGCTCATCAAATTTCAAATGCGACGGCCTGGTAACTCGGAAAGGCCTCAACATAATTTGATCGTTATTCTGGGTGAGAAGATCGTACCAATCTACAGCTTCGCGAACCGCATGCTTGTGCGTCTTTGACAGCGTCTCGAGGCAGATGGCGGATGGCGGAGCCCTTGCGTCCACAAATTTCTGTTGTCCTCGACATGTATGGATGAGGGGAGCGTGCGTCATCTCTATGTCCAATACGGCTGCGGCTTTTCGGTCGGCGAAGGTTGGCTTAACTTCGACGCTTCACCGACACTCCGTATCGAGAGGATTCCGTTCTTTGGAAATTTGATTTCTGCGGCCCTTTCTGGTAATCGCGAGCGGTTTCCGGCGTCGGTTAGATATGGCGACATCTGCAAGGGGCCACTCGTGCCAGCGGGAACTGCGGAAGGAGTGTACGCTTCCCATGTATTGGAGCATCTCAGTCTTTCAGATTTTCGAAGGGCGTTAGCAAACACGTACACGATGCTCGCCGATGGTGGAGTGCTTCGGTTGATCGTGCCGGACCTGTTTGAACGCGCTTGCAAATACGTCTCGACTGCCGAGGAAAATCCTACAGCTGCAGAGGAATTCGTCCGCGCGACGATGCTTGGTAAAGAATATCACCCAAGAGGCGTATGGGGAATTCTCAGTGATATTTTTGGCAATTCGGATCACCTCTGGATGTGGGACGAGACCTCCATTACGAAGGAATTGAAGAGTCTAGGCTTTATTTTAATTCGCAGATGCAACTTAGGTGATTCGGGAATTTCGATGTTCGATGCGGTCGAAGACTCCTCACGTTTCTATGACACCCATCTGGGCATCCAAGAGTGTGCTATGGAAGCCCGGAAGCCTCTGAAGTAGTGATCCGATTGGTTCCACACCGACGCAAATATTGGTCGTTCTAATAGTTCAATTTTGGGCTAACGTCTATTTCTTAACACATATTCAATAGTTTTGTCGTGCAAGATCAGATCACGCCGCTGCTAATCACCTACAACGAGGCGCCAAACATCGGCCGCACCCTCGGTAAGTTGCTATGGGCGCAGCGGATTGTGGTCATCGACAGCGGCAGCACCGACGGAACCGTTGAAATGCTGCGCCGCTATCCGCAGGTCGAGGTGATCGATCAGCCATTTGTGGATTTTGCCAGCCAGTGCAATTACGGCCTGGCGCAGATCCTCAGCCCATGGGTCCTTTCGCTCGACGCCGACTATGAGCTCAGCGATCGGCTAATATGCGAATTGGCGTCCCTCGCACCGCCCGACAACGTGGTCGGGTACCGGGCGCGGTTCGTCTACCGTATCTACGGACGGCCGCTGCGCGGGTCGCTGTACCCGCCGCGCGCAGTCCTCTACCGAAAAGACCGCGCGTTCTATCGAGCAGAAGGCCATGCCCACCACGTGGTTCTTGACGGCGAGGTTTTGTCGCTCGACGGGGTTATTTACCATGACGATCGCAAGCCGCTGGCGCGCTGGTTCACGGCGCAACAGCGCTACGCGCGAGAAGAGGCCGAGTATTTGCTGAAGGCTCCATCCGGCGAATTGCGGCGGTCCGATAGAATCCGCCTGATGGGTTGGCCGGCGCCGATCGGGGCCTTCATTTACATCCTTTTTGTAAAGGGTTGCCTGTTTGACGGCTGGCCCGGCTGGCGCTATGCGCTCCAGCAGACCACCGCGGAAATGCTGATAGCGCTCGAGATCCTGGATCGCCGATCGCGGCCGAGCTCGACGGCTGGACAATGCGCATCCGGCGAGTAGAACACGATGCGCCGGCGGCATGAACGTTTTGGCGGGAGATTTTGGCGATGGTTTACAGCGAGCCGGAACGGTCATTTCCCCGTCTCTACGGGATCACGGATTTCAATGGTCGGAAAATTGAGGTTCCGGTTGCCCAGGAAGACGACAATCCATATTTCACCCACGACCAGGCGGACAATATCCGAAAATACTACGACGAAAACGGCTACGTCGTATTGCGAGGTCTACTGCCGCAAGGCCTCTGCGACCGTGCCACCGCATCGTTTGAGGCCGAGGTCAAGCCTTTCGGCGGCTTTATCTACCGGCAGGCGAGCGGCAACCCCGAAAGGCATTTATTTACGACCGAAGGATTCATGCTCAACCCGATCCTCTGCGTCCAGAGCCTCGACCGTCGCCATTTCGCCGGTTTTCGTCGAGCCGGGCTCGATCTCTTGACCCACGCGAATATGCAGCGCGCCGTCACGACGATACTCGGGGAGCCCGGCAAGCTCGTGCAAAGCATGTATTTCGACGGCAACCCCGTCACTTGGCCGCATCAAGACACCTATTATCTTGATGCCGAGGAAATCGGCCGCATGACCGCCGCCTGGGTTGCGGCCGAGGATATTGCACCCGGCGCCGGGCGGTTCTTTGTCTATCCCAAGAGCCATCTGATCGACATGACCAAAAACGGCGGGGACTTCGACATCGCCTTTCATCATCAACGCTACAAAGCATTGGTGGAGCAGGTGATCCGCGAACAGGCGCTCGTCTGCCGGGCGCCGGCCCTAAGCAAAGGCGACGTGCTGTTTTGGGCGGCCAAGACCATCCACGGCAGCCTCCGCACGACGCAGCCGTCGCGCTCGCGCCGCTCTTTCACCGCCCACTTCATCCCGGATCGCAGCCGCTTCCTGCAGTTTCAGACGCGGGTTAGGCCGCTCAAGACCGCGCTCGTGAATGGCATCAGAGTGCACCATCCCAAAGACCTGTCGAAGGCCGCCAACCGCGCGGTCTTTTTTGCCGAGACCCGCTTCCCCCGAACGTTCCAGATAGCGAAAAGAGCAGCGATCAAGCTTATCACCCGCTAAAAACTACAAGCGCTGACCCGTCACCCGATGCTTCCTTACCTCTCGCGCCAAATTAAGGCCACCGACGAGACAAATTGATGCAACAAGAAAAGGTGTTACGCTGCGCCGTACCGCTGCTAGGATTGGCCCTCCTTGCGATCTTCACAGTGCTATACGCCGTTGACCTCAATGCCTACTACCGAGCGCTCGGTACAATCGGCGGCTTTAAGCCTTTCAAGTACCCGTTTCTCGATTGGGAGGGCGTCAGCGCCAGTATCAAATGTTGGCGCGAAGGCGTTAACGTTTACATCAATAATCCCTGCGACGTACTTAACCGCCCGCATGACTATTCGCCGCTGTGGCTGCGAGCGGTCTTCATTCCTACCGGCAGGGCCTGGACGATGCCGATCGGCGTCGTCATGATCCTCGCATTCTTGCTATCGCTGTTTTGGCTCGTCAGACCGGCCAATTGGCGAGAGCTGATCGTCTTCGCTCTGACCTGCACGTCACCGCTGGTGCTTTACGCCGTTGAACGCGGCAATGTGGACGTCATCATATTCATAATGCTCGTGGGCGCGGGCGTGCTGAGCACTGGGGCGCTGGCTAAAAGAAGCCTTTCCTATGCGCTGATCCTGCTCGCGGGCCTCCTTAAATTCTATCCGCTCGTCGTATTGGCGACGGCCCTGCGCGAACGCCCGCGCACCTTTTTGGTGATCGCCGCAGCAGTGGGACTCACCACCATTGGGTTCGTTTATCGGTACGAGGAAGAACTGGCCGCAGCCTGGCGAAACGTCCCGCGCGTCGGTGGATGGGGCTCGGTAAGCCTGCCGTTCGACGGACCTCGGTATGCGCTGCTGCTGTTCCCCGAGCTCAAGCAGTTCGCCTGGTTCACTGCGCTCCCCTACGGGACCATGGGGGTTCTCTTGATCGTCACCGCGATCCAGGTCATCCACCTCGCTCGCAACGGCAATCTCATCTGTGCCTTCGCGAAGATGCCCGAGAGGGATGCGATGTTTTTCGTCATTGGCGCCGCCCTGATCACGGGCTGCTTCTTCGCTGGCCGGAACATCCCCTACCGAGGCGTGCACCTGATCTTTGCCGTCACAGGTCTTGTCGCGATGCGTCGAGCGACGGACAATCCCGCAACGCGTGCAATGATTAGCCGAACCGTGATGATCGTGGTCCTGGTTATGTGGGAGAGGTTCGTCTTCAAAGCCCTGCCGCATGATGTTCTCGGTTCCAAGCTCGGCGCCTTTGCGTCTGCGCTGGTGTGGTTGATCCACGAGGTTCTCTGGTGGCGTCTAGTGGCCGTCCTGGTCGCTATGCTCGTGATCTTCACCGCTAAATCCGAGGTCTTCACTGCGCTTCGACAGTCGCGTGAGCTATCTCGCCAAGGATTCCGCCCTTGATAACCCTCCTGTGTCGGCGCGCAGGCTATTGCTACGGGGTGAAAGGTTGGTTGGTGATCGCTTCCGTCCAGTTACTCGTCAGGAGAGTGGCACGATTATGTCGATCGCTTTGCAGAAAATTGCTCAGGTTATCAGACCACTTATTCGCTTTGCTGACTGTGTGTGTGTAATTTCTAAGAAATCGCCATTCTGATGTCACCATGATCATCCTCGGCATGAATGCGTTCCATGGCGATTCCTCGGCGGCGCTGGTCCGAGACGGTGTATTGGTCGCGGCCGCGGAAGAAGAGCGTTTCCGGCGCGTCAAGCATTGGGCCGGGTTTCCCTCGCAATCGATCGCCTATTGCCTGCGCGAAGCCGGCGTGCGCCTCGGCGAGGTGGACCATGTCGCAGCCAATCTGGACGGCCGTGCCCACAGGATGCGCAAGGTCAGCTATCTTCTCGGGCAATCGCCCAATATGGGCTTGGTGCTGGCGCGCTTGCGGAACCGCCGCAAGCGGCAGCAGATCCCCAACCTCCTCGCCGAGGCATTTCCCGCTGACAGCTTTCGCGGCGCGTTCCACAATATCGAACACCATCTAGCGCACCTATCCTCGGCCTTCCACGTTTCGCCCTTCGAAGAGGCGGTCGTCGTGTCGGTCGACGGTTTTGGCGATTTCGCCAGCGCGGCCTGGGGTGTCGGCCGGAGGACCGACATCGACATCGCGGGGCGGGTCCACTTTCCGCACTCGCTCGGCATCTTCTATGAGGCGTTGACCCATTACTTGGGCTTTCCTTACTACGGTGACGAATACAAGGTCATGGGCTTGGCGCCGTATGGGCAGCCGACCCACCTCGAAGAGATGCGCCGGATCGTGCACCTAATCCCGAACGGGACGTTTCAACTCAATCTCTCATACTTCCGCCACCATACCGAGGAGATGCCCTACCAATGGGAAAATGCCGCACCGCAAGCCGGCGACCTGTTTTGCCCGGCGCTCGAGGAGCTGTTGGGCCCGCGGCGCCGGCCCCAAGATCCGCTTGAGGACCGGCATCGCGATATTGCCCGCTCTGTGCAGGCGATGTACGAGAAAGCGTTTTTTCATCTGATCGGCCCGCTGCAACAGCGCTATGGCTTGAGTGATATCGCGCTTGCCGGCGGCTGTGCGATGAATTCAGTCGCCAACGGCAAGATCCGGCGGATGACCCCGTTTCGGCGGGTCTACGTGCAATCCGCCGCTGGTGATGCCGGCGGCGCGATTGGCGCCGCCTTTGTGGTGTGGCATCGGCTTGACGGCGCCCGGTCGTTTGTCATGGAGCATGCGTTTTGGGGCCCCGAGTTCTCGCAGAGCGACATCACGAGGCTCCTCGCCGAGCACCGCGACGAGATCGCGGGATCGGGTTGTACGGTCGAAGAGATCCCTGACGAGGACGAACTCTGCCGGCGCGCGGCGCGGGCGATCGCCGAGGGTGCGGTCCTCGGCTGGTTTCAGGGTCGCATGGAGTGGGGCCCGCGCGCGCTCGGCAACCGCTCGATCCTGTGCGATCCGCGCCGCGCGGACATGAAGGCGATCCTCAACGCCAAGATCAAACGGCGTGAATCGTTTCGCCCCTTCGCCCCCTCGGTGCTCGCCGAAGCCGTCGGCGAGTGGTTCGAAGAGGACGACGCCGTCCCTTTTATGATGCAGGTCTTCCAAATCCGGGAAGACAAGCGCGCCCGGATCCCCGCGGTGACGCACGTCGATGGATCGGGACGCCTGCAGACCGTCTGTCGCCACGCCAACCTGCGCTACTATCGCCTGATCGAATGCTTCCGCGACCTGACCGGCGTGCCGATGGTGCTCAACACCTCATTCAACGAAAACGAACCCGTCGTCTGCCGACCCGACGAGGCGCTCGATTGCTTTCTGCGCACCAAAATGGATGTGCTTTGCCTTGGTACGACTGTCATCAGCAGATCGCCGATTCATGAGGCGTAGTGAGAGTCGACAGAGCATCATAGGTTGGCGAGAATGCTGAAGCATAAATTAAAATCATTGTATTTTTTGACTTTTTATTATCCAATGCGGGCTAATGCTCTGCGCCACCGCCTTTTTCCGTCACGGGTTAGACCGGCTAAGGTCCATCTTGGACCCGGGCAGAGCAATTATCTGGGTGGTTGGACGAACATCGATGCTAATTTCCTTACCGCGAGAATCGATGTCTGGGCTGACATCAGCGCAAAACTGCCGTTCAGAGCACAAACCGTCGAGGCGTTCTACTCGCATCATGTCATCGAACATCTGCCGGATCGCCTCCTGCCATTTCATTTTCGGAGATGTTTCGAACCCTGAAGCCGGGCGGCGTGATCCGGGTGGCCGGGCCCAATGCAGATATCGCGATAAAGAAATTTGAAGACCGCGATCTCGATTGGTTCGGCGATTTTCCCGATCGGCGTCACAGCATTGGTGGACGATTCGCAAATTTCATCCTATGCGGAGGCGAACACCTGACAATCTTGACATCGTCATATCTCAGAGAGCTGGTGGAGAATGCCGGTTTTCACTCCATCGGCTTCTGCAGACCAGTACAGGAGACCCATTATCCTTGCATCTGAGACGAACCGGTTCTTACCAAAGAGTGGGAGTCTACACCTGATTTTCCGCATACCCTAATTCTAGAGGCGCGAAAGCCGCTTCCGGATTCTCAGGACATTGCTGCACTGTGACGAGGGATGCTCGGCGCAATGGACAGAAAAGTCAAGTGTGAGCCATAAATATGGGCACTCCAAATAATAGATAAATCAACGTTCATGATACTTGCTGCGAAATTCGTCCTCGCTGCTTTTGCAGCCGTCACCATGATCGCGCTTTTGAGTTGGCGCCGTCGCGAGGCGCTAACGCGCCGCACGCATGATTTGGTGCTGATTACTGTCCTTGCTTTGTCACGGATCAGCTTATTCATGTTAATTTTCTTTGTACTAGGCATTGAGCCGCACTCTGACGTTACCGTATATTATAGCGAG
>Ga0210395_10001763_pt1 | contig 16789 bp, 10 predicted proteins | sample IncBWH4OmetaG_FD_150861 | JGI IMG/M metagenome (GOLD analysis project Ga0210395, IMG submission 150861) | Forest soil microbial communities from Barre Woods Harvard Forest LTER site, Petersham, Massachusetts, United States - Inc-BW-H-4-O ...
CCGATATTAATAAGATAGGTTGCGTGCGCAACAACGGGGCTTATATCGGATGCCTTAACGGCCGCCTTGAAGGCTTCCGCCTCTTGCTGAGTGATGGGCTTTGCTTGCCATTGGCGGTTGCTTTTGGTGAAAATTTGTATGGTGGTGCACCCTATGGACGCGCCTTGCTCAATGGCATTTTCGAATCTGCCGGCGATGGACATATGCGCGCCCAAAAGAAGGCGACGTTTTTGAATGATACTCATTGGGCTCTTATTTCGTGTTAAGGTCTTAAAAATGGGTTTTTTTAATCATATAATATAATGCCATTCCTTGACAATTTAGACAGTATTATTACTATTTTAATAGCATTATTCTCTCTGCGTGGCAGCATTTTCCTATTAAATTGCTCAATCATGTCAGCACGGCCCTAATCGGGGTCTAGTTCAATTAATGCGATATATCGCTCCCTTTATGCTATTATCTCGAGGATAACATGAAATTTAGGATCAAATCCTTATCCATTTTTATATGTGGCTTAGTCTCTTTTTATACACAGTCATTAGAAGCTAAAATGTCTTCCTATGATGAAAAAAGCGACGTTCGCTGGGAACTAACTGGTAAGTATAAGCCAGAATCTTTCTATGGCCTGAACACTAACTTTCTAAACCGCAATGAGATTGATAAAGTCTTTTACGCTCGTCACATTTTCGATACCGATTTTTGGGTGCGATACGGCAAACGTACCTTCGGCTTTGAAACCGTTAATATGAAATTTACGCTTCGTAACCGAGCAAATTGGGGTAATACCAATGCCAATGGCTCTACTACTGAAGCAACTATAAAATTAGATGAAACTATGTTCGGTGCTCATAGGCACATTGATACACGCTTGAAGATGACCTTGCGTGAATTATGGATGTCATTCGATTTGGGCAGCACACTTGGGCTTACCTTCAGACATAACCATACGTTCAAATTGGGTATATTCCCGTTCAAACTTGGTCGTGGTATATCATTGGGTGAAGCGTACGCCGTCGGACCGAGCTACCTTGGTTTCTATAGCGAAGCGGTTATTGACCAGTTCGCGCCGGGTGCGGAGATCTACGGTGACCTTATTCCAGATGTGTTGACCTATGATTTCTATGTTTCAATAGTTGAAAATCTCGCAACAAGTCTTGCGGAAGTTACCGCAAAAACACAAGGCCAAGAATATGGCCGAAGGCTGTGCCCTGAGCGTGGGTTTGGGGTTATTAACTTTATCACCGCTGGCCGCTTCTTCTGGACCGCATTTAATAATGATCTTGGTACCTGCACCGTAGAACCATATATCCTCTATAACAATGCGCCTGAACAAACAGTAGAATTCCGTGGCGATTCAAACAGCAAGCTCGCAACTGTTGGTTTATCAACCGATTTCAAAGGCGAACGCGTTGAGTTTGGTTTTGAATGGGCTACAAATATGGGCCGTCAAAAGGTAAAAGGTTGGGATAGAAACCTGATTCAAATTACCAATTCAAATGCTGCATTGGTTGAAATCAATAATCATGTTGCAAATCAAAACAAAGCAAAAATTCCATTCGATTCAAGCACCAGTGCAGGTAAGCAAGCTCAAGATATTATTCTTACCACAGAACAAGATGAGTCTGAAAATGGCACCTTGATTGGCAGCGTTTATGATGGTTTTGGTGGGTTGACTGGTCCCGTTGATTTATACAATGGTAAAAACAGATTCAGAAATCCATACAACAATACCTATGAAGGTTGGATGTTCATTACCGATGGTGCGGTATGGCTCCATAATAAAGATATTCGTCTTTCTGCAATGGCGGGTGTCGCGTCAGGTGATGATAATCCTAACTTTATTACTAAAGATGGTAATTATCGTGGGTTTATTGGACTACAAGAAATCTATACTGGCGATCGCGTATTGAGCGCATTCTTGCTTGGTGGTGCTGGTAAAGTGAAACGATTCTTGGGCGTTCCAACTATAAACAGTATCGAAGTTGGGCCGAGTGATGCTCCGATTCCTACAACCATATCTGGCTTTAACAACATTGTGTTGGTCGGTACCAGTATGAAGTGGGAACCGAAGAATGCAGGCCGACGATTCAAGATTCATCCAAATATCATTGCGTACTGGCAAGAAAACCCAACACGTAAATTTGATCTTAAATCTCGTTTAGATCTTGCTCATCCAGCAAGCACCTATTTGGGCACAGAAGTTAACACCTTCTCTGAATTCTGGTACAACGATGCGTTGAAATTCTTCTTCATATGGTCAGTGTTTGTTCCTGGCAAGCACTTCACTGATATTAAAGGTAAACCAACCACAAAAGAACAAGTCAAAGCGCTTGAGGCTTTTGTCAAGAAAGGTCATCCAATTGAAAGAATTCCAAACGTCAGCGATGATATTGCCTTTACATTGAACCTTGGACTTGAATTCAAATTCTAAAGCGCCTTGGACATTATCAGTTCTGATATTTGTGTTACAATGGGCGCTATATAACAATAATGTGATTCTAATATCTTAGTAGGAAAAAGCATGCGTCAGTTTGAGCGAACCGTTTCGTGTGGGTTAGTTGACCATACCTTTTTAGGGAAAACAATTCATTTATCTGGCTGGGTTCATCGTCGCCGTGATCATGGCAATCTTATTTTTATTGATTTGCGCGATCGCACTGGCATCATGCAATTGGTTTTCAATCCAGAACTATCGGCTGACACTCACAAGCAAGCGCATGCATTGCGTTCAGAGTTTGTCATTTCGGTGACTGGTAAAGTAGTCGAACGATCGGGTGAAACCGTCAATAAAGAACTGGCAACTGGCCGTTTTGAAATGCAAGTCACAGGGCTAATCGTTGAAAACAAAGCAAAAGCATTGCCATTCTCTATCGAAGATCAAGATGTTCAAGTGGACGAAGAATTGCGCTTGAAATATCGTTATCTCGATCTTCGTCGCGCGGTTATGCAACATCGTTTTGCATTGCGCCATCATATAGCGTTTGCAATGCGTGAGTTCTTGAACCAAGAAAAATTCTATGAAATTGAAACGCCTATTTTGACTAAAAATACGCCTGAAGGCGCACGAGAATTCCTCGTTCCCTCTCGTATAAATTTGGGTGATTTCTATGCATTACCGCAATCGCCACAACTCTATAAACAATTGTTGATGGCTGGTGGTATGGAAAAATATTTCCAAATCGCGCGTTGCTTTAGAGATGAAGATTTGCGTGCAGATCGTCAACCAGAGTTTACGCAGCTTGATATTGAAATGTCTTTCATCAATGAACACAACGTTCAAGATCTTATTGAGCGATTATTAGCGCATCTTTGGAAAAAGGTTCGCAATGCTGAATTGCCAATTCCCTTCCCACGCATGACGTATGATCATGCATTCCATTATTATGGTTCTGATAAACCAGATACTCGTTATGAACTGAAGATTACCGATCTTACCTCACTTTTTGCATCTACTGATTTAAAATTCCTGCGCACCGTGCTGGATGAAGGTGGCAAGATTGGCGCAGTTCATGTTCGCCATGAATTCACTCGTTCAGAAGTAGATGGTTGGGTGCCGCAAGCGCAAAAAATGGGTGCAAAAGGATTGCTCTGGATTCGCTTTAAAGATGGTCAGATTGATTCTCCTGTTGCAAAATTCTTGCCAGAAAATTTCTTAGAACAAGTTAAAACATTGATCCCTCATGCCGATGAAAAGAGCGTGCTCTTCTTGGTTGCAGGTAAATATAAAGAAGCGTGGACAACGCTTGGTCGCCTGCGTATCGCAATGGCACAATCGCTGAATATGGTTCCGCATGATCATTTCAATTTTTTATGGGTAACCGACTTCCCGTTATTGGAATATAACGAAGAATCTAAACGCTGGGATTCGACTCATCATCCCTTCACCCAGCCTCAAGAAGGTTGGGAATCGTGCAACCCGGGCGAAATTAAAGCGCGTGCATATGACGTGGTGCTGAATGGTATCGAACTAGGTGGCGGATCTATTCGTATTCACAATCGTGAGATGCAGCAAAAAGTTTTTGATTTCCTTGGATTGAGTAACGAGCAAGTGCAGGAAAAATTTGGTTTCTTACTTGAAGCGCTTGAACTTGGTTTCCCGCCGCATGGTGGAATTGCCCTGGGCTTGGATCGCTTTGTAATGTTACTCACCGGCGCTGATTCAATTCGTGAAGTAATTGCATTCCCTAAAACACAACGTGGTCATGATCCGATGATGGATGCTCCGACCAAAGTTGAAGATGCACAGCTTAAAGATTATGCGCTGAAGTTTGTGCCACCGAAAAAAGATTAACTTCTGATTAGTTATAATAAATAAGCCGGCCAGATTTTATACCTGGCCGGCTTATTTATTTATTTTTGAGTCATTATTTTGTAAGCTTCTGGATATTTTTGCTCAAACACTTTTGCTATATGTTCTTGTCTTGCTTTGTATCCACGGGCTGAGTCATCTTCTTTGAGGCCTGCCTTTTCAAGTTTTTCTAGATGTTGAGCGTATCTCTTATAATGACCAAAAACCTTTACCATCAAGCCTGCACTTTGCGAAAGTTCGTCATCTTTAAGTCTTGAGTAAGAGTTAGTATCTCCTTCATTGTTCATATTTCTTTCAAAGAGCCATGCATCGTATATAAGAAGAGCATTCTTTTTTTCTTGATCTTTAACCATTTCAAAAAATTCTAGAGTGGGATATTTATCGAGCAAAGCACTTAAACTTTTACCATAAACGGGAGCGCCTTTTAGTATATCTTTTTTAAATTGAGAGTGTGGTTTATAGTACTTGTAGATTGCGTCATAAATCTCGAAATAAGGATCTGATATGTTTTGTGGCGCTTGCATAGCGAATGCTGATGGAATAAGTGTCATTAACACAACAAGATTCGTGTATCGTAAAAAACTCACAAGAGTCTCCTTTTTTTACGAAATTATATAATATATCTAAGAATAAACGTAATGAAGGATGATTGAGCGTGTCAATACATCAAGAGGAATATGCATCGCTATGCGGCATTATACTTGGTATATAGGAAATATCAGTATTACTTCTTGAATAAAAGAAGGGTAATTTGCAAAAATAGAGAAAGATAGATTTAGAAATAAAAAGAATTAAACAACAAAAAAGGAAGTATATGAAAATAACCGGCGTATCAGCCAGAGAGATTTTTGATTCCCAAGGTTTTCCAACAATTGAATGCGAAATAGTGCTGGACGATAGCTTTCCGGTAGTTGCATCCGTTCCGACCGGTACATCCCGATCGCCGCTTGAAGTGTATGATATGCGCGATCAAGATAGTAATCGCTTGATGGGACATGGTGTTCAAAAAGCCATTCACATTATAGAAAGTGAATTAGCGCCATTATTAGTAGGCCGTAAGCCGGACGTAGTTGAATTCGATCTGAAGATGATTGAGATGGATGGCACTCCCGATAAATCACGGTTTGGTGGCAATACCATGATTGCCGTGAGCATGGCACTTTGCAAAGCCCAAGCATACGCCAATGAATTACACGTCTATGAATTGATTGCGCAGTTATGTGATTTTGAATCGGTAAGTTTGCCATTTCCTATGTTCAACATCATCAATGGTGGCGCGCATGCCAATACCGGTCTTCAAATACAAGAATTTATGATTGTGCCAACCGGCGCATCAAGTTTCCGATCATCGCTTGAACTTGCAACAGTTGTTTTCCATACGCTGGGCGATCTTCTTAAAAAACAAGGAAAGTTAGTTGGGATAGGCGCCGAAGGTGGTTATGCGGTTTCATTCTCTCATGAACGCGAAGCGCTCGATATGATTATGGAAGCAATTAACTTTTCAGGCGTTGATAAAGAAGGTGATTTCGTATTAGCGCTCGATGTGGCGGCATCTCAATTTTATAATCCAAGCAAGAAACTCTATACATGGCATGATAAAGTAGTTTCCTCACAAGAATTGATGCAAGAATATCTTTCTCTTGCGTCCCATTACCCACTCTACTCACTTGAAGACGCTTTTGGGTTCGATGATTATGAAGCATGGAACTTATTGACCGAAACACTCGGCGAAAAGCTACAAATCGTTGGCGACGACATTTTTGCCACTAACGCAAACCGCATTGCACAAGCCATGGAAAATGGTCTTGCCAATGCTGCCGTTATTAAGCCAAATCAAATTGGTACTGTTATTGAAACATTGCAGGCTATTAAGTTATGCAAAGAGCACGGATTCAATACGATTGTATCTCATCGTTCTCGCGAAACAAATGACACATTTATCGTTGATCTTGCGGTGGGAACCAGTGCGGGTCAGATCAAAGCGGGCGGGTGCTCGCGCGGTGAACGCATGGCTAAATATAATGAGATGCTACGTATTGAAGATAACCTTGTGCTCGGGGTATTTGAATTAAAATAACACGAAATCACTTTGAGAAAGACAATCTCTTCATCACCAATTTAATTAGTAAAACCATCTTCCCTTGTTAATCTCTCGATCGTCCTCGCAAAGACGATCAGTGAGCATTGCATATTCCCAAAAAGGCTGCAGGTAACATTCCCTGTTGTGCTATATGATGAAAAAAGAGGTGAAGCGCATCAATATGGCGCGCTTCACCTAATATTAATTTCCTAAGTCGAGTGCGCGTTAACGCCTTAAAAGGCTCTCATTAAAGTAGCGGATTATCTTCCGATTCTAATATCTTCTGCAGTTGATCGCGGAGCTTGTTGCGATCCATTTTTTTCACGTCAACTTTGGCCATCGTGATATTCTCTTTCAGCGGCACTACATTTGCTGTAAGTGGATCAGATTGCGCAGATGCAGGCTGTGGAGCAATGTTTTCTTTATTGGGCTGTGCGGCACATACGGTTGATGTGGCTGCAGTATCTGCTGGTTTATTTGCGCTCTTTTGATCATTAACATTCGTTAACACGATACGTTTAGCATTCTTATTGGTAGTTGAAGCTTGAGCTTCTTTAACGGTAGATTCCACGTCAACAATACTCTTATATCTATCGGTATTTATTGTTCGCTTGAATTCATCTTGGTCCACAAAATCGTCCATTTCATGTTGATAATCATGTTTATTCTTAAAGAAGAATCGTGTTACTGGATCTTGGAGCGAATCAAAGAGTTCGGCTTCGCGAGCATATTTTTTGGTTATATCAACATAATCTTTAGTGTATTGGCTGAGCCCACCGCGTAATCGAGGCTCAATAATTGTTGGTGCGATAAATATAGTAAGGTTTGAATCAATATGCGTAGTGCCACGATTTTTCACGAACCAACCAAGAATCGGTATGTTAGCCAAAATTGGAGTGCCATTAAAGCTGTCGTCCACTTCATGATCAATGAGTCCGCCGAGAGCCAAAATTTGCCCATTTTTGAGGACTGCTTTTGTTTCTACCGTACGATTGAGGCGTGCGTTTTGTGTATTGTTGCCAGGTATAAAGTCTACAATATCCACATAAACTTCTAGATTGACCGCATCATCCTTCCCGCCAGGAGTTTCACTCGTAAATATACGGGGAGTTATTTTAACGGTGTATGTCGCAGGAATATCTTTGAGTTTTACAACGGTTGTACCACCACCACTACCAACGGTTTGATCATCAAGGAGGCGGGTTTGACCTATTACTATCTGTGCTTGCTTGTTATGAATGGCGATCACGTGGGGGTTAGCGATTACTTTACTGTATGAAAAAAGGTCGAGAGCTTGAAGTATAGACCATGTGGCGCCATTGATGCCATTTGCGCCTCCAGTTCCATTATCGATTGCAAGGACGGTTGCTCCTGGTGTTAGAGTAGTGACGATTGGTTGACCTCCCGCAGTGGTACCTGAAGAGGTTGTAAACGTCGGAAGATTAGCCATAAGATCTCCTGCAAGTGATGAAGCTAGATCAGCTTGCGAAGGAGTTCCGGTGACCGGATTCACCATTACATTGGGCCCGACTTGCGTTGATTGGATGTTTACACCCCTTGGAAAATTAAGTTCAGCAGGGTTTGCGCTAATTGCACCAAGACTTTTTACATCATTGAGCGTTAAGTTTGCAATGAGCACTTCAATAACAACTTGCGGTTGCACTTGATCGAGGCGTTCGATGAGCGATTTTATGCGCACCCAATCATCATTACGGCAGGCGATGATAAGATTATTATTACCATAATAAGCAGATTCTTTTGTGCCTGCGACAGGAACGTCGGTCTTAATAATAATTTTATCAAATACCCGTTCTTGAGTTTTAGGATTTATGGGGCTTTTTGCAGCTTCGGTTGATTGTCCCGATCCACCTTGGTCAAGCTTGAGTGCTCTTTTTAATACATCCGCAATGTCATTGGCATCCATGTATTGTAGTTTATAGACGTGAAGTATTGATTTGCCTGATTCAAGCTCTACATCAATATATTTCGCAATAAAATCTTTTATACGATCAATCGCTTCTTGACTGCCAATAATAATCAATGAATTGGTTCGTGGTATTGCCTTAACTTTTACATTTTTAGGAAAATAGGTCGCATCAGTGACCTGTTTTTTAGTGTCAAATTTATATTCGGTTGCGGGTTTTAAGAGATCATCAAAGAGTTTTGCAACGATCTCTGGATTTGTACTATGCAGCTCCATTACAGAGAAGGATTCTTTTAATGTAGTGCCGTCCAATTGCGTTATGATCTCCATGAGCGCTTTAATATTATTTGCTTTATCGGAGATAACCAGGCCGTTACTGATGGGATCCCATAGGAAACTTTTATCCGGGAGCATGTCAGTAAGTACCTTAAATAGATCGGTGTTATTGAAATTATCACCAATTCTTAAATTCGTTAGATAATAGATATACCGAATGCGTTCATCCGAATCGGGAATTTTTGAGGGCGGCACAGAAATAAAGAGGGGTACTGGTTCTTTGATAATTGTATTCGCATCAGTTTTTACAATGGTCCATTCTGAGTCTTTTTCAATTAACGAATACCCTGCCAGATCAAGGAGCGTATATAATTTTTCCCATGCTTGATCGAGCGTAAATGGCTCATCAATATGCATGGTAATGCGTGCAGTGAGCGGAGATTTAACGGGGAAAACTATATTGATTTCTTTCTTAGCAGCAAGCTGATGCACGATATCGGTGAGTTCTTCATTATTGAACTGGAAATAGAAATATTCCTGTTGTTTAGCATGAATAGATGATGCGGCGAGCCAGAGTAAACATAAGAGGTATTGTTTCTTGAAGAACTTCATGAAGCCCCCGGAATTTCAGGTAATAGTGTGCCTATAACGAGTGTGACGTTGAGTTTTGCGGGTGTGCTTTGCGTGCGCACTATATCGATTGATTTGGTATAGAGTCGTTTAATCGATTCAATCTCTTCAAGTAAATCGCATATCTGTTTCATATCAATATTTTCAAAGCGTGCTGACAGTGTGTACTCTCTATATTTGCCACCTAATTGGACCGATTCGCCAAGTGTTGGTTCTGTAATAGGCGGTATATTAAGCTTGGTCGATATTTTTTTAAATTCTTCAGTGATATTAAACCCAGTATCTTCTCTAAGCATCTTGTCGACGTCAGCTTGTTGCTTTTTGACGCGCGTTTCACGGCCGAAGAGTGCGCGCATTTCAGATCGATTCTTATTGAGCGTTTCAATTTGCTCATTCAAATCGCCGACGGCGCTGTAATAATAGTAAGTGATTCCGCCTATAATAAGTAAGACGCCAAGTAAAAATCCCACCATGTAGGCAAAAAACGTTTTTTCATCAAGTTGGGCGATATGGAGTTTTATAGTCTCTAAAAATTGCATTATGAACGCCCTCCAGCCTTATTGAGCGGAATCTTTATATTAATTGCTTGAGGATTTTGTTGTCGCCCTGTGTATTTGAAGAGTTTGGTAGTACGCAATTCGTCTTGCAGTATTCTGAGCTGATCGTACGCCTCAGGCGGTAAGTAGCCTTCAATGGTAATTGCATTTTCATCAATCTGTAATCGATTCAAGGTAAGCTCAAGAGTATCTTTATGAAGGACTTTGGTGAGCTCCGCAAGATATTCTAAGAATGATGCTTTGTGCCCGCCCGAGAATGCAAACATTAATTTCTCACGTTGTTCAACTTCAGACTTTGCTCTGCTCATGAGATCGTCTAATTCGATACCTTCGTCTGCAGGGATTGATTTAAAGCGATCAGTTATTTCTTTTGAAAGCTCTTCAGTTGAGCCCGAAATCTCAAGATGCAGCGATGAAAGTTCATAGACGGTATATCCAATAAGTCCGAAGACAAGGATGCAGCTGAGCACGCCAGCCATCATCAATTGCTTGAGCATGAGCGGTGTTTTAGGGCTGGTAAATTCTTTTCTGCGCAAGTTGAAGGATGAGGGATCATTGAAGTTCAGGGCGCTCGCAAGGCTCAAGATGCAATTCTGTGCGATAGTACCATTTTGTTTTGTGATAATATTTTTTTGATGCGTGATTTGGTTGATATCAATTTTATCGCAGCGCGTACCGGTTTTTTCCGTAACGAATGAGGTAATGCCATTGATTTCAGATCCGGCTCCCAAAAGGAGAATGGTATCAATTTTATGCTCTGATTGTGCCGTAAATGAGTTGAGTGTGAAGGCGATATCTTGCCAGAATGCATCAAGTGCTTCTCTCAGGGATTGCGTGAATGAGTGGTCATCATGATTGAATCCATAACGCATGAGCTGTTCCATGACGGCACTTGGTTGCATACCAAGGGAATCGCTCATGAGTTTGACTTGGTTGATAATACCTTTAGGTAACGTACGGACTATGCGCAGCGAACCATTATAGATATATCCTATGCGCGTAGCGTGAGATTCGATATCGATCAGAACATGCGCTCCTTGCTCTTCTTTTGGGTTTGCTATCATGCGATAAAGCGCATAAAGATCAAAGAAATCAATCGATATAATATCAGGATCAAGGTTGGCAGCCTTCAGAAGCTGTAGATGATTTGCGATATGTTCTTTAGGAACGGCAGCGACTAATACAAGCGCCTTTTGTTCTTCCGGAATGATCTTGGTAATGATGCCATCTATAACGGCATCGTGCACTGAAAATGGCAACAACGGCTCAATTTCATATTCGAGCACCATTTTTATTTTTTCTAATTCTATAAACGGGAGCGTTAACTCTTTAATAACGGCGATAGAACTCGGAATAGTGCTGCGCAGCAGATCATATTGATTTAATTGTGGCTTAATATCTTTTAAGGCATTAATGACGCGTTCTTCATACGTTGAGTTATTGCCCACTTCCAGTGGATCATTAATACACTTTTCAATGGTGATCGTAGCATCTTTTACGTAAATTTGGCTTGCACTGATATACGTGCGTGCAATATCAATGCCGACGACGCGTTGTGGGATAATGTAGCGGCTACCGATATGACGAGGAAGGAATAATTCTCGAATCATGATATTGCCTCATCCATGCTTGTATCGTTCATAAACGTTGAGAGCGAAGGGCGTGTGCGCTGAGCTGAGCGTTTTAATGATTTCTTAGGTGCAGATGGTTTAGTTGCTTGTACATTTTGTGCTGTATCTATAGCGGTCGCTTCCTGAGTTGGTGGGTTGAGCGCTGCAATCTCAGTCGTTACCTCGGGAGCAGCTTTCTTGTTCACAACAGGGTTATTATTAGCAACATCATTTTCGCCACTGCTCGCAAAGCGATTGCGGGATGACCGTTTGCGCGCTCGTTGATTCTTCTTTGGATTATCCAATTGAGGCTTGAGGAGCATTATATTAGGATCTGGCGTTTCTTCCTTAGTATTGCCTTGGCGATTGAACATGAAGTTTTCCATGACACGCTCGGTAGAATCATTTTTTGCTTCAAAGAAGAACTTGTTAATCGGATCGCTGCTAATAGTAGGATTAATCATTTCAGCAAGAGAAGTATGATATGCAAGAATACGATTTTGAGTAAATCTATCAGCTTCATATTCTGATTCAGGCGGTAAGATACGCGCACACATCAGCACGAGAAGGTTATTTCTTTGCTGCGAGTCTTGTCTGTTCTTAAAGAGCCAGCCAAGAATTGGAATTTTGCCCAAGATCGGCGTTTGACTCATATTGAGTTGAGCGCTGTTTTGAATTAATCCGCCCAATGCAAGCACTTCGCCATTAGAGACTATCGTTGTAGTGTTCAATGTTTTGGTATTTACGGTTGCGCTTGTAAAGTTTAAAGCATCTGCAAACTGATCAACGCGAATTGCAAGATCAAGAATAATCATGCCATCTGAGTTGATTTGTGGAGTCACTTCAAGAATAAGGTTTGCGGCCTTATCGTCGTTAGAAGCGACATTATTACTGGAAGCAATAACGTTTGCAACAATTACACGGCGAGTTTGTCCTACGACAACGCGTGCTTTTGTTTTGTTGGTTGCAACCAAGAACGGCGTTGCAATGATCTGTGTGTTGCTGATTGTTTGTAACGCTTGGAGTAAACCCCAAACGCCGTATGCATCACTACCAAGAGAAACAACAGTATTGCCGACCGGAGCGCCAATTGCCAAGTTAACCAAGTTGGCAAGGAGTCGATTGGCACCTGTTTGAGCCCCAGGCGTTGTAGAGGGTGCAAGTTGAATACCAGCAGTGCCAAAAAGGCCTGATGTTTGAAATTTAGCAGTATTACCAAGCAAGCCGTCGACACCAGGAACTTTGCTGCGTAATTGCGAGCCGAGTTGTTTGTTATCATTAATGCTTATGCTTAAAAGGAGCGCTTCAATAGCAATTTGTGGTTGGCGTTCATCGAGTTTATCTAAAACTTCTTTTGCCATCAGATAATCTTCTTCATCGCCTTCTATAATAAGGCGGTTGGAGGCTGGCTCGGCGGTAAAGTTCATTTTTTTGAGATATTTATCCTCACCACGTACGCCGCCACTTTTACCCGCTTCGCTATCCTGGCTATAGTTGGTTACGCCATTCATAATGTCGGCGATTTGTTTAGCATCTGCATAGCGCAAATTGTGGACGCGAATTGGTGGATATGGTGCAGTCACATCAATATCAACATGTTTGGTTACAAATTCTTCGATTTTGCGTATTGAATCTTCATTACCAAGTAAGATGAGTGCATTGGCGCGATCATAAGGTATTATGCGGACGGTTTCAGGGAAATAGGTATTGGTTGGTTGTTTGCGCGGAAATAATCGAGAAGCTACATTTTCATCTTTTCCGGTGCCAGTGATTTGCTCGTAAAGTGCTTTTACATCTTTAGCATCAGCGCGCTTAAGTTTGAGGACCGACATTGCTTGTGGCATTGCTACGCGGTCAAGCTCTTTAACAATTTCCATCAAACTTACGATGTTATATGCCTTATCAGTGATCATAATTGCTTGCATGTCTTCTAGCAGTATAGGGGAGCCTGATGCAGAAGAGCGCAGAGGATCTACAATAGCAAATAATGCTTTAGCGCTCGTATTTTGCGCGAAATAGACATATCGAATCATCTGATCATTAGTTGGTAATTTACTTGGATCAACCCCAATATATGCAGGAATTGGTGCTTTGATTGATGCGCCGTTTGGAATTTGTACAACGCGATAAATGTTTGGCTTTGATTCAGTAGTGAGTGTAAAGCCAGCCATATCAAGGAAGGTTAAGAAGAGATCCCATGCGGCTCTCTTGGTGAGTGGCTTATTGGTTTTAAATGAGAGCTTATTGCCCTTGAGCGCTTTTTTGCCTTCAGGTAATTTGCCGTCGGCCATAGTGACCATATCATCGGTAATGAATACGACGTCATAGAGCGATGATATTTGTTTCAGAAGGTTATCGATATCAGCATCTTCAAAATAGAATTCCACCGTCTCGTCATCATTATTTTCCAGTGCGCTTTCAGGGGCTGCAACACGGTGAGTTCTTGCGGGAGATGCGGTGTTATTGGTAGTGGATGATTGTGTTTCAACTCTTGAAATATCCACTTGCGTAGCGAGAGATTGTTTAGTTGTTAAAGCGGGTGCCTGCTGAGGGATTATAGGTTGCTGAGCGACTTCACGAGTAACGTTGGCGTCATGATCAACGTAGTTCAGCGCGGCATCTATATACGCGCAAACACAGAGCATGATGATACATTTTCGGAACATGCGTGTGTAATTTTTTGTCATACGTTTACTCGTTTATTGATGAAGGTGATGAATTTTGTGGTGCTCTTCCTTTTTCTAACATATTTTGGCGTTCTCGATCTCTAATATCTTTCAAGGTCGGGGCAAATGTATGTCGCTCTTCAAGGGCCTTAATCTGCTCCTGCGTGAGCTCCTCATTTGGTGTTTGGGCTGGTTTTGAAGCAGCCCCAGTTTCACTGGTTTTCTCGGCTGGTTTTTTTGTATCGCTCAACATGTAGGTTAAGGTAATATCGGAGCCTTGTCGCCTGAGCAGTATCTTGAATGTTTCTTTTGCCTTCATAGCTATAATTTTCTTATAAATATTCATGCGTTGTTCGGTATCAGTTGGTGCTATGTCATCTATGCCCATAATAATGTCACCAGCATGGAATCCGAGCGCGTTTCCGAGCGTGTTTTCATCTACGTTGCCAATACGGCAGCCAATACTTTTACCTTTTTGGTATACCGTAATCAAATCAAGCAAGTCGATACATTGAGCAAGATTTTTCACACGATCAACAAAAAGCGCGGTATGAATGATATAGGTAGTATCGTTTACTTGTTCAATGATGTTGCTCCAGTTGCTATGGACTGCATACACTGGATCAAGCTCAGCATCTTTGTGTCGTAAGTAGAGCACTTCTTGCTGACCGCCAGCGCGTAAGAATATAACTTTGTTACTCAATATTTTAATGAGACGTGCGTCTTCGATAAGATCTTCCACTTTATAAAGCTGTTCCTTGCTGGTGGTATTATCTGCGATGATAGCGCGATTTTTGCGATCATCATTGGTGACAATAATAATGCCTTTAAGCGTAATATTCAACGGATCGGTGAATTTTGGCTCTGCAATAACAGGAATTGGAATGGTAACGGGCGCTGGAGCGGGAGGTGGTTCAGTTGGTGCGGGTACTTGCTCTGGCTCTTCAACCTTTTTAACATACGAGCCGAAAAGATCATTTTGATAGATAGCAGGTATGTTGATTTTTTCTGAGGGTTTCTGTATCGTTTTTTTATGATCTGATGGTTTAATTTCTTCTCGTTCAGGAACTTCTACCTGAGCAACAAACGTAAATCCCGCCGCAATAATGAGGAGCAACAGGAGAGCGCTGTTTAAAATCCAAAGCGGATGTCTCATTCAGAGTTCCTTTATGTTACATTGTTATTTCACAATACTCTCCTTGCCTTGAACTTGTCAAGCTTGAGCCCTGCTCGAGGAGAATGCAAAATATGCAACGTTTTTTATACCGTCATGGCGCTTCAACAGCGCTCAGGATTTTTTGAATTATATAATCTGTTTGAATGTTTTCCGCTTCCGCTTGATAGGTGAGTAAAATGCGGTGGCGTAAGATGGCGGGGCATACTGCCTTGACGTCATCTGGCGTCACGAAATTTCGCTGCTTTAAGAACGCGTACGCGCGCGAGGCGTGATAGAGTGCAATCGTAGCGCGCGGTGAAACGCCATATTGAATGAGCGGAGCCAATTCCTTGAGGCCGTATGAGATTGGGGTGCGGGTTGCAAATACGATGTTCACAATATACTGCGTTATCTTATCATCCACATACATTTGCTGAATCAGCTGCTGCGATTTTAAGATGTCTTCTTTGGTCAGCACGTTAAAGAGCGTGTGTGTGGTCAATGATTTTTTTATAATTTGTTCTTCATCTTTGATGTTTGGGTATCCAATTAAAAGCTTGAACATGAAACGGTCAACTTGCGCCTCAGGCAGACGGTAAGTTCCTTCTTGCTCGAGCGGATTTTGGGTTGCAAATACCAAGAATGGTTCTTCGAGTTTGAATGTTTCAGAGCCGATAGTAACTTGCTGCTCTTGCATCGCTTCAAGGAGCGCCGATTGTACCTTTGCAGGCGCACGGTTGATTTCGTCAGCGAGAATCAAGTTTGCAAAGATGGGGCCTTTTTTGGTTTCAAATTCATGGGTCTTTGGATTATAGATAAGAGTACCGATAACGTCGGCTGGTAATAGATCAGGTGTGAATTGAATGCGGTTAAACGCGAGGCCGAGTGCCTTGGTAACCGCTTTGATCATGCTAGTTTTTGCAACGCCAGGCACACCTTCTAAAAGAATGTGGCCATTGCAAAGAATGGCGATGGTAATAAATCGAATGACTTCTTCTTGACCAACTATAACTTTACTGACTTCTTTATGGAGTCCCTGAAAGCGTGAACTTTCTTCACGTATTGCTTCAAGTGGTGCAATGTGCGTGGTAGTCTCTATCATGACTATAACCTTTCATGGATTATCATCCTCGTACCAGTCTTCTATACTATCTTTTATTTAAAGAGTAAGGATTGCATAAATTTTATCAATAATGTGTTAATCTTACAACACTCGCTAACCAAATGCCATAAAAGGAAAACTATGATTCTATCAGGAAAAGAGATTCAACGACGTTTAGATCAAGACATCATCATCACCCCTTTCAATCCAGCGCAGCTCGGGCCGAATAGTTATAATCTTCGTCTTCACGAAGAGCTGGTGGTTTATGATGAAATCGAATTGGATATGAAAAAAAATCATAAAACAAAAAAAATTATTATTCCTGAAGAAGGCCTTCTCTTGGAGCCGGGCGTTTTATATCTAGGAAGAACGGTAGAATATACGCGTACCGAAAATTGCGTACCAATGCTTGAAGGTCGCTCATCGATTGGCCGTCTTGGTATGTTCATTCATATCACTGCAGGATTTGGTGACGT
>Ga0210395_10001764_pt1 | contig 16788 bp, 10 predicted proteins | sample IncBWH4OmetaG_FD_150861 | JGI IMG/M metagenome (GOLD analysis project Ga0210395, IMG submission 150861) | Forest soil microbial communities from Barre Woods Harvard Forest LTER site, Petersham, Massachusetts, United States - Inc-BW-H-4-O ...
TCCTGCTGCAAGAGGATTCCGTTGAGTTGGCCGCGCTCGTTTTCCTCAAGCTTCGGGTCGGGGAAGACGCTCTGGGGGTATCCCGGAGCGATGTGTCGCGTATCCGTTGGAACTTTCGTGACCAGCGGGTTCACCGGAGGCTGCAGCGCTTTTTCGCGGCGATCAAGAAATGCATAAACTCCACGGATGCCGAGAATCGAGATCAGCAGTAACATCGCCACGCCGAGGAGGAAATAAAGAATGCCCGACGGCTGCAGGTCCTGGCGCTCGAAACCTCCGTGGCCCGCCGCGTTCTCGTTTTTGGTCTCGTCGGTCATATCCATTTACACATGCGTTTCATGCGCCGGCTGCAGAACTTCGTGGGCATCGGTGTCGTAGGCCGGCAGAAGCGGCAGCGCACCCAGGTTGCGGAAAAAATACCAAAGCCAGATTCCTCCGATGGCGATGGGCACAACTACGTCAGCCAAGGTCAAATGGATGGTCTTGGAAAAATTCGGCTCGATGATCCAGAACAGATCGAGATAACGAATCAGCAGCAGCCAGACAGCGAGCCACACCAGACGGCGAATGTTCCGCTTGTATGGGCGCGAGAGCAGCATTGCGAACGGTACAGCAAAGCCAAAGAACGCGAGGAACAGTCCAATCGATCCCCAACCGCCATTGATGCGCCGAAGGTAAAAAGTGATTTCAGAGGGCAGGTTGCCGGCCCAGATGATGAGCCACTGCGAGAAGTTGAAGTAGGCCCAGACCATGAGGAAGGCCAGCATCCACTTGCCGTGGTCGTGGACGAAATCGGGCTTCAACATCTCCGACATCGGCTTGTAGTTGAAAAGAATGCGCTCGACCACCACCGCAAAACACATGGCGGAGAGCACTTCGCCGATAAGAATGATCAGGCCGAAGATGGTCGAGATCCAGCTGGGGTCGAGCGACATGATCCAGTCGATGGCGGCGAAGGAGATGGTGAAACCATAGAGAATGAGTCCGGGTCCGCTGACTGCCTTGAAGCGTCCGCTGTTATCCGGTGCGCCGGCGCTGTCAGTTTGCTTCGACCAGTAGGAGAGCAGAAACGACAGAATATTCCACACCGCGAAATAAAACACCGCGCGGACGATGAAGCCCTTGACCGTCAGGTAAGTCTGCGTGATCTGTAAGAGATGCTCGCGGAGATGCTTGTCTTCAATATTGCTGAGCGGCTGCGCCCAGATGTAGAGCCGGTGTATTCCAAAGAAGATAGGAATAAAGAGCACGAAAAGCAGTGGCAGTGTGCGCATGGCCGCGCCCAGAATGCGGCGAATCACCGTGCCCCAGCCGCCGCCGGTGAGGTGCCGGATCATGAGGATCGCCATGGAGCCGAGAGCAACGCCCAGCCAGCACATAAACCCGAGCAGGTAGGCGCGGAAGAACTCATCGGGGCGGATGCTGTACAAGCCACCGGCGATTACTGCGAACATGAGGCCGACCGCGAGCGAGCGCTGCGATATTTTCTTTACAACCTCGGGCGCCGTCAGATCGAGGTGTGGGGTCGTAGCGGCGCTCATCTATGTTCCTCAGGTTGCGAACTTGTATCGGAATCCATGACGGGCAGGGTCGCGCCCGAGCCCGGCTGGCCGCGGAACTTCGGCGGCTCCGAGGGCACGGCTTGTCCCTTGGGCACATCCGCCATGGTCGCGGCTTGACTCAATTGCAACGCGCGAATGTAGGCCACGATGTTCCAGCGGTCTCGCGGCGGAATCTGCGAGGCGTAATCGGGCATGATGCCGAAGCCGTTCGTGATCACGTCGTAGAAGTAGCCGACCGGAGCCTTCTGCAGTCGCGGGATGTGAAACGAGGGCGGCGTGCGCGCGAAACCCCGCGACGGGATGAAGCCGTTCCCGTCCCCGACCTGGGAATGACAGGGAGCGCAATAAATGTTGTAGCGCTCGCGTCCGCGCTCGAGAACTCCCATGGTCACGGGAAACGGCATGTAGTCGCCAGGATTGTTGCCGAGCTTTCCGGTATAGAAATAACTATCTTCGTGCAGTTCGCCCCGGGCGACAGTGCCCTCTACCGGCGGCCGCTCGGAGCGCTGGTCGGCGTAGAAGTCGCTACGGGAGAGCGGGTTCTCTCGCGGCTGCACTTGCATGTCGAGCCGGCAGCCGGGGAGCAGTCCGATCGCAATCAATAGTCCGGCAACGAGAGTTTGGCGGAGACGCACCATCTTAGCTCGGCACCTCCGAAATCGAGCGCGGCTTGAGGTCTTGCAGGAAACCGCGGGTTCCTGCCGGATCGTACTTGGGATCGGAAGAAAACACGATCAAGAAGAAGCGGTCTTTCGAAGCCGACGAGAAGCGCGGCACGTTGAACACGGGATGATAAGGCATGGGCAGCCCATTCAGCGCGAGCATGCCAAACACGGCGGAGATCCCGGCAAACAGAATCGTCATCTCGAACGTGATCACGATAAATGCCGGCCAGGAATGATACGGCTTGCCGCCGATGTTGAGCGGATAGTCGACGGCAGACATCCAGTACTGCATCAGGTAGCCGGTGAGGCCGCCGACAATGCCGCCGATCAGCACGACCAGCGGCACTTCGTCGCGGTGAAAGCCGATTTCCTCGGCGAGGCCCTCGATGGGGAACGGACTGTAGGCGTCAATCTTGTTGTACCCGGCCTGATGGGTGCGGCGTGCAGCTTCCACCAGCGCAGTCGCAGAATCGAACTCCGCCATGATGCCATATACCGGATCGCGCTTCATTCCTTCACCTCCGCTTCGGGCAGGAGGGTACGCATTTCAAAGATCGAGATCGCCGGCAAGAGCCGCAGGAACAGGAACATGGCCGCCAGGAACATGCCGATAGTTCCGATGTAAGTCATCCAGTCCCAGCGCGTGGGATAGTACATGCCCCACGACGAGGTCAGGAAGTCGCGGTGCAAACTGACCACGACGATGATGAAGCGCTCCAGCCACATGCCCACCAGGATCACGCCGGAAAGAAAAAACAGAGCCACCGGGCTGGTCCGCATTTTCTTGATCCAAAGCAATTGCGGAATGAAAATGTTGCAAATGAGCAGCGACCAGTAAGGCACAGCATACGGTCCATGCAGACGATTCCATATCGTGAAGGCGTCGTAGCGGTCGCCGCTGTACCAGCCCATGAACGCCTCAATGCCATAGCCGTAAGCCACGATCAATCCGGTCGCGAGCATCACCTTGGCCGCGTTCTGCAAATGCAGTTCGGTGATGAAATCTTCCAGGTTGTAGATTTTGCGAATCGGAATCGCCAGCATCAGCACCATGGCGAATCCGGAATAGATCGCGCCGGCCACAAAGTACGGCGGAAAGATGGTGGTATGCCAGCCGGGGACGATGCCGACCGCAAAGTCGAAACTCACGACGGTGTGAACCGAGAGCACGAGCGGCGTGGCTAATCCAGCCAGCAGCAAGTAGGCAGTCTCATAGCGATGCCAGTGCCGCGCCGATCCGCGCCAGCCCAGGGAGAGCATGCCATACACGATTCGAGCCACGGGATGCGTCGCGCGATCGCGCAGCGTGGCCATGTCGGGAATCAGTCCAATGAACCAGAACAGAGCTGAAATCGTGGCGTAAGTCGAGACCGCGAAAACGTCCCACATGAGCGGACTACGGAATTGCGGCCACACGCCCATAGTGCTGGGATAAGGAAACAGCCAGTAAGCCAGCCACGGACGCCCAACGTGGATGCCGGGAAAAATTCCAGCGCAAGCAACGGCGAACAACGTCATGGCTTCGGCGAAGCGGTTAATCGAATTACGCCACGACTGCCGCAGCAGCAACAGAATCGCCGAGATCAGCGTGCCGGCGTGCCCAATGCCGATCCACCACACAAAGTTGACGATGGCGAATCCCCAGCCGATGGGGATGGTCACGCCCCAAATGCCGACACCTTTCAGAAACAGATATCCGATGGCATACAGCATCATCATCGTCAGCAGAAACGCGATGCCGAAGCCCACGAACCAGCCATTCGAGGCAGGCCGCGTCAGCACGATGGCGCTGATTTTTTCCGTGACGGTACCGAAGGTGTAACCCGGCTCCATCACCGGAGCTTGCGTGTCGACCGTCGCTTTGTATGGTTCGTCCATGCTCTAACTTTCTACCCTGCCTATGCCCCAAGGACCATCCGCCCTGTCATCCTGAACGGAGCCGCTCTTCAGGCGGAGCGAAGGATCTCAGTCTCCACTGCTCTATCCCTGCTTCAACTCCGGATTCGGATTGCTGACTTCCGCCAAATAAGTAGTCCGCGGCCGGGTGTTCAGTTCGCCCAGCAAACTGTAATTCCGCGACTGCGCCTTCAACTTAGAAACTCTGCTGTTCGGGTCATTAACGTTGCCGAAAATGATCGCGCCCGCCGGGCACGACTGCTGGCACGCAGTCTGTAACTCCGTATCATTAATCTTGCGGTCTTCGCGTTCAGCGTCGATGCGGCGCTCGTTGATGCGCTGGATGCAGTACGTGCACTTCTCCATCACGCCGCGGCTGCGCACGCTCACGTCGGGATTGCGCATCATCTTGTACTGCGGCGTCTCCCAATCAGAGAAGAGCAGGAAGTTGAACCGCCGCACCTTATAAGGACAGTTGTTCGAGCAATACCTCGTGCCAACACAGCGGTTGTAGACCATATCGTTCAGGCCTTCCGGCGTGTGATTGGTCGCGCCCACCGGGCAAACCACTTCGCAAGGCGCGTTCTCGCATTGCTGGCACGGCACCGGCTGGAAGTACGCTTTCGGATTGTCGCGATCGCCCTGGTAGTAGGCGTCAACGCGAATCCAGTGCATGTGGCGGCCGATCACGCACTGCTCCTTGCCAACGACGGCAATGTTGTTCTCTGACTGGCAGGCCAGCATGCAGTTGTTGCAGCCTACGCAGGAGTTCAAATCGATCGCCATGCCCCACGCATAGTCTTCCTCTTTGTACGGATAAGGCTTGTAAAGCGTAAGCCCAGGCGCGGGTTCTTCTCCTTCTTCTGCCGCGAAGTTCGGACGCTTAAGGTAATCCTCAAGCGTGGTTTCGCGAACCAGCGGACGATGGCCGCCATCAGGCGTGTCCATCGTTTGATAACCCTGCGTGGAGGCGAGCTTGTAAGTCTCTCCCGTCTTGCGGATTTGCAATCCAGTGGCGATCCACGGCGCAGCGCTGGTGCGCAGCGCGTAGGCATCGAAGCCTTGTGCAGTTCCGACGCGTCCAGCGCGGCGCCGGCCGTAGCCTAACGTCACCGTGACTGAATTGTCGGGATGACCAGCTTGAATCCATACGGGACCGGTGACTTTCTTGCCATTCAATTCCAGTTCGACAACGTCTTCCACTTTGATCTGCAGCCGCGCCGCCATCTTGGGACCGATGAGCACCGCATTGTCCCAGACGAGCTTGTTCATCGGCTTCGGCAATTCCTGCAGCCAGCCGTTGTTGGAAAATTGTCCGTCGTAGATGGTGGGATCGCGGCGTATGTTGAGGAAGATGTCACCTTCCTTCGGTCGTCCCCCAATCAGCCCGGGCAACGTCGCGGAGAGCGACTTGGTCGGAGCCGCCGTACCCTCAATCCAGCCATCGTGCAAATACTTGCGCCAGGACTGTTCGAAGTCCGCTCCAGCGTGGTGTTTCTGCCAATAAGCTCGAACAAGATCGTAGCCGGTCGCATCCGCCTGACCGGCAAGCAATGCGACGAATTCCAATGCGCTCTTGCCTTGATAGAGCGGAGAGATCAGAGGCTGAATAATGCTGACTGTGCCATCATAGGCGCGTGCATCTCCCCACGCCTCAAGTTCGTGAGATTGGTTGATATGCCACTGACAGAGTTCGGCCGTTTCGTTTTGATAAAGGCCGAGGTGTACGCGTAGCGGAACTTTACCGTTCTTGAGGACTTCCGCAAAGTTCAGATCGGCGGGGCCGTCGTACGCGGGATTACCGCCGAGGATGACGAGCAGGTCAACTTTGCCCGCAGTAATATCGGAGACGAGATCCTTGATCGACTCAATTTGATTGACCGGGTTGGCATCAACTGGGTCAGTATAGAAAACCGTCTTGCCGACGTTGCCCAGTGCTGCGTTGATCGCATGCGCGAGTGCGTGCACAGCCGGGAACGAATGATCACCGGGAATCACGATACTTTCTGCGCGATGCGCCACCAGATCTGCCGCCACTGCAGAAGCCTCATCCACTTTTGGCGGCGCATGGCCTCCAGGGTCCGCGCCCGTCGCGGCCGCAAGCGCCTTCGCAACCTCGCCTACGATCCACGCTTCCATCGGCCATCGATGATCCGCCTTCGCTCCCGTGGTCGTCGGCGTACTCTCGATCACATACAGCCGGTTCATCTTGCCATCGGGATTGCGGCGCTTCGCGAAGTCGCGGATGTAGCGGACATTTCCCGGAAACCCCGCATACAGGAAGTCGGCGTCGAGCGAGACGATCACGTCGGCCTTCTCAAAATCGTAGCGCGTCTCGACCGGCTGTCCGAAGGCCAGCTTCGCGCCTTCGAGCACGTTGTCGCGATTGACCGGCTCATACACATGCCACTTCGCCTGCGGATAAATCTTCAGGAAGCCGCGCAGTTGATCGGCGAGCGTGGGCGAAGAAATGGTCGGCGTAAGAATGCGAATGCCCGCGCCCTGCAGCGCTTTTTGCGCGGTAAGCGGTCCGTGAAGGGCATTCAAAAACGCTTGCCAGGACTGCTGGTCCCCCATCGAAACCACGCTCTGCGAGCGGTCAGGATCGTACAGGCCGAGAATATGGGCCTGCGCGAAAATGTCCGTCCCACCAAGCGACGCAGGATGCTTGTCATTGCCCTCAATCTTTGTCGGACGCCCAAGATGGCTCTCGACCAGCAGCGGGCTGGCGTATCCGCCGAGCGTCATCGCCGTCGCGTAGAACTGCGGCCGGCCTGGAATCACGTCCTCAGGCTGACGAACGTAGGGCACGATCGGTTCGAGCGGCAGCCGCACGCACCCGGTCATGCCAGCCAGCGCCATGGACGCTCCCATCACCTTCAAAAAGCCGCGGCGCGAAACGGAATCGACCCACTCGGAAGCGCCTTTAGGAAATTCGCGGTGCAGCGCTTCCTGGAACGCAGGGCTGCCGGCAAGTTCCTCAAGGCTGCGCCAGTATTCCGGACCAGTCTTTTCAGCAGCATCGTGCGCAACGGCCGCGTCAATGCGCTCGCGGACGGAGTCCAGATCCAGCTTGCCTTTCTGCGAGGGGCAAACATCCTCGCGCTTCGTGCGGTCGTCTTGATGTTCGATCTTCATTGTTTAACTAGCAAACACTGTCATCCTGAGCGGAGCGAGAGTTCGCAAAGCGAAGTCTCGCGCAGTCGAAGGACCCCTATAACCATGGAGCTGACGCTCCGCTAGGGGTCCTTTTTCGCTCAGGATGACAAGTACTCATAATTCTCACCGATGACACGTGCTGCAACTGGTAACGTCTTTCACGCTGCGCACGCTATATTTCTTAACCAGCGCTGCGCCTAAATCGATTTGATCCGTATAACTCTGCCCATCGACCACAACGGGATTCGCCCCGGTGGGCTGCTGGTAGCGCATGTTGAACACCTGGTCGCGCGGCCGCAGATTCTTTTCCGTCGCGCGATGGCAGCCCAAACACCACTCCATCTGCAACGATTCCTGCTGATACATCAGCGGCATCTGATCGACGGGGCCGTGGCAGGTGTTGCATCCCACTCCCTTATTGATATGAATGCTGTGATTGAAGTAGACGAAATCGGGAAGTTGGTTCACCCGCGTCCATTGGAGCGACTGACCGGTCTTGAAGCTGGCGCGGACGGGCTCGAGCAACTCGGCATTCGTCCAGATCTGCGAGTGGCAGTTCATACAAGTCTTGGTGGGAGGAATGCCGGCGAAACTCGAGGTCTCAACCGAGGTGTGGCAGTAGCGGCAGTCAATGCCGAGTCCGGAGACGTGATGCTGATGGCTGAAGGGCACCGGCTGCGGCTTGCGCACTCCGGCGTAGGTGACGTAAGGCGAACGCTGCACCTCCAACGCAGCCCAACTGAGCACAGCAATCACGAAGACCGCGCCGAAAATCGTGGCCCGGGACAGGGTGTTGGTGCTGCGATGAAAAATCTGCGGCATGACTTACGAGCCTAAGAAAGTGAAAAAGAGACCCAAGAGATTCCCGTTTGACGGGAAGTTATGTTACGGCGCAAAAGAAAACACACCGATTTCTTTTCGCGCCAGCTGCGCCAGCTATGAGAACTGGAGATTATAAATATTTCGTGCGCCATTGTCGCGAACTTTCCCGCGGGAGCGGGAAAATATTCCGTGAGGCACGCGCTGCTGAAAAATCGTTTGATCCTTTTTCCCAGCCAGACATCTAAGGCCGCTACCGCAGATTCATCACCAGCAGTTTCGGCTCAGTCATTTCCTCAATCGCATAGCGCAGCCCTTCACGGCCGAGGCCGGAGTCCTTTACCCCGCCGTAAGGCATCTGATCGATGCGGAACGAAGGAATATCGCCTGCGATCAGAGCGCCGACTTCCAGTTCGTCGTACGCCTGGAAAAGCAGCTTCACATCGCGAGTAAACAATCCTGCCTGGAGGCCGTAATTGGAATTGTTGATTCGGCGCAGCGCTTCATCAAAATTCTGGTAGGGCTCGACCGTCACGACCGGGCCGAAGATTTCCAGGCAATTCACTTTCATTTCAGGCTTGGTGCCGGTCAGCACCGTTGGGTCGACAACGGAACCCTGGCGGCCGCCGCCGCACAGCAGACGCGCGCCGGAACGAACCGCTTCTTCCACCCAATTGACCACGCGGATGGCATCGCTCTCACGGATCAACGGACCGATGTCGGTCGATTCCTCCGCGGGGTCGCCGGTCTTCAATTTCTTGACTCCGTCGACAAGAAGATCGGTGAACTTGCCATAAACTGACTGCTCGACCAGGATGCGCTGCACGGAAATGCAAGTCTGACCGGCGTAGCCGAAGCCTCCGGCAATGCAACGCTCGGCGGCATATTCGAGATCAGCATCGCTGTGCACGATTGCGCCCGCGTTGCCGCCCAGTTCGAGCGCGACTTTCTTTTTGCCGGCGCGGCGTTTGATCTCCCAACCCACGGGCACGCTGCCCGTAAAGCTGATCAGCTTGATGCGCTCGTCGGTGACCAGCAGGCTGGCATCGTCATTCGAAAGCGGCAGCACGTTGAGTCCGCCATCGGGCCAGCCCGCCTGCTGCACGCACTCCGCCAGGAGCAGCGAGCACAGCGGCGTTTGCGGCGCAGGCTTCAACACCATGGAGCATCCTGCCGCAATCGCCGGCGCTACTTTGTGTGCGACCAGATTCAGAGGAAAATTAAAAGGCGTGATCCCGGCGATAGGGCCAAGCGGAAAGCGCTTCACGATGCCCCAGCGTCCGGCGGTAGATTCCTGCCAGTCGAGGGGAAGATACTCGCCGTAGATGCGCGTGGTCTCTTCCGCGGCAACATTGAAGATGAAGACGGCGCGGTCGACTTCGATGCGCGCTAGCTTGATGGGCTTGCCGGCCTCCTGCGACAAGGTGCGACAGAATTCGTCGCGACGCTCGGCGATTGACTGCGCCACCCGGCGCAGGACGCGCTGGCGTTCGAAAGCAGGCAGGCGGCGCGTAGTGCCGAAAGCCTTTACGGCCGCGGCGATCGCAGCTTCGGCATGCTCGCGCCGGGCCTGGATCACTCTCCCAATTATGCTGCCATCGAAGGGGGCGCGGACCTCGACGATGTCGCCATCTTCCATCCAGCGGCCGTCGACGAAAAACCCGTGGGTTGCGACTGGGGCAAGCGTCATTTCCGCCATTTTTGCCTCCCGTATGCAGACAGCGATTTTGATTATAGGCCTTGGGGGTTGGTTGCTTTTTTGCTTGCTACAAGAATCTTAAACACAGGGGACACAGGGTCACACTGGGTAAGGCCAAGCGTTCAACTACAATGGGCGCTTCTATCGAATGGCTGCTTTGGAAACTATCGTTGAGCTGGGTCCGCGGCTGCGGAGGAAGGAAATTTCTCCCGTCGAACTGACTCGCGCCTGCCTGGATCGGATCGCGAAGCTTAATCCGGCGCTGAATGTGTTCATCACGGTGACGGCTGAGTCGGCGCTGGCGGAGGCGCGGGCGGCCGAAATCGAAATCTCGCGCGGAGAATGGCGCGGGCCGCTGCACGGAATTCCCGTCGCATTGAAGGATCTGATCGATACGGCCGGCACGCGGACGACCGCCGCCAGCGGCCTTTACCAGAACCGTGTGCCTGCGGAAGATGCTGAGGTGGTGCACCGCTTGCGGCAGGCGGGAGCGGTGATTCTGGGCAAGAACAATCTGCATGAGTTTGCTTATGGCGGCAGTTCGCTGGTCAGCTTTTTCGGGGACGTTCACAATCCCTGGAACACGGAGCACGTTGCTGGTGGATCGTCTGGAGGATCGGCGGCTGCCGTGGCTGCAGGACTTTGTTACGCGGCGATTGGGACTGATACGGCTGGATCGATCCGCGAACCGGCTGCGCTGTGCGGGTGCGTGGGGATGAAGCCGACTTATGGGCGCGTTTCGGCGCGCGGGGTGATTCCGCTTTCGTGGTCGCTGGATCATGTTGGACCGTTGGCCGCAACCGTTGGCGATGCGGCGGCTGTGCTTCAGGTCATCGCGGGATACGATCCGCTTGATGTTGGCAGTGTCGATGTTCCTGTTTCCGATTACGTTTCTGGCTTGGGCGAAGCCACGAAGGGTCTGCGCGTCGGAGTTCCTCGGGCTTATTTTTTTGACGATCTTGACGATGACGTTCGGGCGGCGGTGGAGCAGGTGCTTGTCGTCATCCGGACGCTGGTGGCGGAGATTCGCGAATTGCGGATCGAGGTGACTGCGGACCGCACTGTGCAAGCTGCCGAATCTTTTGCTTATCACGCCGATCATGTTGCGCAGACGCCTGAGTTGTATCAGGCGGAAACATTGAGGCGCATACGGTCGGGCGAGAACATTTCGGTGGCGGAATACATTCAGCGACGGCGTGAATTGGATCGGGAACGGCGCCGGTCTCGTGACTTTTTTGCGGACGTGGATTTGCTCATCACACCCACGATGCCTATTCCGGCGCCGGCGATTGCCGATCTAAAAAAAGATCCCGAAGCGTTGCGTCCAGCGGAGCTTAAGTTGCTGCGCAACACTCGGCCGTTCAATGTTTGGGGACTGCCGGCGGTCTCGGTGCCTTGCGGCTTTACGAAGCACGGGATGCCCATAGGTTTGCAGATTGCTGGGCCGCATTGGCGGGAGGATTTGGTGTTGCGGCTGGCTCGGGCTTACGAGTCTGCGACCTCGTGGCACGAGCGGCGTCCGGGCTGAGGATCGGCCGTCGTCGTATCTTCTCGGCTGTGGATTTCTCAGAGAAATAAATTTTTGGGCGCAGCTCGCGAATTTTGGATGGATCCGCTTCCGGGGCGGATCTCCAGATTAATTTTTTTCGTTCGATATCTCTGAAAGTCTTGCCCAGCGCGGGTTTCGCTAAACCGTATCTTGCAAAATCTAGTTTTCAAAGAACTTACATATCAAAATCTTGGGAACAAAGGGCTTAGGGTTGGGCACGCGGGGTGCTCCCAACTGTCACTGCCTCGACTATGATCGCGCGATTTGAATTGCAGGACAAGGTTGGATGTCACAGGGTGGTTGTGGAAAACGTTCAGGGGTCTGCCGATGTGGTGAGAAAGTTGTCGAGCTTCGCTCGACGGACAGCCCCTTTCGGCTCAGGGCAGGCTCGGGTAGGTAGCGCGACGGGGCATCTTTCGTAAGCCGACATCACACGGTTCGCATGTCGAGGCGCTTCCCCAGCGCTTTCAGGGCGGCGGCTATCCCGTCGATCCGGGAGGTGTGCTGGACGTTGGTGAGGCGGTTGACCTCTTGGGGTGTGGTCTTCAAGCGCCGAGCCAATTCTGCGGGGCGCACGTGTTGCTGGATCATTTCGTTGAGGAGAAGAATCTTGGCGGAGAGGCTTGCAGGAAGCTCAACGACGGGTTGCCGAGGCCGAGCTTTAGAAGGCAACGGCACTGCGCGATTGTCTTCAAAGTAGAAATCGAGGGCTGTCTCCAGAGCGTCTCTGGCCGCAGTCAATGCCTCGGCCTCGTTTTCCCCTTGGGTGATAGCTTCGGGAATGTCTTTGAACGTGACGACGAATCCGCCGTCTTGGTCGCGCTTCAGCGTAACTGGATACAGGAACATCGCACTCACCTATTTCAGGCCGAGTTGTTTCTTGATGCCCTCGACCAGACCTTTCTTGAGTTCGGCATGGTGCATCGGCAGAACGGACTGCCTTCCGTTCAGATAGACCTTCAGGTGCGACCCTTTGCCTGCTTTGAAGACCGCTCTGTGTTGCGCGAGCCAACGCCTTAACTCTTTGCTCGTCACATTGTCTATTATAAACAATATTGTTTATATCAGCAACTCCTAGGGTCGCGGCGTGTCGATAGGAAAATGCAGCCGCTACTGAAATGCCTTGCTTGGTCGCCACTGGCGCATGGGTAGGGATCCTTCGACTCCGCATGTGCTTTCGCTTTGCGAAAGCACATGCTCCGTTCAGGATGACAAGTCAGTCTACGGTTCTTACGTCGTCTGGCAGGATTAGGACGAAGGCGCAGGTTCCCGTGGCTGTGGAGCAGGAGAGGATTCCGCGGCGGAGGATTTTTACTGGGGTGTCGTCGGGGAAACTGAGGCGGTATTCGGCGGTGCGAAGGGCGTCGGTGAAGACTTTTAGCTTTTCGTCGCCGCTGGCGAACTTTACGGCTTCGACGGTGGCGTCGCCGCCTTTGCCGCGACTCAGGAGCACGAAGAATTCGGCGCTCCCGGTTTCTTTTGCTACCTTGCCCAGGTCGATGGTGCGCGACCGCTGTAGTTCGTCTTTATACTTTGCCGACGCGGCGTCTGCCTTGGCGCTGCTGCCGGCTATCGAAGCCAGGCGGTCGCGGGTTTCGGGGATGGGGCGCAGTCCGTTCAGAGAGAGCGCGTAGGTATGCAGGGCTTGATCTTTCTTGCCCTGCTTTTCGTAAATCTGTCCTAGATGGTCGCCTACCTCGCCGTGGTGGCCGAGTTGCCAGGCGGCGCCTACATATTTTTCGGCTTTATCGAAATTGCCTTCGCCGAAATATACCCAGCCCAGTGTGTCCCAATACGCGATCAGGGATGGGACGAGAGGCAAGTCCTGCGCCGTGAGCCGGTCCAGCGAGACATTGCGCAAGGCCGCGGTGGTGGCCGACACTGCCGATTCGGCGTATTGCTGGGCGCGGTCGAGGTGAGAGTTCTTCAGCGAAAGCTGGTAGGCGATATTGTTCCAGACCAGAGGCGTGGCTGAGAGTTCGACGGCGTGGTCGAAAGTGGCGAGGGCTTTGTCGTCCTGGCCGAGGTTCAGGTAGGCATCGCCCAAGCTCACTTGAAGTTCGGGATTATCGGGAGTGAGAGACGCGGCTTTTTCTAATTCGGGCGCGGCCAAGTCGTACTTGTGCCATTCGGAATACATGCTGCCCAGGCCGGCGTGGGCGAACTTGTCGAGAGGATTGATTTCGATCTGCTTGTTGAAGGCAGTGACGGCATTGTCGTACCTGCGTTCCTGCCAGTAGGCGCGTCCCAGAGCGTTGTAGGCGAACTCGTCGTAGGGATTGAGTTCGATCTGCTTGTTGAGGGCGGCGATGGCGTCGTCATTCTGGCGCATTCCCATGTAGGCCACGGCCAAGGCATACCAGGCGTACTTGTTCTTGGGGTCGACTTCGGTGGCGCGCTTGAGAAGTTGAATGGCCAGTGGAAAATTGTTGCTGGTATAGGCGGCGCGGCCGCTTTCGACCAAGTCATCCGCTTTCATGTCGGGCGGAGGCGTGAGCGTGCCGGCTACGGTGTTTTCGACGGAAAGGAACTGTCCGAGGTCGGAGTTAACGGTGCGTCGGAAAGCCTGGTAATCGGGGGCGCGCGGGACGGGTAGTTCATCCTGACGAACGGTAAGTGTTCTGGAGGCGGTGAAAGTGGTGGCTTCGAGGTGGTACGTCGCCTGGTACTCGGCGTAGTCGCGCTTCACGGAAAGAGCGAGCGGGGCGTGCGCGGTGTAGGTGGCGGGGAGTTCGAGTTTGATTTTGTAGACGTACTCGGCTTTTGGTCCGAGCTTGAGCGACTCAGCGTCGGCGCTGTCGTCATCACTGTCGTTGTTATTGTTATTGCCGAGGTCAGGCAGATTGAACTGGCATAGGGGCAGGAGCAGGTCGGATTTTTTCTTGGACCAGTCGAGGAAATTCGGCCGGGCTACGTCGTAGGACAGGGTAAACGGCTCGCGGGTCGCGGCGGGATCGCTGATCTTCAGATTCGTGACATCTCCGCCCATTCCGGCATTGACGTTTTCCACAACGCGTTGCCATTGCGCCTCGGGGACGCGGCGGAAAACCGAACGCAGCAGTAGTTCTTCATCGCCGCGGAAGGTGTAGTGAACATGGGCTTCGAGTTTGCCGATCTCATTTATTTTTCCATCGATCTCGGAGATCTCGCTGTCGGGCATGGGAGTGTCAGCCGGCGTTTTCTCGAGATGCGGGGTGGAGCCATCGGCGGGAATGACGAGAGCTAGCTTGTTGCGCAGGCTGAAGGCGAGGAGGCGGAAGGGAGCGACCTCGCTGGTGGTGTCCATCCAGATTTCGTCCTGGCCCATCGGGAGCATGGTGATGACGTGATCGAACTGCGAGGGCGAAGGCACATCGGGATCGAGCTTGCGGCTGGAATTTATCAGGACAGAAGACGCGTGCAGACCCTCGGCTTCTAGCAGGGATGCGAGCAGGGTGTGTTTGTCCTTGCAATCGCCGTACTGGTCGTGGAGGACATCGGCGGCGGCGTGAGGCTGGTAGCGGCCTAAGCCCAGCGACAGGCTGACGTAGCGGAAATTCTTGGCGACGTAGTCGTAGAGGCCCTCGACCTTGTCCATCTGCGTGTTGAGGCCTTTGGTGAGTTCGTCAGCTTTGGCGCGAACTTCAAGCGACGGGGCGCGCCGGTCTTTTTCCAGGCTGGCGTACCAGCGGCCGATCTGTTCCCAACTGACGAAGGTGGTCAGCTGGACATCGGGGCGATCGTCGTCGGGTCTCTTCTTTTTCTTCTTCTTGTCTTTGTCTTTATCTTTGTCCTTAGAGTCGTCTTCGCGCTCGAGATGAGAACTGGCCCAATGGTACATGCGGCGGCCATTCTCTTCGGTGACCTTGGGATCCATGCCGGGTTTGTTCTTCAACTTCAGGGGGCGGTCGGCGGGGACATCGACGTCGAGTTGCTCATCGAGCATGATGCTGGTTTTGTCGAAATCGTAATCGGCCCAGAACTGGCCGGCAGCGAGCGGAGTGTGAATTACCGTGACCATGTCGTACTCGAGGACTTCTCCGGGACGCAGGCCGGGCACGGTGATGTGCTTCTGGCGGTAGTCGGTGTAGACGGGAGCTTCGTGCTCGACGGGCGCGCTGAGATCCTGCACGGCATCGTCGCCCGCCTTTACTACGGTGCCGTCGGCTTTGATGACGCGGACGTAGGCGATCTCGACGCGTTCGTTGGCGGAGTTGTAGCCTACTTGAATCTCTCCCCACTGCTGGACTCCGGCCTCGCTCTGCACGCGGATGCGGGCGATGGTTTCCCGGCGGCCGGTGCCATCGCTTTCGAAGCGATAGCGCGAGCGGTACTGCTCGACGACGAAGGCCTCCTGGGAATAGTCGTGCTTGGGGGACTCCGTGGTCGCTTTCGCGGAAGCGGGTTCGGCGGCGGGAGTTTGGGCGGATTGGGCTGGGGCGGCTGAGGGTATAGCCAGGGTGCTGGCAACTAGAAGCGAGAGGAAGATACGGCGCATAAGGTAATAGTAAAGCCTGCGGCGTTTATAGCCCAAGGCAGAAGTGGGAAAGCCTGGATTCAGGGCTTGATGGGCGGGCCTGGTGTTGCCTGCGGAATGGCACTTTGGTCATCGACCTGTGCGGTTACCGGGTAGGGAATCTGTGATCGAGATCAGAATTCCTTCCTCATTGGCAGCAAAACCGTAGTAAAATCCCGCTCAGATGGTCTTGCCTGGCCACGAAGCCGGGCAGCGTGACGCATAATGTGCTTGCGCCACGATCTTTCCGCGGAGGGTTTCGGGCATGGAAGATCGGGCTTCTGATATTTCTTCTTCGGTTTCTCGGCAATCGACTTCGCAGGCAGCCGGCAAGCATCGTGAAGGCCGCGGTGCCTGGGTGCTGACCGCTTATGGTATTTCAGGGCTGGCTCTTTTCGGGCTTTTCGCTTACTTCTTTTCGGACTTTATTGCGCACTAGGTAAATCAGCGTTGACCCTGAGCTTGTCGAGGGGGCGGCCGTCCCCACATGAGTCACGCTCGAACTTCGCTTCCGCGCGCCCTGCGTCCGACCACGAACGTGCTACAATGAGCGGCCTTAGGAACTGCTGCTTCGCTAAGAACCCGGCGTTTTCCCACACTGACGCACTGAGAAAAGGACACCGCGATAAGCCGTGGCCAAGAACTCTACACCCGCAGCTGGACCCATCACCTACGCCGACGCTGGGGTCGATATTGACCGCGCGAACCGGACGAAGCAGCGCATCAAGTATCTGGCGCATAAGACCTTTACTCGCGGCGTGCTGAGTGAAGTTGGCGGGTTCGGCGGCCTGTTCGCGGTGGACAAGACCAAGTATGTCGATCCGGTGCTGGTGTCGAGCGTGGATGGCGTCGGGACGAAGCTGAAGATTGCTTTCGAAATGGGGCTGCATTCCACGGTGGGCGCTGACCTGGTGAACCACTGCGTGAACGACATTGCTGTGCAG
>Ga0210395_10001765_pt1 | contig 16783 bp, 8 predicted proteins | sample IncBWH4OmetaG_FD_150861 | JGI IMG/M metagenome (GOLD analysis project Ga0210395, IMG submission 150861) | Forest soil microbial communities from Barre Woods Harvard Forest LTER site, Petersham, Massachusetts, United States - Inc-BW-H-4-O ...
CTGCCATTTCCCCCGGCGAAGCAGCGGATCGCCTCGCCATCCGCGAACTCGTCGAGGCCTATGCGCACAGCGCCGATCGTCGCGATTCGAAAGGTCAGATGTCCCTCTTTACCCCAGACACCCATTTCGTAGTGTACATGGAAGCCAAGAATCCCACGCCCTCACAGGAGCTGCATTCACGCGAGGCGCTCGCTCCGGTCTTCGCAGACCTGAACAAGTACGCCGCCACCATGCACTTCGTCGGACAGAGCACAATCTTCAGCTTGACGGGCGACCGCGCCGCGGGAGAGGCCTATACCTTGGCCCATCACCTCACGATCGACGGTGGAAAGCGACGGCTGATGATAGCCGCTCTCCGCTACGAGGACCAGTTCGTGAAAATCGACGGCGCTTGGTTATTTGCCGAGCGCCAGCTCTACGTCGACTGGATTGAAGAGCGCGCACTGTGATGACAACGACTAACCTGATGTCTGCAATGAGCGCTTTTCGAGCGCCTCGGGGCCGTGCATGAACGTTCCGGCGGCGAGCCAAAAGCGCCTTGTAATCGTTGGCGCGACAGGAATGGTCGGCGGATACGCCCTTCGCTACGCGCTCGAGAACTCCGCCGTCGGAGGTGTGACATCCATCGGCCGCAGGAAGGTCGGCATCTCGCATCCCAAGCTGAAAGAGGTTTTGCATCCTGACTTCGCGGACTGCTCTGCACTCGCGGATTGGTTCGCTGGTCAGGACGCAGCGATCTTTTGCCTGGGCACGTATACCGGAGCGGTGTCAGACGCCGAGCTCCGCACGATAACCGTGGGCTATACGGTCGAGTTCGCGCGAGTTCTCCGCAGCAGCAGCCCCGGCGCGGCGTTCTCATTCTTGAGCGGGAACGGCGCGGACCCGACGGGACGAAGTCGGTTGCCTTTCGCGCGCTATAAGGGAGAGGCCGAGAACGCGTTACTCGCGACGGGATTCCCCCACGTTTACCTCTTCCGGCCCGCTTACATCTACCCCGTGGAGCCGCGGAAGGAACCGAATTTCAGCTACCGCCTTTTGCGCGCCATCTACCCAGCGTTTCAGTTGCTGTTTCCGAACCAGGTGATTCGGGCCGACGACTTGGCACGTGCCATGGTGGACGTCGCCATCCAAGGAACTGACCTTGGAGCCAAGGTTTTCGAGAACCGCGACATCCGAGCCATGGTCAAGCGAATCCATCCCTAGCACAGGGGAACGCGGCGCTCGGTCGCTGGAACAGAGTGAGTTGGAGGCAGGGGATTTATGAACCTAAATCGGCTTACAGGCAGAGAGAAGTGGTTCCGCATCGGCAGCAAGGCGGATCTCGCTAGAGTAAGAACTCACAAGTTACCGATGGCAGTTCTATGGCTCGTTGTGTTCTGCGCTTTTCCTTCGGTAAACCGTGCGCAAGTTACATGGGCAGCCCGCTCTTTGAATTCGCCTCGGTGGCTTCGTCCTTGGATTGCGTCCCAGTGCTCGAGAAAAACGCCGTCCTCGATACGAAGAATGTCGGCCACCACCCAATTCGTCGGCAAAGCCCCCGAGTATCGTCCGTGAACGATGACGAAATCGCCCTCCCCACTATTGTCCTGGACTCGCATTTGAGAGTCGGCGGAAGGCTCTTGACGAGGTTGAACAATCCTTCGCGTCCGGTTCGATGTGCGCACTGTGCCCGGATGTAGGGTAGTCGAACCATCAATTGAACGCTCCCGCGGCAAATAATAGCTATTCGATCGACGAGGCCTTTAGCTTTTGAAGCGATTCTTGCTGATTTTCAGAGACCGAATCTTTGATTCGAGTGTAGACCGCGGGATTCCCAATTTGGCTGCAGCTCCCGCGGGTCCCGATACACGGCCGCGCGTCTCTTTTAGGGCATTCTCGATTATGTTCTTCTGTTCGAGAACAAGTCTGCGAGGAAGCTCAACTTGCGGATTCGCTTCTGCTGGCGGCATGGGTTGCTGAGGTAACCATCTTTCGTCGATCGAGAAAATCTCTGTTTCGCACAATATCACCGAACGCTCTATGACGTTCTGCAGTTCGCGAATGTTACCCGGCCAAGGGTAGGACTGAAGCAATTCCAGCGTCTTCTTGTTCACACGTTTTATGTTCTTGCCAGCTTTTCGCGCATAACGATCGATAAAGTATTCGACCAGCAGAGGAATGTCCGCTCGCCGTTCTCGAAGAGAGGGTATTTCGATCGGGAAGACATGCAGCCGATAAAACAAATCTCTACGGAAAGACCCGGCGCTGATGGCTGCCTGCAAGTCGCGGTTGGTGGCTGCGATCACTCGAACGTCAGCTTGCATTCGGCGAGTGCCACCAACCCGCTCGAACTCGTGCTCCTGTAAAACACGCAAGAGGGCAACCTGAGTCTCGGCTGGAAGTTCTCCGATTTCGTCGAGGAAGATCGTCCCTCCAGTTGCTAATTCAAAACGACCCAGGCGTTGCTGAGTTGCGCCCGTGAAGGCACCTTTCTCATGCCCGAATAGCTCCGAGGCGATCAGGTCGCGCGGGATAGCGGCGCAGTTCACGCTCACGAATGCACGCAAGGCGCGGTTTGATCGTCGGTGAATAGCTCTTGCAACTAGCTCCTTACCTGTTCCCGTTTCACCGGTGATGATGACCGTGGAATCACTCGGTGCGACCTTGGCAATGTGTGAGAGTACGGTCTGCAAAGCTGGAGAGGCTCCGACAATTTCTTCGAACATCGACGTTTTGTCGATTTCTTCCCGAAGAGCGACGTTTTCATGCTGCAGTCTCTCTTCAGCTCGCTTGCGATCGTCTACGTCAGTACTTGCAATATACCAACGGGAAATCTGTCCCGTTTCGTCGTACAGCGGGTTGAATCGAGACAAAACCCAACGGAATTTCCCGTCAGCGTTGCGCACCCGCAACTCCAATTCGTAAGCAGTGCCACCGGAAGAGGCACGATTGAGCCGCTCTACATCATCAGGATGAACCTCGTCGCCAATCCGGCCTCTCTGCCGCCACTCATCCAGAGTGATGCCGAGGTAATCGAGCGAGGCTCGATTGGCATAGATCGGGGTTCCGTCAGCCCCGAGCACACTGAGGTACTGCGGCGTGAGGTCCATCATCTGTCGAAGTTCCGCCTCTTGCCCGCGAACCCTTTCTTCGGCAACCTTGCGCTCGGTTATGTCAGTGACAGCTCCGATAAACTCAACACCGCCAGATGCATCGTGAAGAGCGTGAGCTCGCACGTGGAGATGCTTGATTGCCCCGCTTGGCACAACCAAGCGATACTCGTGTTCGAAGTCTGTGCCGCTCTTGGATACATCCTCGATGATCTGTTGTACAAGCGCCCTATCCTGGGGATGTATGCGCTGTAAAGCCATGTTTAGAGTTGGTTTCTCGGAGTCATATTCGAAAATCCGATAGGTTTCATCTGACCAGACAACCTCTCCGGTATCAGGTCTCCACCCGAAGCCGCCTGTATGACTGAGCCTTTGAGCTTCCGTCAGGTACGCTTCGCGCCTGCGGAGTTCCTGGGTCAGGAGCTCGTGGCCGGTAACGTCTATGGCGCTGCCAACGTACTTCTTCAGGCCTTGGTTGCCGATAAGAGGAACACCGACGCAGCGAATGTAGCGGACCTCACCATTGGGACGGACGACGCGCTTTGTGGCGTCGAAAGGAGTATCTTCCCCCAAGATTTGCTTGATTATCTCTGCCATGGATTCGCGGTCCTGTGGGTGGACGCAATCCAAGTATTCCTGAACACTGGGCGGTTCGCTGACCGGATCGAGTCCGTGCATGCGAAATAACTCGGGAGACCAATAGTAGAAGCGGTCGGCATCGAAAGCCCAGCTTCCCATGTGGGCAAGGTGCTGCCCTTCGGCAAGATAGAACTCGCTTCTTTGCAACTCCTCGGCCTTGCGGCGGAGATGTTCTTCCGCCGTTTTGCGCTCGTCAATATCCATGCTTGATCCATACCACTTGACGATGTTGCCGTTTGTATCGCGAAGTGGGACTTTCCGGTGAAACATCCAGCGGTAATCTCCGTTCGACCTACGAACGCGAGTTTCGTACTCGAAAATCTCTCCGGTTGCCAGGGAAGCTCGCCACTTGGTCAAGATCCCCTCGAGTTCCTCAGGATGAATGAAGGCTGTCCAGTTCCAGCCCGCAACTTTGTCGAGAGGGACGCCGAGATATTCCAGCCAGCGTTTATTGAAGTAGTCGAGGTAACCGTCAGGCCGTGCAGTGTGAATCAGCGCAGGAATCGAGTCGACAAGTACTTGAACATCTACCGAGTCGAATTCCCACTGTTGAGAAGACATGCCGCGCATCATACACCTTCACATCCGTGCATCGATAAGATCGACCGGACGGAACTCCGAAGCCCCAGCCCTGCGAATATTTGATGCACTACCGAACGAATGATTAGCCCTTTATTTTCTTTCCCAAAGCGCAGTATCGAAGCCGCAACGCGTATTCGTCTGTCGGAGAAATTCTGCGCAAAAACAATCGTGTAGGCAACGAGATCTAGGTAGGCACCGTGCAGTTTCGGTTGCTAACTTCTGAAACGATTCTTGTCGATTTTCAGGGACCGAATCTTCCTTTCGCGAGAGACGTGGCGATTTGATCAAGTCCGTCGTCCCAACCAACTACTCATTTTGTGGCATGACCCTATGGTCCCACCTCTACCCTGTGGTTCTCGGTGCCATCCCCTGTGGCTTTTTCCCGGCCCAGTACTCAACACTCCTTCATGCGCTTGACGGCGGCGAATGCAATTCCGCCGTTCTTCTTCCATCTCCGGACTCGGATTGTCGTCTTTCGCCAATCTCTACCGATTGAGGGAAAATCGACAGGCGATGTGTTCGTTGCGCTGTCGCGGGACGAGCCGGGGCAAGTAACGTTCACGCCGGTGGGGGCTTTGCGTTTGAGGCATCAAGAAAAACCCTCTCCCCGGTAAGCGGGGAGAGGGTCGTTGTGGTTGGGACGAATATTAAAGTCCGTCGTCGTCCAGGTCAGCGGTTCCAGGTGCTTGCTTTTTGAAGTCGCTCGCGGGGCGAACCTTTTTCTCGCCGGGGTAGGGCCGCGTAAACCCGGTGGCCTCGTACCAGTCGAGGTGGTTGACAGTGTCCGGGTCCTCGGAGTCGGGAATGTGATATTTGCCGGCGAAGATCTCCGCCTTCTTCTTCATCCAGCCAGCCCGCAGAGCCTTAACCGCAGGGCTTCCGATCGCGTTGGTGTGAGCCACGACCGCAGGGATCGCGGCCGGGATGGGCTGAGTCGGAGTCTGGGTAACGTTCTGATTCAGCGGGATCACGTTCGGCACGTGCGTCCAGGGCAGGAAGTTGTCCGCGGGCGGTTTGTCGATGAAGATTTCCCTCATCGGCGAGGCCACCAGGTCGAACTGGTTCATGGGCGTCAGTCCAAGGATCTGCTCGATCGTGCGGGTCATGTTGACCTGCGTGTAGAAGATGCTGTCTTCGGTTACCCCAGCCCCGGTGCCATCGGGGTTCACCTTCTGGATGACATACGGGCTGAAGATGTAGCCCGGGCTGCGGTGACCGTCGACGTGGTCGACGCCGTCCTGTGCGTCGTCTTCCTCAACGAAGATCGCTGAAGAGGACCAGATGGAGCTATGGCTGATGGCGTCGACAAAGCGGCCAAGGGCCAGGTCGTTATCGGCCTCCATGGCTTGCGCGGTCGGCGGGCCGCCGGTGTGGTCAGAGCTGATCCACATGAACTCCAACTGAGGCACCGCACCGGCCGCCACGTCCTTGGCGAATTCCTGCTTCCAGATATCGAAACGGAACTGGTCGGGGATGCCCAGATCAAACTGCGGGTAGTTCTGGACCGTGTTGTTGATCAGGTTCGGGAGCGGGGAGTGTGAGGCGACCGTGTTGTAGTTGTAGAGCTGCGTCTCGGCGCCAGACTCGTAAGCCAGTGTGTCGTTGTAGAAGTCGATCCATAGTGGCTCGCAATAGTTCGAAGGAGCCCCAGGAGGCGGGGTGCAACCCTGCGGCGGGTTGAACGTGTTGTACTCGATGTACTCGCCGAAGTTCTTGAACGAGACGCCAGCCTTTGCAGCCTGGTCCCACAGGTGGCCCTTCTTCTGATAAGCAAGCGCATCGCCGCCGTTGGAGGGATAGTCGCGGAGCCAGTCGGGCGACTGGATGTCGTCGGAGTAGGGCGCCATGGCCTGCGTGATCCAGTTGTGACCGTCGGCCGATTGGCGGCTCGGGTCGTAGAAGTTGTCGAAGAGCGGGAAGCGCTGCACCAGCTCGTGCGCGTTGGGAGTAACACCGCCTACAAAGCCGAAACTCGCCGCGTCGCCAAAGACTGCCAGGGAGGCGTCGCCATTGCCGCCGGCCACGTCGCCTAGGATCTGATCGTAGGTGCGGTTTTCACGGATGATCACGAACACGTGCTTGATCGTCGACGGATCGCCAATCCTGTTCGGGATTGCGAGCGGCTTGGCAAACCGGTTGCCCCCTGCGGCCGAGAAAATATTTTCAAACAGATCCCAGTGGTTGTTTTGGAAGACCTGCTGGGTCATCCCCCACAACGCCTCGAATTTCGGCACGGGAACGATGCTGACGGTGCCAAGGTCCTGGTGCGTACCATAGTCGGTGACGCCGTGGCTGGTCTGAAGCGAATTTTGCGGGGGAATGCCCTTAGTGCCGATGCCCTTGTCGTTGGCAACGAGCAGCGCGTTGTCCACCGTGTCCAGCACAACCGAGCTCGGCGCATAGGCGACCGGGATCAGGCCCAGCACGGCAGGCAACCCGAAGAAGCTGTTGAGGTCGACCACCGCGATCGCGTTGGCGTTATAGAGCGAGACGTAGGCCACATTTGCCTTGTGATCGACAGCGATCGAGTTCGGCCCGGCGCCGTACGCCGGCCCTTCGCCAGGTACGCCGATCGGCAGACCAAGGTCGATCTTGCGCACCTCTTGGTTGATGGTCGTGTCAATCACTGAAATGCTGTCACTATAGGCATTGGCGACCAATAGGTTCTTGCCCCAGAAGGCCATCCCGGTCGGGTGCAGACCGGTCTCGATGCTGCCGGTCACCGTAAACGAGGCCAGATCGACCACGGAAACGGTGCCTGTGGCCGTGGAGCCAGTCGGATAGTGGGCTACGACCGGGGTGCCGTTGGAGTATCCCTGGAAGTCTTTCTCGGTCGCAATCCGGCCAGCTTCGTTGGAGACATAGGCGGTCTTGCCGTCGGGCGAAATCACGACGCTGTGCGGGACGTTACCGACGCGGATCTCAGGGCCCTCGACCGGAGTCGCCGCAGTCAGGTCGATCTTGGTCAGCGTATCGTTGTTGTCCAACACCACGTAGGCCGTCTTGCCATCCGGCGAGATCGCGATGCCGAGGGGATAGGAAGTGGATGTACCATCTGACACAACCGAGACGGTCAGGCCGCAGGGGATATCAATGCTGCCCGTGGTCCCCCCAGGGCTGTTCGGGAAGCAGGTGACGTTGCTCAGATAGCCGTCAGCGTTGACGTCCATCGGGACGCGGACGTGGGCGTAGTCTGAGAGGACGCCCGTCGGACTGACGCCGGCGATGGCCACGAAGCTGCTGTCCTGGCTGAACAGCAGGTGCGAGCCATCCGGCGTGTAGGCTATGCCGTTGGCGCTGCCGTTCTTAGTGCCGAACGGTTTGTAGGTCTGCAGGACAGCGCCAGTCTGGGTGTTGAAGATCGTGACGGCCTGTGGGGCGCCCATTTGAAGGACAGCGGCGGTGTGATTGCCAGTGGGGTTGAGCGCGATGGCCTTGGCGCGGGTCGTGGTGCCGAGGTCGACCTGGGTGCCGGCGGGGGTGATGATTGTGCCGTTGCTGACGACCCACGGGCCGTTCGGGTTCGGGCCTACATCGTAGGTCGGGAACGGTACGGACTGAGCAGCGGCGAGCCCCGCCAGACTCAGCCCCGCCACCAGCAGGCCGGCGAGCGGACGCAGAAGGTTGATCCTCGAATTACCTCGAGGGAATTCTCGCAACATAGACGATTCTCCTCCTTGGATTTTTTTTCATCACGCGACTCGGAATCGGCCTCGCGGCACGAGAAATACCGAACGGGTGCATGCTTTTTCTTCGATTGCAGGAGATGCCGCGCCGGGAGAGCCGCGACAACCGACTTAGCCTAGAACCGCGAAAAGGACGCCCGCATTACGCGAAAATGACAGTTTTGTAATCCGCTGCAAGCGCGGGCATCGGCCCTTTCCGCTATCGGCTCTGTAGATATTCCATGGATTCCGGCGCCCTTTTCGCCTAAGACGCGAGAATGATGAATAGGCGCACGTGTTAAGGCCGGCGAATATAAGTGGTCAACGAATGCGTTCTTTTCCCGGACTTCGTAAATTGTCTGTCCACTTGCAGCGCGTGGCCATCCGCCGATAGAGTCCAGACCGCTTTCTGAGGGATCTCGCTCGAGCCCTCTTGTTCAATGGTGTCGAAAACGAGGCTGCTTGTATCCCAACGGACAGAGGAACGAAATTCATCGCCGTCCAGACCTCTATAGGTCGTTTCCAGTCCTCCGATCACATACTGTACTTCGAGGTTCCGGGTCCCGTCGGAATTGGTAACCACCGTGTTCACGCGCAAGTTCTGACCCTTCTGTTCAACTTCGAGCTGACGTTGCGTTTTCGAGTTTGTTTGCTGTCGCCAATGTCCAGTGAAATCAGGCGGGGTCTGCCCGCTGACGGAAATGGCAAAAAACAAAACAACAATTGAGCGCAAAGCTCTGATGGTCATGACCCTATCTCTCAGAATCCCAGCTGGCCAAGAACTGCATCTGCCGGGGGTACCTTCGCGAATGATCCGTATTCACTCAGCACAGGACCTTGTGACGGATATTCCTGTTCGTCGTAGACTCGGATTCTAGAATCTGAGTTTCAACATGAATTGCATTTGACGTGGTGTGCCCAAACCCACCGGAGTTGTGTTAAGAGGCAAATAGATCCTGCCGAAGTCGGAAGCCGAAATCAGGCCATCCGGGTTAGCATACATCGCCCTGTTGAAGAGGTTAAACACTTCGGCTCGGAAATCGACTTGTAACTGTTCTTTGATGGGAAAGCGCTTGGCGATCGCCATATCCAGTTGCCAGACCCCGGGGCCTCGCAGGAAATTGCGTGGGACATCACCGAATCCGGCGGGGCAGTTACCACCTGGGTAGAGCGTGTCGGCAGTGCCGGGAGTGCAGAAAGCCGCCGGGTTGAAATCCCCGCCGGCCAAATACAAGGGCTGGCCGGGAACTAGGTTGGGACGCTGGTCGTTGGTGTTTCCGTCCGGGCCAGTGGCACTGGTCGTGAGGTCCACCGGGAAGGCGGTACGGGCGGTGAAGATCGAGCTGAGCGACCACGATCCAAACAAGGTGCGCAACACTCCAGCCTCATTCAGCAACGATTTGCCGGGACCGAAAGGAAGTTCATACACGACGTTCGCATTGAACGCGTGGCGGGCGTCGAAGGCGCCGCTGGCGCGCTCCCCGCATTGTGGCGCTCCCTGGGGAAAGCAGGAAACATTCTGCGGGGTAATGGAGTCGCCGTCGCCGCTACCGTTGGAATCGTCGTCGATCTCGTGCGACCAGGTGTAGTTGGCCGAGGCCAACAAGCCGCGAGAGAAAGACCGCTTCAGCGAGACCGATAGCGCCTGAAACTCGCTGTTACCGGTGGTGCCTCGCCAAGGGATCTGGGAGAAGGCAGGGTAAGGACGCAGCCCGGTAAGCGGGTTTTCGACGTTAACATAGGATTCCTGGAGCAGATGGGTGCCTTTGCTTCCCACATAAGACAGCGTACCGAGGAAATCGCCGGGTAGCGCCTGCTGAACCGACAGGCCCCACTGGGTTGCTGACGTGTCTTTGCGGTCTCGTTGTTCGGCGTTCGGTGAATTCGTGCCGTTCGCGCAGACGGGGTTGCCGGCTGCGTCTAAAACGATGGGGTAGCTCAGGCCTGGGCAGTTCTTCGGGGTTAGCGCGTAGCTTAACACTTCGTTTTTATCGGGGATGTTCTGATCGTCTAATTGGCCATCCTCGTGATAAATGCCAAAGCCGCTGCGAATGACGGTCTTCCCCCTGAACACGCCCGGCACCCAAGCCAAGGCAATGCGCGGATCGACGTCGCCATAATTCCCCGGGCCGAAGCTCGCACCCACGCCGCAGTAGCCCGCTGGACCGCAAGTTGCAAAGTCAAAGGGATTCCCCCGGCCCTCCACCTCACTGAAGATACCGAAGACGTTATAGCGCACGCCCAAATTCAGCGTGAAATTCGACCGCCACTTGAACTCGTCTTGTAAATACCCGAAATAATCCGTCTTGCGCAGGCCGTTGACGGGGTAGACGCCCGTGATGCTGGCCTTTTGGGCTTCGTCGCCCGCAAAGTTGGCGAGTGAGCTAAAACTGACCGTGCCATAGGCACTGCCTCCCTGGTTCATCTGCACGCGGCGAACCTCGACGCCGGCCTTGATTACGTGTCTTCCCTTGACCCATGTCACATCGTCGATTCCGCTAAAGGTATTGCCATCGCCGACGCTGGTTCGACCGTTGTTCAAGGAAGTCAAGCCCGCTACGGAAATCGCGTAGAGCGATCCGGTCTCATTGAGGTAGGTGGCGTCGGTCGTGCCGCGGTTAAAGCCGAACTTGGTTTCGTTGAGCAGGGTCGGAGAAAAGACGTGTGATAGCGCGATCACACTGTTGACCGGAGAGGAGTTAAGATCTTCCTGTTCATTGAGATATTGCCCAGAGCTTGGGGAATACGGGACAACGTAGTCGGCTTTGTCGATGTTGGCCCGCACAAAAAGACTTGTCGCGTCGGAGAAGCGATGATCCAAGCGGAACATCCCCGAGTCTTCGCGGCCCACTTGTTTGCCTTCCCCCACGAACTGCGCAATGTCGGGATTACTGGTAGGGTTCTGCCCTTGGGGATAGGCGTTGATCACCGGTCCAAGCGCCGGCGACTGCGCCAAAGCTTGCGCGGCGAAGGCAGCGCTGGGTACATAACCGATAAGAGTCTGCCCCAAGTCTTGGCGGTAGCCTTCGTAGGCGGCGAAGAAAAAGGTCCTATCATGCTGGATCGGTCCACCAAAGGACCCTCCGAACTGATTCAGGTGAAAAGGCGGCTGGTGCGTCGGATTCAAGGCGTCAATCGGATCGGTGGCATCGAAAATGTCGTTGCGCAAGAAGTCATAGGCGTCCCCGTGAAACTGGTTCGTGCCGGAAGGCGAGGCCAGGTTCAACTGGGCCCCGGCTGTCGCGCCGGTCTGCGCGGTTGTGAGCATGGGATCGACGCGGATCTCGCTGATGGTATCGAGCGGAACCGCCGCGCGCACATAATATAGCTGTGACTGATTAATGACATAGGTAGCGTCGATGCCGTCGTATGTATAGTTGTTATCGTCGCGGCCTCTGCCGGCATAGCGAATCGAACGCTGGTTGCCGGCTCCGGGTCCGCCGGCGGCGTCAACTGCGCCTGGAACCAAGGTGGTCAAGGTGGCCCAATTCTGCCCGTTTAGGGGGAGTTGCTCGGCCTGTATGCGTTCGATACCGGTGCCCCACGTGTCGGCAGTCTGATCCAGCGACGGCGGGCTGGCCAAAACTGCCACCTGCTCTTGCGCTCCCCCGACCTTCAGCGTCACATTCAGGGTTCGTGTTCGCCCCAGGCTTTGAACCACATTCTCAAAACGCAGGGTTTCAAAGCCCTTCTGGACAAAGCTCACGGTATAGACCCCGACTGGCAGCTCGGTAATTTCATAGGTCCCCTGGCCAGAAGAGACGGTCTCGCGCCGAAGTCCCGTAGCATCTTGTACGGCCACCACTTGCACCTCCGGAATCACGCGTCCGGTGGCATCAGTCACGGTACCGGTGAGTCCAGTGCCGTCCAGTTGTGCCCAGCCGGGGACACTAGCGAGCACGCAAACGACACCGATGACTAGGGGACGAAAGCAAGACACGAGTCTCATCAACGACCTCCTTTCTGCGCGGTGGCCAGCATGAATTAGTGCGGCGAGCCCCGCTAGAAACCGCAAGAATAGAGAAGCGATCGACCTTTGACACTTAGTTTGGCACCCCATAAAACCTCTCACTTCGCGGTTAAATTACACCGACACAAGTTCTGTTTACGAATCCGGCCTTAACCTGGCGCGGATCATTACAAAACTGACATGATTGCTGGGCTACACCGGTATTGTTCTTTGTTAAATTCTCGGAGAATAAAACACGGTAAGTGACTGGGCTTACGATTTCGCTGCGTTCATTGCTCTGGCGGTCTGGCCTCGAAGCATTCATATGCCTGTGACGCAGTATTAACAGCACTGGATTATGTACTTCCCAGACGTGGATCCGCAATCCGATGTATGTGCCGTCGGTTGGTTTGGGGATGGATAAGTGATCTGTCGAGTTGGTTTTGCTCCTCAAATTCGCTTTCCACTGAGCTCAAGTCTTGCTGATTCTAAATAACTTAACTGGCGTGTCGTGAGCGAAAGCTCGGCCGCGGTTCGGAAAATTCGGTATGAAAATTCTGATCGTCGAGGACGAGGCCAAGACAGCCAAGTTCCTAAGAAAGGGATTTGAAGAGGCGGGCTTCGTCATCGATGTAGCGGATGATGGTTTAGAGGGTCTTCACCTGGCGCGTGAAGTAGATTTCGACTTGATCATCCTGGACGTGATGCTTCCCGACCTGGACGGCTGGCAGGTTCTCACCCGCCTGCGCCAGGCGGGTCGGCGCTCCCTCGTACTCTTACTGACTGCGCGTGATGCCATACACGAACGCGTACGCGGGCTCGAACTGGGTGCCGATGACTATCTCGTGAAGCCGTTCGCCTTCTCTGAATTGTTGGCTCGGGTACGATCGCTTTTGCGTCGAGGACCTGCTCGCCAACCGGAAACCATTCGAATGGCAGATCTGGAAATCGATCTATTGCGCCAGCGGGCGGCACGCGCTGGCCAACGACTCGATCTGACGTCCAAAGAGTTCTCCCTGTTAACACTGCTTGCGAGGCGCGCGGGCGAAGTATTGTCCCGTACCCTGATCGCCGAAGCCGTTTGGGACATGAACTTCGACAGCGACACAAATGTGGTGGACGTAAATGTGCGCAGACTTCGCGCCAAAGTCGACGAGCCTTTTCCCCTCAAACTGATCCACACCGTCCGGGGCGCCGGATATGTCATGGAATGTGAGCAGTAGCTTCACTCGACTCGCAACGGGGTGGGGCACCCTGGCCTTGCGGTTGACCGCAGGTTATGCCCTGGCAGGCCTGCTTATGGTCCTTGTCTCCACGACGAGCCTTTATTTTGTGCTTGTCACCGAGTTGGAACGAAGCACTGACCTATTCCTCGCTGATAAATTGAACGTGATTCGCACGATGTTGCGGGAACGCCCTGATGACTTCGACGCTTTGCGGGAAGAAGTTGAGCTGGAATCCGCGGCGCGCCGATACGAACAGTTTTACATTCGCTTGCTGGATGAACGAAATGATCCCGTCATGTTCACGCCGGGAATGATGGAGCAATTGGATTTGCAGCATTTTCCCAGCCAAGCACAGGCTTCACAGGGCCGTGCACTGCCCATGATGGGCAAAAACGGTCGGCCCTTTCGTGTCACTAGCGCAGTGGCACCGGTCGGCTCACGTTCTGGCGAGACGGCAACGATTCAAGTTGCGATCGACGTCTCGCAGAAAGAAGAGTTGTTGGCACGGTATCGGCATTGGTTTGGCGTCATCCTTCTTGGGTCGCTCGTCATTTTTCCGCTGGCCGGGTATCACATCGCGCGGCAGGGAATCCGTCCCGTCGAAGAAATTGCCAACACCGCTCGCCACATCAGTTCCACCAATTTGCGAGAGCGCATCCTCCCCGAAGGTTATCCATCGGAACTCGCGACTCTCGCCGGAACCTTCAATCAGATGCTCGACCGCTTGGAAGAATCCTTCGAACGAATTTCCAGATTCTCCGCAGACATCGCTCACGACCTGCGCACGCCCGTGAATAACATCCGCGGCGAAGCGGAAGTAGCTTTGGCGCGGGCGCGAACCGTGGACGAATACCGCGATGTGCTCGGATCCTGCCTGGAAGAAACCGTGCGCCTTTCCAACCTGATTAGCGATTTATTATTTCTGGCTCGTGCCGAGAGTCCTCTGGCACATTTGCACTGGGCGTGCGTGGACGTTCGCGAACTGTTGAGCAGCGTGCGGGATTACTATGAAGGCGCCGCCGCAGAAGGTGGAATTTCGCTCGCCACTGCGAACGGCCAAGAACCGGTGATCGCCGAAATGGACCGCACCCTGGTGCAACGGGCGGTTGGCAATTTGGTGGCGAACGCCGTTGCGCATACGCCGGCCGGAGGTTCCGTAGTTCTGGGGGCCGAATCCGAAGGAGATGCGATTCGCATCGCGGTTGTCGACACAGGCGCCGGCATTCCACCCGAGGCTCTTCCGAGAGTCTTTGATCGTTTCTTCCGGGTAGATAAGTCGCGTTCGCAGGTCTCCGGCGGCACTGGATTGGGATTGTCGATTGTCCAGAGCATTATGGTGCTTCACGGTGGCAATGCAGAGATAGCCAGTCAGTTGGGCCACGGCACCCGGGTCACTCTCTACCTGCCGGTTTCACGCCCAAGATGAAAATGCAGTTCGCCCGTCGTGCTGGCGTCCGGTTTCCTGTTACGAACTTTTCATGCTGATTTTGGTTTCTTCGTGCACTTCTTTCCTGCACGCAAAAAAGTTTCTGGCACACTGCGCGCACCCTTCCGAATCTCGATACTAGCGATAGCCCTCGCAAGAGGCATAAGAGAATGTTGTCGCGCACGATCGGTCCGCCGGCGCCGCTGGAATGCTAGATGCCTCCGAGCGGCTACGAACCGGGAGGATTTGAACCCGCCTGCGCTACGTCCCATCTGATGAGTGGCATATAAATTCCTGGCGAACAGCAACTGGGTAGGGATTCCTTAGAAAATAGCCATAACCCCTTTATTTTCAAAGGGCACGTTGCGGCTATTTTCATGGTTCGCTTGTGGTTCGAAGAACCATGATTCATTCGTACCGCGGCGTTAAGTACTAAAGCAGTGGGCCAATCGGCCTGCCTGGGTCGCAGAGTGTTCGCTTGGGCGACGCCGCCCGTCGTGTCTTCTGTTCCTTTGGGTAGAAAATCGCTGCGTTAGTCAGAGGCCCCTCCCCACAACAAGATATTTGCATGGCTTTCATTTCGAATTCATCACGAAGATCTCACTATGATGGCGCCTTTGCTCGCGCTACCGCGAACAGCTATTCGGGCGTTCCGTTTCGCGGGCTCTCAGGGGGAGGGTATCTTGAAAAAGACATTTGCCATTGCGTTGATCGCATTGCCGCTCGCGTTGCTGCCGAGTTCAGCCATGGCACAGCGGCTTCAAGGTAGTGGCCACACGACGCAGCCCGTGGGCAACTACACTGATGGATCAATTCTTCCCACCGGACAGGTGATCACTCCCACGGCTGCTCCGGGATCTACAATTCAAGTTCTTTCCACCGGCCTTCGCTCCGACGGAAATGCCGACGCGGCGGAAGCGGTCACCACGGCTCTGAGTCCCGATGGACATACGCTTCTGGTTCTTACCAGCGGCTGGAACCGCGACAACCACCTTCCCGACGGCACCTCGATCACATTCCCGACGCTAGATCCCAACACCGGAGCCGCGATCGGCACAACCACGCTCTCCGAATGGGTTTTTGTCTTTGCTATCAATCCCGATGGAACGGTCACCAAGCAACAGCAAATCAATATCCCGAGCACCTACAGCGGTTTGGTGTGGTCTCCAGACGGCGCGCGCTTCTACGTTTCCGGGGGCGAAGACGACCGCATCTATGTTTACAAATCCAACGGTTCGCAGTTCGTGCCGGATGCTCCGTTCATTTTGCTGGATCACAATTCCGGCGCCAATGGGCCCTTCCCGAACTATGACGGCTCGATCCTGAAGGGCACCAAGGCTGCGCAGACGGTGACCTTCGGCGGTACTTCGCTGATTGTCGGAGGAGCCGTAGTGGCCGGTTTAGGCGTCAGCCGGGACGGCAAAACGCTGGTAGCCGCCAATTTCGAGAACGATTCCATTTCCATCGTGGATACGGCCAGTCGCGCTGTAACCAACGAAGTGCATTTCTTTGTGCCCGGCGGCGCGGTTGCGCAAGGCGAGTTTCCGTATGACGTCGTGGTGCTGAGCAACCCCGATGGCTCGGCAAAGACCGCGTTCGTCACCAGCCAGCGCGATGACCAGGTTATGGTGGTGGACATCGCCAGCGGCAGCTTCACCGCGATTCCCGTAGGTGATCAGCCGAACCGCATGGCGCTCTCGAAAGACCAGAAAAGGTTGTACGTCGTCAACGGCAATAGCGACACCGTCTCCGTGATCGATACCGGCAAGCAAAGCGTCGTCAAAACCATCTCTCTTTCGAGGCCGGGAGACAAATATAAGGGCTCGAATCCCAATTCGGCGGCGCTGAGCCGAGATGGCGAGACCCTGTTCGTAACGCTAGGTTTTGAAAATGTGGTCGCGGTGGTGGACCTTGACGACGGCTATGTGAAGGGCCGCATTCCTACGGGCTGGTACCCGACGTCCGTCTCGGTTAGCAAGGAACGACGCGAACGTCTGTACGTTTGCACCTTCAAGAGCAACGACGGACCCAATCCCACCAATGGCCCTGCCCCCAACCCCACGTTTCTACAAGCCCGCACCTGGCCCTTGTCCAAGGCCCAACTGAACATCATTCCGGTGCCGCACGGCGCGGTGCTCGACGCCCTTTCCCTGCAAGCCGACCAGAACGATGGCCTGTTCAACCGGCAACCCGATCCGCTCGTGTCT
>Ga0210395_10001766_pt1 | contig 16777 bp, 13 predicted proteins | sample IncBWH4OmetaG_FD_150861 | JGI IMG/M metagenome (GOLD analysis project Ga0210395, IMG submission 150861) | Forest soil microbial communities from Barre Woods Harvard Forest LTER site, Petersham, Massachusetts, United States - Inc-BW-H-4-O ...
CGGACCGCGCGGATCACGCCCAGCGCCAGCACGTCACTGCCGCAGATGATGGCGGTCACGCCCAGGCGCAGCATCCTGGTGGCCGCCGCCTGCCCGCCCTCTAGCGAGAACAGCGTGTGCTCCACCGGTGCCACCTCGCTCCCCGCGCGCTCGGCGTGGTCGCGGAACGCGGCGAGCTTGCGCCTGGACGGCATATGGTCTTCCGGGCCGAGGACCAGGCCGATGCGCTCGTGGCCGAGCGCGGCGAGGTGACCGAACGCCTGGCTGGCGGCCGACGCGTCGTCGGTGGCCACGCAGGGGAAATCCAGGTTGTCGATCGCCGCGTTGATCAGCACGGCCGGCACGCCCCGGCTGCGCAGCAACCGGTAGTGGTCGTGCGGAGCGGCGATCTCGGCGAAGTGCCCCCCGGCGAAAACAACGCCCGACGCCTGCTGATCAAGCAGCAGGTCCACATAGTCCGCCTCCGACAGGCCGCCGGCGGTGCGGGTGCAGAGCACCGGGGTGAAACCGCGCTGCGCGAGCGCGCCGCCGATCACCTCGGCGAGCGCGGGAAAGATCGGGTTCTGCAGTTCCGGCAGGACGAGGCCGACGAGCCGCGCGCGCTGGCCGCGGAGCTTGCTCGGGCGCTCGTAGCCGAGCACGTCCAGGGCGGTGAGCACGGCTTCTCTGGTGGCGTCAGACACGCCGGCCTTGCCGTTGAGCACCCGGCTCACGGTGGCCTCGCTGACCCCGACCTTCTTCGCTACCTCGGACAGCCGCCGGGCAGGTGTACGCGTCATGCCGCAAGAGTACGTCATCTCGCTGCAAAATATTGCGTTATAAGAGAGAGATCTCCACCGTCTATGGCAGCGAATGGTCATCATTGGATGATCACCCAAGACCCGCAAATCCGCAGGCAGCGTCGAGGATTAGGCAACCGATGGCTGGTTGGCACCGCATGATCGAAGACCTACAGAGAGCGGTTATTTTCTTGCAAGAAAAAATCTAGATCTTGCCGTCAGTTGTCTCGGTATGTATCTTCACGCTAACGCAGCCCAATGAAAGGGATGGAGCGCGATGAGCAGCATGTACGACCGACTGCGGCACCGCCCGGTGATCGCGGTCGTCGCGGCGGCAGGCCTGATCCTCGCCGCCGCGGCCTGCTCCAGCAACTCGGCGACTAGCGGCGGCTCGGCGGGCGCAGCCGACGGGAAGGTCACCGTCAGCATCAACTGCGCGCCACCTTCGGCGCAGGCACCGGTGCTGCACAAGGAATGGCTGGAGGATGTGGCCCTCTTCGAGAAGGCCAACCCGAACATCACCATCGACAGCATCTACAACTACCCGTGCGAGGTGCCTGCCACGTTCACGGCCGATCTGCGGAGCGGCAACGAGCCGGACATCTTCTACAGCTACTTCACCGACCTGCCGCAGGTCCTCCTCGCGGGCCAGGCGGCGGACATTACGCAGTACGTGAACTCGACGACGGTGCCGACCCTCAAGGACATCGTGCCGGGCTCGATGAAGGCCGTGACCGCGGGCCCCACGATCTACGGCCTGCCGACCTCGAGCTACACCCAGGGACTCATCTACAACAGGGCGCTGTTCTCCGAGGCAGGCCTCAACCCCAACGATCCGCCCACGACCTGGGCACAGGTCGAGACGGACGCCACCGCCATCGCCAAGCTCGGCAACGGGATCGAGGGCTGGGGTGACTACAGCGCCGGGAACAACGGCGGCTGGCACTTCTCCTCCTACATCGACGCGCTCGGCGGAACGATGGTCAACGACAGCACCAACCCGCCGACCGCGGACTTCGACAACGCGAACGGCATGGCCATCCTGCAGGCGCTGCACACCCTTCGGTTCACCGACAACGCCATGAGCGCCACCCAGGGTCTGGCCTGGGGCTCGCTACAGCAGCAGTTCGCCGAGGGCAAGCTCGGCATGTACATCGCCGCGCCGGACGACATCTACGACGAGATCACGACAACGGACAAGGGCAACCTCGGCGACATCGGGATGGGCGCGCTGCCCAGCCTGGCCGGCACCCCGGTCGGCTCGCTGTCGGGCGGCAACGACTACATCTTCGCCAAGCACGACACCCCGGCGCAGATCGAGGCCGGAATCAAGTTCATCGACTTCGAAGACCTGACACCCGGCACCGGGCAGTTCAACTTCGCCAGGCAGAAGGCGGACGGTTTCCCGGTCGGGTTCCCCGAGCCGGAGCTCTTCGACGGCGCCACCGGCAACCAGATCAACCAGCTCCGGTCCAGGTACGCGACCATCAACATCTCCTACTACGAGCCGTTCCTCAAGGCCCAGGAGGCCGGCGACGGTGAGCCGACCGACGCCCAGGCCGTCTACAAGACGCTGGACCCAGTGATGCTCGCCGTTCTCACCGAGCCGAACGCCGATATCTCGGCGCTGCTACAGCAGGCGGCCGCCAACGTCAACACCATCCTGGCGAACAGCGCTGGGTGACAGCGGATGCCCAGTTCGTTCTGACTCAACCGACAGATCCCCTAGCCGAGCACGGGGCGGGCGGCGACCTCAGCCGCCCGCCCCGGGGCCGGCCCTCTTGCCGTCACCAGTGACAGGAGAAAACCGATGGCGGACGTCGCGACAGCCGTCAAACCGCTGGCCGGACGCCGGCCGCCGCGGCCGCGGTCGGGCACCGGGCTCGTGCCGAAGGTGCGGCGGAGCGCGGCGGCCTGGGGGTTCCTGATCGGCGCGGTGCTCTGCTTCACGTTCTTCTCCTGGTACCCGATCGTCCGTGAAGTCACCATGAGCTTCCAGAAGCAGGTGGCCGGCGGCGGCACCAGCTGGGCCGGCTGGACCAACTACATCCGGATATTTCATGATCCGACCTTCTGGCTCGCCTGGCGGAACACGCTCGAGTTCACCGTGCTCGCGCTGGTCCTCGGGTACGCGGTGCCGTTCGTCACCGCGATCATGCTCAACGAGCTGCGGCACGCGCAGGGATACCTGCGGATCCTCGTCTACCTGCCGGTGATGCTGCCGCCGGCCTCGGCGCTGCTGCTGTTCGCCTACTTCTACAACCCGCAGTACGGGCTGTTCGACGACATCCTGCACTTCCTGCACCTGCCGGTCTCGCAGTTCGTCTTCCAGCCGGGCAGCGGTTTCGTGAGCGGCGCGATGGTCTCCGTCGTGGTCGCCTCGACCTGGATGAACATGGGCGGTGCGACGCTCATCTACCTCGCGGCGCTGCAGAACATCCCCGGCGAGCTCTACGAGGCGGCCGAACTCGAAGGCGCCGGGCTGCTGCGCAGGATCCGCCACGTCACCATCCCGCAGACCCGGCTGATCCTGATCACGCTGCTGATGTTGCAGGTCGTCGCGACCATGCAGATGTTCGTCGAGTCCTATGTGCTGACCAACGGCGGCGGCGGGGTGGGCGACAACACGCTGTCCGTCGTGATGCTCATCTACCAGTACGCCTTCGAGCTGAGCGGTGCCAGCAACTACAACAGCGCCTCGGCTCTCGGGGTGGTCCTCATGGCAGTGCTCGCCGTCTTCTCCGGCGGGTTCCTCTGGGCGACCCGCGAGCGCGGGTAGGAAGGGAGCTCTCGATGGCTGTCCTCGCCACCGCGGCCGCCAGGGCCCGGCTGTCGCGGCGCGCCCCGCGTCAGCAGGCCACGCGACCGCGCACGCTGATCTCCGATTTGCAGCGCAACCGGCGCAGCGGCAGGATCACGTACCGGATCGTGCTGACTCTGGTGATCGTTGTGTTCACGCTCGCGTTCATCGGGCCGATGTACTTCCTGTTCACCGACGGGCTCAAGTCGACACAGGAAGCGATCGCTACTCCCCCGACGCTCTATCCGCACCACGTGTACCCGGGCGGCTACGTCACCGCCTGGAACCTGCTCGATGTCGCCAAGATGCTGTGGGACAGCGTGTACTACGCGTTCGGCGCGCTCGCGCTCCAGCTGATATTCGACATAGCGGCCGCCTACTCGCTGTCCAAGCTCCGGCCGGTGCTAGGCAACGTGGTGCTCTTCGGAATGCTGGCCACGCTGATGATCCCGGCCACGGTGCTCGTCATCCCGCAGTACGTGACCGTCGCCAGCCTGCCGATCGTGCACTGGGACCTGATCGGCACCCCGGAGGCGATCTGGCTGCCCTCGGTCGCCAACGCGTTCAACATCTTCCTGCTCAAGCGGTTCTTCGACTCCATCCCGACCGACTACATCGACGCCGCGCAGATCGACGGCGCCTCCCGGCTGCAGATCCTGCGGAAGATCGTGCTGCCCATCTCGCGGCCGATCATCGGAGTGGTCTCGATCTTCGGCCTAGTCGGGGTCTGGAAGGACTTCCTCTGGCCGCTGCTTGTCGAGTCCGGGTACACCCCCACCAGGGAAACGCTGAACGTCGGCATCTGGCAAGCCACGGTCGGCACGCCGGAGAACCTGATCATCGCCGCGTCGGCGATGGCCGCGATCCCGACCATCGTGTTCTTCCTGATCTTCCAGCGGAACATCATGGCCGGCCTTACCGCGGGCGGCATCAGAGGCTGAGCTCTTCGCACCGGCATCATCCGCCACCCGTCGTCCGTCATCCGCCACGCGTCGTCCGCGGCTGCCGCGCGGCGTCCGTCCCCCAGGAGAAAGCAGGTTTCACCGTGCACGAGCAGGCAACCGTCGACAGCTGGTGGCGTGGCGCCGCGATCTACCAGCTCTACGTGCGCAGCTTCGCCGACGGCAACGGCGACGGGATCGGCGACCTGCCCGGCGCCCGGGCCCATCTGCCCTATCTGGCAGAGCTCGGCGTGGACGCGATCTGGTTCAACCCCTGGTACCCGTCGCCCATGTTCGACGGCGGCTACGACATCGCCGGCTACCGGTCCATCGACCCGGCCTTCGGCACCCTGGCGGACGCCGACACGTTCATCGCCGAGGCCCACGCGCTCGGGATCCGGATCATCATCGACATCGTGCCCAACCACGGCTCGATCGAGCACCCGTGGTTCCGGGCGGCCCTCGCGGCCAATCCCGGCTCGGCGGAGCGGTCCCGGTTCTGGTTCCGGCCCGGACGGGGCGCCGGCGGTGAGCTGCCGCCGAACAACTGGCAGTCGATGTTCGGCGGGCCGGCCTGGACCCGGGTGACGGAGGCGGACGGCACGCCGGGCGAGTGGTACCTGCACCTGTTCGCCCCCGAGCAGCCGGACTTCAACTGGGACTGTCCCGCGGTGCGCGCGGAGTTCGAGGACGTGCTGCGGTTCTGGTTTTCCCGTGGCATCGACGGCATCCGGATTGACTCGGCCGCGCTGCTCTGCAAGGACCCGGGCCTGCCGGATACCGAGCCCGGGCAGGCTCCCGGTCCCGCGCACCCGTATATCGACCGGGACGAGGTACACGAGATCTACCGCTCCTGGCGCGCGATCGCCGACTCGGCGAAGGGGCGGGTGCTCATCGGGGAGATCTGGCTGCCGGACGCCGCGCGGCTGAACCGCTACGTCAGCCACGACGAGATGCACACGGTCTTCAACTTCCCCTACCTGAGCTGCCCGTGGGACCCGGCCGCGCTGCGCCGGGTCATCGACCAGACGCTCGCGCTCGGCGGTCCGGCGGGCACGCCGGCCACCTGGGTGCTCTCCAACCACGACGTTGACCGGATCGTCTCAAGGCTCGGCCGGGCGGACAGCGCGTTCGACCTGGACCGGCGGCGGTACTTTCATGACTTCCCGGTCGACCTGGAACTCGGCACCGCGCGAGCCAGGGCGGCGGCGCTGCTGACGATGGCGCTGCCCGGCTCGGTCTACATCTACCAGGGCGAGGAGCTTGGCCTCTGGGAGGTCCAGGACATACCGGATGAGCTGCGCCAGGACCCGATGTTCTACCGGACTTCGGGGGCCGACCCCGGCCGTGACGGCTGCCGGGTTCCGCTGCCGTGGGCAGGCACGGAGCCGCCCTTCGGTTTCTCGCCGGCCGGCGCCACGCGCGAGCCCTGGCTGCCGCAGCCCAAGGAGTGGCGAGACCTCACGGTGGCCGCCGAGTCCGCGAGCGGCGACTCGATGCTGCGGCTGTACCTGACCGCGCTGGCCATCCGGCGGTCCGAGCGCGCGTTCCGCGACACCCCGCTCGCCTGGCAGCCCGCCGCGGACGGGGTGCTCGCCTTCGACCGCGGCACGTTTGACCGTGTCACGCGGGACGGTGGCGCGCTTGACGGTGGCGCTTGCGTGCGGTGCGTCGCGAACCTGTCGCCCGGCCCCGTCGGGCTGCCGCCGCATAGCGCTGTGCTGCTCGCCAGCGGCCCGCTCACCAACGGAATGCTGCCGCCGGACACGACCGTCTGGTTGCGGATGGGCTCCTTAGGGCTGGGCGGCCAAACTCACGATCAAAGTTGGGATGGGTGACATCGACCTGCGTTGCCTGCGTCCTTGCGCGCCGCGATAGCGGCCTGGCGGTTCGTCTCGAACTCGATCCATGCCGCTTCTTCGCGCCGCACGGATTCCTGGTAGTTCATGGCGACCTTGGCGACCTGCTCGACGTGGTGCGCACAGAGCCAGTCCGCGTGGCCATCGGCGTACTCCCACTTTTGCCAGCCAACGTCCTCGGGGGTCTCCTCCGCCGTGGAGAACAGGCAGAGCGGGAAGCTGCACTTAATCGCGGCCACTCGCCACCCTCCTTCAGGCCTCGGTTGTGGCGACCAGGACGCCGGACATCCCCTGTTGGGCAGCTCGGCAAGCTCGTCGGCCGTACGGGCAACTCGTCCGATGTAGTTCCCGGGAATACTACCTTTGCGGACGTAGTGGAAGTAAACGGGCATATCAGGACGTGTTGTTCCGAGTCACCGCATGCTTCGGACTGTGGTGCGACCGCCAGTTCCTGCTGGTTCTACACCGCGACGCTGGCCGACAACGGGACGTTCACTACGGTGAACGGTGCCGCCTCCCCCAACGGGTCGAGCACGGCCAAGATCTCGGGCGACAACACGGGCACCCTGGTCGGTGGTGGCAAGGTGGAGTTCTACGCCAGCTCGGGCAGCCCGAACCCGGCGCTCGTGCCAGGCACCGCGAACGGATCGAAGCCGCCGGCTACGACCACTTCCTGGTACAAGCTGTTCTTCCCGTCTGGGACCCTGTTCGGCTTGGCGCCGGCTCAGGTGGCCGGCTACGCGCCCTGGGTGACCTATCTCCGGACCTACAGCCTGGCGTCAACCTGCGAGAAGTGGACTGACGGGATAAACCCCGGCGACGACGGCCAGGGCGCGGCTGACGGCAACATCACCGGCGTGTCCGCGTGCGTCGGCTGATCTGACCAAACGAGAACGCCCGTCGCCCAGTCCGGGCGGGGGGCGTTCGTCGACAAGAAAGAATGTTCTATCGAAGGCTAGGCTCGAAGAGCGGCATGCGCAGCGGCACTCGTCTGCTCGGTGTAACTGGGGCCGAAGAGGCAGCAGTGGATTAGCAAGGGGTGGAGTTGGTGCAGCGGGATCCGGGCGCGCCAGCCGTCGGACAGCGGGGCCGTTTCCGTGTAGCCGCGGAGGATCGCGTCCAGGTGCGGGGCGCCGAACAGGGCGAGCATCGCCAGGTCGGTCTCCCGGTGGCCGCCGTGCGCGGCGGGGTCGATCAGCCACCCGCGTCCGCCTGACCACAGGACGTTCCCCGACCAGAGGTCGCCGTGGATGCGGCTCGGCGGCTCCGGCGGACCCGCCAGCTCGCCGATCCGCTCGATCACCGCCTCCACCAGGCGGGCAGCAGACGGCGGCAGCGCGCCGCCGTCGTACGAACGGCGAAGATACGGAACGATCCGTCGCTGCGCGTACCAGCTCCCCCAGTCTCTTCCACCAGAGTCGCCCGCCCGCGTGTTGTCCGCCGGCGTGTTGTCCAACGGCAGGGACGCGATGTACCCGGCCCACGGCGCGCCGAACGCGGGCGCGCCCGCCGCGTGCGTCCGGGCCAGGTCAGCGCCGAACTCGCGGGCCGCCGTCGGCGACGGCCGGCCAGCCGGCAGGAACTCGATGACCAGCATGCTGTCGTCAACGCCGAGCACTTCCGGCACCGCGGCCGCGCCCGCCGCCGCCAGCCAGCGCAGGCCGTTCGCCTCGGCGGCGAGCGCCTCCTTGGCGAATGCGCCGGCGGGCGGCACGGCGTCCTCGCCGTCCGCACCGGGCCCGGCCTTGACGAATACCTGGCGTCCGTCGGCGAGTTCCGCGATCAGGTGCCGGTAGCCATGCTGTGCGCCGGCCGCCCGCAGGTCGATGACGGTGACGCCGAGCAGCGCGCCCATCCGCGCGGCGAGGTCAGCGGTCTTGGCCATGTCTGCATTGTGCACACGAGCGGCGGGCCGCCGACCTTGTCCGGCTGGCGGGCGTGTAATCTGCTGTTTCGCGTCTTCGAGGGCAGGCGGGCATGACTGATGACACTGCGGCCGCGGGCGGGGTTTGATGCGGTCACTGCTGCGACGCGGCAAGCCGTTCCGGGTGCTGGTGCTTGGCGGGGCACGTTCCGGGAAGTCGGTGGCGGCCGAGCGGATGCTGGCCGGCCGCGACAGCGTCGACTACGTGGCCTGCGGGCCAGCGGCCGACGACACCGACCCGTCCTGGGCCGAGCGCTTGCGGCAGCACCAGGCACGGCGCCCGGGGCCCTGGACGACGCTTGAGACCCTCGACGTGGCCGGCGTGCTCGACGACGACCGGCCGGGTGTCCCCGTCCTGATCGACTGCCTGTCCACCTGGCTGGCGGGAGTCATGGACGAATGCGGGCTCTGGACGGGGGCCAGCACCGCGGACAAGGAACTCGCCGCGCGGAGCGACGAACTGCTCGATGCCTGGCGGTCCACGAAGCGCCGGGTGGTCGCGGTAAGCAACGAGGTCGGCTCTGGCGTCGTTCCCGGCTCCGCTTCCGGCGTCCGGTACCGCGACGAACTCGGGTCGCTCAACGCTCGGGTCGCCGCCGAATGCGAGCAGGTCTGGCTCTGCGTCGCGGGGATCGCCCGGCGCCTGAAGTGAGGGAGGGCGCTCGGACGTGAGCGGACGGCGCACGCCGGCCTGGCGCATGGCGCTCACCATGTTCACGGTCATCCCCGCCGGCAACGGAGCCGAGTTCGACGACACCGCGGGCGCCCGTGTGATCCTCTGGCTGCCCGCGATCGGCTTGCTGCTCGGCGGCATCGGTGCTTGCGTCGTGCTCGGCGTGGGCTGGGGCGGCGCGTCCGGGCCACGGCGGCTCCTCGGGGCGGCGCTCGCGGTCGCGACGATCGCCATGCTGACCGGGGCCTTGCATCTCGACGGTCTCGCCGACACCGCGGACGGGCTGGGCAGCCGCCGGCCAGCGGCCGAAGCGCTTGACATCATGCGTCGATCCGACATCGGCCCGATGGGCGTGGCGACGCTCGTTCTTGACCTGCTTATCCAGGTAACAGCACTCGCCGCGATCCCGCGCGTGCCGCTTGCCGCCGCCGCGCTCGTGCTGGCGGAGGTCACCGGACGCGTTTCCGTGGTCGTGGCTACCTCGTCACCCGCCGCGCGGCCGGGCGGGTTCGGTGCCCTCGTCGCCGGCCGGACGAGCATGCGGGAGCGTGCCCTTACGGTCGTACTGCTCGGCATCGCCGTCCTCGCCGCGGGCCTGGCGGCTGACGTAGCGGGCGGCGCCGCGCATGGCGGCGCGCCGCTCGCGGCGCGCGGGCTGGCCGCCGCACTCACCGGACTCGCGGCGGGCTGGCTCCTGCAGCGGACGGCTCGGCGGCGGCTCGGCGGCATGACCGGCGATGTCTTCGGCGCGATCATTCAGCTCAGCGCCACGACAGTCCTCGTCGCCGCCGCGCTCGCGGGCTAGCGGAGACTAGCGGCCGACGGAGCGGGCGTGGGTCCGCGGGCCCGGGACCGAGCCCGCGGACGTCCGTGGGTTTAGGCCGCGGATGTTGTTTCCCGCCCGTCATGCACAATTTGCATCAGATTAGCGCATCACTGGGCCAATGTACTCATAGCTAAGAACCCGCTGGGCCTGCAGCCGTACTTCGTGACAGCTCCCGGGGTTGCGCCCCGGCAGCTGCGCCGACTTTGCTTAGGAGCCATGGTGTCGCCGGAGAGTAACCCGTGGGTCTCCGTTCTGTGCGCCTGGCTGCGGGAAGCCAGCCGGCCGCCGCACACCGCCCGAGATCGTGGGTCAAAACCGGTGCGGCACCCTCCGATGCCAGGAGAATGTCCTATTTTGCGGTGATTCGCACCCGACCGCTAGTACCTGTTTTCGGGATCGTGGGTCATGCACGGCGAATAGCGCCGCAGATGACCCACGATCCCGACCTGGACCCCTCAAACGGGGTGAAATGTCCTGTTTGCCGGTCCGGTTTGCCCGTTTCGGGGCGGCGGCCCCGCATTTGACCCACAATCCCGGGTGCCGGTCCAGGCCGACCGCACGGACAGGCCGGCCAGCGCAAGATCCGCCTAGGGACAGCCAGGGAGGGCAAGCCAATCCACGTGTTAAAAATCCGCGCGCCCTAGCAGATTCAGCGTGGTCATCTGCTAAGTCAGAGTGGTCGGCAGACAGTGCCCGGGCCTGCGACGGACGGGCACTGGAGGTAGCGACGTGCGGCGTCGTGTCAGTCGAGTCCCACGGTCATCCACGCGGACGGAGCGACTGACGGCGTGAAGACCAGGAGCACCCGGTCGTCGGCGATAAGCTCGGCGGCCAGCTGGTCATCGGCCGGTACCGCGCGGCCGTGCTTCTCCCGGATCGCGCGGAAGAGCGAGACATTGGCAGGCACGTCTTCGCGGATCTCGACCGAGGCGGGGATCTGGACGTAGCGGTGACCCGTCGCGTCATCGACCACGAGTTCGGCCCGCGGGTCGCGGCGGAAGATCGTGTACTTGGCTCGCTTGCGGGTGGTGGAGACGTAGAACTTCTCGCCGTCCCACAGGAACCAGTTCGGGGACAGGTGCGGCCGGCCGTCCTTGCGGACGCCGGCGACGATCACGTTGCGGGGTTCGGCCAGGAAGGCTCCGACGGCCGCGGTTGATGACGCCGTGGGTGATGACATGGCAGCACTTTAACGAGCAAGCACGGTCATTCGGGATAATCGGGTTCGTGGACTTTCGAATCACGCGCGACGGGTACGGAGTGCCGCACGTGCGGGCAGAGGCAGCGGTAGACGCATGGTTCGGAATGGGATACGCGTGCGCGTGGGACCGGTTGTTCCAGCTCGACTACGACCGCCGGCGGGCGTGCGGGCAGTGGGCCGAGATCGCCGGTGTCGCGGCCGTCGGCTCGGACGTGCTCGCGCGGCGGCTCGGGCTCGAGAACGCGGCGCGGCGGGACGTCGAGGCGATGTCGCCGCCGCTGCGGGCCGCGTTCGAGGCATACGCGGACGGGATCAACCAGGCCATCGCGGAGGGCGCGCTGCCGCTACCCGGACGGTACCGCGTGGAGCGCTGGCAGGCCTGGCACTCCGTGGCGGCGTACCTGATCCGGCACGTGCTCATGGGGCAGTGGCAGCACAAGCTCACCAACGCGGTGCTGCTCGCCCGGATCGGGCCGGAGGCGTTCGCGCGGCTCGAGACGCGGCCGCCCCTGGGGTCGCCGATCGCCGTGCCGCCCGACGGACGGCTGACCCGTCCCGTATCGCGGCTGCTTGAGTCGGCTCTCGGCGACGTCGCGGGGCACCTCGGGTTCCTCGCCGAGGTCGAGCCGGGGTCCAACGCCTGGGCGGTGAGCGGACGGCGGACCGCGCACGGCGGGGCGGTGCTCTGCAACGACTCGCACCGGGCGCTCGATACACCGAACGTGTACTGGCAGTGCCGGGTGACCTGTCCGGAGTTCGATGTCACCGGAGCCACGTTCCCCGGAATTCCCGGCTACCCGCACTTCGGGTTCAACGGGTCGGTCGCGTGGGCGATCACCCACGCCGACGCTGACTCGCAGGACCTGTACCTGGAACGGTTCGAGGGGTCCAGGTACCTGACGCCGTCCGGCTGGGTCGAGGCGGAGGCTCGGCAGGAGCGGATCCTGGTGCGCGACGGCTCGTCGGTGACCGTGCCCGCGTGGACGACGGAGCACGGGCCGGTCGTGCACGGGCATCCCGCCGAGGGAATAGCGCTGACGCTCAAGTGGACGGGGATCTACCGGCCCAACCGGGGCTTCGAGTGCCTGCCGCCGATGCTGACCGCTCGCTCGGCCGCCGAGCTCGCCGGGTCGCAGGACGGCTGGGTAGAGCCCGTCAACAACCTGGTCTGCGCCGATGTCGACGGGAGAATCGCCTACCAGTGCCGTGGCGAGGTACCGGTCAGGTCGTCGGCGGCGGCGCGGCTGCTGCCCGCGCCGGGCTGGGACGGCTCGTCCGAGTGGACCGGGACCGTGCCGTTCGCCGCGCTCCCCCGGGCCATCGACCCCGACGCCGGCTTCGTGATGACCGCCAACAACGCGATCGTCGACGGGGACGAGCCGTACCTCTCCTACACGTTCGCGCAGCCCTACCGCGCCGAGCGGCTGCGCTCGCTGCTGACGGGTCCCGGCGTGCTGAGCGTGGACACGCTCGCCGGGATGCAGGCCGACACCGTGTCCTGGGCGGCGCGAGCCTGGGGACGGCTGCTCGCTGAGGCCGGACCCTTCGCGACCGAAGGCGACGGGGGCGGCGCCAGCGGCTATGACGACGGTGCCGAGTCCGCCCGGCGGCTGCTCGCGGCGTTCGACGGGAACCTGGCGGCCGATTCGGCCGCCGCGCTGCTGTACGGGTGCTTCATCCGCGCGCTCGCCGAAACGCTGTACCGGCCGGTGCTCGGCTCGCAGACATGGGCATGGATCGCGTCCGGGCCGTTGCCGCCCACGATGTCCATGATCCGGCGGTGGCTCGGCAACGACACCTGGGAGCTGCTCGGGGGACCCGTGCCGCCCGTGGTAGAGGGCCCCGTGGTAGAGGGCCCCGTGGTAGAGGGCCCCGTGGTAGAGGGCCCCGTGGTAGAGGGCCCCGTGGTAGAGAGCACAGTGGCGGAAGATCCGGCCGGCGAGAGAGCCGCGGCGCGGGCGGAGCGACGGGAGCGGGTTCTGGCCGTGCTGCCTGCCGCGCTGTCGCTGGCGTGGGCGGCGGCGGTGCAGGCCGGCGGGCGTGACCCTCGGCAATGGCGGTGGGGCCCAGTCCATCGGGCCATGCGCGTCCACCCGCTCGCCCTGGCTAGCCACGACGCTACGGCGGGCGCCCCCAGTGCCGCCGTGGATGCGGATGCCCTCACCATCGGCACGTTTCCGGCGGTACGGATGGGCGGCGACGCCGACACCATCCAGGCCGCCGGCTACGGCTGGCGGGGCGGAAGCTCGTTCACCGTGACCTCCCTGTCGGTGTACCGCCAGGTGATTGACCTCGCCGCACCCGAGTCCGCGAGCTACGTCATCCCCGGCGGCAGCTCGGGTGATCCGGGCAGCCCGCACTTCGCCGACCAGCTGGCCGAATGGGCGGCCGGCCGGCGCATCCCGATGTTCCCGCGCGCCGAGCGCGGGTGACCGCGACTCGCGGGGGTCAGAAGACGACCACTTCCGCCCCGATGGGGAGATGCTTGTTGTAGTAATGCGCGTTGGCCACCGTCAGGTGGACGCAGCCGTGCGACCACTGGGTCAGGCTGCCACCGTGGAAGGCGATGCCACCCGCGGCGAAGAACGTCGCCCACGGCATCGGCTCGTGATAGATGTTGCTGATGTAGTCCGGGCCTGCCTTCCAAGCCACGTGGAAGGTGCCGGCCGGGGTGGCGTTCGCGGTCCCCGGCGGGCCCGGCTCCATCTGGACCGGGCCGAAGGCAACCCGCCCGTCCGCCTGCAGCCAGGTGAGGTGCCTCGTCAGGTCGACACACGCCGCGGCGGCCGCCGGGCAGGCCTGGCGGTCGTGCGGGGTGAGCACGAGCGGATCGGTAGCCATGAGCGTCCGGTACGCCCAGCCGCTCTCCCTCCAGTTCACCTGAGCGCTGCTCACGTCACTGGTGCTCGCCCGGGCCGTGCCGTTCACAACGGCGACTCGCGCCGGCCGGAGCGGCGCCGCCGATGGCGCCGCGGGCCGCACCGCCGCCAAGGCGCCCGCGATCGAGACGAGCAGGATCAGCACTGACACCGTCCCCGTGACGGCCAGTCGCCGCGTCGCCGCACCCGGCGCGTGCCTGCTTCCCGCGCTCATGTCACCACTCCTGCCCCCACGTGAGTGACCCGAACGTGCTCATTCAACTACCTACGGTTATCACATGTGCACGGTGTTGCGTGGGATAACGCGGGAATGTACGCGTGTCGCGACGCTCCAGCGCGGAAGGCAACAGATTTATTGACAAGCCGAACATTTCCGGCAGCGGCCCAGCGAGATTGCGGTTTACGCACTTTCACGTCACCGGGGATCGGTTCAAGGAACGTTGACCGCTTGCCTATTAACGTGGTCACATATTGTCAGTTTTCCGAAATGGGGCGGGTCTGGCCGCGACCGGCGCTCCGGGATTAGCTCCCGGACCGGGCGGCCATCCCGGGAGGGGGAGTGAGTTATGCCCGAACTACCGCTCGTCGGCGAGGAATTCGCTGGTTACCGGCTACGTGCCGTGCTCGGCAGGGGCGGCATGAGCGTCGTCTTCCGGGCTGAGAATCCGCGACTCGGCAACGTGATCGCGCTGAAAGTGCTGGCGCCGGAACTCGCTACCGACGATATTTTCAGGACGCGCTTCCTCGAGGAATCCAGGATCGCTGCCGCTATGAACCATCCGAACGTCATCCCGATTCACGACATGGGGTCGAGCGACGGGCTGCTTTATCTGGCCATGCGCTGCGTCAACGGGACCGACCTGCGGCAGATGATCAAGAAAAGGGGGCGGCTGCAGCCTGAGACCGCGATCTTGCTGCTCAGCCAGGCCGCGCGGGCGCTGGACGCCGCGCACCGCGACGGTCTCGTGCACCGTGACGTCAAGCCCGGGAACCTGCTTGTGGAACGCGGCAGCGACGACGCTGACCCGGAGCACCTGTACCTGGCCGACTTCGGTATCACGAAGCACGTGACAGGGCGGACCGGGCTTACCTCCTCCGGGCAGTTCATGGGAACGATCGATTACGTGGCTCCGGAACAGATCCGCGGCATGTCGGTGCTCGGCATGGCCGACCAGTACGCGCTCGGTTGCGTACTCTACGAGTGCCTGACCGGCCGGGTGCCGTTCGAGAAGGACCTAGACGCGGCGATCATGTACGCGCATCTTGAGGAGGCGCCGACAAGGCCGACGCAACTGCGCCCCGATCTTCCGCCCGCCGTCGACCGGGTGTTCGCCCGGGTGCTCGCCAAGCAGCCAGGTGACCGGTACGCGAGCTGCCGGGAGTTCATGGCGGCGGCGCGGGACGCGCTCGGCCCGATGGCGGACAAACCGGCGGCCGGTTCGGGGCTGCACGCCGTGCACACCGGCCTCCCGCCCACATTTCCGCGTGCGGAACTCGTGCATGAGGGTGCCTCGCCGCCCCACGACATGACGGCGAGCGTCGTGTTCCCCTCGGTCATGTACCCGGGCGACCAGGGACCCGGCGGGCGCGGCCCGGACCGCGGCCGGGCTGGCGGGCATGCACGCGGCAGGCGCCGCTATACCGGGCGAGGATTGCTGCTCGCCGCCGCGGCGCTTGTACTCGTCGCGGGTAGCGCAGTGGGCGCCGTGCTGGCCAGTTCCGGCGGCGGAGGGACGGCGGGAGCCAGCGGCACCTCAACTCCGACCACTCGCCCGAGCGCCACCGCGGCCGCGACGGCGACCGCGAGCGCCACCGCCGCCGCGACATCGACCATGGGGCCAACCACGCTGGCCGCGGTACTCAACGCGGCAAACGCGGGCGACGCCATGAACGGCATGACCGGCATGTCGGAGACGAGCGGCGAGTTGCCGCCCATGTCGTGCAAAGCGGCCGGCTCAACCAACATGACCTGTACCAGCCCCGTCAAGGTCATCGCCTCGGCGCACTTCGAAACGTTTACGTCGGTCACGGCCTTGTACGTCGCCTATGAAGCCGTGATACGCAAATACAACCCAACCCACACCTTCGGCGAGGCCGTCGGCAACTGCGGCGGCACGACCCCGAAGGTCTACGGCGAGATCGGGTGGAACCATCAAGAGGCGCACACCGACAACTGGTCGATACAGACGATGAGCTCGCCGGGCTTCAACCAGGAACTCGCCGAGGGCCGGATAGCCTGCTTCGCGGTGGGCGACTCCCAGGACATCGTATGGACCGCGGACGACGGCATGATGCTCGGCTGGGCGATCGGCAGCGGACCAGTGGAAAGTGTCTACCAATGGTGGATCGACATGCACCACAACATCATCTTCCCCGGTACGCGGGTCTGCGGTGACGAACCTCTGATGAAGAACCTCCATGACCCCAACCTGACGTACACCGGCACCTGCGCGCGCGACGTTCCCCAGGCGCCGACGGCGTCGCCGACGATGACGATGACGATGGCACCCAGCTCCGCGACCAGCGGGATGGCGGCTACGGCTTCGGGCATGGCATCGCCGTCAGGCATGATGACGACGCAGTCGAGCACGCCAGCGCCGTAGCGGCCGCGTTCAGCAGATCAGACGACCGGCTCTGGCCACCAGTCGCCGTACCGGACCTCGGCCAGCGCGGGCGGGTCCGCGCCCGGCCGGGTGCAGGTCAGCGCCGCGACCGCGGCGGCGGTGCGCAGCGCGTCGCTGACCATGGCGGGCCACCTGAGGTCGGCTCTGGTCAGCCCGCGCGCCGTCCACCAGGCGAGGAATCCCCCGCCGAAGGCGTCCCCGGCGCCGATCGTGTCTACCACCTCGACCGTGGGGACGACGGCGGCCAGGACGGTGCCGGGCAGGAACGCCC
>Ga0210395_10001767_pt1 | contig 16767 bp, 25 predicted proteins | sample IncBWH4OmetaG_FD_150861 | JGI IMG/M metagenome (GOLD analysis project Ga0210395, IMG submission 150861) | Forest soil microbial communities from Barre Woods Harvard Forest LTER site, Petersham, Massachusetts, United States - Inc-BW-H-4-O ...
CCGTTGGTTTATCGGGCGTGGGCCCCCCGCCGAAGTAGACAATGAGCCACGTGTTTGCGATCTGGATGAACCCCGGCGCGCCCTCGTTGTTGCCCATGGTCATAATGCGGCCGCCGAAGACCTTTTCGTAAAATCGAGCCGACCGTTCGATGTCGGCAACGGTGATAAAGCGCGCGACGGTAATCCCGTCCTTGGGCGGCATCTGATAGGTTTTCTGCCCGACTTGTACTTCGCTCATGGACGAATCCCGTTTGGACTTCGGGGATGTAAAGTTGAGAGGCGCGTGAAATAATCTACCGATCGGTCAGACGGAATGTTTGGCCAAGAACGCAAGAACGAGACTCGCGATCTCATCATTCTTCTCGTCCAAAGCGAAATGGCCGGCGTCGAGCATATAGATTTCGGCATCCGGGACATCGCGCTTGAACGCCTTTCCTCCGGGCGCGATGAACGATGGATCGTTGGCTCCCCAGACGACCAGGGTCGGCGGCTTGTGCGCACGCAACCACGCTTGCCACGCCGGGTATGACGCGACATTCGTCCGGTAATCGTACAGCAGACTGGCCTGGATCTCGCGTTGGCCGGGCCTCGATAAGTGGGCGTATTCGTCGGTCCAGGTGTCCGGATTATAACGCTCGGGATGCGAAGTGCCGAGCGTGTGACGCTGTTCGGTCGCTGCGAACGACACGAAAGCATCGAACACTTCCGGATGAGCTTTCGGATCGTTCCAATATTGCGCAATGCCGGCCCACTTGGCACCCAAGCCTTCCTGGTAGGCATTGGCATTCTGGACGACAAGCGCCTGCAGCCGCTCGGGATGCTCCGCCATGATGCGAAAGCCGACCGGTCCGCCATAGTCATGAAGGAAGAAGGTGTATGTGTTGATCTGGAGTTGTTCGAGAAGAGCGTTGATGGTCTCGGCCAGATTATCAAAGGTGTACACATACGACGACGGTGGCGGGGCGTCGCTCTGACCGAATCCCGTAAAATCCGGCGCGATCACATGATAGCGCGTAGCGAGCAGTGGAATAAGCGTGTCAAACTCACGCGACGAAGACGGGAAGCCGTGCAGAAGCACGATCGCCGGCGCGTCCTTCGGACCAGCTTCGCGATAGAAAACTCCGACACTATCAACCCTCACGCGGTGATAGGTCGTTGTCGCGGACGTCGACTCTAGCAAAATAGCCTGCGTAGGATGATCAACCATTAACGCCGCCGCAGCAAAACGCTCGACCCTTTGGGATGGTTCTACCCTTCGTTAGAGTAGCTGTCGACGAGCTCGTCGATCACATGTCTGGCACCGGATAGCGCACAGGTTATGGCGCGGCGATACCGAACAATGCATCGATCGAATATTTTCCGGGACCAGTCATGTACAGCAGCAAGAAGCCTCCCATAATGCCGAGATTTTTGTAAAAGCCGTCCATGTTGTCTATTCGCTCCGAGCCCGTCATTGTCCAATAGCGATGCCCAAAACGCGCGGTTCCCAGCGTGTATAAAAACATAAGCAAAGCCGAAGGCCGCGTGAACGCGCCGACAGCGACCGCGAACGCGACCGGAAGCTCCATGAAGGTCGCGACCGCCGCAGCCAGCGCCGGCATCGGAACGCCAAGTTGCACCATTTGACTGACAGTGCCCGAAAAATCTCTCAGCTTTCTCCAGCCGAAAATCAGAAAGAGGGCCGTGAGAAGAAGACGGGCCGCAAGAATGAGCTCATTGTTGATGCCGCTTATCATGACGCTGCCGTCGCTCCCTATTCAGATCGATCATAGGAAATCTCGAGGAATAGAGCGATCCCAGTCGCGACGACACACTTCGTTCGCGCCCTCGAGGGCGCGCATACTTCCCTGCAGCAGGAAGGTAGTGCCCGTGGCTGACAGCCGCATCTGCGTCTCGACCCGGATTTGCCATTCGTTTCGCGACAGCGTCTGGATATTGCGCAGTTCGGCGACGGCGCTGAGCGGATCGTTGTCCTCGACGTGATACTCCGACTTGTACTGGGTGCCCATGTCCAGACCGAGGCGGTCGATGCGTTCGATCCGCACACCATCGCGATGAATGATGGTTGGCTTCTCGGGTGACGCCGTCTCCGGTTCGGGAAAAGGCGAAAGTTTTGCGTCCGCAGCGTTGGGCGGGCGTTGCGGCAGATCGAGCGTGCCGGCAAAGATTTGCACGGTCGCCGTCTGCGGACTGGGCCAGACCATCGGCCAGTAAGCCGTGGATATCGCAAGCCTCACCTTGTGGCCGGCTGGAAAGATCGAGCCTGCATCGTTGAGCTTTATGCGCACGCGGTAGCGCTCGCCTGGCGTCAGCAGGGCGGGCTGTTCGTGGCTCTCGCGATGCGTGAGGTTGAGCACGCCATAGCTGACACGCAGCGATTCACCGGACGGGTGCACATCGCATAACCGAACGATCAGATTCGCGATCGGCCGGTCGGACGCGACGTCGAGCGTTACGATCGGAGCGCCAAGGATCTCGATCGGCGCATCGAGTGGCGCCGTCTCGAAAACCAGGGAGCGCACGTCATCGTCTTGTTGGTCGCGTGCCTGATCGCGCCCACGACCGAATGGAACCCAGTCGCCCGAACACGTACCAACCGTCTGCGGCGAGCATACGGCGCGAGCTGTCAAAGGTGCCGCGGCGTCTCCCAAGCCTTCATCGGTCAAGAACAGCCGCCGCGGCATTACTCCTGGCGGCGGCCACGAAGGTTCTGCGACCCACCGGCCCGGCAACGTGTCGTGGTGCGACGCCGGTTTCACGCTTTCCGTCATCCACGCACGCAGCATGGGTTCATCCATTACGCCGGTAGCGATGCCCTTGAGCCAATAATCCCACCAGCGCAGCATGTCCTGGAGGAATCCGATCTGGGGGCCGGGAAACGCAAAGTGCGGATAGGCGTGTGCCCATGGCCCGATGAGACCCTTGCGGGGCACCTTCAGTCCTTCGAGAAGGCGCGGGATTGCATTCTTATAACCATCGGTCCAACCACCGACGGCATAGACCGGGCATTGGATCGCCGCGTAATCCTCGCATACCGATCCGTGCTTCCAATACGCATCGCGCCGCTGGTGCGCCAGCCAATTGTCCTGGAACAGCGGTATGTTCGCCAAGCGCTCCAACCACATCGCGCGCCAGCTATCGCCGACCAGCTCCGGATCGGGCGGCAGGCACATCAAGCCGAAAAAGAAAAAGGCCCACTCAAGTGCGGCGGTGGTCAGAAGCGTGCCGCCCATGTAGTGCGCGTCGTCAGCGTAGCGATCGTCGGTCGAACAGATGGTGACGATGGCCTTGAGTGCCGCCGGACGGCGCGCCGCGATCTGAAGTCCATTGAACCCACCCCAAGAGATTCCCATCATGCCAACGGCGCCGTTGCACCAAGGTTGTGCCGCCAGCCAGGCGATCAGCTCCACGCCGTCGTCTTGTTCCTGCGTGGCGTACTCGTCGAACAGCAAGCCCGTCGATTCGCCGCTACCGCGAATGTCGACGCGGACGCCGGCGTAGCCGTGACCTGCGAGATAGGGATGAGTTAGCGCGTCTCGTTCGTAAGTCCCGTCGCGCTTGCGATACGGCAGATACTCCAGGATGGCGGGAACGGGATTTTGCTCGGCATCCTCCGGCAGCCAGATGCGAGCCGCCAGCATCGTGCCGTCTTTCAGCGGTATCAAAGTATGCTCGATGACCCGCACGGCTCTGGGGAAGGTCGTGACAATTTGCGCCATCGAGAACTCACGCGCCGTGTTTGCCGATCAGGCCCAAGACCAAGGCATCGAGGCTGTACGGTCCGGCGCCGGCCGAGACGACCATGATCAGCATGAAGGCATAGAGGACCTCGGGCAGATAGAGCCAATCGTCGATCCGGTCTGCTTCATCGATCGGCTTGTAGTCTTTGATTCGCTGCCGCCCCGACGTGACGATGGCGACGAGGATGATGAAAAGCAGGCCAAGCGCGGCCAGCGGTGCGAGGAGCCCGATGACGACGGCGCCGCCGGCGGAGAACTCGATTGTTGGCACCCACCATTGGTTAAAGCCCACGGCATGAACGCCCAGTTCCTTGAGTTCGTCGGCAAACGCGCGATGGCGCTCTGGGTTGAATAGCTTGTGGAAGCCCGAGAGCATAAAGAACATCCCAACCGCGATGCGGTTGAGGGTGAGCGCGATGTCGGTCCATCCGACACCATGGAACAGTATGTCCATCATTGTGCTGTTCTTTCTCGCGCCGCCATGTCGGCCCCGGTACAACGACCCGCGTTGGCAGCCGGGGATCACTGGGAGAGAAGTGTAGCCATTTTTACCGGAAGACTGAAGTCACGAGACCTCCGCAACTCTAGCTGGGCCCAACGCATCTCCCGCTAAGCGCCATGGCCACAGTGACATCGTCCGTCGATTTTCAAATGGACCTTTTGCCTCGCCGGCCATCACGCCACATGGCGGAAGCGCGTGAGCAAACATTCAATCGCGTTACCGCGGCTGGCCGTCGACGAATTCGCGCTCGAAAATCTCGCCGATGGTCGCATAGAAGAAGCCGTTGAGGCGGCCGATCGGGTCGAGCTTGCGCATGTCGATATATTTGCCGGTCATGCAGGCCGGATCGACGTGCATGTAGATCACCTCGCCGATCACCAGGGGATGCCGGTTGGGGCCGAGCTCGAGCACGCGTTCGAGCTTGCACTCGAAATGGATCGGCACCTCCTTGACCCTCGGCGGCTTGATCTTCACGCACGGGATCGGCGTCAGTCCGGTTTCGGCGAATTCGGAATCCCCTTCAGGAAAGCCGTTGGCCGAATCCACCATCTCTTTCCACACCGGTTGCGTCACCACGTTGAAGCAGAACTCGCCGGTCTGGCGGATGTTCTGGAGCGTATGCTTCTCGCTGCCGTCGGGATTGCGGGCGATGGTCAGCGAGATCATCGGCGGAATGACGCAGACCACGGTGAAGAAGGAAAACGGCGCCAGGTTGGTGATGCCGGCCTGGTTCACGGTCGAGGCCCAGCCGATCGGCCGCGGCACCACCGAGCCGACGAGCATGCGGTAGATCTGGCGCTTTTCGGCGGTCGCCGGATCGATTTCGAGATAGTCGGTCATGGGATGCGGTTCTCGTGACAACCGCATCCAACCTAGCCTCTCCGCCGCGTTGCGCCAACGCCGCTCACGCCCGCTCGACCCGCGCCGCATAGCAGCCGGGCGCAGCGAAATGCACATGCAGATAAGCCGCGCGCGGATCGGTGAACAGTTTCTCAATCGCGCCTTCGACCTGCGCGCCTTCGACGAGTTCCCAGCCGGTCATCATGCCACCGGCATCGAAGCCACGTACCGCCAGCGTTCGGTTGCGCAACTGGTCGGGGATCGTGTCGACCGCGTCAAATGTTTGCTCGCCTTTGCGTACGTAGACGGCGAAGCGCATCCGGTAAGGCGAGGCGACCGCATGGTGCTCGAAATTAACCAGGATCAATTCATCGCCTGCTTTGGCGTCGGTGAGGCTGATGCGGCAGGGGTAGCCCGCCTTGTCGGCAATTCGCCGCACCGCGCCGCGTTTCTCGAGCGCCCAGTCCGGCATAGCAAACAGCGGAGCGAATGGCTCGGTCGGCAGACCCTTGATACGAAAGTGCATGATCGGTACTCCTCTGTGTCGCGCGCAATCTGTGCTACGCTTGAGCCGCTAGCCACCCGATTTGTGCTTTCAGGCAATGATGCAGCGCCGCGTCACGGCTAACGGAGACGTCAGATGACCGGGAAGACGATCACGCTCGCGTTGGCGCTGCTTGTCGGTGCGACCGCAATCGCGGCGGCACAGAGCCAGCGCAATTATGGCGCGAACGGACCCTCCAGTTACGGCTGCTACGGCTCATTCTCTACCGGCACGGCCGCGGCCAGTTGCCCCGGCACCCCCGAGGGCGGACCGTGGGCACAGCAGTATCAGCCCTATCCGCAACAGCCGCCCTACCCGCAGTACCCGCAGCGGCGGCAATGGCAGTGGCAGCGGCTGTATTGAACGGCGGCAGGGAACTTCATGGCATCATCGGCGGTTATTCAGTGTGTTTCCGGGAGATCGCTATGACCGCGACAAGAATCATTGTGGCGTTGGTGCTGCTCGTCGGCGCGACGTCGATCGCATCGGCGCAAAGCCAACGAAATTTCGGCCCGAACGGCCCGTCCAGGTCCGATTGCTATGGCGAACCCTACAGCGGCGCCGTAGCGTCCAGGTGCCCGGGAGGCGGCGGATACGGATATCGTCACTGGCACCGCTATTGAGTTCGATCACAACCTAAGTCGCTCTAGCGCCAAACGTCGACAAACCCGGCCGGCGCGGCCGGGTTTTGTTATTGCGTGCGGCACCGGCCGTTGTCGGCTAGAATGGCCGACGAGGGAGATCGAGCCATGGCAAAAATCATCGTGGCGTTGGGGTTGCTGTTGAGCGCGACAACGGCCGGTTTGGCGCAAAGCCAGAGCGGCGCCAATTTCGGCACGCCCTATAGCGGCACTGCCGGCGCCAGGAATGGCGGGCATTATTATGCGCACGCTCGCTCGCACGACAGCGGCGGGCAAAGCGCACGTGGCGGCGGTGGTGGCGGCGGCGGCGGAGAAGTTGATGCGCGCGATGCGAGCGCGCCTTCGGTCGCCCACCAGGCGAGCACGCCGCAGCACTGAAAGCGTTGCTGCTTTCAGACCGCGCTTGGCACGATGTCCGCGTCATCTGAAAAAACCCAGCGGCGTTCGACTGTCGCCGTGGTCGGACTGGGCAGCATCGGCGGTGTCGCCGCCGGCTGTCTTGTCGCCGCCGGCCGGCACGACGTCATCGCCTGCGTGCGTACACCGATCGAGCGGCTGACGCTCGACGCTCCGGACGGCACGATGGAGCTTCCGCTCGCCGCGCTCACGGAGCCGGCGCAGGCCAAACCTGCCGACTGGGTGCTGCTTTGCACCAAGACCCACGCGACGGCCGCGACGGCGCCGTGGCTCAAGCGGCTCTGCGCGCCGGGTACGCGCGTCGCCGTGTTGCAGAACGGCATCGACCATGTCGCCCGCGTCGCGCCGCTCGCCGATGGTGCGACCGTGGTGCCGGTGATCGTCTATTACAACGGCGAGCGGCTTGCCGCCGATCGGTTGCGGCTGCGGCGCGGCGCCGATCAGGATTTCGTCGTCACCGACGACGCCGCCGGCGGTGCCTTCGCGCAATTGTTCGAGGGCACGCCGCTGCGCGTGCATTGCGGCGGCGATTTCGTCACGTTGGCGTGGCGCAAGCTTTTGATCAACGCCGTCGCCAGCCCGGTCACCGCGCTGACGCTGCAGCGCCAGGCGGTGCTGCGACGCCCCGACATCCAAGCGCTCTGCCTCGCGGTGCTCGAAGAGGCGATCGCGGTCGGCCGCGCCGAAGGGGCGCAACTCGCCGACGATGAAGCCGCGCGCACGTTGGCGACGCTGTTCACCTTTTCCGGCGAGCTCGGCACCTCGATGTATTTCGACCGCCTCGCCGGCCGCCCGCTCGAGCACGAGGCGCTGACCGGCGCCATCGTCGCCGCCGGCGAGCGCCACGGTATCGCCACCCCGCTCAACCGCGCGCTCTTGGCGCTGTTGCGCGCGATCAGCGACGCGGCGGCAAAGTAGCCGGACTCCTCTCGCGATTGGAACATGCTATAACTCAACCATGAGCCGGCGACCGACATACGATCCGCGCACCGCGGCGGAGAAAGCCTTCAAGGCGGCAACCACAAAACCCGTCGAAGCGCCGCCGAAAGCGCCGCTAGCGCCGCCCGGCGTCAAAGAGATGGTGTCGCTGCGCATCGATCGCGACGTGCTCGATTTTTTCCAGGAAGCCGGCCCGGGCTGGCAGGACCGCATCAACGCGGCGCTGCGCAAGGCGGCGGGGAAGTAGCGCGCGGCGCGGCCGCTATTGCGGCTTGACGACTTCGAGCGTGACCGGGGTGAGGTCGGAAAACTTCAGTTCGGCCGCCGCGGCTGCCGTCACATCGATGATGCGGCCCTTGGTGAACGGGCCGCGGTCGTTGATGCGCACGATGACGGTGCGGCCGTTGCGCAGGTTGGTGACGCGCACCATGGTGCCGAACGGCAGCGTGCGATGCGCGGCCGTGAGCTTGGACGGCGAGAATGTTTCGCCGTTCGCGGTCTTGCCGGCCTGAGTGCAGATCGTGGCGAGCTGCGGCTTGTCGCCGGCGATGGCCGGCACGGCGAGCGACGCCAACGCCGTTACCAAGACCACTGTGCAGACAGCGATCCAGATCACTGATTTGATCATGCGGAAAGTTCCGTGCGGTCGGCGCAATCGCCACGCCGTTCACCGAGATAGGAACCGAGTTCCAGGGGAACGGTTCCATAAGGGGCGGATTTAATTCAATGGTCGGGCGACCGCGCTTCCGCGCCCCTCACGCTCGCTTGGATCGCCCCGCCGGCGCGACAGCGGCGTGGATGGCGCGGCAGTGGCGCACGAGATTGCTTTGCGCCACGACGAATTGTTTCAGCGGCGTTTCGATGTCGTAGAACAAGATATTGGCGATGAAACCGTAGATGCCGGCGTCGATGCTGGTCGGCGCCGGCCCGTGCACGTAACCCGCCGCGGGAATGAGACGCGCCAGCACCGCCAGGTCGGCGAGGCCGCGCGCGTAAGCGGCCTCGGGCGCGTAGCGGCCAATACCCTGGAAGTGATAGCGCTGGAAATTGAACTCGCGCGCTTTGAGGAGGCCCGCTTCATCCACGCTTGGATGCTCGCGCAGCAGCGCGTCGCGGAACGCCGGCCAGTAGCGCTCGTCCTTCCAGCGCGAATACGACATCACCCAATAGAGATCGTCGAGCATGCGCGTGATCAGGAGGTCGGTGTCGCGCTGCGCCGCGGTCAGCGCGGTGTCGATCGCCGGGCGGTATTTGGCGGTGACATGGGCGATGATGGTCTCGCTGTCGCCAATGGTTTCGCCGTCGTCGAGGATATAGGGCAACTGCCCGCGCGGCGCCTTCGACGCATCGAAAATATGCTCGTGGGTGAACGGCACGCCGGCGAGCCGCAGGAAGGCAAACACCTTCAACCCGTAACCATTGTTGTCGGCAACGCCGAACAGCTCGGGATAGGAGTAGAGCGTGATCATGGCGTCTCCGCGGGCTGCCGGCGGGTCGTTAAATCCATCCTACAGGCCGCAGTTGCCTTGGGTGAATGTTCATGTTATGTTCTAGTCTGTCAATAGCGTTGAGGCAGGGAGAAACAGCGATGCGAACGCTCATTTTGGCTCTGGGTTTTGTCGTGGCGGCGCTGCCGGCGCGGGCGCAGACGATCGCGCCGGCCGAGGTCAAGGCGCATGTCGGACAAACGGTGACGGTCCAAGCCGCCGTCAGCGACGTCCATACCGGCCGCGCCGGCGTGACCTTCATCGACATCGGCGGCGCTTATCCCGATAATGCTTTCGCGGCCGTGATCTTCGCCTCCGACCGCGCCAAATTTCCAAACGCCAATGATCTCAAGGGCAAGACCGTGGCGATCAGCGGCGAGGTGGTGCTTTACCAGAACCGGCCCGAGATCATCCTCAAGACCGCCGAACAGTTGAAGGCTAATTAGCGCGCGGCGCGTGGTCAGATGGTGCGATAGCCGCCATCGGCCATGACGATCGAGCCGGTGACATAGGCCGCAAGATCGGAGGCGAGGAAGATCGCCGGGCCGACGATGTCTTCGGGCTTGCCGGTGCGGCCGAGCGGGGTGTGGTCGAGGAAGATCTTCACCAGTTCCGGATTGGTGGCGCGCACTTTCTCGTTCAGCGGCGTCTCGATGAAGCCGGGGCCGATGGCGTTGACGCGCACGCCGTCCTTGCCGAGCTCGGCGGCGAGCGCTCGGGTGAAGCCGAGCACGCCGTGCTTGGAGGTGGTGTAGGCCGGCGAGTTCGGCGTGCGCACATGCATGAACGATTGAATGGACGCGATATTGACGATGCGCCCCTTGTTGGCGCGCACCGCGCCGAGAAACGCGTGCGTGACGTTGAACACGCCGTTGAGATTGATCGCCATGATGTCCTGCCAATCCTTGATCACGGCGTCGGCATCGCCGGTGAAGCCGTTGCGCCGGTTGATGCCGGCATTGTTGACCAGGATCGAGACCGCGCCGACGTCGCCTGCAACCTTCGCCGCGATGGCGCGGCAAGCCATCCGGTCGGTGACATCGAGGGTGAAGGCTTGCGCCTTGCCGTCGGCATCGCGGATCTGCGCCGCCGTCTTGGCTGCCGCCTCGCCATTGATATCGAGCACCGCGACGTGGGCGCCCTCGCGCGCATAGCCGAGCGCAATGGCGCGGCCGATCCCGGAACCGGAGCCGGTCACGACCGCGATGTGGTTTTGCAGGAGCCCGGGCATCTGTCTGATCCTTTTGGTGAAACAACGCTAAGCATAGCAACCATGGTTCCGCGCCGCGAGCCGCACAACGACTTGTGAACGAAACAAACGCCCCGCCAGCCGGTTATCGCCAATGAGCGATAACGGAGATCGACTATGAAGAAAATCATCCTTGCGGCGGCGTTCGTGCTGACGGCGACCTCGGGTGCGTTGGCCCAGGACTTCTATAACCCGGGCTACGGCTATTATGATGCAGCACCCGGCTACAGCTACGCTCCAACACCCGGCTACGGCTATTATTATGGCGCGGCACCGGGCTACGGATCTTACGGCTCGCCGCCGGCATGGTTCGAAAATGACACCCAACGCGGCGGTCCAGGCCCGCGCGTCGGCGCCGGCAGCGGCATGGGAATCGGCTCGCAGCGCTAAAGCGCGTCTGCGGAGCTCTGCGTCTGCAGCCCTCAAACAGAAACCCGGCCACGTTCGGCCGGGTTTCTGCGCGATGGCACGCGGTACGTTTCAATCGTGGGGCTTGCGAGGCTCGCCCCAACTTTCCCGCCCCACTGTCCCTTAGCTGGTCGGGTGCCCGTAGTGAGCGTGATGATAGGCATGTCTGACACGGTGGCGATACGCGCGCGATTCTCCCACCGGATAGGCGGCATAGCTGGGCCCAATGCCGAGCATGCCATTGATGCCGCCGATGACGCCACCAACTGCGCCGCCGACGACCGCTCCGACCGGTCCGGCCGTGTTGTTGCCCACATAGGCGCCATGGGCGACGCCGTCGGGAATGCCCTGCGCCTGCGCCGCGAGCGGCGAAATGAGCGATGCGGCGACGGTGGCTGCAAACACAATTTGGAACTTCACGCTGAGATCCTTTCCTGCTGTTGAGAAGCCGCCACATACTTCGGCAATGAGGGCGTTAGCGCGGCCATGACATGACGGCGCAGTGAAGCGGCGGCGATGGGAAGGCAATCAAGCAAAACGATCACAACAACCCGGCGCCCAAAATCACCGGCGCAAGCGACACCAGATCCGCTGCGATCGAGAAAAACCCACCGGGAAGCCGACGTGATCGCCGGCCTCCCAGGGAAACCGTTACTTCTGTTGGGCGCTCTTGGCCTGCGCCGTCTTGGAATGCTCGCTGGCATTCTGCGCGTGCTGCTGGGCTTGGGTCGAATGTTCCTTACCCTTGGCGTGGTCGTTGCTGCCGTGAGCCGCGGCCGCGGCACGATGCGACTTGGCTGCGGATTCGTGATGTTCCGCCGCTGTGTTGTGTGCGTCTTTCATGTTGAATTCTCTTGTTGGCCGAAAAATCTCGGCGGTCTGCAGAGGGCGCCTCAATAGTGGTCCCACAGCGTGTCAAATGTGTTCTTCGCGGGATTGCTGTGTTCATCGCGCGATGGCGCGGCGATGAGCAATGGAACTCCGCGGCATCGTAGTTTAAGTTTCTTTTCCAGGATCTCTATCATTGGCCGCATGATGGCTTAGCTATAGTGGGTTGGTTGAGTGATGACATTCAAGCAATATTTCACAAAAAATTTGGAGAGCGCCGATGAATAAGGAAAACCTTACCGTCCATCTCAAGGTCAAAGACTTTAACGCATGGCGTACGAGCTACAATGGACACGAGAAGGACCGCGTGTCCGCCGGCATCACAAACGGCAGAGTGTTCCGCAGCCCCGACGATCCGAATGACGTGGTCATCCTCCAGGACGTCGCCGACGTCACCAAGGCCCGCACCTGGTATGGCTCGGACGAAATGAAGTCGACGTTGGAGAAGAGCGGCGTCGTGGGCTCGCCCAGCATTCGCTTCGCCGCTGCCGCCTAACGCATAGTCAAAACAGATCACCGCCGGGATGGTGCGAAGTTATCGCGTCGCTGTCCCGGCGATGAAAGCCCGGGCCGCCGCGCGATTCATTTTCGATAGTGGTCAATTTCGACCAGTCTTGGGTCTCGGTCCAGTGGGATGCTCGTCAACGCGGGGTAACCAAAGGACCTTGGATTATGACAATGAGAACCGCAGCCTGCGCGATGGCCGTTGCGCTGCTCGCCGGCACCGCATCCTTCACAGTGCCTGCCGCCGCGCAGAACGCGCCAATGCCGCAGCGCCACGCCAAAATAGCGCCGAGCCACACCCAGAAGGAGTTCCTCAACGCAGTGGCTCTATACGACGCCGGACTTCGGCGCGGCACCGCGAACTCGTCTCGCAACGCCTATCTCCGCGGTTTCAGGGACGGCACAACCACCGAGGCTTACACCCCCCGCGTTCCCGTCGTGAATTCGGCTCCCGCCGAGCCAGTTCTTTCGGTTGCCGGATATTCCACTTACGACCGCAACGCGGCGTATTATTCCAGGAGCAGCGGCTACACATCCTATGACGGCCGTTCCGCCGCCTACGACAACGGCCGCCTCTACGATCGCTACGATGCCGGCTACGCGCCGCGGGGTCTCATGGATGTTGTCGTGGCACCGGCAGCGACGGCGCCAGCTGTGGAAGCGCAAGCCGCGATGATGAATTATTGCACAGCGCGCTACCAATCCTTCGATCCAGCCTCCGGAACGTACCTGGCCGACGACGGCAATCGCTACTTCTGCCGCTAGAGCGAAATCACTTCAGATTGAAGCGATTTGCGCTCTGGCATTTTGATGGCGCATGATCTTTTCGGAAAACCGGTTTCCACCCTTGGATTAAGTCCGAGGGCAGGCCTTTTCCGGATCATGCTCAAGCAACCCTGCGTCTCGCCCACGTCCCGGGCGAGACGCTCACTACCGTAACGCAGGGAGCCAGCTCGAAGGAGATCAGCTCGAGGGAGATGATAATGTCGGATAGTTTGATAAAGCGGCGGGCCGATGCTCATTTCAGCAAGCTGCCAGGCGTCGAGATCGGCAAGACCATCACGACGGAATCCGAAGCCGTCGCGGCCGCGGTTGCGGCCAAGAGCGCGCGCCTGAAGGAACTTCGCCTGGCGCGAGACGCCGCCGCACAAGCGGCGCCGGTGATCGCGGTGAAGAAGGCCGGCAAGAAAACCGCCAAGAGGAACGGCAAGAAAAAACGCCCGGCGGTGTCGCTGTCGGATTGGCTGAAGAACCGCCAGGCCGCGGGACACAGCCATTGAGGCCGGCGCGGACCTTGTAGGATGGCAAGAGCCAATGGGTCGACCCGACGTGGCCGCCCCGGTGATGCCCTCCACGAAACCCATCAGGCCCGTGCGGCCAAAATGATGGGCTTCGCCAGAGCACAGCCATCCTACGGCCTTTAGGCTTAACCGGATGGGATGAATCCTCGCCATTTTCGCCCGCGGGCTGCTATGTCAATGCAGACCCTGCTCATTTACGAAAAAAGGATGGCGAAATGGCCGATAAACCCAACAAGCATGAGGCAAACGCGCAATTCGCCAAAATCCAGCGCGCCAACGACGCCAAAAAGGCGACATTCGAGTACGAATCCACAGCCGCGGCGCTGCGCGCCAAGACCGAGCGGCTCAAAGCGCTCCGCCTGGCCAGGGACGCCGCCGCGCCGCCGCCGGCTCCGGCCGCGCCCAAACGCAAGGCCAAAACGAAGAAAAGCACGGGAAACTTGTCGGATTGGCTGGACGGGCAAGCCAAAGAGGGCCGCCAGAGCTGAATTGACGCCACACGCGGGCGGCGGATTTAAGCGGAAAAGCGAGTTGCGATCTCGTCGAGCGGCGGTCGCGGCCGATCCTCGGGCGGGCCCGGCGGCTTGCCGATGTGAACGAAGCCGGCGATGCGCTCGTGCGGCTTCAGGCCCAGAGCATCGAGCACGCCGCGATCATAGGCGTACCATTCGGTGATCCAGCTCGCCCCGTAACCGAGCGCGTGCGCGGCGAGCACAAGGTTCATGGCGGCGGCGCCGGCGGAGAGCACCTGCTCCCATTCCGGAATTTTCACGTGCGGCGCGGCGCGGCTCACCACGGCGATCACCAGCGGCGCGCGCATGAGACGCTCGCGCTCGGCCGCGACATGCTCCGGTTTCGCGTCCGGGTATTTGGCGTTGAAGGCCGCGGCAATCGCTGTGCCTGCCGCACGCCGCGCCTCGCCCTCGAACACGATGAAGCGCCAAGGCGTGAGCTTGCCGTGATCGGGCACCCGCGAGGCGACGGTCAGGAGCGCGTCGATCTCGGCCGCGGATGGACCGGGACCGGCGAGCTCGACCGCCTTGAAGGAGCGCCGGGTGGTGAGGAGTTTTAGGGCGTCGGGCATGGGCTGGCCTCCGAAAGCGTGTTGCGGGTAGCACGGCACACCATGGGTGACAAACCGGCCGACGCGCGGCGGCGTAGCCCGCGCTGCGCACCCTTGCTATGATCTTCGCTATTGCGGAGACAAACCATGCGGGCGCTTCTTTTTGCTTTCTTGCTTGCTCTGGCGGCGGCGTCCGCTCACGCGGAGACGATCATTGCGGCGGCCGACGCCCCGAAGCATGTCGGCGAAACCGTGACCGTTGAAGGCACCGTCAGCGCGGTCCATACCGACTCCCGTTCCGGCGTAACCTTCATCGACATGGGCGGCCGCTTCCCGGACCAGGCATTTACCGGCGTCATCTTTAAAGACGACGCCGGCAAATTTCCGAATGTAGAATCGTTGACCGGCAAAGTCGTGGATATGACTGGCCCGGTGCATGACTTTAAAGGAAAGCCCGAGACCGTCCTGAACGACCCAGCGCAGCTTAAAGCCAAATAAAACAGACGACGGGTGAGACAGCATGGTTCGCGCGGCATTTTGTCAGGTCGACATCTTGTATCCGACCCACAGTCCGGCAAATGCGCCGGCGCCGCTCAGCAATAGCCCCGAATAGGACAATAGATCGCCGCCCCAGAGCGACGGGATCAGCCCGCCGATGGTCGAGCCGATGAGGATACCGATCCAGATCGCTGTTCGCATGTGCTTGTTTCAAGCTTAGCATGCTTGTTCCGGCAGTTCAGCCAACGGAAACTCGGCTTGTGAGCGCGATGCGCGCGCCATCCAGTGGGTGTTTGGGGATTGACGGGACCTGCACAGGTCGAGGAATGCGGATTGCAGGGCGCGTATCTGAGAACGAACGCAATCAAAGGAGGATCACGCGTGGGAAAAGGCCACAAGGATAAAGTCGCCGTCATCACCGGCGGCGCCAATGGCATTGGGCAAGCTTTTGCAAAGCGTCTCGCGGAAGACGGCGTGCACATTGCCGTCGCCGATATGGCGGACGGACGCGAAACCGTAAACCTCGTCGAAGCGGCGGGGCGCAATGCGCTGGCGGTGGTCTGCGATGTGTCGAGCCCGGACTCGGTCGCGGCGATGGCGAAAGCGGTGCAGCAAAAATTCGGCCGCGCCGATATCGTGGTGAACTGCGCCGGAATTTACCCGCAGCTCGACTTCGCCGCCATGACGTTTGCCGACTGGCGCAAGGTTTTGTCCATCAATCTCGACGGCACATTCCTCGTCACCGCGGCGTTCGTGCCGGGCATGCGCGAGCGCAAATGGGGCCGCATCGTCAATTTGGCCTCGAGCACATTCGGCTCGGTCACCACCGGGTTCGCCCATTACGTCGCCTCGAAGGGCGGCATCATCGGCTTCACCCGCGGGCTCGCCGGCGATGTCGCCGCCGACGGCATCACCGTCAATGCGATCGCGCCCGGGCTGACCCGTTCGCCGGGCACACTGGTGCGAAAGCCGCGCCCGGGTTTCGCCGACATGGACGAGGAATTCACCGCCGTCGCCGGCCTGCAGGCGATCAAGCGCGTCGAGGTGCCGGAGGATCTCGTCGGCGCCCTGTCGTTTCTCACCAGCGACGACGCCGCCTTCATGACCGGCCAGACGCTGAATGTGGATGGCGGGCGCGTGCGGTCTTAAGCGCGCCGACATCGCCAACGGGCGTCTTTATTGTCCGATCCACAATGTCAAACAGCGACGCACCCTCTAGAGCATGATCCCGAAAAGTGGACACCGGTTTTCGGATAAGATCATGCTCAAACTAAAATTCTAGACCATGATCCGATTCAATTGAATCGGATCATGGTCTAGTCACCGCCGCAAGCCCGGCAATGACAACGCGGAACTGCATTCCCGCGATGCGATGCGCATCCGGATGTTCTTTCACGCTTGCCAAGAAAGCTTGCCTCGAACGGACGGGAGGCCATGTCTTTGCTTCCCAAGAGGTCTTTGCTCCCCAAAGAGGGAGGCGGAGCGCCGAATGGCGCACCAATTCCAGTTGCCGCGCCTCGATAAGCAGGCGCGGCCGCGGCCCGATAAGCGGAGCCGCTCGCCTTTCGGCGCTCCTCCGCGGTCATGCGCCGGGATTTCATTCCCGACTCGGCCTGGGCCGCGCTTCCTGGAATCACCGGATGCAAACGGGAGGACCCTCTCCGGCACCAGTGCAGCGAGCACCTCGCAGTCCGGCACGCGCCGGACGGGCTGATACCCAAACCGCCCGAAGGCTAAGAGCGACGA